>Ga0316192_10000059_pt1 | contig 64968 bp, 57 predicted proteins | sample MerIslwburrow_MG_FD_204931 | JGI IMG/M metagenome (GOLD analysis project Ga0316192, IMG submission 204931) | Coastal sediment microbial communities from Maine, United States - Merrow Island worm burrow | ecosystem: Environmental > Aquatic > Marine > Coastal > Sediment | place: USA: Maine...
GGATGCGTGCGCGATAGAAAGATCTGCGGTCCGCGCTGCTCGCGCCGGACATCGTAGACATAAGCGCGAATGCGGTCGCCATAGCGGAAATTCTCGCGCGGCAATGTCTCGTCGCGGCGCACGACTGCTTCGGCCCGGCCCAGATCGACGATCACGTTGCCATATTCCACACGCTTGACGATACCGTTGACGATCTCGCTAACGCGATCCTTGTACTCGTCATACTGACGCTCGCGCTCCGCCTCTCGGACCTTTTGGACGATCACCTGTTTGGCGTTCTGAGCGGCCACGCGGCCGAAATCGAGCGGGGGAAGAGGCTCAGCGATGAAGTCGCCCACCTGGGCTTCCGGGTTCTTGCGTCGGGCATCGGCGAGCGCGATCTGCGTCGCTTCGAGCGTGACGTCCTCGACGACTTCCAGAAGCCGCGCTAGCGAGATTTCGCCGGTCTTGGGGTCGACTTCGGCCTTGATCTCGTTCTCGCTGCCATAGCGGGACTTCGCCGCCTTTTGGATCGCATCCTCCATGGCGGTGATCACAACCTGACGGTCGATTGATTTCTCGCGTGCGACCGCATCGGCGATCTGCAAGAGCTCCAGCCTGTTGGCGCTCACGACAGTCTGAGACATTCCTTAGCCTCCAAACGAAGTTGCGTTCATGCGCGGTCGGCTGCGAAGCCTCCCGCAGAATTTAGTGTCAATGGACGGGATCGCCGCCCGAAAGATCGGCGCGCAGTCCGTCGAGATCGACAGACAGCTTCGCTTCGCTAATGAGCGAGAAGGGAAGGCCGATAATCACAGGGTCGGCATTTCCATCTAGCTCAATTTTCAAATGCACTTCCTCGTCGACGACATCCTCGATCGTACCCTTCAAGCGCTTGCGCCCGTCGACTGGCTCCTTCAGCTCAACCTTCGCCTGGTGACCAGCCCATGCGGCGAAGTCGCTAGGCCGTACCAAGGGCCGGTCAATCCCCGGCGATGAAATCTCCAGCCGGTACGTGCCCGGCATCGGATCATAGGCATCCAGGAGCGGAGAAAGTCTTCGGCTGACAATTGCGCAATCGTCCACGTTCATTTCGCCGTTCGGCCGTTCGGCCATGATCTGCACCGTGCCGCCGTCCCGCATTGAAATCTTTACGCGCACCAAGCGGAACCCCAGTTCGTCGAGCACGGGCTCGGCGAGATCTGTGACCGCCCGCTCCTGCCCGGTTTCCTGGACAAAGCGGCGATCCTCAACTGTCGCAAGGCTCGACATTGCGTTAAGAGCTCAACGCGTAAGAGTGTTCTAAGGCCTCGTTCAAAACGCTGAGGCCATAACAAAAAGGAGCGGGCCGCAGCCCACTCCTGATTAAATCAACCATGAGTTTCTGGCGCTAATATACGGTCTTTTCGCGTGGTTTCAAGCGGCCTGAGGCCGGAAAATACCAAGCTGGATCAGCTGGTTCCTATTGATCGGGCAGGACTTGCGTCCCGACCGGGGCAAAATCGGGGCCCTCTCAAGGCTCAAAGCGCGCACACACGCCGAAGTGTTGCGGCAGATCGGTCGAGCAGGAAGGGCCATTCGCGAGGAAGACAGGCCCTGATTACACACGTTCGAAGCGGAGATAGACCGGCTTTCGGCATGCGCTCAACGCCTTTCGCTCATAGCGGGTCTCGGGCCAATCCGCAGGCCGCGTCCGCCAGTCCGCCGCACGTCTTGCCGTCCAGGTGAAAGCGCAGCTCTCGCCGATGGCAAGAAGGGCTTCGCGCGCATAGGTCATGTCGTCGCTTGCAAACCGCAACTCGCCGCCTTGCCGAACGATGCGGGCGAGGGAGGCCACCAGCTGAGGCGAGACGAGCCGGCGCTTGGCTTGCCGCTTCTTGGGCCACGGGTCGGGAAAGAGGATAAAGGCGCGCGATACGGCTCCCTCCGGGAGCCAGTTGACGACCTCCCGCGCATCGCCGTCATGGATACGCACCGTCTCAAGACCATGGTCTACGATCGCGCCGAGCAGGCTGGCGACGCCGTTGAGGAAGGGCTCGCACCCGATCAACCCGATGTCGGGATGATGCAGGGCCTGCCACAGCAGATGCTCGCCGGAACCAAAACCGATCTCGAGCCAAAGTTCACGCACAGGCGCGTCCAGAAGCGTGCGGGGATCGGTTGGCGGTGGGGCGGTGAGCCCGGGGCGAAGAGTGGGCAGCAATTCGGCGAGCAGCTGCGTCTTGCGTGCCGAGAGCCGTTTGCCCTTCCGCCGCCCATAGGACCTGAGCAGCCGACTCTCAATCGCCTCCTGTGGCTCCGCCTCTTTTGACTCCGCCTCTTGGGGCTCCTTGGTCATACGGGGCCTTGTGCCGGGCATTGGCGTAACTTTCCATCCTAAAAAAGCGCCCGGCCTAGAATGAGGATGACTGGAACGACGATGGCCGGGACGACGCCCGGCCATGACAGTGCTCCTTTGGAGACGCGCTACGTCCTAGCTGAGCGCACCGCGGATCGGGTCGGCAAGATCGAGCCGTTCCCAGGAGAAGCCACCGTCATTGTCGGGCTGACGGCCAAAATGACCATAGGCAGCGGTCCGCTCGTAGATCGGGCGGGAGAGGCCAAGGTGCTCGCGGATGCCGCGCGGACTGAGATCCATCACTTCGCGCAAGGCCTTCTCCAGCCTTTCTTCCGAAACGTTGCCTGTGCCATGCAGGTCCGCATAGACGGACAAGGGCTGCGACACGCCGATCGCATAGGACAGTTGCAGCGTACATTTGTCTGCAAGCCCGCCAGCCACGACGTTCTTTGCAAGATAGCGCGAGGCATAGGCGGCAGAGCGGTCCACTTTGGTTGGGTCTTTTCCGGAAAAGGCACCGCCGCCATGGGGCGCCGCACCGCCATAGGTGTCGACGATGATCTTGCGGCCCGTGAGCCCGGCATCCCCATCAGGACCACCGATCACAAAGCGGCCGGTCGGGTTCACATAAAACTTGGTCTTGTTGTCCACCCACCCTTTGGGCAGGACCTCATCCGTCACGCCACGAACGATCTCCTCAACGCGCGCTGAGCTCGCTTTCTCGTCATGCTGTGTCGAGACAACGATCGAGTCGGCGCGTACCGGCTTGCCGTCTTCATAGATAAGCGTCACTTGGCTCTTGGCATCAGGGCCGAGTTCCGGGGTCAGCCCTGCGTGTCTCGCCTTCGCCATCTCGTGCAGAATGTTGTGAGAGTAGTGGATGGGCGCTGGCATGAGCACGTCGGTCTCGCGGCAGGCGTAACCAAACATGATGCCTTGGTCGCCCGCGCCTTCGTCTTTGTTACTTTCGGTATCGGCATCCACGCCGATGGCGATGTCGACCGATTGCTCATGCAGATAGTTCTCGAACGAAGCCAACTCCCAATGGAAGCCCTCCTGTTCGTAGCCGATCTCGCGGACGGCCCGCCGTGCGGCCGCCTCAATGGCATCGCCGGTCACACTATCAGGGCCGCGCACTTCGCCAGCAAGGACGATGTGATTGGTGGTGACAAGAGTTTCACAGGCGACGCGCGAAAAGGGATCCGCAGCGAGGTAGAGATCCACGACCGAATCCGAAATGCGATCACAGACCTTGTCGGGATGGCCTTCCGACACCGATTCACTCGTAAAGAGGTAGTTTCCTCGAGACACTTTCAGTTCCCTTCGTCAGAGCCCATTGGCCCGGCGTGGCCGGACGTGAGCCGCGGTTCTGACAACGGGGGGGCCGAAGGTCAACCCCCCAGGGCAGTCTTGGCCGGAGGTCTCCGTAGGCCGAGGGCTCCTTGACAAGCCCCATGGCTACTTGGGCTCGCCTACCGTGCTCAAGGCGCGGACAAGGTCCACAACGCTTTTGCGAACCTTGGCATCGCGAATTCTCGCGAAGCCTCGATTGAGTTCTAGGCCTTCGCGCGTGTTCAGAAATTCGAGGATAAACGCCTCGGATTGCGGCTCGGCCATACCAGGTACGGCACCCGACTCCTCGTTATAGGGCGCTTCCTCGAAGAAAAACGCCACCGGCACATCAAGAATTTTCGAGATTTGGAACAGTCGGCTGGCACCAATACGATTGACGCCCTTCTCGTATTTCTGCACCTGCTGGAAGGTCAGTCCCATATTGTCGCCAAGGCGCTCCTGGCTCATTCCGAGCAGCATCCTCCGCACACGCACTCTGCTTCCAACATGTACGTCGATCGGATTGGGCTTTTTCCCTGTCATCGTCTTTATCGCGGACCTTTCTCAAAGAAAGAGCGAACGTCGTGTCTGGGCCCAACGAGACCAAGCACAAACCCTCAGTTTCAAAGGTTGGGGGCTATCAACCCGTCAAGTGCGCAGGGATGCCCGAACTACGGCAAAGAAACCAACCAAGGAGTGCAAGTGCAAGAACAAAAGCCTCGATCCATATTTTAAACAGGACGTATACGGTCTTCCGGCCTACCTGAGGTAGATTCGCATCGATAACTCCCTTTTTGTCCAACCCAATTTTCGCAAGGATTCGGCCCCATGGGTCGATCACGGCGGAAATGCCGGTATTGGCTGCGCGCACCAAAGGCAGGCCTTGTTCGACGGCTCGAATCCGCGCTTGGTGAAAGTGCTGGTAGGGGCCGGCGCTTGAGCCGAACCATGCATCGTTGGTGACGTTGAGCATCCAGCCGGGCCGCACGCTCGTTGCGGTTGCGTCGGTCACGATTTCATCGGGGAAAATGCTCTCGTAGCAAATCAGAGGCAGAATAGTTGGCCCGTTCGGTATTTCGAGCAGGCGTGGGCCGGTCCCTTTGCTGAAGCCGCCGCGCACACCGGTCATTTGCATGATGCCAAGACTCTCCAGGAAGTCCTGGAATGGCAGGTACTCCCCAAACGGAACCAGATGCATCTTGTCGTAGCCGCCAAGGACTTTGCCTTCGCTATCGATCGCGAGCAGGCTGTTATAGACATCGCGGCGAGTCACGCGGCCGTCTTCTCCGCGCCGATCGGCCGTCCGTGCAACGCCGACCAGCAGCACTGTGTCGCTGGGTAAGTTTTGGCCGATCGCGGCGAGCGCGTCCGGCGATGCATCAAGGAAGAATGGCAGAGCGGTTTCGGGCCAGATAACAATATTTATGGTGTCGAGTCCCGCGCGCTCAGTCATGTCCAGATAGTCGTCAAAGATCTTCTCGGCGTTTTCCGGACGCCATTTATCAGCCTGGTCGATATTGGCTTGGACAAGACGAAGGCGCAGGTCCGTTGCCTCGCCAGGCTCGGTCATCAACCGAAAACTCCCCCAGACATAAGACGCAATGAGCAATGCAAATAGGAAGATGCAGAGCTGCGCAGCGCCCTTGCCATGCGTTCCTTCGGACCCACCTTGAGTCCGCGCGCTAAAGATCGCCGCGGGGGCTGCGAAAAACAGAACGGCCAATAGACTCAGGCTATAGACGCCGAACAACGAGGCCAGTTGCATCAGGGGCTCGTTTGCAAGGAGCCCATAGCCGATCAGGTTCCATGGCAGTCCGGTCAGCACATGCGAACGAGCATATTCGGAAAGGCCGAGCGCGAGCGCCAAAGCAAAAACGCGGGCCGCACCAGGGCGCCACAGCGCCATGGCCCCAAGGCTGCCTGCGGCAAAGAACAAGGCCATGCCGCCGGGCAGCGCCATCATGACGAAGGGGATCAGCAAGCCATGCCGCCAAGGCTCAACGAGAAAGGCCTCGGCGATCCAATAGAGCCCTGTGAAAAAATAGCCGTAGCCGAACCAGAAGCCCGTAAGGCTCGCGCATTTGAGCCGGTCTCTTAGCGATTTGTGTGAGGCGTGGCAGCCGTCGAGGAGCCAGACGAGCCCGCCAAAGCTGACGAAGAGGACCGGCCAAAAATGTAAGGGCGCGAAGGCGAGAACCGAGATCGCGCCAAGGAGGCTTGCAAGCGCGGCACGCGTCACCCCTGTGAGCCCAGCGGTCCAGGCCGCGATGCGCAATGGAAAAGTGGGCGCGCGCGTCAAGGAGCGCTGTGACCCGCGCCACTCTTACCGGCAGCGGCGGCGAGTTCCTTCGGCAGATGAATGCGTAGTCTTTTGATCCTGCGTGGATCGGCTTCCAAGACTTCGAATTCTACGCCGCATGGGTGAGGCACCAACTCGCCGCGTGCTGGGATCCGTCCCGTGAGAGTGAACACCAAACCGCCAAGCGTATCGATGTCTTCTTCCTGTTCTTCGGTAACAAGCTCGACGCCAAGATGCTCTTCGAGCTCTTCGATCGGGAGCCTCGCGTCCGCGACGAGCCCGAGACCCGGGTCGTCTTGCAGCATTGGTGCGTCTTCCACATCGTGCTCGTCAGCAATCTCGCCCACGACTTCCTCGACCAGATCTTCGATGGAGACGAGACCGTCTGTGCCGCCGTACTCATCGACCACCAGCGCGAGATGGAGCTGCGCCGTCTGCATCTTGAGCAACAAGTCGAGCACGGGCATGGACTCCGGCACATAAATCAACTCGCGCGTGATCGCGATCGAGGCGGCGGTGCGTGTCAGATCGACTTTGCCGAGATCGATACTCCCGGTTTTGTCGTCTGTCTCATCGTTTGTCTTGCGCCCGCCAGTGCCGCCATTGGCTTCTTCGGTGATCCACGACATGAGATCGCGGATGTGAATCATGCCGCGCGGATCGTCGAGGGTTTCGCGATAGACGGGCAGGCGGCTGTGTTCCGATTTGCGGAACACGCGCAAGAGTTCCTCAAGTGTCACGCTGTCATCCACCGCGACGATATCCGCGCGCGGAACCATCACATCCTGAACAGTCAGCGTGCCGAAGCGCAGGATTCGCAGCAACATGGCGCGTTCCTGCACGCTCAGCGTATCGCTCTTGCTACGGGCCAAGGCACCCTCAATGAGGTCGCGCAAGTTCGGCTCCTCGCCAAGACCGAAGGTCTGCAGCAGTCGTTCGAACCAGGTCGACTCATCGTCCGAGGGGCTGGCCACTTCTATTCCAGGCGCGCGCTCGGGCGCAGGGCTACTCATTGCTCCATCTCCGCGAAGTCGGCCTTGCCGTCTATTTCGGGCCCATCCTCAATTCCATAAGGATCGGCGATGCCCAAAGAGGCGAGGGCCATTCGTTCCAGGCGTTCCATCTGCTCGGCTTCGTTATCTTCGTGATGATCGAAGCCGAGGAGGTGAAGGACGCCGTGAACCACGAGGTGCGACACGTGGTCGGACAAGGAGAGGGGCTTCTCTGCCGCCTCAGCACATGTTGTCTCAAAGGCAATTACGACATCGCCCAAATGAGCGCATTCACCAAGTGCCGTGCTCCCGCCAACAGCGGCACTCTCGCCCGGTGCATCGCTCGCGGGAAAGGAGAGCACGTTGGTGGGCTGATCCTTGTTGCGCCATGTGCGATTGAGCTCGCGCATCTCTGCATCGTCGGTGAGGACAATCGTTGCCTCATAGAGCGCGGGCGTTTTGGGTGGAGCAGCGGTGAAGGCGGCCTGCGCGGCAAGCTCGACCATGGCATCGTTGATGCTGCTCTCAGCCCAACGATTGCCATGGCGGACGACCTCGACGTCGAGCGCCATCGCTATCAGAGCCTGTCCGCGACTCGGACTAGGACCGTCTTCGCTCATGCAGACCCCCCGGGTCCGGGAGCCTTCGTGTTGCGCTCGTTCGCGGGGTCTGATGTTGAGCTATCGATTTTTCTGGCGTCCGATTTCGCGGCGGCATCGTAGGCCTCAACAATCCGGCCAACGAGTTCGCGCCGCACCACATCGGCATTGGCGAACGCGATGTGGCCAATTTCGTCCAGTCCGCGCAGGATCTCGATTGCCCCGAAGAGACCGGAGTCTTGGCCTTTGGGAAGATCGACCTGGGTTGGATCGCCTGTCACGATCATCTTGCTGCCCTCGCCGAGGCGCGTCAGGAACATCTTCAACTGGACCGCCGTGCAGTTCTGGGCTTCGTCGAGAATGACCATGGCATTGGCAAGCGTTCGTCCGCGCATGAACGCAAGCGGAGCAATTTCGATCGTGCCGTTTTCTAGTCCGCGCTCGACCCGTTCAGACCCGAGCACGTCATAAAGGGCATCATAAAGCGGGCGCAAGTATGGGTCGACCTTGTCGCGCATGTCGCCTGGCAGGAAGCCGAGCCGTTCACCGGCCTCGACGGCAGGGCGCGACAGGATCAAGCGGTCGCAGCGCCCTGCCTCCAAACACGCGGCAGCAAACGCCACCCCAAGATAGGTCTTCCCTGTGCCCGCCGGGCCGGTGGCGAATACGAGATCGTTTTTCTCCAACGATTCGAGATAGGCGCTTTGCGCAGGGGTGCGGGCTGTGATGACGCGCCGGCGCGTTCGGATCTGCTGCGCCTGGGGGCCGCGTGCGGCTGTCTCGGGCGCATTCGCGGCATTGGCATGGCGAATGGCGCCGGCGACATCGCCGACACCGATCGTTTCGCCTTGCGCCAGGCGGCTATAGAGATGCTCAAGAACCTCTTGCGCGGCATCGCAGGCCTCGTCCGAACCGCGCAAGGCCACTGCGTTGCCATTGACGACGGCCTCAATGCCGAGCCGGTCTTCAATGACAGCAAGATGGGCGTCGTAATCGCCAAACAGGTCGCGCACGAGGGTGATATCGTCAAAATAAACGATCAGGGGTTCGCTGCCCCCGTTTGCTTGCGCCGTCTCTAGGCGCTTTGCCGTTGCTCCTCGCCCGCGCGTCAAAAGTGCTTTCCGAAGACTGCCTTGGTTTTCAAAGGGCTGCCTGAACTGGCTCGCGCCATTCAAATCCCGAGTTCATGACACCTGTAAGACTGTTCGGCCCAGCGGCCGAGATGTCAACCTCGGCGATGCGACCTATCAACGTTTCCGGTCCCTCCAAGTACACGGCCTGGAGGTAAGGGGAACGCCCGGCGATCTGTCCTGGTTTCCTCCCCTTGCTCTCGAACAGAACCGGGAGACGGCGGCCAACGGTGGCGGCGTCGAATGCGCGGCGGCTCTGCTCGATCTGCGCCTGCAGTATTGCGAGCCGCTGCTTCTTGACCGCCTCGGGCACGTGTCCCTCAAGGGTGGCCCCCGGCGTGCCCGGCCGAGCGCTGTATTTGAACGAGAAGGCTTGGGCAAAGCCGATACGCTGGGACAGGTCGAGCGTGTCCTGGAAGTCGGCATCGCTCTCGCCGGGAAAGCCGACAATGACGTCGGTCGATAACGCTATGTCGGGGCGCGCGGCGCGAATGCGATCGATCAGATGCTCATACTCATCCGCCGTGTGCTTGCGATTCATGGCCGCCAAGATGCGGTCGGATCCGGCCTGAAACGGGAGGTGGAGATAGGGCATCAGCTTTTCTTCATCGCCGAACAGCGCGATCAGATCGTCGTCCATGTCGCGCGGATGGCTGGTCGTGAAGCGCATGCGAGCGATGGAGGGAATCGCGGCGAGCCTTTGCAATAGGCGTGCGAGCGACCAGGTCGAGCCATCTTCTCCATCCCCGTGATAGGCGTTCACGTTCTGGCCGAGCAGCGTGACTTCGCGCACACCCTGCATCGCAAGGCGCTCCACCTCTGCCACGATCTCAGCGGCAGGGCGGGAATACTCCGCGCCGCGCGTATAAGGGACGACACAGAACGTGCAGAATTTATCGCACCCCTCTTGAACGGTGACGAACGCCGAGGCTTGCTGCTTGCCAAGGGGACGAACGGGGAGCGCGGTGAACTTATCGTCCGCTGGAAACTCGGTTGCGACGGCGCGCTTGCCGGCCGCCGCGTCTGCCACGAGATCAGCCAAACGGTGCAGGCTCTGCGGTCCGACGACGATGTCGACCACAGGTGCGCGGGCGATGATCTCCTCGCCCTCGGCTTGGGCCACGCATCCGGCTACGGCCACCATGGTCCCTTGTCCTTTGGCCTTGCGGGCTTCCTTGTTCAGCCGCACGCGGCCGAGCTCCGAATAGACCTTCTCGGCGGCCTTCTCCCGGATATGGCAGGTATTGAGAATGACGAGGTCCGCATCGTCCATGGCCGCGGTCAGCTCGAAGCCGGCTGGTGCAAGCGCTTCGGCCATGCGCTCGGAATCGTACACATTCATCTGGCAGCCAAACGTCTTGATGTGGAGCTTCTTGGTATTGAACGTCTTAGACGACTTAATCATGGGCTTTTGTGCGCATAGGCTCTGTCTTCGTCAAGAGGGCTGTGTTCGCCAAGAGGTCTATGCGTGGGGCTATTGCAGCCGGACTGTGACGCTATCGGCCGCGCCACTTGCGTCCGTAACGGTCAACCGGACGAATCCGGGCCCCTCTGGCGAAAAGAACACCGTGCCGGGCCCGCGCGCGGTCTTGAGAGGCAAGCCATCGACGAGCACGTTGAGGGGCGGCGTGCCGCCTGCGATTTTGATGGGGACCGGGTCCAGCGCCGCTCCATCCGCTGACAGCACAAGGGCCGCGCCGTCCGGTGGAAACAGAATGCGCACATCCGGGCTAGTGGCCTCGCCTTGCGATTGGCGCGCGGCAAAGCGGCGGAGGGGCGGAGGCAATTGTGCCGTCTTTGCGTTCAACACGCCCTTTGGCGCGCGACGAAGAGGCGTTGGCTGCTGCGCAAGCCTGGCAAAGACGTCGAACAGGATGGGCGCGGCCGCGGTGCGACCCACAAGGCCTGGCACCGGGGCACCGTCGGGCCGCCCCGTCCAAACGCCAACAGCATACTTGCCATCGAAGCCCACAGCCCATGCGTCCCGGTAGCCATAGCTCGTGCCGGTCTTGAAGGCGATGCGCCCGCCAAGGGCGTTGGTTGGCGGTGGCGCTCCACTCAGCACGTCAACCACATACCAAGCCGCGACCGGCTCCATGAGACGCTTGTCAGGCAAGGCCTGATCGTCTCGCTCATAGAGCGGGGTGACCGTGCCGTGACGTGCAAGTCCCCCATAAAGGGCTGTGAGATCGATCAAGCGAATGCCGATACCACCGAGGCCTAAGGCCAGCCCAGCCGTTTCGTGCTTTGGCAACTTGAGTGCGGCACCAGCATCGCCAAGCCGTGCCAGGAGCCGGCTCGGTCCAACCGCATCGAGCAGCGCGACAGCGGGCACGTTGAGCGACATTTGCAAGGCCCGCCGCACCGTGACCGTGCCTTGGAATGTCTGATCGAAGTTCTCCGGCGCGTAGTTGCCGAAGCGGATCGGCCGGTCCTCGATCAGCGTCTCGGGATGCACCAGGCCATCCTCGAAGCCGAGCCCATAGATAAAGGGCTTTAAGGTAGAGCCGGGCGAGCGCAGCGCGCGAGTGAGGTCCACCTGCCCCGCGCGCGTCTGATCGAAATAGTCTGGAGAGGCCACGCGGGCGACAACCCGTCCGGTCTGAATGTTTGCCACGACGATGGCGACCGACATCGCCCCCCCGAGCGAGGATGCCCGTTCACGGGCAAGCCCTTCAAGCCGCCGCTGCAAGCGCGCATTGATCGTGAGGCGAATGATGAGTTGCCCGGAGAGGGCCGATCTCGCCGCGTCGGATGCGTGCGGTGCGCTCAAAGGCATGGGCTTGCGCGCGTTGGGGACAGGTTCGGACTTGCCCTTTGAGAGTTCTTGTTCGCTGAACAAGCCGCTATCGGAGATGCGGTCGAGGACGCGGTTGCGCGCAGCTCGTGCCTTCTCTGGGTGGCGGTCTGGGCGGCGATATTCGGGCGATTGCGGCAAGGCGACGAGCAGGGCCGTTTCACCAAGGGTCAGGCGCCGCGGCTCTTTGCCGAAATAGGCGAACGAGGCTGCGCGAATGCCCTCAAGATTGCCGCCATAGGGCGCAAGGGTGAGATAGAGCGATAAGATCTTGTCCTTATCGAGCGTCCGTTCAAGCTGCAGCGCGCGCACCATTTGCCGATATTTCGCATAGAGCGAGCGTTTGCGGCGTGGCTCCAGAAGGCGAGCGACCTGCATCGAGATGGTGGAGCCGCCGGAAACAATCTCGCCGCGCGTTGCGAGCTGGTAGGCCGCGCGCGTCATGGCCAGCGGATCGACGCCGTGATGGGAAAAGAAGCGTTTGTCTTCGTAGGCAAGCAACGCCTCGATAAAGCGCGGATCGACATCCGTGCGCGATGCGGGAAGCCGCCAGCGCCCCTTTGGCGTGAGGTAGGCCCGCAGCAAGTCGCCATCGCTGCCGAGTACTGTCTGGGAATAGTCGAGGTTCTTGCCGAGCGGCGGCGGCCCGAACGTCTCGGCAAGGCCAACAGCCGCGCCGGCCGCGGCTGCTGCGAACCAGAACACGCCGATTGCGGCGAAGGCGACGCGGCGCCGAAACGGGCTCGTTCGTTTCTCTCCCATTACCGCGCCGACACCACAACCGCGCCGGTGGCCGTGCGCGCGAAGCGGTCCGGGAGGTACATGTCTTCCACGCTCGCCTGTGGCAGCACATATGTGCCGGGCGAGACGGCGCGGACGATATAGGCAACGCGGTAGACGACGGGGCTCTTGGCGTTGCGATCGAACGCGGCGACAAACCGGTCGTCACGAAAGGCTGTGTGTACAGGGGATGCCGCCTGGGTGATCCAAGGCAGCCCGCCCGTATCGGCCGACGAAACGAGCCTCGGATTGTCGATCTCGAAGCCTGCGGGGACGTGGTCGATGAGCGCGACGCGCGCGAATTGCGGTTTCTCCTCGGTGACGGTGAGAAGCACCACATAGCGTTCGTTCTGTTTGGCGTTTGCGATATCCACGGCCTGGCCGTCCAGCGTGTGAAATGTGCGTTCCAGCGTGAAGCCGTCTCCGATCGCGGGCTCCGGCGCGGTCGGCGCACCGCTGACAGAGATAACCGCATCCACAGGCGCCTCGCCGCGATTGGTCACGGAGACGGGCGTGATGCTGAGGTCCTCTTCGCTGAAGCTTTGATAGAGCGGGCCGTCTTGGGCAAACGGGGCGGCACTTCCCTCGGCGACGGAAAGATTGACGCCTTGATTGCCAAGCGCGCGCGCGGCCAGGATCAGCCAGGCATTTTCCTGTGTTGACGTGTGCGTGACCGCATCCCGTGCCAAGCCGATCTGCTGGGTGGCGCTGACAAGAATAGGCTCTGCTGCCTTGCCTTCCGCCGCGAGCGTCACAACAGTTGCCGCATCGCGCAAGCGCGAGCCGAAGTCGACACGAGTACTGCGTTGCGGCTTCTCCTTTGGCAGAGCGCTGGCGGCAATACGAAAGGCTTTTTCGGCGCGGACGCGATCGCCAAGCATCGCAAGGGCTGCGCCGATCTCGGCCTGTGCCGCCGGAGTGCCGAGTTGATCCATCTTCACATCAGCCACGTAGCGCAGGTCGCCGACGGGCGCGGCGCCATTGCGGGCAAGGACATACAGCGCATAGGAGAGGGCAAGGCCTCCATCCCTGGAGACGTCCGGGGCCGTGCTGACATAGTTCCGCAACCGGTTGACCGCGAGCTTGAAGCGCTCGTCGGCGACTGGGTGGCCTTGCGCACGCGCCCGGGTCAAAAAGTCAGTGACATAAGCATCGAGCCATGCATCGCCGCCGCCAGGCGACCACAGCCCAAACCCACCCTCATAGCCTTGCCGTGCGAGGACCGTCTCGACGGCCTTGCCGATTTGCTCAGGCGTGTCCGCGAGGCCTGCCGGTTTTGTTTCAAGCTCGCTGAGATAAAGAAGCGGGAGCACGCGGCTTACGATCTGCTCTGTGCAGCCGAGCGGATAGCGGTCGAGGGCCGCAAGCCGGCCCGACACATCGAGCGCTGCCGTCGGTGATACCGACAGTGCAAGGCTACCTGTCCCCGGCACGAGGTTGGCGAAGACGTCGTTGGTGAGCGAGAGGCTTTGGCCGGGCGCAAGAGGCTGTACCGTACGGCGTGCCAGGATCTGCGATGCAGGTTTGACCGCAATGGCGTAGCGGCGCGTGATCTCGAATGCCTCCGGGCCCGTCACGGTCACATCGATCGATCCCTCTCCAACGCCAAGGGCCACAATCGGAAACGATGCTGCGTTGCGCGTCTTGGCGTCGATCCCAAGTGTGCGGCTCTTCGCATCGAGGCCGAGCGGGCCAGTGGCGTTGAGCGTGATCGTGTAGTCACCGCTTGCCCCTTCCACATTGTCGAGATCGACGCGCAGCGTCGAGTCATCGCCCATCAACAAGAAGCGGGGCAGGGTGGAGGAGACCACGACCGGATCGCGTACGATGACATCGCCGGCGCCGTGCCCCACTTGCGTCTTGTTCCAAGCCACCGCCATCACACGCGCGGTCCCGGTGAACGCGGGAATATCGAATTCGATCTCTGCGGTACCGTTTGCGCCAACCGTGATGATGCCGGAATGGAGCGCTAGAGGCGGTCCGGTGGGAGGGCTGCCTTGAAGCGTGCCTGCAATCGCATCGCCGCCGGTCCTAATCTGACCACGGACCCCTTGCATGCCATCGATCAACTGACCGTAGAGATCGCGGACCGCAACGGAGAGCTTGCGCTGGCCGAGATAATGTTCATCGGGGTTGGGCGGTTCGTAGCCGGTGAGATTGAGAATGCCCACATCCACAGCGGACACGACGACGCGCGCGTCCTCGCCAGGTGCTAGATTTGTGAGCTTCACGGGGACACGCAGTTTGGTATTCGGCCGGATCAGCTCAGGCAGATAGAGTTCGACACCGATCGTGTTTTGGGCCTTGTCGATGCTGAACCATTGGGCGCCAATGGCGCGGCTGGGCATGCGCTTGGCCTCCGCATCCAGCGGACGCCTCAAGGTCGCAAGCACGTAAGCGCCTGTGCCCCAATCGTCGCCCACCGTAAGCGGGATTGTCGTCAGACCTGATTCGATGTCCATGGTGGTCTGCGCGAGCAGCCTGTCGCCGATCACCGAGAGCGTCACGGCGCCGGCGCCACGTGCGGTCACCGCCACGTTCATGGTGTCGCCTTCGGCATAGCCCGGTCTATCGAGAGCGATCTCAAGACGGTCCGGCGTGTCGGCGGATGCCTCCGCATACCAGCCGGAGTCAAATCCATAAGTCGTGAGCGGCCCGAGTGGGTCGGGGCTCTCGACCTCAAGCCGATAGCGGCCCCAAGTCACCGGCACCTCGATCATTCCAGGAGCATCCGAGGTAAGATCGATGGTTCCATCGGCCACGCGGCGCGTCACCTTGATGGGTTCGTAGCTCCAGCGGCCAGATTGCCGATACCATTGATATTTGGATTCGATGCGGAGCAATTGCCATTTCAAGCCTTTGCTCGTAACCCGCGCAAGGTCTGGCCTCACCATGATCACATCGAATTTCGCGATGTCATTGTCGCTAAGGGACGTGCCTTTGAACAAGGGCTTCACGCCGATCATGTCGGTTTTCGGCGTGATGGGCAGCGTCAAATCGTGCTCCACGGCGCGGCCGCCGGGCTCGGCAAGCCGCACGACGAGGTCGGCTTCAAGAGGCCGAGCCGATGCCGGCAATTTGCCGATCGCCGCCTCGAAACTGGCTTGTCCCCTGTCGTCCGTCTCCGGCAGATCCGGGAGCGGGATCGTCTCCACGGTAAAGGTCTCGCCGCCGCCGCCATCGCGCGAGCCGAACGCATAGCCGGGGTAGCCCGGACGTTCATTCGTGGCCGTGATCTTGAGCTCGCCGTCAATGGGAAGCCCCGAGGCTGGCGCGCCGTAAAGAAAGCGTCCGCGAAGAGAGATTTTGGCAGGGGCCGACGGTGACAGGCTCTTAGCAGGTGTGGAAATGGCGAATTCGAGCCGCTCCGGCACGTAGTCCTCGACTAGGAAGCTGGTACTGCCAATGGGCGATCCCTTGGTGTCGGAATAGACCTTGATGCGATACGTGCCGGTCTGTGCCGCGGCGATGAGCGGCAGGTCGGTCGAAAGCCCGCCAAGGCTGAGATCGCGCGCAACGATCCGGCGATATTCGATGCCATCGGGCCGATCGACGACGAGGGTCAGATTGACGCCAGGCACGGCGATTCCGGCCGGATCGCGGAGCAGCGAGGTGATGTGCACGGTCTCGCCGGTGCGGTAGACGCCGCGCTCAGTGAATACGAAGGCATCGAGACCCTTGGGGGCATCGCGCCCCGACACGCCGCGGTCGGTGAGGTCGAAACCAGGGCTTTTCAAATTGAGAAAGGCATAGTCGCCATTGGCGCCGCTCGTGACGAGCAGTGCTGGCGCAAGGCCGCCTTTGCCGCGCGCAAGGCCTGGCGCAAAGGTGGCCGAACCTTTGTCGTCTGTGGTCTCTGTGGCCAGCACTTCATTGTTGCGTGCGATAAGCCGGACCTTGACGCCTGACAGTGGCGCGGTGGTGGCAAGCGAGTTCACGAAGGCGTGGATGCCGTCCGTGCCCGAATAGGCTGCAAGTCCGAAATCCGAGACGATGAACCATTGGGTGGTGCGCTCGCCATAGTCGTTCCCAGGAACGTCGGACGGCTTTGTGGCAAGGAGATAGATGCCCGGGGCGAGGTCCGGCATCGCCTCGCTAATGGGGAAGGCCGTGGTGACCTCCGTGTTCAGCTGCTTCCTGACCTGAAGGCTGCCACTCCAAACCTTCTCGCCCGTCTCATCTGCGATGGTCTCCAGGCTGTAGTCATACAGATTGCGTTCGAAGTCATAGCCGAGAACGTTGCCGAGAAGGTTGCGGTCGCCGATGCGGTAGACGGCAACGTCGAGGCCGTTGGTGTTGACCGAGAGGAGCGGAATGCCCTGCTGGCCTGTGCTCGGCAGCACATAGGCCTTCCCGGAAAGCCGTACGGAAGGCGTTCTATCCCGCACATAGATCGTAAACGCGGCATCCTTCAGCAGGTCCTCATGGACGGCCGAGGGAAGACCCTCGCGCAGGGTCACATCATAGGACCTGCCGTGGGCGAGGCTTTCCACGCAGAGCTGCTTGTCGTCGAGGGACAGCGCCGGCTTGTCCTCGCCTGCAACAGCGACGAACGGCGCATAGTCCGCACGCTTCAATAGGGGTTCGGTGAATTGAAAACAGGCGCGCGGCGAGGCGGCGTCGGAGTCCACACTGAAATCGGTGACACGAAATCCGTATTTCTCACGAAGTTGCGCATAGGCTGCCTTAAGGCCAGGGTCGTCGTCGAGTATCGTTGCAAGCCGCAGCGCATTCAGCGCCGGCCGCCACTCGCCGCCTTTTCCGAAAGCGTTTGCAAGCGCGGCAAGAGCTGCCGCTTCGGCCTTCGGCGATTTTGCGCGGCGATAACCGATATAGGCGGCCGCGCGCGCATTTTTGTACCGGGCGCTGCCGTCGTCAGTTTCATCTGGTGGAATTGCGAGCCAGATGTCGGCGAGCCGCTGCCAGGCTGTGGCATCGTCAGGTTCGGCGGTCACGATCTGCCCATAGATAAAGGCAGCATTCCCGAGATTCTGCTTTCGGAGCTGGCCAGCGGCCTGTTCCTTCAGCATTGCCACCGGCCGCTCGATCGTCCCGGACTCGTTCTTGAGGTCCGCGGCAAGCGTGAACGCGGCGTCATCAAGCGCATCGTCCTGAAATATCTTGTCGGCGGCGTCGGCGAAGGTGGAGACGAAAACCAGCAGCACGGCGGTGAGGCCAGTGCGGAACCACGCGATCATGTACGTCCTCCAAGCGCCCGGCTCTTGGCACTGAGCAGGCGAGGGTCCATGGTAGCGGAGCATCATGACGGAAACAAATATCGTTTCGAGGGCAAACATTCGAAAGGGCGCGCGTGCCCCAGAGTCCCTCCTGTGGCGGCTTGCTGACGTGTCAGGGGGCCGCTGCCGAGCTTGCCATATCCTTGGCGATGGCGGCGAGCTCGCCTCGGATCCACTGGTGGCATTCGTCCCGGTCATAGCTCGTGTGCCACAACAATCTGATCGGGACGTTCACGCAAGGAATCGGTTGAGAGATGCGCGCGAGGCCGAATTGCCGCTCCAAGATTGCGGCGAGCGAGCACGGCAGGGTCAGGAGCGCATTGCTGTTCAACACTGTCAGGACCCCGACCAGTGCGGACGACACCCGGGACGCGATGTTGAAGGTCAAACCCTCAGCGCCAAAACCTCGCTCCAGGGTGGTCAGTGCCGGGAGAGAATGAACCGCCACATGGGCGGCGGCAGCAAAGGCGCCGGCCGCAGGGGCGCTCCCTGAAAAGGGGTGGCCCGGCCGCGCTAGTGTCACGAGCGTATCGTCGAACAGTTTGGCCGCGCGCATATCGGGGGCGTCGACGTTGGCCTCGGTCATATCGATAATGAAGTGGCTGCGAGCGCTGCGCAGGGCATCGATGTTCGCCTCGCCCCCCGATGGCTTCCAATCGACGTGCACGTTCGGCGCGACCGATTCGAGGCGCTGGCGTAGGGGACCAAGCAGGATGAGTTCACCGGCTTCTCCCGAAGATGTGGCAAACGCGCGCTTTGAGAGGGACGGATCGAAGGGTTTGTTGGGCCTGAGCAAACTTTCCATGCCCGCCAGGATGACGTGAACCGTCGGTGCAAGTTCCTGCGCCTTGGCTGTCGGCACGAGCCGCTGTCCAGCCCGTACAAAGAGCTCATCGTCGAATATTTCCCGTAACTTAGCCAAGGCATGGCTGATCGCCGAGGCGCTCCGGCCCAGCCGTTCCGCGGCCAGCGTGACGCTCGCATCCACAAGCAGTGCATCGAGTGTGACCAGCAAATTGGCGTCGACTTCCCTAAGATGCATGGCGCTCAACTATTATCCTGAAAAGAGTTTACTTCCTTCAGGTTACTGTTCGACCTAGGGTTCTGACAAGACATTCGGTCGCCCAGCCCGGGTGTCTGTGACGCTTCCACCCATGCTGAAGCGTTTCCTCATCTTAGCCCTGTGGTGGCCAGGGGGCCCCCCGGCCTATCTGGTCGCCGTAATCTTTTTCTCTCGGCACCGTCTCGGGGCGGGACTGAGCAGCGCCGCGACGCAGCAACATTGAGACGAGACGTGAAAATGAGAACGAGAGTGAGTTCGATGCTACGGGAAATAATGATCGCGTTGCCGGCCGCCGCCCTGGCCCTTGGCGTGATGCCCGCAATGGCTGGGAGCGCTAAGGATGTGCTGAAGGCCTATTCAGACATCGCGCAAGCTGGATACGAGGATTCCCTCGAAACTGCAAAGACCATGGAGCGTGCGACCGGTGTCCTCCAAGACGAGCGAGAACCCATTGCCGCGGCGGTCAAGGATCCCGAGCAACGCGCGAAGCTGGAAGCCTTGCGGGTCGCACTCAAGAGCGCACGAGAGACCGCATCGGAACTCATCACCGCAGGCGCAGGACTCAGCTTCGGGTTCAATGCCGCAGATGGGGATTAGTATGCAGCTCGGCCGGCGCGCCGTTCTGACGGGGCTTAGCAGTGCTGGCCTGGCAATGGCGGTGCCCAAAACTATTCTGGCGGCTTTCGGGTCTGAGCGCTTTGCGGCTGCCCGCAAAGATGATCGCGGTAACTACTCGGCGGCGCTCTTCGATCTCGAACGTGGTGATCTTCGTGAGGTCATTCTTCCCGCGCGCGGTCACGATATCGCGCTGCGCCCGAATGCAGCCGAATGGGTTGCGTTTGCGCGCCGGCCTGGCCGCTTCGCGGTTGCCGTTCCCTTGGGAAATAGCGCGCCCGTCTGATTTTCGACCAAGGCCGATCGGCACTTCTTCGGCCATGGCGTCTTCTCTGCGGACGGGCGCCTGCTCTACACGACGGAAAACGACTATGAGCGTGGGCAGGGCGTGATCGGCGTGCGCGACGCGGACGCAGGGTACCGGCAGATCGGTGAGTTTCCGAGCCATGGTGTCGGGCCCCATGATCTTGCCCTTCTTTCGGACGGCCGCACTATGGTCATTGCTAATGGCGGGATCCGGACGCATCCGGGCCGCAAGCGCGAGGAATTGAACCTCGCGGAGATGGAACCTTCGCTGGCCTATGTGGATGTGGAGAGCTGCGATCTTTTGGAGGACTACAGATTGGCCGACGATCTCAATTGCCTGTCGATCCGCCACTTGGCCATCGCGCAAAACGATGTCGTCGTGTTCGGTTGCCAATATCGTGGCCCCGAGGCTGACCTGCCGCCATTGATCGGCTTCCACGCGCGCGGAGAGGCGTTGGCCGTTGTCCTCGCTCCGAACGAGACCCAAAACGTGCTCCGCAACTATATCGGCTCGGTGACAATGGATGCGAGCGGCACGGTTGTTGCCGCCTCAGCCCCCAAGGGCGGGGTTGTGACGTATTGGGATGTGCGCACGCGGCGATTCGTCGGTTCGTGCGGTTTGCGGGACGGGTGTGGTGTTGCGCCGACACACCGAAGCGCGACATTTTTGCTCACCAGCGGCGAGGGTTGGCTCGTTTCGGCACGTGCGGACCGCTTTGGAGCCCCGAAGACGACCCGCTCTCACTGGGATAACCACGCCATTTTGGTGCGCTCGCCGCCTTCCACGAGGGGATACTTGGCTCGCGAACAGCGCTGATCGGGGCGTTCCAATTCTCACCGCAATTGTCGTGCTAATTCGCGCTGCTCATTCGGGGGTTTAATGAACGGCCATTCTTCTGACCAACCGCGGCAGCGGTCTCGCGCACTTGTTCCGGCGTCACGCTCGCGGGCTCCTGTTCCCTTGCAACCTAAGGGGCTTGAACTCAAGGCGCCCTCCTTGCGAAAAAGGCTCTTTAGCCGCTTTGCCAAAGTCGGCGGCGCCGTTGCCATTGTCTGCGCGGTTCTGCTTCTGGCGGTCAACGTCCTGGGCGCGTCCGATTGGGTCGAGACGCGTGTAGCAACCTGGATCAAGAAACAGTCCGGGCGTGACCTCGCCGTCAACGGCTCGACGCGCCTCACATTCTTGCCCGCACCCTATATCGAAATCACCGATGCCGTGCTGAACGTGCCGAACCCTGGCTCTGGAACCGCGGAATTCACGGTCGCGAAACTCGGCATTTATCTCGGTCTCAGCGATCTCTTCGGCGGTGGAACCTCGGCGGAGCGTATCGTGCTTGAGCGACCCGTTCTCACATTGCATCTCCGCGAAGAGCGCCAAGCCTCAGTACCCGAGGGAGCCATCGAGCCACTTGCGACCCTGCAGTTTGCCAAAGCGCAAATTTCCGGAGGCGGGCCGTCTACGCAAGATGTGCGCATTAAGAAACTGCTCATCAAAAACGGGACTGTCGTTTTCAGCTATGCCGGTGCGCCGCCTGCGCGCCGCATCAAGCATATAAATGCGGAGGTCTCGCTGCCGGGCCTCGCAGCGCCCTTGAAAGGACGGGGCACGTTCGACTGGAAGAGGGAACCAGTCGATTTCCGTTTTGAAATGGCAACGCCCGCGGATCTTCTTGCGATGCGCCCTGCAAGTCTCAAGGTTTCGCTTGATGCGACGAGCGCCGTAGGTCGCTTCAATGGGAATGTTTTCGCCACCCCTGACATTGCTGGCCGGGGGACACTTTCGATCCAAGCGCACTCCATTCCCAAGCTGACGGCTTGGCTGCGAGGTGCGTCCATCACAGCACCTTCGATCGGCGATGGCGAACTGAACAGTGCTGTTGCATGGACAAGCCAGAAAATCATGTTCAGCAAGATGAAGTTTGCGCTGGAGCACGCGCGTGGAGAAGGCGAGGCCGTTGTCACTCTCGCGCGGCCCCGGCCACATATCAGGGGGGCGTTCGTTCTCGATTATCTCGATCTCAACCCGTTTCTCCACGCGGCAAAAAAGGATGCGAGAGTGAGTGTGCATGAGGTGCAGTTCGAGCAACCCGCATCCACTGCGAAATCTGCCGGCCAGGCCGACTGGTTCTCTCCGCCGGCGTCCCCGGCTGCCGAAGTCGAGCAGGCGGTCGTTCCGCCGCCCCTGCCGCCGGTGCAACACGCCGAACAGGCCGCATTGAGCCTTTCGAAGCCCGCCCCCGGGGTTGCACAGCCCAGCCTCACAATTTCGATGCCACAGGCCGCGATCGACCGTGTTTTGGCGCAGGACATTCCGCTTCAGGTTGCCCCGGCCCCGTTCGATGCCGATGTCAATCTCAATCTCCGTAAGACCCGGGTTGGCCACCTCAATATCGGTCCGAGTTCGCTTGGCCTTGCCTTCAACGATGGGACGCTCAAAGCCACGCTGTGGGGGATGGCGCTCTACGATGGCGAGGCCCGTGGGACACTGACCGTCGACATCATGAAACCGGTACCCAGTTTCTCAGGAGACCTTCGCCTCGATGGTGTTGACGCTCGGCCGCTCCTGATGGACGCAGCGCAATTCGGCATGATCGCAGGCAAATCGAGACTTACTCTGACGGTCTCGGGCGAAGGCGCAGACGCAGAGGCGATAAAATCGTCGCTGACAGGAAATGGTGCCTTCGTGGTCACGGATGGCGCCATCGAAGGGATGGATGTCCCGGCGCTGATCAACGGCTTGGGCGAGGGGCGGCTTGTGTTCCGTCAGGGCCCAGAGGCCAAAACGGCATTCGGCACGCTCGCGGCGAGCTTCAACGTCAACGAGGGCATTGCCCGGACGCGGAATCTCAGACTGCGAAGCCAAGCGCTGCAGGTGAATGCCAAGGGCGCTGTCGATCTGCCGCGTGAGACGCTCGACATTCTTGCAACGGCTAATATCGTTGCCGGAGCCGCGGCGGGTGGCGGTAAGAATGCCTTGGCTGGGCTTTCAGTTCCGGTGCGAATTGAAGGTCCTCTCGATAGCCCCCGGATTCGCCCGGAAATTGGTGCCATGTTCGCAGACACCAACAGCACGGGGACGGTTGCAAACAAGATTGGCGCGGCGCTAAGGAAGAAATTTGGCGGCAAGCCGGTAAGCGAGTTGATCGGTGGCTTGCTCGGCGGTAGTGCCACGGCCGGCACAAACCCTGAAGAGGCGCAGCCCCAAGCGCTCGCCCCGTCTCAATCCGTTGCTCCGGAAGATGGCGATGCTGGCGTACCGATGCGCACCGAGCCTCGGCGCTGAGGTCGATCGCGCCCGCGCTACTGTTTCTGTTGACGTTGCTTGTCCATGGCATTCAAGCCTTTGGAAAAGCCGTCAAGTAAGGCGACCGTCTTAATTGCCCGTCCGTTCAGCGCAAAGACGGTGATGGTGCCCTGCTTTGATTTCATAAGGTCCTGGCGCAAGTCGTCTTGCACGAGCATGAGCGCTTTGCAGCCCATCGGGAGACATGTCTGAAACGGCATGCGGTAGATCTTTTGGGAGTCCGGAGAGAACTCGACCCCCCGCTGCAGCGCGACGCCCGTGGGACCATCGACACGCAGCACGAGCCGACCTTTCGGACCATAGGTCAGGATCACGCGGAAAATCAGTTTCTGCGTTTCCTTCTCGATTAAAGGGAGAACGAGGGAACAGCGTTCCGCCGCCGACTTGTCGTTGCCTTCCTTGCCGCAGAGCAGAGTCCAATTTCCATAGCCCCCAGCCACGCGCGTCGCGGGCTTGTTGGATGCAGCCGAGGCCGCTGGCAAGTTTTTGCGGACGTTGGACTGAGCCCAAGCGGTCCCTGTGGCGAAGCTACAGAGGATCGTTACCGAGAGAATGCTCAAGCCGGCCCTACGCAATCGCATTAAACGAACTCCCCTATGAGCCTTGCTGCCGGCTGCTCTACCACCGGCCTGCCCCGATCGGAGATAACCGTCAATCGCCGTGCGTTGCAACGGCCTTGCCGTAGCCCCGCGCAGGCAGTGTACGTAGCGACTCTCGGCGGCCATGTCGGAGAGAGGATTCTGGCGCTTTTGTCGCGCCTGGGACGGCAGAGATGCTTGTCTGCCGGTCTCAGCCAGGCTCTGGTCGGTCTTCTTGGCTGTGACGCTACGCCGGGGCCGTGCATAGAATGTCTGGCCCATCTTGAGCGCGCCAGGACTGAAGAAGGTGCTGAGACCGCGCCATGACTCGAACGCATACGTGATTTCGGCCACGATCACGCTGCTATTGGGCTCCGTCAGCCCATCGGGCGCCTTACAGATCGATCCCGTCGAACGCCCGGCCCGCGGCGGATCCCGTTTGAATGGACCCAACCACAATCGAAGCGAACAAAATCAACCCACGCGCCGGTGGGCCTGCACGAAACCGGAATGCCATGAATTCCCTATCCCCTACGCTCAACCTGGAGAATGAGGACGTTCCGTTTCGACGATCAGGCTCCGAAAAGATGAAGGATTGGCAAACCCTACCTGCACCCGGGCCGGTTAACGCTGCATTTAGCTCTTCACGGCAAAACTCTCTGCCGAACGCGTGGGGTGGCAACCAAAAAGCGCCGTGAGGTTCGCCGCACAAGGCAGGGCGGCACGAAGCAGGGCTTGGAGGAACAATGGTCACCCATCTTCTCATCATTACGATCTTTCCTTTGGCCATGGCCTTTGCCGCGGCCTACGACCTCTTCTCGATGACCCTGCCCAATTGGATTTCGCTTGCCTTGATCGTCGGGTTCGCCCTTCTTGCAAGCCTGCTGGGACTCGGTTGGAGTGTGGCGGGACTTCATGTCGCACTTGCCGTCGGTGCCCTGATCGTGACCTTCGCCATGTTCTCATTCGGGTGGATCGGCGGTGGCGATGCCAAGTTCTTCGCGGCCACGTGCCTGTGGCTGGGGCCTGAGCAGATGCTGATCTATACGATCTATGCCGCCTTGCTCGGGGGCGGTCTTACGCTTCTGATCCTTTTTGTGCGCACTTTACCGCTTCCAGGGGGGCTCTATTCACAAGGCTGGATTGCCCGTCTGCATAACGCAGAAGAAGGCGTGCCGTACGGGATTACGCTCGCGGGCGCAGGTCTCCTCGTCTATCCGCAGACCCCCTTTATGGCTACGCTCGGCCTCTAGGTTCTTCCCTCCACGTTCTTCGCTCTGTCATCGAGCGCATAGGACAGAGCGAGATAGTTGATGACGGACGAGGAGATCGGCTTCTTCTTCAGCGCAGCCTGGTAGTATTTTTGGGCCTTCGCATGATCGCCGTTTTTGGCGGCAAGCGTGCCTTGCGCGGACAGCGTCTTCCAGTTTTCCATGCCTTTGTTCTCAGCCGTCTACAAGGCTTTGCCCGCAAGGCTGACCTGCTCAGTCTCAAGGGCGACCTTACCGAGTTCGGTGGCACGCTCGCCGTCGTTCGGGTTGGCGATATAGGCGGTCTGCAGCACATCGAATGCGTGCTTCTTATTGCCGAGCGCGCGCAGGGACATGGCATGACCAAGGGCCGTGTCGGCGTCCTTCGGGTTCTTGGAATAGGCCATTGCCCATTTCGAGGCCGCTTCTACCGCTTCGCCCGCGCTCAATTGGACCGCCGGCACTAAGACGGGCACGACTGAAAGCGCTGTCCCCGTGGCTTGCAGCCCCCGAGAAGCGATACGGCAGCCGTTGTCGCTAAAGGAGTGCTATCACCATTGAACGTCGCGGAGAGAGGCGGTGTGCCATTTCCAGAGCAGCCCTTAACGGGCGCGTGAAAACGGGCCCGGTGTTGGTTGCAAATCTCGTTGACTGTCATGATGTGAGACACGTTTATAAAAAGTCTCAACCATGAGCGCGTGTTCCCATGGCTCCCAGGGCCTTGCGGTGTTCGCAAAGCGGGTGCGTTGCGCTTGCGAGCGCCTTATAGGTGCGCGTTTCAGGACGCGCTGTCTAAACGAGCTCGCGTTCGCGCATTTCAGCTTCCGCGCTGGCGAGCCAGTCTACCATGTAGGGCATTGCGTAGATCGTATCGACATATTCGGCGGCCGAGCCGTCATCGCCGAACTCGGTGAGCGGCACGTTGTAGGTGCGAAAGCGCGTCGCGACGGGCGCGTACATGGCATCCGCATTGGTGAACCGGCCCAGAAGAAACGGTCCGTCCTGGCCGAAACGCTCGCGCGTGTCTCGCCAGATCGCGATGACACGACGAATGTTGTGGCTCAGCGTTTCGCTCATCGCGGGCAGAGAAAAACTCGAGACGAGGTCCATGGGCATGTCGTTGCGCAACGCCTGGAAGCCGGCGTGCATCTCTGCGGAAATCGAGCGGGCGGTCGCCCGAGCCGCCCTGTCTTTCGGCCAAAGGCCAGCCTCAGGGTGCTGTTCGGCCAGATACTCGACGATGGCCAAACTGTCGCAGATCAGGCCAATATCGGTCTTAAGGGCAGGAACCTTGCCGGACGGCGATTGCTTGAAAATCTCGGCCTTGCTCTCGGGCTGCCGCAGGCGGATGCGCTCTTCAGTGAAGGGAACCCCACAGGCTTTCAGCGCAAGCCATGGGCGCAAGCTCCATGAAGAGTAGTTCTTGTCGCCAATTACGAGCGCATAACCCGTTCGTGTCATCGTTCCGCCTTCCGCCATTGTCATGATCCCGCTCCCCTGCCATTAATGCGCAGCCCCTTCAAGCCGCGTCCGGATTTTTTCATGCTTTCACACGCGATGATGCTCGACCCCACGCGCCGCCATCTGGAAGATTTGCTGCTTCTGCCCGGCACCGACGCAACCCCCATCGTGCTGGTTTCTCAAGATGAGGAGCTCGCCTCGCTCAGCGAGGTCGAGCGGGCCTGGGCCGAGGCACGGGCCTGGAAGCCGAGCCAGGGCTCCGTTCTTCTTGTTCCCGATCAAACTGGCGGAATCGGCAAGGTCCTACTGGGGACGGGCGGCGCGGACCTTTTGGAAACTGGGCAGATGCTCATGGGCGCGCTTCCAAGCGCGCTACCGGCGGGCGATTACCGTTTCGCGGACCAGCCGCCTAATCCTGAGTTGGCCGCACTCGGCTTCCTCGCCGGCTGCTACCGCTTCACCCGGTACAAGTCTGGGAGCAGCGAGCAAGCGAAGCGCCTTGTCCTGCCGGACGGCGCACATCGCGAACACGTTCTGGCGCTGGCAGAGGGGCTCTATCTCGGTCGCAATCTCATCAATACACCGGCAAACGATCTTGGCCCAGCAGAGCTGGAAGATGCTGCACGGGATCTCGCCAATATGTTTGATGCTGAGATCAAGGTGACTGAAGGCGCAAAGCTGCTGGCGGACAATTTCCCGATGATCCATGCGGTGGGTCGAGCAAGCGACCGGCCTCCGCGGCTCATCGACATGCATTGGGGGTCTGAGAGCGCTCCCAAAGTGACCATCGTCGGCAAGGGCATTTGTTTCGACACGGGTGGTCTCAACATCAAGCCTGGGAACGCTATGAGCTTGATGAAGAAGGACATGGGGGGCGCGGCCGCGGCACTCGCCTTCGCCCTCATGGTCATGCGGGCCAAGTTGCCCCTGCGGCTGCGTGTGATCATTCCGGCCGCCGACAATTCCATCGCCGGCAATGCGTTCCGGCCAGGCGATGTTCTGCCCAGCCGCAACGGCATGACGGTGGAGATCGGCAATACAGACGCCGAGGGGCGCCTTGTACTGGCGGACGCACTCAGCCTCGCCGACGAGGAGGCGCCCGACTATCTCGTGACATTTGCCACGCTCACCGGGGCGGCGCGCGTGGCACTCGGGCCCGACCTGCCGCCGTTCTATGCCGATGATGAAGCGTTTGCGGCGCGGATGGTTGACCTGTCGCACGCCGTTGGCGATCCTGTTTGGCGCATGCCTTTCTGGGCTCCTTACGACAAATTGCTCAAGAGTCGTGTGGCCGACGTCAATCATATTTCCGATGGGCCGTTTGCCGGTTCGGTGACTGCGGCGCTATTCCTCAAGCGCTTTGTCCAAAATGCCAAGCGCTATGGGCATCTGGACATTTATGGTTGGGTGCCGCGCGAGCTACCGGGCCGCCCGCGGGGCGGCGAGCCCCATGCCGCCCGCGCTATGTTTGAATTCTTCCGGCATGAGTTGAACGCATGACGAAACCCGATCGGCGCCGGCACGCATTTCGCGTAGGTCTGGCCGCCGATTCACTGCGTGGCGTGGTCGACGCCGAGCGCTATGTGCCTGGCACGCCCCGCCAGGTGGGCGCACCGTCTCTGCCGCTTCGCCGCGAACCGCGCGCCGATGCGCCCCTCGATACCGAGGCGCTCCACGGCGAAACTCTCACAATCTTTGATGAACATGGCGGCTGGGCCTGGGTGCAGCTCCATCAGGACGGTTATGTCGGCTATGTGCCAAGCGCGGGCATCGTGCCGGCCGGCCCGCCCGCGACACATCGCATCAAGGCGTTGCGGACCTATGTCTTTCCCGAGCCTGATGCCAAAGCTCCACCACTCGCCATGCTGAGCCTGAACGCGCGGGTGCATGTTACAGAAGAAGGAGCGCGTTATGCGCGGCTCGACAATGGCGGCTTCCTCTATGTCACCCATCTCGCGAAGTTAGGGACGCATGCCCCAGATTTCGTCACCATTGCAGAGGGCTTTCTCGGCGCGCCCTATCTATGGGGTGGAAGGACGAGTGTCGGGTTGGACTGCTCGGGACTTGTCCAACTCGCCGCCGCCGCCGCCGGCCACGAACTGCCACGCGATGCGGACATGCAGGAAGAGGAGGCGGGGGAGGCGGTCGACTGGTCAGGTGGCGCACTGCTCACCCGCGGTGACCTCGTCTTTTGGGAGGGTCATGTGGGCATCATGACGAGCCCACAAGAGTTTCTGCACGCCAATGCCTATCACATGGCCGTCGAGCATGAACCGTTTGAAGATGCGCGACGGCGCATTAAGGACGCAGGATTCGACATCACAAGCGTGCGGCAGCTGCCAGGCAAGTCTTAAGTCGCAACCGCATCGGCTGGTGTTGTTTCCAACTCGAATGCGGCCGCCAGCAAGGCCTTGGTGTAGTCGGTCTGCGGATTGGCGAACACATCCTGCGAGGCGCCTTGTTCCACGACCTTGCCGTGCCGTAGCACGAGGATGGAATTTGCCAGGGCACGAACGACTTTCAAGTCGTGGCTGATGAAAAGATACGCCAGCCTGTGGCGCTTCTGCAAATCGCGCAGTAGATCTACGATCTGCGCCTGTACCGACACGTCGAGCGCCGATGTCGGCTCATCGAGAATGAGAAATTTTGGCTCCAGAACCAGTGCTCGGGCGATCGCGATACGCTGCCTCTGGCCGCCTGAAAATTCGTGCGGATAACGGTCGCGGACGTTGCCATCGAGGCCGACTTCGACCAAGGCTTGCGATACGCGTGCCTCACGGTCCTCCCGCGAGATGTCGGGGTTCTGGATCAGAAGACCTTCTTCGATGATTTGCCCGATGGACATGCGAGGACTGAGAGACCCGTAAGGGTCCTGAAACACGATTTGCAGCTCCTTGCGCAGCGGGCGCATCTGTTTGGAACTGTAGCCGTCTATGCGCGTCCCAAGATAGACGATTGGTCCTTCGCTCGAGATCAGGCGCAGGATCGCCTGGCCGAGCGTGGTCTTACCGGAGCCGGACTCACCGACGACGCCGAGCGTTTGGCCTTCCTTGACATCCACATCGATGCCATCGACCGCCTTGATGTGTCCCACCGTCTTGCGAAGGAAGCCGCGCTTGATCGGAAACCACACTTTCAAATCGTCGGTCTTAAGGATCGTCTTGGCGTTGGGGTCCGCCGGGGGTGGCGAACCCTTGGGCTCCGAGGCGATGAGATGTTTTGTGTAATCGTCCTGCGGATGCTCGAAAATATCCTTCGTCACACCGCGCTCAACGATCGCGCCTTGATGCATCACGCAGACCCGGTCGGCCATTTTTCGCACGATCCCCAGATCGTGGGTAATAAGCAGCATGGCCATGTTGAACTCGGCTTTGAGCTGCAACAACAATTCGAGGATCTGCGCCTGAATGGTCACATCCAGCGCCGTGGTGGGCTCATCGGCGATGAGAAGGTCGGGCTCGTTGGCGAGTGCCATGGCGATCATCACGCGTTGGCGCTGCCCGCCTGACAATTGATGCGGGTAAGACCCAAGCCGCTGCTCCGCGTCGCCAATGCCAACCTTGATGAGAAGGTCGATGATCCGGTCGCGGGCCTTCTGCCCTGTGATGCCTTTGTGGATACTCAAGACCTCGGCGATCTGCCGCTCAATCGTGTGAAGCGGGTTCAACGACGTCATGGGCTCCTGAAAGATCATGGAAATCTGATTGCCGCGCACATGCCTCAACCCGTCCGGTGGCAAGGCCAGAAGATTCTCACCCTTGAAGCGGATCGCCCCGCCCGGGTGCGAGGCCGCCGGGTAGGGGAGGAGCTGAAGAATCGACAAGGCTGACACGGTTTTGCCGGAGCCCGACTCCCCCACAAGCGCCACCGTCTCACCGCGATCAATGTCGAACGACACACGCTTGACCGCATGGGTGACCCTGTCGCCTGCACGAAAATCCACGCACAGATCGTCGACGGAAAGAAGAGAACCTTTGTCGGTCATGCGCGCGGTCCCTCCGGTTCTTCGTCGGCGCAGACCGACCGCTCGATCTCGATCGTTGCGTGGCTCAGTTGAAATTTCTCGTTCAGACGCGCCTTGATGCCGCGCACGATTCCATCGATATCGGCTGTATCCCCGATCGCAGCATGCAGTGTGACCAAGCGCCGGGACTGGGTGATCGACCAAACATGAACGTGGTGGACATCTTGAACGCCTGGAACGCTCGCTATGATCTCCGGGGCAATGTCCCGCGTATCGAGTTCCTCCGGCGCACCTTCAAGAAGGATATGCGCCGATTCAGCCACAACAAACCAGCCGCTGCGCAAGATGATGATTGCGACAAGGACGGAGAGCAACGGGTCGATTGGCGTCCAGTCCGTCAGCAGGATGACCCCACCCGCAACCAGTGCTGCGACCGAGCCGAGCAAATCGCCAAGCACGTGAAGCGCCGCGCCCCGGACATTGAGATTCTCACGGTCCGCGCCTCGTAAAAGCCAGAAGGATAATAGGTTCACTAAGAGCCCGGCAACGCCCACGACGACCATGATGCCGCCGGCGACATCAGCCTCACCCTGAAGCAGCCGGACAATCGCCTCGTAGATGATCCAGCCTGCGATGGCGAACAGCGCAAGGCCGTTTGTGAAGGCGACGAGCACTTGGAAGCGGTCGAAGCCGTAAGTTCGCTTCCAGTCCGCGGGACGTCTTGTCAGCCGGAATGCAAACCAGGCGAGTGTCAGCGAGGCGAAGTCGGTCAACATGTGCCCGGCATCGGCGATCAGCGCGAGCGAATTCGCAATGATCCCGCCCGCCAACTCGACGAACATGAAGCAGCCGGTGAGAAGCGCGGCAATGCCCATGCGCGTCTCGTTCTTGGCATCGCTAACGCCATGGCTGTGATCGTGCGAACCGTGCATGCGTCTTACTGCCTTACGTCAAGGTCTTGCGTGGATCGAGCGCATCGCGCACCGCCTCGCCAACGAAGATGAGAAGGCTGAGCATGATGGCGATCACGAAGAACGCAGTCAGGCCCAGCCATGGTGCTTGAAGGTTGTCCTTGCCTTGCGCGAGCAGCTCGCCGAGCGAGGGAGAGCCAGGTGGCAGGCCAAAGCCGAGGAAGTCCAGTGAGGTCAGCGTTGTGATGGACCCGTTCAAGATGAACGGCATGAAGGTCAGCGTGGCGACCATTGCGTTGGGGAGCAAGTGCTTGAATATGATCTTGATGTTCGACAGGCCAAGCGCGCGAGCCGCCGTGACATACTCGAAATTCCGGGCGCGCAAGAACTCCGCGCGCACCACGCCCACCAGCGCCACCCATGAGAAGGCAAGGAGAATGCCGAGCAGGATCCAGAAATTTGGCTCGATCACCGCTGCGACGATGATCAGCAGATAAAGCTGCGGTACGCTCGACCAGATTTCGACGAAACGCTGGAACAAGAGGTCGGTCCAGCCACCGAAATAGCCCTGGACGGCACCCGCCGCGACACCGATGATCGAGGAAAAGATGGTCAAGACGAGCCCGAATAGCACCGAGATGCGAAAACCGTAGATGATGCGCGCGACCACATCGCGCCCTTGATCGTCCGTGCCGAGCCAGTTCCATTCGAGGCTTGCATCGCAAGGATGAAACCCCTTCTCGACCGCGAGCGCGCAATCCTTGTCGGTGAGCAGCCAGGTGGGCGTCACCGGGAAAGCCATAGGCGGGTTTTTGTTTTGCGTGTTGTAGGAGAAGCGGATGGGCGGCCAGAGCATCCAGCCGCCGTTCTCGGTGATCAGCTCTTGCACGACCGGATCGCGATAATCTGCCTCCGTCTCGAAGATGCCACCGAAATCCGTCTCCGGATAGGCTTTGAAGATGGGCCAATAATAGTGGCCCTCATATTCGACCAGGATCGGCTTGTCATTGGCGATGAGTTCGGCGCAAAGGCTGATGGCGAAGAGCGTCAAGAAAATCCACAACGACCAGTAGCCGCGCCGATTGGCTTTGAAGGTTTGCCATCGCCGTTTGTTGAGTGCGGAGACCCAGGGGCTCGGGCTCGGAATGCCCCCGGCCGCAATCTCTTCCGTGACGGCGACATCGGTCGGTGCGTCCATCAGACCTCCCGCGTCTCGAAGTCGATCCGCGGATCGACCCAGGTATAGGTGAGATCGGACAGGAGGCTGATGAAGAGACCCAGCAGCGAGAAGATATAGACGGTCGCAAAGACGACCGGATAGTCGCGATTGACGATCGACTCAAAACCGAGCAGGCCGAGCCCATCCAATGTGAAGATGGTCTCGATGAGGAGCGAGCCGGCGAAGAACGCACCGATAAACGCGCCCGGGAAGCCTGCGATGACAATCAGCATGGCGTTGCGGAAGACGTGGCCATAGAGAACTTGGTGCTCGTTGAGACCCTTGGCTCTCGCGGTGATGACGTATTGCTTGCGGATTTCCTCCAGGAACGAATTCTTGGTGAGGAACGTCGTTGTGGCGAAGGCAGCCAGAGCCATGGCGGTTAGCGGCAGCACTAGATGCCAGAAATAGTCGAGGATCTTTTCGTACCAGGGCAGTGACCAGAAATTCTCCGAAACAAGACCCCGCAGCGGGAAGATTTGTACGAACGAACCACCGGCGAGCAAAACGATCAGAAACACCGCGACAAGGAAGCCGGGGATCGCATAACCGATGACGATCACGCTCGATGTCCAAATGTCGAACCGCGATCCGTCCGCGACTGCTTTTCGGATGCCGAGCGGAATCGAGATCGAATAGGAAATGAGCGTCATCCATAGCCCGAGCGAGATCGACACGGGCATACGCTCGGCAATCAGCTCTAGGACGCTCGTGTCCCGGAAATAGCTTTCGCCAAAATCGAAGCGCAGGTAGCTCCAGATCATCTGGCCGAAGCGCTCGTGAGCGGGTTTGTCGAAGCCGAACTGTTTTTCGAGGCTTGCAATGAATTCGGGGTCGAGCCCTTGAGCACCGCGATATTTAGACGAGCCGCCGCCAACGTCACCACCGGGCATGCCCTGCTGGCCGCCGCCGCCCGAAAAATCGCTGCCGCCCCCGCTGAATTTGGCCGTTGCCCCAGGGTCAGTGCCCGCAAGCTGGGCGATCAGCCGTTCCACCGGGCCACCCGGTGCGAACTGAACGATGACGAACGTCACCAGCATAATGCCGAGCATCGTCGGGATGATCAGCAAGATTCGGCGAAGGATATAAGCGGCCAATGTTGTGAGGCTTCCTGTCGCTGCGCTTTGGGTCGCGATAGAGTCCGGGCATCCTTCCGCATCGGAGGGCCGGATGTCGTGCTTTACGTTCTGTTGCTTACTGGATTCTGGCCCGAAGTGGAACCCGACAGGGTGGCTCCAATCATTGCAAGTTGGTAAGGCACAGCCGCACTTCGGGGCAGGCGAGGGGCTGCCAGCCCTCACGCTCTAGTTCTTCGCCTCGTCGAACCACCACGTATCGAGAATTCCGCGGTCATATTTCGGCTTGATCTCGGGTCGCGAGAACTTGTCCCAATAAGCGATCGTGTGGGAGGGCTTGTACCAGTGCGGGACCCAGTAATGGCCCGCGCGCAGGACGCGGTCGAGCGCGCGCGCCGCTGTCGTCATGTCTTCGCGGCTGTCGGCTGCAATGATCTTCCCAATCAGCAAGTCTACCGCAGGGTCCTTGATGCCTGCCAGATTGAGCGAGCCGTCGAGATCGGCGGCCTCTGAGCCAAAATAGCTGCGCAATTCCACACCAGGCGTGTTCCGCATGACATAGCGCTGCGTGGTAATATCGAAATCGAAATCTTTGAGGCGCTGTTGGTATTGGGCAGGGTCCACCCGCCGGAGGCGGGCATCAATCCCGAGCAGCTTCAGATTCTTCACATAGGGCGCGATGATCCGCTCAAATGTAGGGTCGAAGGTCAGAAACTCTACGCTGAGCTGCTCGCCCTTGGTGTTGACCCGTTTTCGGTTTTTCACCCGCCAACCCGCTTCGTCGAGAAGCTTACTCGCTTTCTGCAGCGAGGGGCGGTCCCGGCCAGACCCGTCGCTGACAGGTGGCATGACGGCGGTTCCAAGGGCCCCGTTCGGAACCTCAACATCGAGGCTTTCAAGCAGAATGCGCTCAGGTCCGGAAGCTTCGCCTTCCGCTTCCATCGGGGAATTTTCAAAGAAGCTCTGTGTACGGTCATAGAGGCCGTAGAACATATTGCGGTTGGTCCACTCGAAGTCGAACGCAAGGGCCAACGCTTCGCGCACACGCGGGTCTTGAAACTTGTCCCGCCTTGTATTGATAAAGAAGCCTTGGGTGCCCGAGGGCGTCTCGTCCGCAAGGGTCGCCTTCTTCACACGCCCATCGCCGATAGCCGGAAAATCATATTCCGTCGCCCAAACCTTCGAGGTGAACTCCTCGCGCAAATCGTAGGTGCCCGCTTTGAATGCTTCCATACCCGCGGTGCGGTCGCGGAAGTACTCGTAGCGAATCCTATCGAAGTTCCAGCGCCCCTTGTTGACGGGCAGGTCCTTAGCCCAATAGTCGGGTCTGCGCAGATACGTGATGTTCCGGCCTTGCGCGAACTTGTCGATAAGATAGGGGCCAGAGCCGAGCGGCGCATCGAGTGTCGTCTCATTGAAGGGCTGTTTAGAATAGTAAGCCTTCGAAAATACAGGTAGGCCCGCCACGGTCAGCGGGAGATCGCGGACGAGCTCGCCCTTGAAGGAGTAGCGCACCGATTGTGGGCCAATGGCCTCGGCCTTCACCACATCGCGCAACATCTGACTGAAGAGGGGGTGGCCCTTCGTCTTCAGCGTTTCGAACGTGAACACGACATCGTCGGCCGTGAGTGGGGTCCCGTCGGAAAAGCGGGCCTCTGGTCTTAACGTGAATGTCACCGACTGACCGTCGTCCGCCACCTCGGCGCCTTCTGCGATCAGTCCGTAGACTGCGTCCGGCTCATCCGTCGCCCGCACCATCAAGGTGTCGAATAGCAACTCCAAACCTTGGGCGGCATCGCCTTTTAGAATGTAGTTGTTGAGACTGTTGAAGGTCGTGACGCCGCCCCAACCGATAAGCGATAGGGCGCCGCCCTTTGGCGCGTCGGGATTCACATATGCGAAGGACTGAAAATCCTCCGGCAGCGCGAGATCGTCGAACGCGGCAAGGCCGTGCGTGCGCTCGGCCGCGGCAACCGGCATGGGCACGGCAAGCGCAAAGATGAGGCCTGCTATGAGTGCGAATGTCGGGTGTGGGACGTTCATCACCGTTAGTTCGACAGCTCCGGTACCGTGTCGGCTTTGTCGCCATCATACCACCACACCTGCAGGAAGCCGGGGGTCAGGCCGGGAAGCTTGTCCGGCTGGCCATAGCGGCTCCAATAGGCGATGCGCACATTGGGAGAGAACCATTGCGGGACCACGAAGTCGTTCCACAAGAGCACGCGATCAAGCGCCCGCGTGGCGGCGACCAGCTCTTTGCGGTCCTTGGCGTAGATGATGTGGTCGACCAGCTTGTCGATGGCGGGGTTCTTGATGCCGATCAGGTTCATGCTGCCTTTTCGGTCCGCGGCGTCCGATCCCCAGAAGTCACGCTGCTCGTTGCCGGGCGAACTCGACTGCGGAAAATTGCCGACAATGACATCGTAGTCGAAATTGTTCAGACGGCGCGTGTACTGGGCCGAGTCCACAAGGCGGATCGAACTCTTAATGCCAAGCTTTTCGAGGTGGCGCATATATGGGTGCACAATGCGCTCGAAGAGGGGTGACACCAGCAAGAACTCGATCGTCATCGGCTGACCGGTCTCGGTGTTGGTCAACACGCCGTTCTTCACCTGCCAGCCAGCATCGCGCAGGAGTTTCACAGATTTGCGCAAGTTATTGCGCATCTGCAACTGATCCTTGTTCGTCGGGTTCTGGTGTACTGCGGTGAACACCTCCTCCGGCACTTGGTTCCGCAAAGTTTCGAGAATTTCGAGCTCCCGGCCCTCTGGAAGGGCGTCTGGGGCCTCGAGTTCCGAGTTCTGGAAATAGCTGCCGACCCGCTCATACTGCCCGTAGAACAGATTCTTGTTTGCCCATTCGAAATCGAATGCGAGGTTCAGTGCGCGGCGCACGCGCCGGTCCTGGAACTGTGGGCGGCGTAGATTGAGCACGAAGGCCTGCATGGGCTGGGTCCGCTTGATGTGAACTTCCTGGCGCTTCACATCGCCGTCCCTCAGTGCCGGAAAATCATAGGACGTCGCCCAGTTCTTCGCGCTTGTCTCCTGCCAATAGTCGAGATTGCCAGCCTTGAAGCTCTCGAACGCGACAGTCGTGTCGCGATAGGTATCGAAGCGGAGCTCGTCGAAGTTCCACATGCCCCTGTTCACAGGCAGGTCCTTACCCCAATAGTCGTCCACGCGCTCATAAGTGATGAAGCGCCCAGGGCTCACGTCCTTGATGCGGTAAGGGCCAGAGCCGAGCGGGGGCTCAAGCGTTGTCTTCATCGGGTCGCGCGCCTCGCCGCGCGCATCGGTTCCCGTCCAATAATGTTCGGGCACAATGGTGAGCTGCCCCATGATCATCGGCAGCTCGCGATTACCGGTCTTGTCGAAATAGAACGTGACCTCGTTGTCGCCGGTTTCCTCCGCGCGGGAGACGTTCTTGTAGTAAAGCCCCATCCTGGGGTTCGCGGTCTTGTTGACCTCGAGGCTGTAGATCACGTCTTCAGGGGTGATCGGCTTTCCATCGTGCCAGCGCGCATTGTCGCGGAGCTTGAATGTCACCGAGGAATAGTCCTCCGGATAAGACGCCCATTCAGCGATGAGCCCATAGGACGTGGAAGGCTCATCGATACTGTCATTCATCAGGCTCTCATAGACGAGGCTGAGCCCGGCAGCTTTTTCGCCGCGGTAAAGGACAGGGTTCAGGCTGTCGAAGCCCCCGATTGAGGCTAGCCGAGCGACACCCCCTTTAGGTGCGTCGGGATTCACATAGTCGAAATGTGTGAAATCCGCCGGATACTTTGTCTCGCCCATGAGCGAGAGCCCATGGTGCTGTGTCATGTCAGCTTTTGGGGCTTCGGCATCTTGAGCGGCAGCGGGCCCAAGCAGAAGGGCAGTCAGCGCGATAACAAGGGTTAGGCGTGAAAGGATCATGAGCACGAGGGGGGTTGCCGATCGAGGGATGGGTCCTTGAGGAACGTCCTTTGCAGTGCCGTCCTGGGTAGCAGTTGGATGCGAGCCCGGCATCAGGCACAAGGCGCAAAAAAACACGAAAAAAACTAGCATGGCCTGCGACCGCGCCAAATGAATAATCGGTCATGTCCAGGCGCCGGTCGCGCAGCCGGTGCGGTGCGGTCGAGATTTTCTTGCGACAGCATCCGAGGCGGTCAAAGGCCTTGCGCCTGACCAAACGGACAGCCGTTCCCGTGTTGCGTGAAGTGTTCGGGAACGCAAAGAAAAAGGGCCTCCCGCTGGAGGCCCTTTCAATGATTGGTTTGCCTTGAAGGCTTTTGCCTAGAGGCCGTCCGGCTTGCCGTTTGGGTAGACCGGCTGTGGCCGTGAAGAGGGGCCATCGCCCCCGGACGGTACATCGGCGCTCATGGCGCTGGAGTCCCCATCGGCAGCCTCCTCGCCAGGAACGACGGGCTGAGGCTGGTTTGGAGAGGCTGGCTCGCCCATATGCGGTTCGGCTGGGGCGTCTTCGGAGACCGTCGGCGAACCGACCACGGTCTCGTCCATCGACTCTTGCTCCATGGCCGCATCCGGCGTCTCGCTCCCCATGGCCTTGGCCGGAACGACCGGCTGCGGCTGGTTCGGAGAGGCCGGCTCCCCCTTATGAGGCTCCGAGGGGGCCTCTTCGGAGACAGCTGGCGAAACGACGACAGTGTCCTCCTCAGTGACCTCTTCTTCCTCGACCGGGGCCTCAGGCGCCCCGGCGGGTCCCTCCGCACCGGGTCCCTCCGCACCGGGTTCCTCCGCAGCAGGCTCTACACCAGTGGGTTTGGCCTCTTCCTCAGCAGGAGCGGCTTCCGCATCTCCGCCCGGCAGTGGCGGGGGGTTCTCCGTATGGCTCCGCAGGAACGCGATCATATCCGCGCGCTTCTTCGCATCCGGAATCCCGGGGTAGGCCATCGTTGTTCCCGGAGCAAAAGCTTGCGGGTTTTTCAGCCAAGCATCCAGATTCTCGTAGGTCCAGGCGCCAGCCTTGCCCTTGAGGGCTGGGGAGTAATTGAAGCCTTCATGGTGAGCGATCTTCGCGCCCACCACGTTGTGAAGGTTCGGCCCCACCATGTTTCCACCGCCCGCATCGAATGTGTGGCAAACCTTGCAAAGCGCTGCGCCCTGCTCGCCCTTGGCCGGGTCGGCCTCCGCGAGCAGTGAGAGGACCTCAGGCTTACCGCCACCCTCGGCAGCCTTCTCAGAGGCACCGCCAGCCTTAGGGGCCGCTGCCTTAGGCTCGGGAATCGGAAGCGGATCATCGCTATTCTTGTTGAGATAGGCGATGACGTCCGCGCGTTTCTGAATGTCGGCAATCCCCGGGAAGGCCATGCTGGTGCCGGCCGCGAACGCCTGCGGGTTTTTCAGCCAAGCGTCCATATTCTCGAAGGTCCAATCGCCACCATGGTCTTTGAGAACCTGCGTGTAGTTGACACCTTCGTGGCCGGCGATCTTGTGCCCCACGACGCCGTAAAGGTTCGGACCGATCATGGTCGGGCCGCCCTTCTCGAAGCTGTGGCAGACCTTACAAAGCCCCACCGCCTGCTCACCCTTGGCGGGATCGGCCTTGTTGAGCGCCAATATGAAGGCCGCACCTTCGTCGCTGGCTTTGTCTTTTCCGCCGTGGACGGCATCTTCCTCGGCGCCGGCAACTTCGTAGCCTGGCGTCTCGGGCAGGTCCTCTTCGTAGATGATGTCAATGAGTGTTCTTGTGCCAAAGAAGAGAAGCAGTGCGACAAGCACAGCCATGGCAACTTTGTTGAAGTAGTAATGTTTCATGATCGGTATCCCCCCGGCAGGCAAAACGCTACTTCCCGGTAGCTCTTGCGACGTCGCGTGACACTATAAGGGGCGGCGTGTTGTTGCAACTCAGAGACTCGCAGTCTTGGTGAACCAATTTGACGGAATTTTTCCTACCCTAACATACGGAAAATGATGACAAAAACCATTGTGGTCATTCCTGCGCGGCGGGCGGCCACCCGTCTGCCGGACAAGCCATTGGCACAGATCGCGGGCGTCGCCATGATTGTTCATGTTTGGCGCCGGGCCATCGAGGCCGGTTGTGGGCCAGTTTTGGTCGCGACCGATTCGGAAGAGGTCCAGGACGCGGTGGCGAGCGCGGGCGGCGAGGCCGTCCTGACACGCGCCGATCATGCAAGCGGTTCGGACCGGATCCACGAGGCCTTGTCGGCTGCGGATCCGGATCGGCGCTTCGACGTCGTGGTCAACCTTCAAGGGGATTTGCCAACGCTTGATCCGCGCCTGGTGCGCAAATGTGTTGAGGCATTGGAAGCTGGCGAGGCGGATATGGGTACGATCGCCGCCGAGATCGTGTGGGAGGAAGAGCGCGCCAATCCTAATGTTGTGAAGGTTGTGGGGTCGCCGCTGCCGCGCGGTGGTATTCTTAATGCGCTCTATTTCACCCGCGCGACTGCGCCCTTCGGAGACGGTCCGCTCTATCATCATATCGGTCTTTATGCGTATCGCCGGGCGGCCCTCGAACGGTTCGTTGGCCTTCCGCCCTCGCCACTGGAGATGCGCGAAAAGCTCGAACAACTCCGCGCGCTTGAGGCAGGAATGCGCATTCACGTCGGTCTCGTTGACACGGTTCCACTCGGTGTCGATACTCCCGCCGACCTTACCCGGGCGCGCGAAATTCTTGAATCATCTTGAGAATTTCCCAACGTCGAAGCAAAGACCTGGAAGCGAAGTTCAAAAGCGATGGCCACTAAGCGCGTGCATAAAATCGCCTTCCAGGGCGAGCCAGGCGCAAACTCGCATCTGGCGGCGCGCGATGCCTATTCCGGCATGGGGGTCCTGCCATGCGGCACCTTTGAGGATGCGCTCACAGCGGTGAAGGCGGGGCGGGCGAAGCTCGCCATGATCCCAATAGAGAACTCGGTGGCGGGGCGCGTGGCTGATATCCACCATCTGCTGCCGCATTCCGGTCTCTATATCGTGGGCGAGCACTTCGAGCGTATTAGGCATCAATTGCTGATGCGGCCACGCGCTAAATTGTCCGGACTCAAGACCGTCCACAGTCACATCATGGCTCTCGGCCAATGCCGGAAGTTCATTGCCGACATGAAGCTGACCCCGGTGACCGAGGCGGATACGGCAGGCGCAGCGCGGCATGTGGCCGAGGCGGGCGATCCCACCCAAGGGGCGATTGCCTCAAAGCTTGCCGCGGAAATCTACGGGTTGCGTATTGCCAAGAAGGATATCGAGGACGCCTCCCACAACACCACGCGCTTTGTGGTGCTCTCTGCAAAGCCGGTGAAGACCAAGGCCGCTGACGGCCCCGTCGTCACCACATTCGTGTTCCGGGTGCGCAACGTGCCGGCCGCGCTCTACAAAGCGCTTGGCGGGTTCGCAACGAATGGCGTGAATATGACCAAGCTTGAGTCCTACCAGCTCGAAGGCTCATTCAACGCGACCATGTTTTATGCCGATATCGAGGGGCATCCGGACGCCCGCCCCGTGCAGCTCGCCATGGAGGAGCTTGGCTTCTTCACGAGCGAGATAAAAGTGCTCGGCACCTATCCGGCCAGCCCCTTCCGCGCCAAGCTGAACGCTTGAGCCCTCAGGATTTGCGCAACTTCTTGGCGATCCGCTCGGCCTTTGCCACGTCCGCCTGGGGAATGAACGGCTTGTTGTCCCAGCCCGGCCGGGCCGAGGTCGATTTGTACTCGCCGGGATCACATTTCGTGACCGGATGGGCGGCAATCTCCCGCTCAAGGCGCGCCGCTTCCTCTTCCGGCGTTTCTCCCGTCAAAACGCGCTTCTTCGGCCTGCCAAACTGTTGTGGCTTCTTCTTTTTTTCCAAGCTCATCGACTATCTCCGATTGGAAAGCGAACGAAAGGTTCGTGTTCCTTTGATCCCATCCGGCCCTTGGGAGGCCCGGCAGCTTACGCCAACTTTTATAGGTGCTGCGCGCCTATTCAATGACGAATGACACGCCCATCACGCATTTCGTGCCGTCGAGGTCGCCCAGGAACTTGCAAACGCTCAAGGTTGCCTTCCCCTTCTTCGAGCGATCGACTATTCCTGCCGGAAAATAGGCTCTCCTGTCCCCAGCACCTCGCGGTCGTCGGCGCGAAGAGCCTCCGCATTGTCTGCCCAGGGAAGTTCATCGTCGGTCTTGCCCATGACATCTTGCTTGGCAAGTTCGTTGATCGCCCGATTCCCCCCGAGATAGCGCCCATCGTCACTCTTCGCCCAGAAGAGAAAAGGCATGGCGTTGAAGACCTCAAGCTGACTGCGTTGCACGTCGGTGTCCTTCCTTTGTGACCTATCAGGGCCGGTGCGGCGAATTCTAAGATCGGTGCTGAGGCGGGTTGCCACAAGGCCCCGGTTCCCCGATATAGTGGGCCAGGGAGGTTGGCGGCAGGCGCGTGCCTCGCCAACCGGGTCAGGTCCGGAAGGAAGCAGCCCCAACGAGCGTTTCGCGGGTTGATTGTCCAGCCTCCCACCTTTCCTATGTTTCGCGTAATGATGTGTCGCGAGCGGGATGTCGGGATCCTTTCGTGGCGACCCGCTTTTGCGACGACCCGTTCCTGAAGCCCCGTTCCTGAAGCCCTGTTCCTGAAACATTGTGTTGAGCGCGAGCCCCTGAAGATGGCAGAAGCGAAAGACAAAGCCCTGGAGCATGCGGCGAGCGAACAGGCGAGCCACGCGGCACTCGCCCGCAAATATCGGCCGAGAGTGTTCGCCGAACTCATCGGCCAGGAGCCGATGGTCCAGACGCTTCGGAACGCCTTCACCTCGGGGCGCGTTGCTCCAGCCTATATGCTCACCGGTGTGCGCGGTGTGGGCAAGACAACCACCGCGCGCCTTGTTGCGCGCGCCCTCAACTATGAAGGCCCACGTGGCGAGGGCGCCACGATCGATATTGAGGAAGAGGGTGTCCATTGCCGGGCGATTCTGGAGGGCCGGCACCTAGATGTGATCGAGATGGACGCTGCCTCGCACACCGGCATCGACGATGTGCGCGATCTCATCGACAGCGCGCACTACAAACCCAATTCCGCCCGCTACAAGGTCTACATTATTGACGAGGTGCACATGCTCTCCAAGCAGGCCTTCAACGGCCTGTTGAAGACGCTGGAGGAGCCGCCGGAGCATGTGAAGTTCATCTTCGCGACAACGGAAGTCCGAAAAGTGCCCGTCACGGTGCTGTCACGCTGTCAGCGCTTCGACCTCAAGCGCATCGAGATCGAGACCATGACCGCACATCTTGCGCGGATAGCGAAAGAAGAGGGTGCGGAGGCGGCGCCTGACGCGCTTGCCATGATCGCGCGGGCCGGCGAGGGGTCGGTCCGCGACGCGCTCTCCATTCTTGACCGCGCCATCGCTTTCGGTTCAGGCAAGATCGAGGCGGATACCTTGCGCGCGCTTCTCGGCCTTGCGGACCGGAGCCGGATTATCGATCTGCTTGAGACGGTCCTGAAGGGCGATGCGGGTGGGGCGCTCGGCACGCTTGCCCAGCTTAACCGCGATGGCGCAGAGCCAGGACAAGTGATCACCGATTTGGCCGATGCGGTCCACGCGATCACCGTAGTGAAGGCCGCCGGCATTGGGAGCATTGATCCCACCACGGGCGAGGCGGAACGGGCGCGGGTGGAAGAGCTTGCCAAACGCCTCTCAATGCCGGTGCTCGCGCGGGCCTGGCAGATGCTTCTCAAAGGCCACGACGAAGTCCGCAACAGCTCAAGACCGCTCGCTGCTGCGGACATGATTTTGGTCCGCCTGGCCTATGCGGCCGAGATGCCCCCACCGGGTCAGCTTGCCCGCTATCTCAAGGACGAGGGCGCAAGCAGCAAAGAACCGTCGCGCACCGATCCTGCGGCTTCTGCGCCCACTCCGGCCGCAGCACGGGCAAGTGCCGAGGTCGCGCTGCCGGCGGCAAGTGTCGAGGCGCCGCCGCAGGACGACCATAGGGATGCGCCCCACATTCCCGAAAGCGAGAATCCGGCACCCCCCGAGGCCTGGGAGGAGCCCAGATCGCAGCCGGAATTGGAGGGACGCGAGATGCTGCCAATGCCGAGCAGCTTTGCCGATGTGGTGGAGCTTGCCGGTGAGAAACGCGATCTCAAACTGAAGAACGCGCTTTTGGAGCAGGTCCGGCTGGTGCATTTCAAGCCAGGCGATATCGCGCTGAACCCGCTGCCCACCGCCAAGGCCGATCTCTTGCAGGAAGTAATGCGGAAGCTCAAAGCCTGGACCGGGCGTGTCTGGATCGTCTCGACGAGCGACCAGGAGGGAGACGAGCCACTCGGCGCTCAGCGCCGTGAGGCCGCCGCCCGAGAGATCGAAATGTTGCAAGAGCACCCAGCGGTCCAAAAAGTGTTACGGCATTTTCCGAGCGCGGAGATCAAGGCCGTGCGCACCATGGAACAGGCCGCTCCGCAAGATGGTGAGACCTGTGGCGAGGCGGATCGCGAAGACCAGATGGCTGAAGACCAGTTGAGGAATGATGGGACCAATTAGGACGGCTCCCGCAACACGGACGACGAACAAGGATCTGAAGGCGAGGACCTAAGAGAACACGATGAAGAACTTCACGCAGATGATGAAGCAGGCGCAGGAGCTTCAGGGCCGGATGCAGGAGATGCAGTCGGAGATGGAGACCATGACGTGCGAGGGCCGTGCCGGTGGTGGCGCGGTGACTGTGACCCTAAACGGCAAGGGTGAGATGTCGGGCGTAACCATCGACCCCTCCATGCTGAAGCCTGAAGAAGCTGAGATCCTCGAAGATCTGATCGTGGCGGCCCATACGGACGCCAAGGGCAAAGTTGAAGAGGCCATGAAAGACAAGATGGCCGCTCTCACCGGCGGTCTTCCGATCCCGCCCGGCTTCAAACTTTTCTAGCGGGCTGGCTCTTCATGGCGCGTGCGGCGGCCGGTCCCGAAATTGAAAGACTGATTCAGCTGCTGGCGCGATTACCAGGGCTCGGCCCCCGCTCGGCCAGGCGCGCGGCGCTCCATCTCGTCAAAAAGAAAGAGCAATTGCTGGATCCCTTAGCCGCGGCGCTCGCGGAGACCCGCGATACGATTCTCACATGCGAGATATGCGGGAACATCGATACGCAGTCTCCTTGCACGCTTTGCCGTGATGAGAGCCGCGACCGCACGTTGATCTGTGTGGTGGAGGAGGTGGGTGATCTGTGGGCGCTGGAGCGCGCTTCCGTGATCAACGGCCCCTACCATGTTCTAGGCGGCACGCTGTCGCCGCTTGATGGCGTCGGCCCTGACGATCTGATGATCCCGAAACTGATTGAGCGCTCGAGCGCAAGCGAAGTCACTGAAGTGCTGCTTGCGCTCAATGCCACTGTCGAGGGCCAGTCCACTGCCCATTACCTCATGGACCAGCTTTCCGGCTGCAATGTCTCGGTCTCGCGGCTCGCCCAAGGCGTGCCCGTTGGCGGCGAACTCGACTATCTCGACGAGGGCACGCTTGCCGCCGCTGTCAAAGCCCGCAAGGCGATGTGAGGGCGAGGGCGGTCAGTTGCCCTCATATTCGCGGATCACCGTCTCGGCGGCCGCCTGAATTTTCTCCCAGCACACAGCCGGACGGTCGGCGTTCATCAAGAATTCCTGGTGAATGTCCGCCTCCAATTCACCGCCGATACAGATACAGGCGACAAGGCCAAACGCGGCCGCCGCGCAGGCCGCGACGATTCATATGATTGTGCCGCTACCCATGTGTGCCACCGCTGATGTGACGTGCGTTCTGCTACTTGGAGCCTTCGGTCTCGTCCGTGTCGCCGCTCTCCTCCGACCAGGGCGCGACCTTCAATAGGAGGAGCATGCCGGGGATCGCGACAATGGTGCAGATGATGAAAAATTGCGTCCACCCCACGGTTTCCACGATGAAGCCGGTGGAGGCATTGGCCAGCGTGCGCGGGACTGCGATGAAACTTGAGAACAAGGCGAATTGCGTGGCCGTAAAGGCCTTGCTGGTTTCTCTCGCCATGAAGGCGGTCAGCGCGATCGTTCCAACGCCAACGCCGAGATATTCGCCGCTGACCACGACGAACAGCCCGGCCAGCGTATGGCCTGCCTGGCTCAGCCAGATATAGGGGATGATGGTGGCAAGCTGTACGAAGCCGAAGAGCCATAAGGCCCGATTGATGCTTACTTTGAGCATTACGATCCCGCCGATCGTGCCACCGGCGATACTGGCCCACAGGCCCGCAAACTTGGCGACCGAGCCGATCTCGGTCAGGCTATAGCCCATATCCAGATAGAAAGGCGTTGCCAGCGCCGTGGCCATGTTGTCCCCCAGCTTGTAGAGGAACAAGAAGGCAAGGATTGCGAGCGCGGCCATGATCCCGTCTCGGCTGAAAAACTCCACAAAGGGATTGATCACCGCCTCGCGCAAGGTGTGCGGGGCCAATGCATCGTCGCTCACTTCTTTGACGAGCAAGGTGGTGATAATGCCGACGAGCATGAACAGTGCCGTAATCCAGAACACCACGGACCACGGTAATTGGTCGGCCAGGATCAAGGCAAGCGACCCCGGCACCAGGCCGGACAGACGGTAGGCATTGACCCAGATGGATGTGCCGGTGCCCAGTTCATCATCCGCCAGCAACTCCCGCCGGTAGGCATCGATGACGATGTCCTGGCTGGCGCCAAACAGGGCAACCACGAAAACGATTCCAACGATCGTTTGGAGCGAGATGGAGGGGTCGAACCGGCCCAGAACACCGATCGAAAGAAGTAGCATTAGCTGAGTCAGGAGCGCCCATCCGCGCCGGCGGCCAAGGAAAGGCAGCTTGAAGCGGTCCATCAGGGGCGACCAGAGGAATTTCCAGGTATAGGGCAGGCCCACCAGGGCGAACAGTCCGATGGTGGCAAGGTCCACCCCGTTGCTGCGCAGCCAAGCAGGCACCAAGGACACCAGGACAAACAAGGGTAGTCCGGAACTGAATCCCAGGAAAACGCAAGTCAGCATCTTCCGGGTGAACAGGATCTCGGTCCAGCGGCGGTGCGCCTCCACCGGTCTCTGTTTTTTGGTTCCGACCCCTGTCTCCGCCATGAGAAGTTCTTATCAGTCGGTCGCCCCGCCGTCATGGCCTCCCATCGTCCTATCCCGGGAAAAGAACCGACCTGTGGCAGCGAAACAGGTCGCGATCCATCTCGCGAATCTCATGAGCCAAATAGCTACTTGCGAATGGTTTGCAACGAGAGATATGGTGCATTGCGAAACAACAGTTCTTGTAAAGGTAGGTTCGCATGGCAGCGAATGGGTTTAGGCAGCTACGAGGGTTTGCCGCCGCGATTGCGATTTTGGGACTTTGCGTGTTTGGCGCAGGCCAGGCTCACAGCGACGACGCCTCGAAGGCCTCTTCGGCGGACGGCGACAAGTTCCGTGTGGTTACGACCTTCACTGTCATTGAGGACATTGCTCAGAACGTCGCCGGCGATGCGGCGGTGGTCGAATCGATCACAAAGCCTGGAGCGGAGATTCACGACTACCAGCCCACGCCCGGCGATATCGTCAAGGCGCAGGACGCCGACCTCGTGTTGTGGAACGGCTTCAACCTGGAGCGCTGGTTCGAAAAGTTCTTTCAAAATGTGAAGGACGTGCCGAGCGTCGTCGTGAGCGAGGGCGTGGAACCGATGGGTATCGCCGAGGGCGCCTATACCGGCAAGCCCAACCCGCACGCATGGATGTCACCCACAAGCGCACTCATTTACGTTGAGAACATCCGCAAGGCTTTTGTAGAGAACGATCCGAAGAATGCGGAAACTTACAATAAGAACGCGGCCGCCTACGCCGAAAAGATCAAGGCGATGGACGCGCCCTTGCGCAAGCGGCTTTCGGCCATCCCGGACAACAAACGGTGGCTTGTCACGAGCGAAGGTGCCTTTTCCTATCTCGCCCGCGATTACGATATGCAAGAGGCCTATCTTTGGCCCATCAACGCCGATCAGCAAGGAACGCCGCAGCAGGTGCGTGAGGTGATCGAGACCGTTCGTGAGAACGAGATCCCTGTCGTGTTTTCGGAGAGCACCGTTTCCGATCGCTCGGCCAAGCAAGTCGCGAAGGAGACAGGAGCCCGATATGGCGGCATGCTCTATGTGGATTCGCTCAGCAAAGAGGGCGGTGCCGTGCCCACCTATCTCGACCTTTTGCGCGTGACCGTTGAGACGATTGCCAAGGGGTTCGATGAAAAGCAGTCCTGATCGCTTAATGCATCGAGAGGGTCCCGCGCGAGCTGCAAGCATCGCCGTGCGGGACCTCAGTGTTACTTACCCAAACGGCTTCACCGCCGTGCGTGATGCGTCTTTCGAGCTCGGCCCAGGCTCGATCTGCGCCCTAGTGGGCGTAAACGGCAGCGGCAAATCCACGATCTTCAAGGCGATCATGGGCTTCGTCAGACCCTCGACCGGTCAGGTGCTCTTATGCGGCCTTCCGGTTGAAAAGGCGATCTCCAAGAACATCGTCGCGTATGTGCCGCAAAGTGAGGACGTCGATTGGAACTTCCCGGTCCTCGTCGAAGATGTCGTCATGATGGGGCGATACGGCCATATGAACTTCTTGCGCATTCCATCGAAGGAAGATCGCCGGAAAGTGGACGAGGCGCTGGAGCGCGTGAATATGACCGCCTATCGCATGCGGCAGATTGGCGAGCTCTCCGGTGGTCAGAAGAAGCGTGTTTTCCTGGCTCGTGCTCTGGCACAAGAAGGACGCATCATCCTGCTGGACGAGCCGTTCACGGGTATCGACGTCACGACTGAGACAGCGATCATCGAACTCTTGGGTGAACTGCGCAAAGCGGGCCACCTCATGCTCGTGTCGACGCATAATCTCGGCAGCGTTCCCGATTTCTGCGACCAGGTCGTGCTGCTCGACCAGACAGTACTGGCCGCAGGGCCCACAGCGGAGACATTCACTCAAGAGAATTTGGAACGCACATTCGGCGGGGTCCTTCGCAATTTCGAACTCAGCGGTCCGGCGCTCCACGAAGACGACGATGTGCGCAGCCTCAACGTGCTAACCGATGACGAGCGTCCATTAGTGTTCTACGGGGTCAAGTCGCGCAAAGAAAACGAAAAACAAAAAGGCAAACAAAAAGGCGCGCGCAAAGACGAACAGGCCAAGCTCAAATGAGCGCTTTTCTCACCGAGCTCTTAGTGCCGTTCAGCTACAATTATATGTGGAAGGCGATGTGGGTCAGCGCGCTTGTGGGCGCTGTTTGTGCCTTTCTGTCTTGTTATCTCATGCTCAAGGGCTGGTCGCTGATGGGCGATGCGCTCGGCCATTCCATCGTGCCCGGTGTCGCGGGCGCCTATATTATCGGCGCACCCTTTGCCGCCGGTGCATTCTTTGCCGGCATCTTGGCGGCTCTTGGCATGGCCTTCGTCAAGCAGCATTCGCGTTTGCGCGAAGACGCAACGATCGGGCTCGTGTTCACGACGTTTTTTGCGCTTGGCCTGCTCATGGCCTCGCTCCACCCAACATCCGTCTCGATCCAGACCATCGTGCTTGGCAATATTCTGGCAATTGCGGATGAAGATGCCGCCCAAGTCGTCTTCATTGCTGTCGTATCCTTCGCGGTCCTCCTTTTTGTCTGGAAGGACTTGATGGTCACGTTCTTCGATGAGACCTACGCGCAGAGCATCGGTCTTAGGACGCGGACGCTAAAGATCGTCTTCTTCACCGTGCTCAGCGCCTGCACTGTGGCCGCGCTTCAGACCGTGGGCGCATGCCTTGTCATCGCGCTCGTCGTGACACCGGGCGCGACAGCCTATCTGCTGACAGACCGGTTTAGCGCGCTGCTCTTCATTGCCGTGACGATCGGCGCGATCACCAGCTTTTTGGGCGCGTATCTCAGCTTCTTTATCGACGGTGCCACGGGCGGGGTCATTGTCACGCTGCAAACGCTGCTGTTCTTTGCCGCGTTCTACTTTGCGCCGAAGCATGGGGTGTTCGCCTCGCGGCGCAAAGCAAACGCCACCAAGGAAGGCTCGACGCAGAAGGACCGCACCGCCCATAAGCCGCGTGCGCTAACGGGGAGCGTGTGATGGACCCGATCGCCTTTTTCACCGACCCCTTGGCCTACGACTTCATGCGCCGGGCGCTCGGGATGTCGATCTTGGTCGGCGCCGTTTGCGCCGTGCTGTCCTGCTATCTGGTACTCAAGGGATGGTCGCTAATGGGCGATGCAATCTCGCATGCCGTGTTGCCGGGCATTGTCATCGCATTCGTCCTTGGCATTCCCTTGGCCATTGGCGCCTTCGTTGCGGGATTGGTCTGCGCGCTGATGACCGGCTACCTCAAATATAATAGCCGTGTGAAAGAGGACACGGTGATGGGCATCGTGTTCTCCGGCATGTTTGGGTTCGGTCTTGTCCTCTTTACAAAAGTCGAAACGGATCAGCACCTCAACCACATCTTGTTCGGCAATGTGCTTGGTGTGACGACCGCTGATCTCATTGAGACGGCGATCATCGCGGGCGGGACACTGCTCATCGTGCTTGCCAAGCGCCGTGACCTTTTGCTCTTCTGCTTCGACCCAAACCACGCGCGGGCCATTGGGCTCCCGGTGAACCTTCTGCACTACGGATTGCTTGTTTTGCTGTCACTGACGATCGTCAGCTCGATTCAAGCGGTCGGCATTATCCTCGTCATCGCCATGCTGATCGCACCTGGCGCCACGGCCTATATTTTGAGCGATCGCTTCGAACGAATGCTGGTAATCGCCGTTGTCGTTTCCTGCGGTTCCTGCTTGCTCGGGACCATCATCAGCTTTCATATCGACGGGGCGACCGGCGCCTGTATTGTGCTGGTGCAAGCCTTCGTCTTCCTTCTGGCATTTTTGTTTGGGCCCAAGCGCGGTCTTTGGCCCCTGCGCGCATTGCTGCACCAGCCAGCTGAAATTGATGGGTCGAAGTCCGCGAATGGCACAGCCTCCAAGCCGGGTTCGACGCTACCCCGTGGTCTTAACGGAGCGCCGCAGGATTTCGTAGATCAGCGCCGTTGACCAGCCGATCAGCATGACGCCATTGAGGGCTGTTATGGGACCAAGCAAGTGCCATTTCGGCTTCGGCACCACGTCGCCGTAGCCAAGCGTCGTGTAGTTGCCAAATGCGAAATAGATGAGGTCCGTGTTGGGCGGTGTCGCCTGCACCAAGAGATAGGTGTACGCCCACACGAAGACTTCGATGAAATGCCCGATCACGAGCAGCGAGCCGGTCGCCACGATCAGCAGAATGTACTGCACGAATCCAGGAAACGAGGCATCTGTATCAGAGAGTTGGTGGACCATTGCGACGATCGCGCCCACGAGCACCGCGTGAATGAAGAGATTGACCAAGCTTGCCCCGCCACCCACCAGTATCTGGTCAAGCATCGAGCCATTCATCGTTGAAAGCAGGGTTGACGTCATTAATCCCCTGCCAAGAGATCAGCTTGTCGGATGATGCGTGGGCCCGTGCTGCGAGGCTGCGAATCTTTTGGCGTCCTGGGCAGCTGCGCGGCGGGCTTTGCTGAGCCAGTCTGTCCTGCGCGGGGCTGCGCCTCACCTGCACGAGGCTGTGTTTTGTCTGCACCGGGCTGCATTTGGGCTGAGGATGCGGCACTGACGCCGTTCTTGCGGGCAAGGGCTGCTTTTGCCTCATCCTCGAAGTCGAGCCGTTCGATCTTCTGACCGCGCTTTGTGATCTTGTCGGCGGATGTCAGGATTTTCTCGATATCCCCGTTCGCCTGTCCGAAATGCCGCTGCAGATCGAGCACGCGGTCGCGGAAGCGCCCCATGTCCTCCATAAGCGTTGCCACCTCGCGCTGGATAAGATGGGCCTGTTCGCGCATTTGCACATCTTTCAAAATGGCCTGCATAGTCTGCACCGCGAGCATCAGCATGTTTGGCGCGCAGATAAAGATACGAGCCCGATGCGCCTTTTGCACAATGTCTGGAAAGTGTTCGGAAAGGTCGGCGGAGATGGCCTCCGACGGCACGAACAAGATGGCAGTGTCTTGGGTTTCACCGGCGATAAAATATCGCTCCGCCATCGCCTCGATGTGTTTGCCCACATCGACACGCACACGCTGGCTTGCGAGTTTTTTCTCCTCCTCCCGGCGCGCCGTGCGGAAGGCCTCGAACCCCTCTAAGGGAAATTTCGCATCGATCACGACTCCCGCCGGTGTGTTCGGCATGTGCAAGAGGCAATCGGGGCGTTTGCCGTTGGAGAGCGTTGCCTGAAACGTATAGGCGCCAATGGGCAGACCGTCCTTGACGATGGCCTCCATGCGCCCTTGGCCGAAAGCGCCACGCGCCTGCTTGTTCGCCAGGATCTCCTGCAGGGTGACCATGTTGCTGGATAGATCGGTCAGGTTCTTCTGCGCCGTATCGATGACGGCAAGCCGTTCGTTGAGCTTCGAGATAGAGTCGTGGGTCTTCCGGGCGGTGTCATTGAGGTCGGTGCCGACCTTATGGGTCATGCGGTCCAGTCGCTCGTTCACAGCCCGGGCAAGTTCCCCATGCCGAGAGACGCTGATTTCCGCCAGCGTCTGCAGCCGGACCCGAAGCTCGCCGAGTTGCGCGTCTTGTTTTGAGGCCTCGTGCTTGCGGCGGCCAAGATGCACAATCAGCACCACCGCAAGAACAGCCAGCGCCAGCACCACAAGTCCCGCGAGCACGAGTCCCACCAGAATTGGGTCGAGCGTAAGCGTCCCGATGTGAAGCGGCTCAAGGACCATAGCCGTTAGCTATAGGCTGATTCGCCGGTTCAGACTAAAACAAGAACATGAGTAGGACTGCTCCTGGCCCATGAGAAAATCGGGCGCATTGACCGGGGCGCATCTGGTCCTTATGTCAGCCCTATCTATGGCTACGATCTATCCCATCATAACGATTCCCGATTCCGTGCTGCGCCAGACCGCTGAGCCTGTCGAGCGCGTGGACGATGAATTGCGCACGCTGATGGACGACATGCTGGAGACCATGTACGACGCGCCGGGCGTCGGGCTCGCGGCGCCTCAGATCGGGATGTTGCGCCGGGTGATCGTTATGGACCCGGCACGCGAGGATGATCCGCCTGCGCCCGTCGTCATGGCGAACCCAAAAATTCTTGAGCGCTCCGCCGAACTCCGCGTCTATGAGGAAGGCTGTCTGTCTATTCCGGACGTGACCGCGGAGGTCGAACGGCCCGCGACTGCACGAGTTTCCTATATCGACCGTGACGGCAAGGCTCAAGAGACAGAGATGGAGGGGCTTCTGGCCACGATCGTCCAGCATGAGATCGATCACCTCAATGGCGTCCTGTTCATCGATTATCTGTCGCGTCTGAAGCGCGACATGATCGTCAAGAAATTCACCAAGCAGAAGCGCGCCACAGCGCTCTAAGCTCTCGAAATCGCCCAAAGCGGCTTCCCATCCCAACCCATCCAGCCTAAGACCGGCCCATGCGCATCATCTTCATGGGCACACCGGGTTTCGCGGTCCCAGCACTGCGTCTGATCGCCGAGGCGGGGCATGACATCGTGGCGGCCTATACGCAGCCGCCGCGGCCTGCGGGGCGGGGTATGGCGCCACGGAAATCCCCGGTTCAGGAGGAGGCCGACGTGCTCGGCATCGATGTGCGTGTCCCGCACAGTCTCAAGAGTCCGGCGGAGCAGAAGCGCTTTGTGGCGCTGGAGGCGGACGCGGCTGTGGTTGTTGCCTATGGGCTCATTCTTCCGGCAGCCATTCTCAACGGCACGCGCGGGGGGATCTTCAACATTCACGCATCCTTGCTGCCACGCTGGCGCGGCGCGGCGCCCATCAACCGTGCCATCATGGCCGGAGATGCTGAATCCGGTGTCTCCATCATGCGCGTCACCGAAGGGCTCGATGCCGGGCCGGTCTGTCTCATCGAGCGTCTTGGCATTGGCCCCGACATGAGCGCGGGCGAACTCCACGATGTGCTCGCAAGCCTCGGAGCCGATCTGATGGTGGAAGTCCTTGCAACGCTTGCGAGCGGAACGCTGCACTGCATCGGCCAGGATGACGAGGCGGCACTCTACGCCGCGAAACTGACCAACGCCGAGACCCGTATCGACTGGGCCCAGCCGGCTAAAAAAGTGCACAATCACATTCGCGGCCTCTCGCCATATCCCGGGGCTTGGTTTGAAATGATGCGCAGCGGCAAGGACGAGCGCGTCAAAGTTCAAAGCTCCGTCCTATCCTCAACGGTTGCGGAGGCCAATGCCGCGCCTGGCACCGTGCTGGACGAGAGCCTTACCGTGGCTTGCGGAGACGGTGCGGTGCGTCTGACCAAAGTGCAGCGTGCCGGAAGAAAGCCCATGGCGGCCGAGGCCTTCTTGCGCGGTCTCGACCTGCCGCCAGGAAGTGTGCTGACCTAACGACGTGTGCTGACCCAAAGAAACGTGCTGCCTCATAAGATGCCCCGCTACAAACTCACTCTGGAATATGACGGGACGCCCTTTGTCGGCTGGCAGCTCCAGGACGGGCAGATGTCCGTGCAGGGCCGGCTTGCGGAGGCGCTCGAGGCGTTCAGCGGCGAGCCGGCCGTGCCGCGCGGGGCAGGGCGCACCGATGCAGGAGTCCATGCGATGGGCCAGGTCGCCCATGTGGATCTCAGCAAGGATTGGGACCCGGCCAAGGTCCGCGATGCGCTCAACGCGCAAGTGCGGCCTGAGCCGATTTCAGTGCTGGGTTGCGCGCGCGTGGTGGAAGACTTCGATGCGCGCTTCTCGGCCAAGGCGCGGCACTATCTCTACCGCATCGTCGATCGCCGCCCACCGCTCGCGCTTGAGCGGGATCGCGCCTGGGGCGTCTTCAAGCCTCTGGATGCGGACGCTATGCATGAGGCGGCGCAAGCGCTTCTTGGCCATCACGATTTCACGACATTTCGCTCCTCCGAGTGTCAGGCCGCCTCGCCGGAAAAGACGCTGGATGGATTGGATGTCTCGCGCCATGGCGAGATCGTCCGGGTTGAGGCTCAAGCCCGGTCCTTCTTGCACAATCAGGTGCGCTCAATCGTTGGCTCGCTCAAATGCGTGGGCGAGGGACGTTGGACCAAATTGGACCTGAAAAATGCGCTTTTGGCGCATGATCGCGCGGCCTGCGGTCCGGTGGCCCCTGCTTGCGGCCTTTACCTGGTCAAGGTGGACTATTAAGCCTGAGCGACCTCAAGGGGGAAGGTATCCATGATCAGGCGCATTGCTACCGTCGGCGGCCTCACGCTCGTCTCGCGCCTTACAGGCTTTATCCGTGATGTTGTCATGGCGGCCATTCTCGGCGCGGGGCCCCTTGCCGATGCCTTCTTTGTGGCCTTCCGCCTGCCAAACCATTTTCGCGCCATCTTTGCCGAGGGCGCCTTTGCGGCAGCCTTTGTGCCGGCCTATGCGCACACGCTCGAGAAGGCAGGCCTGCCCGCCGCCAAGCTCTTCGCCGACCAGGTGGCGTCCGTGCTCATCGCCGCCAACCTGCTCTTGCTCGGGATCGCACTCCTGTTCACACCCGAAGTCGTCGGCCTGCTCGCACCGGGCTTTACAGATGATCCAGAACGCTTCGATCTTGCCGTCGCGCTAACCCGGATAACATTCCCATATTTGGCGCTTGTCTCGCTCGAGACTCTGTTCGCCGGCATCCTCAATGCCAATCATCGTTTCGCGACCGCGGCAGGTGCGCCTGTCCTGCTCAACATTTCGCTGATTTGTACGCTCCTGCTCGCGCCCTATTTCCAGGACGCGGCCCATGCGGCGGCTTGGGGCGTGCTCATTGCCGGCATCGTCCAAGTCATCCTCGTTGGTGGCGATGCCGAAACCCATGGCTATGGCATCCGCATCCGCATGCCTAAGCTGGACGCGCCCACACGCCGGTTCTTGAAGGCCCTCGGTCCTGCCATCATCGGTGCGGGCGGCGTGCAGATCGCGCTGTTCGCCGATACGCTGATCGCGACGTTCCTGCCGACAGGGGCGCTGTCGGCGCTCTATTACGCGGACCGCATCAACCAGCTGCCCATCGGTGTCGTCGGGATTGCGGTCGGCACGGTCTTGTTACCGGAGATGTCGCGGCGGCTCGCGGCGGGCGATACGGCGGGCGCGGCGTCCGCGCAAGCTCGCGGCATCCAACTCGCGCTGTTGTTGACGATCCCTTGCGCCGCGGCGGCCCTCGCCATTCCCGATCTCATCATGCGCGCCCTGTTCGCGCGCGGTGCGTTTACGAGCGCAGATGCGCTTGCCGCCGGCCATACGCTTGCCGCCTATTCGCTCGGGCTCATTCCCTTCGTCCTGCTCCGGAGCTTCACCGCGCCGTTCTATGCGCGTGGCGACACCGCGACGCCTGTGAAGGCGGCGATCCTCGCAGCCTTGGTCAATGTGGCCCTGAAGTTCGTGCTGATGGGTCCGCTTGCCCAAGTCGGTCTTGCACTTGCGACCAGTATTGGAGCGTGGATCAATTTGAGCCTTCTTGCATTTCTAGCCCACCGCCAGGGATTCGCTGTCTCGGGCACGGCCATCGGCCGCCCCGTGGCAAGACTGGCAGTCATCGGCTTTTTGTTTGCGGCCATGCTTTATGCGGGCTCCATGGGCCTCGATAGCGCGTTATCCTCAATGACCATTTTCCGTGACGAAACGCTTCTGGCGATCCTCGTTGTCGTTGGCGGCCTCGTCTATTTCGCGATGGTGTTCGCCCTGCTCGGCCGAGGCTGGTTCATGGGCCTCTTGAAGGAAATCGAGCGGGAGGCGGACGAACCGCCACTCAAGGCGAGCGAGAGGATCGAGGACTTCACCGACGACTCCGAGGCCCTGCCGGATTCGGAGCCACCGCCGAAGATTTAGCGCCGGCTCAGAAGATCGAGCTTCCGTGCAAAGAAGGTCTAGGCGATCCGCAGATCGACAAGTTCGACTGCGCCATCGTCTATAGACTGACCGAGAAAGATCGCGCCAATCCGTGCGAACCGCTCGGGCGAGTCCGTGGCGAAGAAGCGGAACGTACCCGCATCCCCGTCTTGGCCGGATTGAAGCCCTGCCGCAGCGAGTGCGTCTGCGACGGCAACGGCCGTCGTCTCTGCCGAATCCACAAGGGTCACCTCGGTGCCCACATGACGTTGAATGGCCGCAGCCAGAATGGGGAAGTGGGTGCAGCCCAGGACGAGCGTGTCGGGTGCCTCCGCGCCATCAAAGAGAGGCCCGAGATAGTCCTCGACAGCGGCTGTCGTGGCGCGGCTCTCTGCCCAGCCTTCCTCGGCAAGCGCGACGAATACTTGACAGGACTTTTGGACCACGCGCGCATCTGCCATCAGGTGCTCGATTGCCCTTACGTAAGCCCCGCCGTTCACGGTGCTCTCCGTCGCCAGCACCGCGATCCGCTTATTGCGTGTCGCGACAACGCCTGCACGGGCGCCCGGTTCGATCACCCCGATCACCTGCACTGGCGCAAGGGCATCTTGCAAGGCATTCAGCGCAACCGCCGAGGCCGTGTTACAGGCGATTACCACCATCTTCACGCCTTCGCCAAGAAGAAGATGCGTTGCCTGCAACGCGTAAGCCTGAACGGTCTCCGCGCTCTTGGTGCCGTAAGGAAGCCGCGCGGTGTCGCCGAGATAGACAAATTTCTCGCCCGGCAACTTTGCGGCAAGCGCCCGCAGCACCGTCAAGCCGCCCATCCCGGAGTCGAACACACCGATAGGACGGCAGTCACCGACCATCGGGGCCTCCGAAGGTCTCGAAGTAGCGTGCGATAAAGTGGCGGTAGATCGCGGTGAGCTGCCCCAGATCGGCAATTTTGACGTTCTCGTCCGTCTTGTGGATCGATTGCGTCGTGAGCCCGAACTCCACAACCGGACAGTAGTCCTTGATAAAGCGCGCGTCCGACGTCCCGCCGTTTGTGGAGAGCGAGGGTGTCTTGCCTGTGGTTTCGTGGACGGCCTCGCTGACGAGCGCGTCGAGCTCGCCAGGCTTGGTGATAAAGGCATCCCCAGGCGGAGCGAATGCCAAATCGAAGGTCAGGTCTGTGCCCGAAAGGGTCGATGCCACGAGGTCTTGCAACATCGCTTTCAGCGAGTCCGCCCCGTGGAGATCGTTGAAGCGGATATTGAGCCGTGCCTCTGCGCTTGCCGGGATCACATTCGTTGCCGGGTTATTCACATCGATGCTCGTCACTTCGAGATTCGACGGAGAAAAATGCGCACTCCCATCATCAAGGGGCGTGTCGTAGAGGCTGCCGAGCACCGCAATGATGCCCTTCACGGGATTGGCCGCAAGATGCGGGTAGGCCACGTGACCCTGCTGGCCGAGGACTGTGAGGTGGGCGCTCAAGCTCCCGCGCCGTCCGATCTTGATGGTTTCTCCGAGCGTCGTCGCGTTCGAGGGCTCGCCAACGATGCAATGGCTGGGGGTCAGGCCTTCCTGCTCCATCCACTGGAGCACCTTTTTCGTGCCGTTGATGGCAGGGCCTTCCTCATCGCCGGTAATGAGGAGGCTGATCGTCCCGCCGATATCGCCACCGCGGTCCGTGGCATAGTCGATCGCCGCAGCCGCAAAACACGCAATGGCGCCCTTCATGTCCGAGGCCCCGCGGCCATAGAGCACGCCGCTCGCGATCTCGGCCGCAAAAGGAGGGTGGCGCCAAAGCGCTTCGTCGCCGGGTGGGACCACATCCGTATGTCCAGCGAAGCACAGATGTGCCAGCCCCCCTCCGATCCGCGCGACGAGATTGTCGATATCGGGGGTGTCGTCATCTGTGAAGGTCAGCCGGTCGCAGCGGAAACCCACCTCGGTGAGACGCGAGGCTAGAACATCGAGCGCGCCCGCGTCCTTGGGCGTAACGCTGGGGCATCTAATCAAGTCTTGCGTAAGGGTGACTGCCTTCTCAGCCAGCGTAGACATAGTGTGTTCCTTGGATCGCTCTGTGTGGCTTTAGGTGGAGCCGAGACCATGAGGGTGCACAGCGTCTATAGCAAGCGGCGACGCAGGCTCGCCGGCGTTAAGAGGGAAGGCTCTTGAGGCCCTCCCAAACACCAGCCCCATCGCACGCGCGCCGCACGGTGAGGCGCGTCTAGCCAATGGCCGCCAAGGGATCGCCACCATAGGGGTTCGGCCCTGGCGTTCCCTTCGAGATTCCGAGCTCGATCAAGAACCACAGCATAACGCCAAGATTGACAAGCATGCAGAGCCAGCCAAGTGCGTTTAGCTCCCCGGGCGTTCCTGTCAGACCCCAAGAATCAAAGAGGCCAGTGATCAGGAAGGGCACTAAGCCGAAAAGCGCCATCTTGCCGGGCTTGTTGCCGTCCTGGAAGCGCTTTGCGCAAACGGCATAGGTTGGGAAAAACAGGGCAAGGGTCACCAGGGTTCCAAGAAAGCCGCCGAAAAATCCCGAGCCAAAAATCACCTCGGTCAGCACGCCGAGAATGATGCTCACGGCCGCGATAATTGCAAACCCCGCCCACCATTTGGCGCGGTTGATGCGGCCATCCAGCGACGTGAAGATGTACTGTAGGTCCATTGTTCCCCCCATTTGGACAGCCTTTGACACAAATCTGAGTTTGTAAAGCCGAACACAAGTTTTTCGAACAGGCCAGATATGCCCTTGACGACAGGATGAAGCGTGTCTGAGCTCGGGCCGGTTGCTGGCGTTTCCTAGTCGCGGAGCAACTCGTTGATCGACGTTTTTGAGCGGGTCTGCTCGTCCACGGTCTTCACAATCACGGCGCAATAGAGCGAGGGCCCAGGAGAGCCGTCAGGCAGCGGCTTGCCAGGCATGGTGCCCGATACCACCACCGAATAAGGCGGCACGCGGCCCTGGTGCACGAAGCCCGTGGCGCGGTCGATGATCTTGGTGGACTGTCCGATATAGACGCCCATGGAGAGCACCGAGCCCTCGCCCACGATCACCCCTTCGGCGACCTCGGCGCGGGCGCCGATGAAGCAATTGTCCTCAATAATGACGGGGTTGGCCTGGAGCGGTTCGAGCACGCCACCGATGCCGGCGCCGCCCGAGAGATGAACATTCTTGCCGATCTGGGCGCAAGAGCCGACCGTGGCCCAGGTGTCGATCATCGAGCCGCTGTCCACATAGGCACCCAGATTGACGAAGGACGGCATCAGCACGACGCCCGGTGCAATGAAGGCCGAGTAGCGCACGACGCAGCCGGGCACCGCGCGAAAGCCTGCTTCCTTGAAGTCCTTGGCCTTCCACTTCTCGAACTTCAACGGAACCTTGTCCCACCAAGACGAGCCCTCGGGCCCGCCATCCATCCGCTTCTGATCGTTCAGCCGGAATGACAGCAAAATGGCCTTCTTGACCCACTGGTTGACGTGCCATGTGCCGTCGATCTTCTCGGCAACCCGCAGATCGCCCTTGTCGAGAAGGTCCAAGACCTCTTCGACGCCGTCGCGCACGACTCCCTTGGTGTCCGGTTTGATGTCCGATGCGTGCTCGAAAGCGCCATCGATGAAATTCTTGAGATGATCGTGAGACATGGAACCCCTCAGGTCAGGTAGGGCCGGGATTGCAGTTCGGCGGGCGTTTGGCCCTCCGCATCGTCCACAAGTGCGGCCCCAATGGCGGCGATGAAAGGCGCGAGCGCCTCGGTGCGATGGTGAATATGGTCGGGCAGCACGGTCCAATCCTCATCCGACACATGCTCGGGGCGCCCCATCGCCCGGCAGTCGATCCAGATTGTGGTCATGCCGAGCGTATGCGCGGTCTCAAGATTGTGCGGCAGGTCGTCGAACATCGCGGCCCTGCGTGCGGCAATTCCATGGGCCCCAACGAAGCGGTCAAAGGCTTCGCGGGTCGGTTTCGGGTTCACGTATTCGAGCGCATGAATATCGAAGATGTCCTCGAAGTGGTCGAGCACGCCAAGCTTGGCCGCGACGGATTCGGCATGTTTGCGCGAGCCGTTGGTAAAGACGAATTTCCGTCCCGGCAGCGCGTCGATGGCCGCGCCCAGTTCCGGTGCGGGTTCCACGACGCCAAGGTCGATATCGTGGACGTAGTCCAAAAAGGCGTGCGGGGAGATGCCGTGACATTGAATGAGGCCGGCAAGGGTCGTGCCGTGCTCCACATAATAGCGGTGCCGCAGCTCATGGGCTTCGTCGAGCGAGAGTTCCAAGCTCTCGGCGATGAATGATCCCATGCGGCGGTCGATCTGAGCGAACAGATTGCACTGGGCGGGGTAGAGCGTGTTGTCGAGATCGAACACCCATGTGTCCACATTCCTGAAGCGTTTCCCTAAGCCTTCCGCGGCTGCCGCGCCCGTCATCTTGGCGTCCTCGCGCGGGCGCCGCCCGGGCGTCTCCGCTCGATGAGCGTGCCCGCACCGTGCTCCGTGAAGAGTTCAAGCAGAACCGAATGCGGCACCCTGCCGTTGATAATGACGACGGCTTCCACGCCTTCGGCAATCACATCGATGCAGCTCTCGATCTTGGGAATCATCCCGCCTGTGATCGTGCCGTCTTCGATCAGCTCAAGGGCTTCCCTCGTGGTCATGGAGCGGACAAGCGCGCCCGTCTTATCCAGCACGCCATCCACATCCGTCAGAAGCAGCAAGCGCTTCGCCTTCAGGGCCACGGCGATGGCGCCGGCAAACGTATCGGCGTTGATGTTCAAGGTCTCACCATCTGGGCCAATGCCGATCGGCGCCACCACGGGTATCAAGTCCGAGTGGATCATCACGTCGATGATGTGGGGCTCAACAAGGCCGGGCTCGCCTACGAAGCCGAGATCCATGACCTGTTCGATATTGGACTCGGGATCGCGCTCGCGCCGCTCAAGCCGCTTAGCCCGCATCAAATTGGCATCCTTGCCGCAAATGCCGACCGCCTTGCCGCCCTGATCGTTGATGGCCGAAACGATCTCCTTATTGACCGATCCGGCGAGCACCATTTCCACCACATCGACGGTCTCGCGGCTTGTGACGCGCAGCCCGTCTTTAAACTCGCTCTTGATATTGAGCCGATCAAGAAGCCGCCCGATCTGCGGGCCGCCGCCATGCACGACGACCGGGTTCACTCCGGCTTGTTTCAATAAAACGATGTCCCGCGCAAAGTCTTTTGCCAGCTCTGGATCGCCCATGGCGTGGCCGCCATACTTCACCACCACCGTCTTCCGGTCGTAGCGCTGCATATAGGGCAGGGCTTCCGAGAGGATCTCGGCCTTGGCATGCACTGAGGCAAGCGCGTCCGCCAGCGGTCCGGCGTCGGCGGCCGGCGTCTGTTTTGAGCCTTGCGGGCTGGATGTACTTTTCTTTGTCACGCAGCGCTTATAGCGGCGCTTGGCCTCATCGTTCAACGTCGTTCGGCAATAGCGCGGCAATCGTCGCACGCAATTCGGGGATACCGGCTCCCTCACGGGCCGAAGTAACGAGGAGTTGGGGGTGGGCAGCCGGGTGTTTGGCAAGTGCAGCTTGCGTCTTGGCGATGACGGCCTCGAGCTCGCTTTGCTTCGGTTTATCGGCCTTGGTCAGCACGCCCTGATAGGATGCGGCGGCCTCGTCCATAAGCTTCATAGTCTCTAAATCGTTCGCCTTCAGGCCATGGCGGGCGTCGATCAGCATAAAGACACGCTTCAGCTCCCGGCGCCCTTTCAAATAGTCCTCAATCAGCCGTGTCCAGCCTTTGACTGCGGACCGAGAGACTTTGGCGTAGCCGTAACCGGGCATATCCACCAGATAGGCACCGCCCCCTTCGGGAGTGAAGGCACCAAGCGTAAAGAAATTGAGTTCGCGGGTGCGCCCGGGCGTCACCGAAACCCGCGCCAGTGTCTTGCGTCCGGTCAGCGCATTGATCAGGCTCGACTTGCCCACATTCGACCGACCCGCAAAGGCAATCTCGGGACGCCGGTCATTGGGAAGCCCATCGATGGCCACCACGCCCAGGACGAATTCGCACGGAATCCGGAATAGGGCTTGGCCACGCGCGAGGTCTTCGGCAGTGAATTCTATATCATCCATGGCTCTGGAGTGCCCGCCTTTGCGGGCAATCGCAAGGGGAGGATGGCCAGTTAGGCTGGGCTTTCCCCATCGGCCTCGCGGTCAGCCGGCTTCGATGCCGCCTTCTTTGCGGCCCTCTTTCGGGTGGTACGCTTCTTGGCGGGGGCCGCTTTCGGCGCAGCCGCCTCTGGCGTTGCTGCAACGGGGGCCTCGCTTGGGGCATCTTCCGAGGCGGAATCGTCGTGGGCCTCGTCCGACCCATTCTGGGTGCCCGCTTGTTTCGCTGACCGGCTCGCGCGTCTTGAGGCCTTGGCTCTACGCTTTTCTTCCGCCAGCGTTTTGGCCGATTTTGCGTCAGGGGCCTCGTCCGCGGGCTCCTGGGACGGCGTGAGGCCTAGATTCTCAAGAAGTGGAATGTCCACGCCCTGGCGCCACATGATGGCCGACTGCTGGAGGATCGACAGGAAGTTGTTCCACGCCCAGTAGATCACCAAGCCTGAGGGGAATGACGCCAGCATGTAGGTGAAGATCACCGGCATCCAGGCGAAAATCTTCTGCTGAATAGGGTCCGGCGGGGCCGGGTTCAGCTTCATTTGAAACCACATGGTCAGGCCCATGATGAGGGGCCACGCGCCGACCATCAGAAATGTCGGCGGGTCCCAAGGAATGAGCCCGAACAGATTGAAGACCGTGGTGGGGTCTGGCGCCGAGAGGTCCTGGATCCAGCCGAAAAACGGCGCATGGCGCATTTCGATGGTGACGAACAACACCTTGTAGAGCGCGAAAAAGACCGGGATTTGGACCAGGATCGGTAAACAGCCGGAGGCGGGATTCACCTTCTCCGTCTTGTACAGATCCATCATCGCCTGCTGTTGGCGCATGCGGTCGTCGCCGTAACGCTCCTTGATCTTTTGCATCTCGGGCGCGAGCTTCTTCATCCGGCTCATCGACACGTAGGACTTGTTCGCGAGGGGGAAGAGCACGAGCTTGATGAGCACGGTCACGATCAGGATCGAGACGCCGAAATTGCCGACCAGCCGGTAGAAATAGTCGAGAGCGTAGAAGAGTGGTTTGGTGAGGAAGTAGAACCAGCCCCAGTCAATCAGGCGGTCGAATTTTGGAATGTCGTAGGTGCTGGAATAGCCATCGACCACGTTCACTTCCTTGGCGCCGGCGAACACGTGACCGGATACCTCGACCGTGGCCTCAGGGCCAATCTCCAAAGCGTTCATCAAATAGTCGGATTGGAACCGCTTGCGTCCGCTATTCTCCGAGCCTGAGAATGTCGCCTTAAAGGGGATGTTCTGAGCGGGAATGAGCGCTGTCGCCCAGTATTTATCAGTGATACCGAGCCAGCCGTTTTTGCTCTTGAACGTCGCGGGCTCGTCGTCAAGGGCCGATGAGTAGCTGATCTCTTCGAGGCCATCGTCGACCACGCCGATCAGGCCCTCGTGCAGAATGTAGAAGCCTTGAACCTCCGGTAATTCGTACCGGGAGACGCGGCCGTACGGATAGATCGTGGCCGCATCCTTGCCTGTATTGGTCACCTTGTCGTCGATCGCGAACATGAACTTGTCATCGACCGAGATCGTGCGGGTGAATTTCAGCCCCTCGCCGTTGTCATAGGTGAGCGTTATCGGTGTATTCGGCGTCAGCTTTTGCTGGCCCTCCGCGGTCCAGAGCGTATCGCCAGAGGGAAGCAGGGCCTTCTTGCCGCCGGCATCCACGAAGCCCCGCTCGGCGTAATAGGCATGGGGAGTGCCGGCGGGCGACAGCAGGATGACCTCCGCGCTGTCCGATTCGACCGTGACCCGGTAGTCCTTGAGCGTCAGGTCGTCGAGACGGGCGCCTTTCAAGGAAATGGAGCCGTGTACGCTTGGTGTCTCAATGGCGATGCGCGGCGAAGCGGCAAGCGCTTCTTTCCGGGTAATGCCGGTTGGAGAGCCTTCGGGTTGCGGCGCGTTGCCTGCGCTTGGGCGCGGCGTGTCGCCAGCACTGGAAGGCGATGGTGGCTCAAACTCATTCGACCCTTGAGTCTGCTGAGCCTGCTGGTCCACAGGCGGTGTCTGCGGCACGAAGAAGAACTGCCAGGAGAACAGCACGGCCATGGACAGCACGATCGCGAGGATGAAATTGCGGTTGTTCTCGTCCATGTCGTTCTAAGGCCCGGTGGCTGTTGTCGTGGTCGGTGCTGGCGACGAAAAAACTAATCGGATGGGGGCTTGCGGTGCCGTCTCGCCGCGGAGGGTGCGTGCACCTTCATCAGCGCGCGTTCAAGATCCTTGATCAGCTCTGTGAAGGGCCGTTGTACCGCGCCGCTGCGTGCGATCAACACATAATCATAGCCTTCGACCGCAAGTTCCGGGGCGGTGAGCCTGACGGCCTCCTTGAGCCGCCGCCGTGCACGGTTGCGAACCACCGCACCACCGAGGCGCTTCGTCGCAGTAAAGCCAAAACGGACAAGGGCGGCAGAAGACCGAGCAGCAGGTTGACGCTGCCTGGCCTGAAGCACGAGCGAAGACGTTGAGAAGCGTGCGCCGCCCTTCACAAACAGGAATTCAGGCCGGGTCTTGAGACGTCCGATGGCCGTCACCGGGGTGAAAGCGGGTGCGCCGCTTAGGCTGACAGGCGCTTGCGCCCCTTGGCTCTGCGCCGCGCGATCACTTTGCGGCCACCGTTGGAGGCCATGCGCGCGCGAAAACCATGGCGACGTTTGCGGACCAGCCGCGATGGTTGATATGTGCGTTTCAAGGACTTTCTCCTGCCATCCGTCCACGCCGTTCAAAATTCGAACGCGGGTTCCGGAGGCGAAATGGTTCGGAGCGGCTTATAGGTGGCGCGGGCCGACAAGTCAATCAATCCCACC
>Ga0316192_10000060_pt1 | contig 64945 bp, 57 predicted proteins | sample MerIslwburrow_MG_FD_204931 | JGI IMG/M metagenome (GOLD analysis project Ga0316192, IMG submission 204931) | Coastal sediment microbial communities from Maine, United States - Merrow Island worm burrow | ecosystem: Environmental > Aquatic > Marine > Coastal > Sediment | place: USA: Maine...
CTGCCCCCCGGACCGACCTCACAAGATCATCATCTGCCGAGGTCCCAGGACCCAAGCCCTCAAAGGCCGGTCGGCGAAGTCGCCGAGCGCCTCAACCCTCAGGGTGGGTTGGGGGGGGGCTAGGAACGTTTGAGGATCACGAGCGTCTGGTCGTCGTCCTGGGGGACACCGTCGGTGAAGTGCTCTGTCGCCAGCCGGATCTGGTGCAGGATCTCCGCTGCCGAGTCCTGTCGGTGGTGGCGGATGACTTCGACTACTGCCTCGGTACCGAGCTCGTCGCCGGCGGGATTCCTGGCTTCGAAGAAGCCATCCGAAAGGACCGCGAAGAGGTCTCCAGAAGCCAGGTGAACGGGCGGTGGAATCTCGGTCTTCATGACCGGAAAGAGGCCGAAGGGAATGGCGTTCGAGCCCAGTACCCGACAGCTATCCTCAGCCGCGACGAAGTGGAGCAGCGGAGCCTGACCGGCGCTGAAGGAGGTCAAAGTCCGGTTCGGGCCGTCGAGAAGACCGATCCATGCGGTGATGAACCGTTCCTGGGGCAGGTCCGCATGCAGTTGCTGGTTGATCTTCTCGGCGATGCCCGACAGACCGGCGCCGACACGCGCGGCCATTCGGATCATGGCGCGCAGCTGCATGACGGACAGCGCCGGTCCGATCCCGTGCCCGGTGGCGTCGGCGAGCAGCAGGACGGCTCGATCGGCCTTGCCCTCGGTGAGGGCAAAAGAGCCATCGGCAGCGTCCTGCAGGCCGATGAGGTCATAGCTGTCGCCGCCGGTCTCGTCGGCTGGACGGCTCCAGGCGCTCAAATCGAAGCCTTCGATCTCGGGGAGCTTCTTGGGTAAGGCGCTCTCCTGGATCTGGCGGGCCAGCTGCAGATCGTGTTCGAGCTTGAGCAGGGTCTTGAGACCCGCTCTCATCTGATCGTGAGCCTCAGCCAGCTGCCGAACTTCGGTGATCCTCGAGGCGATCGGCGGGCCGGGCTCCAGATCTCCAGTGCTGATGCGTTCACTCTCGTGGACCAGCTCTTCGATAGGTCGGCTGTAACGTTTCGCCATGTTGGCGGCTCGCCAGGTGGCGAGGGCCAGTACTCCCAGAGTGATCGCGATCACCCAGTACCGTTGCGCCTTGACCTGTCCAAGGATGTCGTCTTCGGGTATCGCGACACCGATGAGGAGCTTCTGATCCGGCGTCAGTTGATAGGGATGGACCTGGCCCCACCAGGGCTCACCCTCACTCACCATGCGAATAGGCTTCTCCCACTGCTCCGAGCTGCCCAGTAGCCTCTCAGAGGCATCGTGGGCGGCCTTGGAATCGAGCTCCGCGGGGCGTTTGAGCAAGAGCTTCTTCACTTCGAGGATGTCGTTCGTGCCCCGTGGGTCCCTGGGCACGCCGATGAGGCGATTGTCTTCGGTGAGAACGAAAACGGACCCTTCGTCCAGTAACCTGATCGAGCTGGTAAACAGCGAGATCTCGATCAGATCGATGTCCATGCCGACGACGGTGATTCCACCAGTGAGGTCTCTGAGAGCCCCCGAAGCGGTAATTCCAGGTTGTCCGGTGCTGAAGAAGGAATACGGATCGGTCCACTGGACCCCGGGCTCGGAGCCCTGCTGCTCGGCCGCTTCCAGCTCCTGGACAGAGCTCAGGTACCAGGGACGGTTGCTAGGGTCGTACTCGACCCTTTCTTCTCGGCTGGTGGGCTCCCCGCTACTCCTGCTCCACTCCTGAACAAGGGCTCTGTCTCCCCACTCCTCGCGGCGAATTTCCCGAGTCGACCATCCATCCTCGGTGGATCGAAGAAGAAACTCACGGCCCCGATCGTCGGCGACGAACACCGCCGAGCCCCACGGGATCTCCTCCAGCAGTGGAATCAACACTCGACGCATCTGGTCCGGGTTGTCGAGTTGTACGAGGCCGGATCGTGCCCAGGCTCTGAGGCCCGCGACCTGTCTGGTGACCGGCTCGAAGAAGCTGCGCAGCTTGACGTCGGTACGCCGACTCGCCTGTTGGATCAAAGAGCCGGAGACGTCCATCACAGCCTGTCGGGTCCTGATCGCCATCATGGTGAAGATGCCGGCACCCAGGAGCAGGACGATCGCTACCAGGTTGGTGAGAAGGCTGCGGCGGATCGTTGTGCTCTTGGGCAAAGGCTTCTCCTTCGAAGAAACTGGCTTCAGCTCCCCGACTCCGATGTCTGCTGGCGTCCTAGCATTGTGGCCAAGACGGAGATCCCTCGCTCGACGACTTCGGGAGGAGCCGCGGTGTAGCAGACTCGGATATGAGTGGGGTAGGGCCCGAAGCTGGGACCCGGCGCCACGAACAGTCCCCGGTCGACGCAGGCTTCCAGGAAGCCCATCAACCCCCTCTGTTCCAGGTGATCGGCCACGTCCAGGAACAGGAACGTGCTGCCCTGGGGTCGCGCAACTCCCAACCTGTCAGCCGCCGCATTGCCCAGAGCTCGATATTGCTCTCGCGCTCGCGCCACCCAGGGATCACCGAGGCCCTGAATTGCCTTGAGGGCGGCCAGTTGGGATGCGGTGGGCGTCGAGTAGAAGGTGTGGGTGCTGACCTTGCGCAGCTGAGCCACTGCTTCCTTCGGGCCGACGACGTAGCCGCAGCGATTGCCGGCCATTCCATAGGCTTTGGAGAACGAGTGCACAGAGAAAGCACGCTCTGGGGCCATGGGACGAGTGTAGGCATGCACGCCTTCGTAGACGTAGTCCTCGTAGACCTCGTCCGCGATCAGCCAGAGGTCGTGCCGGGCGCACCACCGTGCGAGGGATTCGAGCCATTCCGGAGGGATGACCCGACCTGTTGGGTTGTTCGGTGTGCTGAGGTAGAGGGCCACGGTCTTGTCGGTCAGATACGGAGTGACGACCTCGACGGCGGAGTCCGCCGACTCTGCCCGATCGATGAATGGGACCGCCACCGGAAGGCCGTGGAACGACCGTACGATGCCAGCGATCAGTGGCCAATGAGGTGCCAGAATGAGAACCTCGTCTCGAGGCTCGACGAGGGCACCGACGACGGCTCCGAGTGCACCTGTGGCGCCGGCAGTAACTAGGACGTTGTCCCGCTGTGTGGGGACCCCGGTCCGTTCGGTGGTCCGTTCGACGATGGCATCGAGTAGCAGCGGCAGTCCCTGGGGCAGCGAGTATCGGTGCATGCCCGGATAGTCCTCGACTCGAAGGTCTTCCATTCGCAGACCTTCCGCCGGCTCCATCCAGGTATCTCCGATGTGCAACGGATAGATCTCGCCTTCGAAAGTGGACAGCTTGTGGGCCAGGGCCGTGTAGATGGAGCCTTCGATCTGGGCGACCGAAGGAGCTACGCATGGAAATCGAGGCATGAGTCTGGAGAGCGGTCGGCGATCAGGTTCTGGGGCCAACGGCCCACTGGGCGGTAAAGCGAGCGACCCTGGCGCCGGTCTGGTCCTCCAAGATGGCCTCCACCTCGTATTCCCTCTGTTCTGTGGTCTCGTCTGGGATCTCAGGTATCGGTGCCCGACCCTCTGCAACGATCTCCCCCCGAGCCTTCTTCACGAACTCGATGGTGAAGTGAACGGGTATCCCCCTGAGCTCCGGAGGCATCGCCGCCGTCATCGCCAGACCGCTGGCCAGTTCGCCCAGATTGGTCATGGCGACGGCGTGGATCGAGTCGAAGTGGTTTCTCACTCGGGTTCGATCGGCCATCCGCACCTTGGCGTACCCAGCGGTCAGCTCATCGACCCTGGCTCTGATGGTTCCAGAGTAGGGTACCTTCCTACGAAGTGCGAAGCTGAACAGAGCCTTCCCGGCCGGCAGGCTGCGGGCACGGTTCCAGGAGGCGAGGAGACTGTTGGTGGGTGTGTCAGGCGCCGGCATTTGAGATCGAGTCCTTCCTATCTCGACGGACTGACCCGCAATCTATCCTCTGGGCGTCCACTGGATCAACCGGTGCTCCCTAACCGTCATCCTGTGTTATAAGGCAAACGTCATGACAGGCGTGGGTCTCTACGAGCGGGTGTTGGAACAGGTTGGCAAGGGAGCCAGCCTGCCGCGTCCGAAGGCTCCCCGGGCCTCGGCCTCCGTAGTTCCCTGGCGAGAAACCGATGCCGGCCTCGAGGTCTACTGGATCAAGCGGGCCGAGAGCCTCGCGTTCATGGGAGGTTGGCACGCCTTTCCCGGTGGCGGGCTGTCCCGGGGGGACCAGGGCATCATGTACAGCGGCCGGCCCCAGATGATCGATGAGGCCCCACCGGACAGTGCTCTTCCGGTGGCGGTGCTCGATGGGGTTTCCGATCTGGGGCCGATCGACCCACCTGGGCTGCTGATCTGCGCCGTGCGAGAGCTCTTCGAGGAGACGGGACTGATGCTTGGTGCCTCAACCGTCGAGCCGATCGCCGAGGACGCTCTCACGCGTCAGCTGCGTATCCCTCGTCGCCAGCTGCTATCAAATGAAGTGGACTTCGCCGGCCTGCTTTCGAGCGCCAATCTGTTGCCGACGGTCTCCGATCTCGTCTATGCCGGCCGCTGGCTGACACCTCCTTTGGGCCCCATGCGATTCGACAATCGGTTCTTCCTCTTGAATTGGCAGAAAGCACGTGCGGCTCAGCCCGAGATCATCGGGGGAGAAATCGAATCGGGAGAGTGGATCCGACCGGCGATCGCTCTCCAGAGGTGGCGGGATGGAGAGGTTCTGACTGCTCCGCCGATTCTCCATATCCTGGAGGTGTTGGATCAAGTGGGTCCGGTTACCGGCGTCGAGCGCCTGCAGAGACCAACGGAGTGCAATCTGGGTCCGTTTCGGCGCATCGAGTTCCGCCCTGGAGTGCTGTTGTTTCCCTTGCGCACTCCAACGCTTCCCCCGGCCTCCCATACCAACGCCTATCTTCTGGGTACTGAAGACTGCGTCTTGGTCGACCCGGGATCGCCGATGGAGGAGGAAGTGGATCGCCTGAGGATGGGGCTCGAAGCAACCGAGCGAGGACTCGATCGAAGGGTCACTGCCATCTGGTTGACCCATCACCACCCGGACCACGTTGGAGGAGTTGAGCCACTTCGTGATGCTCTCGGGGTTCCGGTACTAGCCCATCCTGCGACCGCGGCTCGATTACGGGAGCGTGGTTTGAAGGTCGATGGTGAGTTGCAGGATGATGAACGGATAGTCCTGCCGGGCGCGCCGCCAATGGAGATTCGCGTACTCCATACTCCCGGGCATGCCCGCGGTCATCTTTGCTTCCTGCTGGAACAGGACGGCTCATTGGTGGCGGGTGACATGGTGGCCGGCCTGGGGACGATCGTCATCGACCCGCCCGAGGGCGACATGAGTGCCTATCTGAGGTCGCTCGAACGATTACGCGATCTGGCACCGTCGACGATCTTTCCAGGCCATGGGCCCGCGATCAAGAACGCCGTGGCCAAGCTGGTTGAATCGATCGATCATCGGCTGTGGCGAGAGCAGCGAATCCTCGAGGCCTGGGAATCGGGTCGCCAGAAGCCCGACGAGATCCTGGAAGTGGCCTATGATGAGATACCGGAGATCGTCCGACCTCTGGCCGAGCGCCAGGTTCTGGCGCATCTGGAGCGGCTGAGATCGGCCGGGTTTCTCGATAGGAGAGATACTCGGGAGTGACGGAAGGACTCGAAAATGCCAGGTGAAGGGATCGACTACTCCGAGCTCATTCACGAAGCCCTGATTGGGGTGGTGCGTGAAGTCCTGTGCAAGGTGGCCGAAGACGGTCTTCCGGGTGACCACCACTTCTACTTGACCTTCAAGACGGATCACCCGGAGGTCGTCATGCCGCGCGGTCTGAAGATGCGTCACCCCGAGACGATGACGATCATCTTGCAGCATCAGTTCTGGAACCTGTCGGTCGAAGAGAGAGTCTTCGGGGTCACGCTGCGATTCGGCGGCTCGAAGCACCAGCTCACGATCCCTTTCGAGGCGCTCACGAGCTTCATCGATCCGGATGCGGAGTTTGGGTTGCAGCTCGGGGATTCGAGCGCAGAGGAGGAAGATGAGGTCTTGGGCAGTGAGAGCGGTCAAGGCCATTCGCCTGGCGAGTCAGGTTCGACTACGGGGAAGACGGGCGAAGTGATTTCCATCGACGAGTTCCGCAAGAAGACCGACTAGAGAAGCGGCTCGGATGGAGCAGATCGACTGGTCGCTCGTTCGCCTGGTGGTTTTCGACCTGGATGGGACTCTCTACGACCAGGGCTGCATCCGGCGACGAATGCTTTGGGAGCTGGGACTGCACTGCCTGAGCCATCCTGGGGGCCTGGCGCGAGCCAGGGTGATTGCCGAGTTCCGGGGGGTGAGAGAGCGCCTGGCGGATGAGGGCGCTGAGAACATCGGCCGACTGCAGTACGAGCGACCGGCCGCCAGCCTCGGAATCCAACCCGAAGAAGTGGCCGCGATTGTCGGTGACTGGATGGAGGAGCGCCCCCTCAGACATCTCCTTCGATGTCGTTTTGCCGCCATCGACGAGTTTTTCGATCACTTGCGCGGCTCAGGCAAGCAGATCGCTGTCTTCTCCGACTATCCTGTCCGAGACAAGCTAGGGGCGCTGAATCTGACTGCGGACTTGATCGCTGGTGCCACCGAACCGGAGATCGATCGATTGAAGCCCCACCCAGCCGGTCTCGAGTCCCTTATGGGTCGAGCCGGTGTCACGCCGGCTCAGTGTCTGATGATCGGCGACCGGGAGGATCGGGACGGTGCCTGTGCTCGCAATGCCGGAGTTCGGTACCTCATCAAAACGCGCTCGCCCCAGGCGCCGCATCACTTCCGTGGGTACCCAGAATTGCTCCCCGCGCCGGTTGGAGTAAAGTAGGGGTTTGTGTCGGCGGGGTAGCGCAGGAAATTTGCCCCGTTGTAACGTCGAGCACACCGAATCGCCGGGGTCGGCTGCTCCCGGCCCGGAACAGGCGGTACTGAGGAGAGTTGGAAAATGACAAGAATGACAAGTTCGAGATTCCTGGGTTCGTTGATGGTTCTCTTGCTACTAACAGCGGGGACGACTCCGCTGCTGGCTCAGGAAGCGCCGATCAAGATTGCGATCGTCGACTTGGAGACGGTGGTCGCACAATCGAAGCAGGGTCAGGATCTTCAGGCTCGTATGGAGAGCTTTCAGCAGCAGGTACAGCAAGAGATGACGACCCTGAACCAGCAGGCTAACGAGTTGCGGCAGCGGCTCGCCGATGGCGCCAACTCGCTTTCCGAGACGCGGTTGGCCGAGCTCAACAAGGAGTACGAGGATGCCACCATTGCCCTGCGCCGGTTCAGGGACGACAAGCAGCGCGAAGGTCAGAAGATGCAGGAGGAGAGCCTGAGAGAGATCGAAGGGCTGCTTGAGCCTGTCTTCGAACAGGTCAGGGCTGAGCTGGGGTTCGATCTCATTCTCAACAACGTACCGGGGGTGGTTCTCATGGCGGGTGAGCGGGTCGACATCACCGCCATGATGGTCGAGCGATTCAACGCCGCAGCCGAGCCAGGCGGCGACTGAGGCTGAAGGATCTCCTTGCGCCGGCCTCCAGATGCGGGATTGGTGTGTCCCCGCATTCCTTGTCGTAGCTCTGGGCTTCGCATGGCGGCCGACCCTTGAGCGGTCTCGGCGTGAAGGACCAGGCCGCAGCTCAAACCGTCGGATTTCGAGAGCTCCTAACAGGCAACACGAACTACCGCCGCATCTGGCTCGGTGAGGTGGCATCGTGGTTCGGCGACTGGTTCAATGCCATCGCCCTGTACACCCTGGTTCGAGAGCTGACCGGCTCGCCCCTGGCACTGGGGCTGGTCTTCCTCACCAAGATGGTTCCTTTCGCCATCGCCTCTCCTCTGGCGGGCCTGCTGGTCGATCGCTTCAACCGGCGGCGTCTGATGATCGCCGCCGATCTGCTTCGCGCTCTGGTCGTTCTGGGGTTCCTGCTCGTCCACGAAGCTAGCGATCTCTATCTGATCTACGCTCTGACCGGTGTGCAGGTGATCCTGACGGCCGTCTTCATTCCGGCGCGAAGCGCCTCGATTCCCAACGTTACGACCGCCGGGGAGCTGCTTACGGCCAATGCTCTGTCGGCGGCCACCTGGTCGACCTTGCTGGCGGTAGGGGCAGCTCTGGGTGGCGTGGCCACCGAGTGGTTCGGGGTCCGGGTCGTCTTCGTCCTGGACTCTCTGAGCTACCTGGTCTCGGCGGCCTTTCTTTGGCGCACCTCGATTCCACAACAGACGGATCCGGGAGCTTCCGTCGGTTCGGTGAAGACTGCCCTCGGGGGTATCGCCAAAGGATGGCGATACCTCTGGCAGCACCGGGAGGTCGGGCGCATGGCGCTGGCCAAGTCGACCTGGTCGCTCGGTGGCGGAGCGCTGGTCTACATGCTGGCTCTGTTGGGTGAGGACTTGATGCCGGGCTCGCCAGCGCTGGGCATCGGACTGCTCTACGGTCTCAGGGGGCTCGGTACCGGAATCGGGCCCATTGCGGTCCGCTCCTGGCTACCTGACGAGAAACGCTGGCCACTCATGATGGGCGTCGGGATCGTGATATCCGGTCTCTGCTATGTCGGGGTCAGCGTCGTTCCGTGGCTCGTGGGCATCGGGTTGTTGGTGGTTCTGGCGCACGCGCCGAGCGGTGCCAACTGGGTGGCTTCAACCGTGTTGCTGCAGAAGCGGACTGTAGACAGCTTCCGGGGGCGTGTCTTCTCGGCGGAATGGTTGGCGGTTACCCTGGCCGACAGCATCTCCATCCTCACTGCCAGTCTGCTGCTCGAATCGGGGTCCGTTTCCTTGAGCACGGGAGTGCTGGTGTTTGCGGTTGTGCAGATTCTCTGCGGGACCCTGTGGGTCGTGCTGGTGGTTCCAGCCGAACGCCGAGCGGAGCCAGCGGACTCCTAGTCTGCCCTGAGCAGAGCCAAGGCCTGGTCGAGGAAGGCCAGTTGCAGCCGCATCTGATCGCGGATCGGCATGGCGTGGATGCCGGCCTCCGCAACGGTTCGTCTAGCGACTTCAGGCGGCTTCCCAGAGACAAGATCCTGCAGCCAGGCCAGGAGGCGATTGCGGCCTTCGGTTCCCTTTTCGAATCGAGGAGCGTCACGGCCCCCTGACGTTGCTGGCACCAGGAAGAGAGGCATCTCGGAGACCAGGGTCAAGGGGTCGCCACCCAGGCGCCGTACATACTCCGTGGAGCTCGGTCGAAACAGGGCAGCGGTCTCGTCGTCTCCGCGAGCCTCGAAATGGGCGATCATGGCCCGGGAGTCGGGGCGAGTCGAGAAGCCCTCGTCGATACGGCAGAATCCCTTTTCACCCTGGCGATCCAGGTCCATGGGTTGGTAGCCCATCGACCGTACACGATCCCGAAGTGCATCTCTCATCGCGGCCGTGCGGTCGGCCCAGGATGGTTCGAGGAGGAACCAGGGCCCCGGAGCGAGGCCCATACCGTGGAAGCTGGCGTGCAGGTGCAATGGACCTTCAGCCTGCAGGAAACGGGCTACTGCCAGATTCTCCGGCCTGGCGTCGACATCGTTCTGGTGTCGCGGGAAACCGAACTCGATATCTTCGCCGGGGAGCTCGCGGACGACGTCCTTGACGTAGGCCACCAGGTCGTAGGCTTCGTCCGGCGCGTTATGGTGGTCAGTCGTCGGCTGGGTGAGATCGCTCCAGGCGGCGTTGACAGCGGCCCCGTCAGGGTTGACATGGGGAACGATGTGCCAGCGCCTTTCGCTGAGAAGGGAGTCCTCCATCGGCAGCCTGCCGAGATAAGCCACCAGTTTCTCCAGCATGGCCGGTCCGACCGGCTCGTCGGCGTGGCAGCCTCCGATCAGGCTGATACGAATCGGACCGTTGCCGAGGACGAAGGCGTGGATCGAGCGCCCCTGTCGCGAGTGGCCAATCATCCGTCCCTGAACGGCTTCGTGTGCCGGATCCGTGATCAGGATGGCCTCGATGTCTAGAAGCTGGTGCATGGAGTCCGAAGAGTCTGGAGTTGGGCTCGCCAAGTCTACCCTGGGAGGTGCTGGGGTCCTTGATAGACTTGCGCTGTCTCAAAGTGAGCCCTGCAGAGTTCCTGAGGAGAGGAGGGATCATGTCGGAAGACCCTTATAGTCAGCTTGTCTCCCTCGAGGTGGATCGTCCCATCTGGGAACGGTTCTTTTGCGTATCACCCTTGGTGGTGATTGGCTCCCAAGAGGAGGACGGCAGTGTCGATCTGGCCCCGAAACACATGGCAACTCCTCTCGGATGGGGAAATTACTTCGGCTTCGTCTGTACCCCCACCCATTCGACGTATCGCAACATCAGACGCGAAGAGTGCTTTACGGTCAGCTATCTGCGGCCGGATCAGGTAGTGCTGGCCAGCCTGACGGCCGCGCCGCGCTGTGAAGATGGCAGCAAGTCGATGCTGCAGGCCGTCCCCACCATTCCATCGCGCTTCACAGATGGAGTCTTCTTGCGGGATTCCTATCTGCTTCTCGAGTGCGAGCTGGACAGGGTCGTCGACGGCTTCGGACCCAATAGTCTTGTCGCCGGCAAGGTGATAGCGGCGTATGCCCACCGGGAAGCCCTGCGGGATGACGATCGGGACGATCAGGACGTTCTGGACGCATGCCCGCTCTTCGCTTATCTCCACCCAAATCGGTTCGCGGAGGTTGCCACGAGCCAGTCCTTTCCGTTACCCGCCGGATTCCGGCGCTGAAGTCTGCTGATGCCATCGGCTCGGGCTCGAGGACTCCTGGACTATCTCCGCTCCTGCCGAGCCGAGATGTACGAGGCTCTGGAACGCCTCGTCACCGCAGAATCACCGTCGCAAGATCCGGCCTCTCAAGCCGACGTGCAGGCGACATTGACTCAAGAGCTGGAAGCGAGCGGCTTCAGGGTACGGCGGCTGCCTGGGCACGAGACCGGCGGTCACCTTCTGGCGGTGCCCAGGGAGCGCAGCCGACACCAGTGCGTTCAGGCACTCATTGGTCACTGCGACACCGTCTGGCCCCGAGGCACACTCGGCACGATGCCCATCACCATTCGTGCGGGCCGCATGACAGGGCCCGGAATCTACGACATGAAGGGTGGTCTGGTGCTGATGATCTTCGCTCTGCGAGCGATCGCGGAGCAGGGCCTGGAACCGGAGGTCCTGCCGGTTGTCTTCATCAATTCGGACGAGGAGCTAGGCAGCGGTGAATCGCGGCGGACTGTCGAACGCCTATCGAAGATCGCTGATCGGATCTTGGTGCTGGAGCCGGCGATGGGGGAGACTGGTGCACTGAAAACCGCCCGCAAAGGTGTCGGTCAGTTCAGGATTCGGGTGAGTGGCAAGGCAGCGCATGCCGGCCTCGAGCCGAGCCAGGGGGTGAGCGCTATCCTCGAGCTCTCCCATGTTGTCCAGAAGCTCTTCGCCCTCAATGATCCAACGAATGGAATCACGGTGAATGTCGGCACGATCGACGGTGGTTTGCGACCCAACGTGGTGGCTCCCGAGAGCACGGCGGACATCGATGTGCGGGTGCTGACCACCCAGCAGGCGCGCGAGGTGGAGGCGGCGATTCGGAGCCTCGAGCCGGAGACGCCAGGAGCTGTCTTGCGGGTGGAAGGTCACGTGGATATTCCACCTCTGGAACGCACGCCTCGCAATCGGCTGCTTTGGCGACGGGCCCAGGCCGTTGCCAGGGAGTTGGGATTGGAGCTCGAGGAGTGTCTGGCAGGGGGTGGCTCCGACGGCAACGTGGCGAGCCTCTTTGCGCCGACGTTGGACGGATTGGGCCCCGTGGGCGCGGGCGCCCATGCTGTTCACGAGTTCATTGAGCTGGACAGCATGGTAGAGAGGGGTGCGCTCCTGGCCCTGCTGCTCTTGGAGCCTCCACTGAACTGGCGGGCCGAGCTCGGCGGCCAGGTCGCGGAGAGCTGACCTGTTCTCGGATGCCCGATCTGTACCAGTCGAGCGTCGTCTCGAGCCCCTCCTCAGGCGGCATCAAGTCCGACATCCTGCCTGAGGTACTATTGCTCTGGCGTCATGACAATCGCTCGCAGCGGCGAGCTTTGTCGAACCGGAACCGAGTGCCCGCGATGAATTGGGAGATGGCGAGACTCGAGAACGAAACTTTGGAGATTCGGCTGTGAATTGGGTCAGCATTCTGGGACTCTTGACGTTGCTCGGACTCGCCTGGGCCATGTCCTACTACCGGCGAGATGTGAAGCTGCGGCCGATTCTCTGGGGTCTGGGATTGCAGTTCGTTCTGGCGCTCATCATCCTTCGCGAGGACGTCTGGAGCTTCGTCGGAATGGGCCTGCTCGGTCTGCTGGTGATCCTCTATCTCCTGGATGACAGGCAAGAGGAGGGCGGGCTCCAATGGCGTAAAGCCGTGGTGGTCATTGCTGCAAGCCTCGCTGTCGCAGCCCTGGTTCTGCAGCTTCCCGCACAGTTCCTTCTGATGGGTCTGGGGGCTTTGCTGGCGGCCTTGCTGCTCAATCGCCGCTTCGGTTTGGCCCCGGGCGCGCAGAGGTTCATGGGTGCCCTTCTCGTGATTCTGCTCGTTGGCTGGATGGTCGCTTCCAATCTACACGGTCAACGGGCCTTTCAGTACTTCAGCACCGGGGCAGCCAACTTCTTGAACCTGTCGGACTACGGTGCCAGGTTCTTGTTCGGCAACCTGGCCGACTCCCAGTACTTCTTCCCGGGCCAAGAAGGGGGATGGCCCGGCTTTGGCATGCAGTTCGCTTTCAAGGTTCTGCCGACAATCATTTTCTTCGGTGGCTTCATGGGGGTCCTCTACTACCTGGGGGTCATGCAGAAGGTCATCGAGGCGCTCAGCCGTTTCATGCGATGGACCATCGGCACCAGCGGTGCGGAGACCCTTTCCTGCACCGCCAACGTCTTCGTCGGACAGACCGAAGCTCCTCTGCTGATCAAGCCTTTCTTGGCCGGTATGACGCAGTCCGAGCTGCTCACAATCATGGTGGGAGGGTTCGCCACGATTGCCGGAGGTGTACTGGCTGGCTACATTGCCATGGGAGTGCCGGCCGGCCATCTGGTAGCGGCAAGCGTCATGTCGGCGCCGGCGGCCCTGGTGATCGGCAAGATCATCTTTCCAGAGAAGGAGCACTCGCAGACCGCCGGCGACGCCAAGCTGCCGGAGATCGAGAGCGGTGGCAATGTCATCGAAGCTGCATCCAACGGCATCGTGGATGGCCTCAAACTGGCGGTCAATGTCGGCGCCATGCTGATCGGGTTCATCGCCCTGATCGCTGTCGTCGATGTATTGATGGGTCTCGTCGATCGGTTGATCGATGGCCGCCTCCTCGGTGGGACCTACGTGGCGTATGCCGCCAGTGGTATGTCCCCGGCAATCGGCGAGTATCAGGGGATCTTCCCCGGCTCGCTGCAGACCCTGTTCGGCACGCTATTGAGGCCGCTGGCATTCCTGATGGGAGTGCCCTGGGCCGATGCCTCGAGAGTGGGCAATCTGCTTGGCGTCAAGCTGTCCCTCAACGAGTTCGTGGCCTTTGGCACCCTCGGTAGCTACATTCAGGGCGGTCTTCTGAGCGAGAGAGCCATCGTCATTTCGACCTACGCATTGTGCGGCTTCGCCAACTTCTCCTCCATCGGGATCCAGATCGGCGGTATCAGCGCCCTGGCCCCTGAAAGAAAGGGAGACCTCGCCAGGGTCGGGCTGAAAGCCATGTTCGGCGGAGCTCTGGCTTCCTGGCTGACCGCTACCATCGTTGGCATACTCCACTGATGGATCGGAGGAGACACCCATTGCGGTTCAGTCGATTGGAGCGGCTCTGATCGGGAGCGACGAGCCGTCGATCATGGCGACCCCATCATCCTACGAGAGGATCTACGCCCAGGTGGCTTGCGTCCCCTCGGGCAAGGTCGCCACCTATGGCCAGATCGCCGACCTGGCGGAGCTGCCTGGGCAGGCGCGCCAGGTGGGCTATGCGCTGCATGCCTTGCCGGCCGGCTCCGAGCTGCCTTGGCACCGGGTGATCAACACCAGGGGTGAGGTCAGCCGACGGGCGGAGCTCGGCTGGGAGGGCTTTCAGCGACAGCTGCTGGAAGACGAGGGTGTGGTCTTCGACTCCGCTGGACGGGTCGACCTGAGGCGATATCGTTGGGAGCCGTCCCTGACCGCCATGCTGGGCTCCGAAAGATGAAGGGCTACCTTCTGCTCTTCGGCTCGGGGCTGATAGCCGGCGTAGTCAATGTCATTGCTGGAGGAGGCTCCTTCCTGACCCTGCCGATACTCATGTTTCTCGGCTTGCCGGCTGGCGTGGCCAACGGCACCAATCGAGTTGGCATTCTCCTGCAGAACGTCGCAGCCGTTTGGAGTTTCGAGCGTCACCGTGTGCTGGACTGGAGCTCCCTGTGGTGGGCGGCTGCGCCGGCGACTTTGGGAGCGGTCTTCGGGACCTGGGGTGCTCTGGTCATCAGCGATCAAGCGTTCAAGCGGGTTCTGGCCTTGTTGATGCTGACGCTATCGGTGTGGACTCTGTGGGCTCCTCACCATACAAAGGAAGGCAGCCGTTCGGAGCTTGCCGATCGAGCCGGACGACGCTACCTCCTGACCGGCCTGGCTTTCTTCGCGGTGGGGATCTATGGTGGGTTCGTTCAGGCCGGAGTCGGGTTCTTCGTCCTCGCCGTGACCTCGGCAGTGGGTCTGAATCTGGTGCGGGGCAACGCCGTAAAGGTGCTCACGGTACTCTGTTTTACTGCCCTGTCCCTGGCTCTGTTTGTCTGGCAGGGCAAAGTCGACTGGCTCATGGGCTTGACGTTGGCGGCGGGAACCATCATCGGGGGGCTGGTCGGAGCACGTCTCACCGTCCTCAAGGGACACAGATGGGTGCGAGGGGTCGTCACCGCGACGATCATCCTCTTCGCGCTGAAGCTCTGGATTGGAAGCTAGAGAACTTCTAGGGCTTGAATTCGATCCGTAGATCGACCCACATCTTGACCGGGATATCATCCACCATGGCAGGTCGCCAGGTGGTCTTTTCCGCTGCTGTAAAGGCCGCCCTGTCGAAGCCCATGCCTGCCTTCGGCCCGGTTTGCTGAATCTCGGCCACACCCCCGTGCTCGTCGATCAAAAGGCGCAGTTCCACCACAGCGGTGCGACCGAGGCGTCGAGCGGTGTCAGGGTAGCGAGGCTGGGGTCGCCTGACGACCGTTGGCGCCTGGACTCCCGGTCCCGGCTCTACGAGATCGCCCATTGCCACCTTGGGTTGTTCGGGGAGAAGCTCGGCGGCCGATGCAGCAAGTTGGGAGTCCGGCAGGTCAGGAACGGTGTATCCCAGGTTGGACTCCTCGGCATCGCCATCGAGTAGGCCGGAATCAGCTGCGCCGTCGGCGGGGATGACCTCTTCCGTTTCCAGCTCGGGCTCTGCCTGGGGTGCCACTACCGTGGTCCGACCGATGTCCGCTGGTAGAGCGCCAGATTCGGCATCGATCTGGTTGCTAGCCAGTTGGTTTTCGGGAGGGTTCTTGTTCTCTTCGGCTTCACGCTGCGCGTCGCGAAGCTGGTTGCGCAGAGTCTCCAACTCCCGTTCGTACTCTGCCTTGAGCTGAGTCGTTTCGCGTTTCTTGTTGTCAGCATCGGTTGGTGGTGGCACGATGTCCGCTGTTGCCAGCGGCTCCGCCTCTGCCTCGGCTGTTGGCAGGATACCCAATTCCTCGAGGGTCGGGGCCGGTTCGAATTCGGTGAAGCGCGCGGCGCTGTCCGGCGGCACCTGGGTCCGTGCTTCGCTCGGCTCCGCCGGCCAGAAGAAGTAGGCCATGACTGCGATCAGAATCACGACAACCCCGGCAGCCGCGGCAGCCAGCAACTTGACCCGATTTTCCTTCTTGGCTGCCGTGGTCTCGTAGAAACCTCTCACTTTCGGCTCGATGATGCCCTCGAAGTCCTCCTCGATGGCACTGGAGCGCTCTCGGGAAGCGCTCATGTCATCGACGACCTTGGGGATTTCGACAGAGGAGATGCTCAGGGGATCCAAAATGTCGGAGGCCAGCGTTTGTTCGATCTCACGGGCATCTTCGGAAGCGCTATCCTCCATTCCGCCGGCCGCAGAGTGGTTGGCCTCGTCGATTCGCCGCATGCCCTCGAGAACCACGTTGGTCACGTCGAGGGACATGGGTACCATGGGAAACTCTGGCAGGTCGTCCGGCACGAATCGGAACTCACCTTCGGGCCAGCCGAAAAGCTCGTAGATGGTCTCCTGGGTCTTCTGCTGAAGAACCTGGTTCAGCTCCTTTTCCGTGATGGAGCCCAGGGTCACCAACACCTTGCCAAGGAGAATCTGGGTTGCTTGCTGCAGCTTGAGAGCACGAGCCAGTGTCGGCTCATCGATGAGGCCCTCGGCGACGAGGAAGCGCCCCAGGTGTTCCTGCGAGTCACTCGATTCGGACGAGACGATGGTACCGCGGTCGAAGTAGATGCGCTTCTCCGTGTCTTCGTTCTCGATGATGAGAACGCCGGTCTTGGTGCCCTGGGCCAGCCACTGGAGAAGTTCCGATAGCTCGAGGGTAAGGAGATTGCCGGTGATACTCATGTCTTGCCCTGCTGGCTCTCGAAGTCGGTAGCCCTGACGACCGACTCTGCTCCCTCCGCTTTTTAGCCTGCAGCTATTGTAAGTGCAGGAGGGGGGGGTTGCGATGTGGCGTGTCTCACACAGGCGGCGAGGCTTCAAGGCCCCGGGAGCCGGTTCTTGCCGCTGCGCCCGCCATCAGAGAGTATAGAATCGGGAGTCTAATGCCATGAATGAAAAAGGCGAAAAGAGGCGATATCCCCGCTTCCCCACCGAAAAGGTGGAAGGTAGCTTCTCCTATTCGGTCAGGGCCAGCGTCGACAACTTGAGTCTGGGCGGCTTTGCCGTCCACACCAGCGCTCAGCTCCAGGTGGGCAGGAAGTACAACTTCCGTCTCGGTGACGGACCTGAAGTGGTCAACCTCCAGGGAAAGGTGAAGTGGTGCCGTCTGGCCGGAACGGAGAAGCTGGATACCGGGGACGTGGTGCCGGTCTATTCCGCCGGGATCGCTTTCGGGGACATCCTGACGACTACTGCGGAACAGCTGTATCTGTTCATGGAGAAGAATGTCATCCTCGATCTCAAGCAGAGGATCTTCGGTCGACTCAAGGTAGACAACGCGGGCGAGATCGATCTCAAGACCGAATCCAAGTTCCTGGTCAAGCAGCTCAGCGCCTCCGGCATGCTGATCATCACCGAGCTACCCCCGAAGCCGGAGTCCATCGTCAAACTGGAATTGCAGCTCAATGAGCATGTCTTCGAGTGCATGGGCAGGGTGGTCCACGCGGCAAAAGTCGATCTCGAGGAGGAAGAGTTGCACTACCGCGTGGGCATCGAGTTCGTGCAACCGAGCAAGGAACAGTTCCAAATCCTGGAGAATTTCATTCGCAACGAGCTGGAGCGGGAGGGCTGAAAGCCTCCCCGGCCGGTGCTGCCTGGAGCCTGAACGAGGCGGGCCGAGTGCCTGAAGTGCAAGGAGACGACCATGAAGATCCTCAAGAGCTATGTTGACGGTCGATGGCATGAGCCGGCCGCCGGCCTCGTGCCGCTGATCGACCCTTCAACCGAAGAGGTCATCGCCCAGACGTCGAGTGAAGGGGTTGATTTCGCCGCGGTCCTGCAATGCGCCAGACAACGGGGAGGCCTCGCACTCAGAGAGATGAGCCTAGCTGAACGAGGTTCTCTGCTCAAAGCGATGTCGAAGGCTCTGCGCGAGAAGAGAGACGAGCTGCTGGACCTGTCGAGGTTGAACAACGGCACCACACTATCCGATGGCTCTTTCGATATCGATGGCGGTGGGGCCACGTTGGCCTACTATGCCGGTCTGGCTCGGGGACTCGAAGGCGGTGCGCTGATGGCCGATGGGGAAGAGGTGCCCCTGAGTCGAGATGGCGGCTTCTGGGGCCGACATCTCTGGGTTCCGAGGCACGGAGTCGCGGTTCATATCAACGCCTTCAACTTCCCCGTCTGGGGCTTTGCGGAGAAGGCTGCAGCGGCTCTTCTGGCAGGCATGCCGGTAATCACGAAGCCAGGTACCTCGACGGCCCTCGTTGCCCAGCGATGCGTCGAAATTATCGTCGACGCCGGTATCCTGCCCGACGGTGCTCTACAGCTCATCTGTGGCTCGACCGGGGATCTGATGGGTCAGTTGGGCCCCCAGGATGTGGTCGCGTTCACCGGCTCGGCGGCGACGGCTACGAAGCTGCGCCAGGGCGAGCAGTTGATCGCCGCTAACTGTCGTTTCAACGTCGAGGCGGACAGCCTCAACGCCGCCGTGCTGGCGCCGGATGTAGAGTCGGGCAGCCCGGTCTTCGAGATGTTTCTCGATGACATCGTGCGCGAAGTGACCCAGAAGGCCGGTCAGAAATGCACGGCCGTGCGTCGCATACTGAGTCCCCAGTCGAGGCTCGCCGATGTTCGGGAGGCCCTCGTGGCGAGACTCGAAGCAGTCGTGACAGGAAACCCCGCCGATGAAGCTGTTGGCATGGGTCCGCTGGCGTCGGCGCAGCAGCTCGGGGACGCCCTGGAGGGTATTGGCGAGCTACAGCGCGACGCGCGGTTGATCCTGGGGAGTGGCAAGCGGGCTGACGGTGTGGGCAGTCCTGCCGGCAGGGGCTACTTCGTTCAGCCTACGCTGCTCGAGGCTGCCGACGCCAACGGTGCGACGACGGTTCACCAGCGAGAGGTCTTCGCACCCGTTGCGACGCTTCTGCCCTATGACGGGGGCGCCACCGCAGCGGCAAGAACGATGTCTTTGGCGGGAGGAACGCTCGTGACCTCCCTCTACAGCGATGATGAAGGTTGGCTTGGCGAGTTCCTCGATGCAGGAGCCAGTAGCACTGGGCGAATCTACATCGGTTCCGAGGCGACGATCGGTGAGGGCCCTGGCTCTGGTGCCGCGATGCCCCAGAGCCTGCATGGCGGACCAGGTCGGGCAGGGGGAGGTGAGGAGTTGGGCGGTCTGGTTGGAGTTCAACTCTACATGCAGCGCGTGGCGCTTCAAGGGGGGCAGGGACTGCTCGGCCGTTTGATGGACGGGTCGCGGGAGGAAGACTAGCTGGTAGCTTTTCTAGGGGCTTAGGGGCTTGGGGGTTTTGGGGCTTTGGGGCTTAGGGGCCTAGGGGCCCAGGGGGTTTCGGCCCGCTCCTGGAACTCTCTTGCAGCTCTCTCAGACGGCAGGCAAAGGCGCGAAAGGGCTCATCCGGGTCGTAGAACTGCCGGAAGGCTCCGAGTTCCTCCTCCAGGGGCGTCACACCCTTGGCTCTCGCCCACTCGATGAAGGGCACCAGAAAGGGAGCGGCCTTCTCCAATTCCAGCATGAGAAGGCGGGCCGTCGCCCCTCCATGGCTCAAGAACCCGGAAGTCTCATAGTCTCTGATGGTCTGGTCGAGGTCGTACTCGACTCGACGGAACTCGACCTTCACCTCGTCACCGCCCAATTGGAACAGTGCGTACTGAGCCCTGCGATCTCTGTTGAACGGCAGTCCGACCGCCCCGACGTTGACCACCATGCCGGTCGGCAGTCGGCACTCGAGGGGTCGATGGGTATGGCCGCAAACCAGGACAGGTTCGGGGACATCGGAAAAGTGAGCCTCCACCTGCTGGCGGGAGGTCCACGGGCCGATGCCCTCGCTATTGGATCTAGGAGTTCCATGCACCAGCCGCAGCTCTGGTGCCAGGTGACTCGACAGGGTCAGGGGCAGACCCTCGATACTGCGGGCTGCCGCTTCGTCGAGCTCGTCCGCCATCCAGCGCGCGGCAGACCATTCGGGAGCGGTCAACCAGTGGCTCTTTACTCGTTGCTGTCGGAAAGCGAGCAGATAGTCCTCGTGATTGCCCCGCACGCTGCGCCAACCCATCTCGGTGATGCGTCGCACGACCTGCTTGCCGCAGGGACCGCGGCCGACAAGATCGCCGCCGACCAGCACCTCGTCCGGCTGCTGAGAAGTGACATCCTCGATGACCGCTTCGAGAGCCGGGACATTGCCGTGAACATCGGCGAGCACTGCGATGCGGATCATTCTTCTGAGGGCTTGGTCAGCTCGGCCTTCAGGAGCTGGCGATCGACGATTGCCAAGACCAGCTCGGCCTTGCAGACGCGCCGGTCGCCGACGAAAGCCTCACCCTCCATTCGGGCTGCGCGCTGACGCAACTTGGTCAGCTTGACGTAGTACTGGAGGGTGTCTCCCGGCACGGCTGGAGACAGAAACCGGGCGCTCTCGATCTGGAACGCCAGGAGATCTTTGTCGGCATGTTGCTCGAGGTTGTAGCGCACCATGACCGTACCCGCCTGCGCTAGCCCCTCGCCGATGAGGACGCCTGGCATCAGGGGAAGGCCGACGAAGTGGGCCTCGATAAACGGCGCCGCTTCCGGAATCCGATAGATCGCTTCGATCTTGGCCGTTTCGAGTCGGGTCACCTCGTCGACGAACAGGAAAGCCTCGCCATAGGGGAGGATCTGACGCAGTGCCTGGCGGTCGAGGCCGCCCTCGGGATTGCGCAGGCGGTCGATAGCGACAGATGAATCAACCATCGAAGCGTCGGATCACCATCGAAGCATTGGTTCCACCAAAACCGAAGTTGTTCGACAGGATCGTGGTGAGCTCCTGATACCGAGTCTCTGTCACCACAGGCAGTCCCTCGACGACCGGATCAGGCGTCTCGACATTGATGGATGGAGCGATGAAGCCCTGTTCCATCATGCCGATGCAGAAGATCAACTCGAGGGCTCCGGCAGCCCCAATCCCGTGCCCGGTCATGGACTTGGTGGAGGAGAACGGCGGTATCCGATCGTCGAAGGTCGACTTGATTCCTTTGACCTCGGCGACGTCGCCGTGGATGGTGGAGGTGCCATGCGTATTCACATAGTCGATCCGCTCGGGCTCGATTCCGGCATCTTTGATCGCCATTCGCATGCAGGCGCCAGCCTGAGCTCCCTCAGGCTCCGGCAGCACGAGATCGAAGCCATCCGAATTGGCTGCGTAGCCAATGATCTCGGCTCGAACTCGGGCACCTCGCGCCAACGCCTGCTCCAAATCCTCCAAGACTACGATGCCTCCGCCCCCGCTGATCACGAAGCCATCTCGATGGGCGTCGAAGGGTCGAGAGGCCCTGGTGGGTGTGTCGTTGTAGTGCGTCGACAAGGCCAGCCGAAGTCCCTGGAAAGCGGCTGCTACCAACTCGGCTGCGTCCTCACCGCCCCCGGTGATGGCGCGGTCCAGGACACCCGCCCGGATCAGCTCATAGGCATGACCGATGTTGTGAGCCGAAGTGGCGCAGGCGGAGCTCAGGGAATAGCTCCTACCCTTGATCTTGAAGAGATTGGCCACCGCCGCACTCGAAGAGCTGGCCATGCAGCGCAAGACTGTGTAGGGATCAGAGCGGCGAATGCGGCCAGAGTAGTAGAGATCGGCCGCCTTCTTTACAGAATCGACACTCCCCACCCCGGAGCCGACGATGCATCCGGTGCGGTCGTTGTGCAGCAACAGCTCATCCCAGCCTGCCTCGGCAACGGCATCGCGAGCCGCCAGCGAACAATAGAGGGCAGAATCGGACATGGCCGGAGTGAGCTTCTTCGACAGCTTGGCCAATTCTTTCTTTTCGTCGAGGTTGTCGATCATGCCTGCCACCAGGCTCTTGAGACCCTTGCCCTCCCATTCCGGGACAGCCCGGACACCACTTTTACCCTCGCTCAGTGCCTTCAGCACCTCTTCGTAGTCGTGGCCCAGGCAGGAGACCAACCCAGCTCCGGTGATGGCAACTCGTCGTCGCATTGGCTTACGCGAGCTGCTCCTGCTTCTGAATCACCATGGCCAGCACGTCTCCTACAGTGTCCAGAGACTCGATCTCCTCGTCCTCAATCGTGACTCCGAACTCGTCCTCGAGGTCCATCACCAGGGTGACGGCCTGCAGCGAGCTCAGGTCCAGATCCTTGCGGAGAGTGGTTTGATCGGTGACCTTGGAAGCATCGATCTGTTCGTCAGAGGCCGCGATCAAGTGTTGGACTATCTTGTCTCTGGTCGAGTCTGTATCGCTCATCCTTGCTCTCCTGTGGGGTCTACCGTTCGGTCGGAATCATAGCTCATCAGAATGGATCCGACGCGGACCGGAGTCTGAGAGCAACGTCGAGATTCAGCAGCGCCAGATACGCCCAGGTGCAATAATGGGAAGTTGCCGCTATCTTGGTGCAGAAGTCGGCACCGCATGGGACGAGGAGATCGAACATGGTGACCTTGACCGAGGATCCAGGGATCGCGGGGATGGAGACAGAGCCGTCCCCGCTACCACAGGAGGAGATGGGTTCCATCAGCAGGCAGGGACTCCGCCAACTGACGGAGCTCGTACCACTCGCCGGGAATGAGGGGCCGCCACTGCAGGTCATCTCCCCGGGGACGGGGGCCATGTTGGCCGAGTATCCTCACGGCACGCCCGCCACGGTCAGCAAGGCGGTGAGAAGAGCGCGTCGAGCGCAGTCGGAGTGGGCCGAAACCAACTTGGTGGAGCGTGAGGCCGTCTTGATGCGCTACCACGACCTGATTCTGGCTCACCGCGAAGAGATCCTCGACCTGATTCAGTTGGAGACCGGCAAGGCGCGCAAGAGCGCCTTCGAGGAGGTGGCCGACGTCGCCTTGGTGTCTCGGTATTACGGACTGAATGCCGAGCGACATCTGGGCCCTCACCAGCGCAAGGGGGCTCTGCCGGGATTGACCTCCACGTGGGAGCACCATCGTCCCAAGGGGGTCGTGGGCTTCATCTCACCCTGGAACTACCCCTTGAGCATGGCAATCACCGACGCCCTTCCGGCCCTCGTGGCGGGCAACGGTGCAGTCTTGAAGCCGGATCAACAAACACCGTTCACAGCCCTCTGGGCTCTGCAACTTCTTCACCGAGCGGGCCTACCCTACGATCTGTTCCAGATTGTCACGGGAAAGGGCTCGGAGCTGGGCACGCCACTGATCGATCAGGTCGACTACGTCGCTTTCACGGGAAGCACGAAGACGGGTCGCATCGTCGCCCGACAGGCTGCCGAGCGTCTCATCGGCTGCTCCCTCGAGCTGGGTGGCAAGAATCCGATGATCGTGCTGGCCGATGCCGATCTGGAGAGCGCGGTGGAAGGGGCTATCCGTGGCTGCTTCGCCAACGCCGGCCAGCTCTGCATCTCTATCGAACGCCTCTACATTGCTGAGTCCGTTTTCGAGCGATTCACACAGCGTCTGGCGGCCAGGGTCTCCCGTATGACGCTTGGTTCGCAGCTCGACTTCGAAGCGGATATGGGCTCACTCGTGTCGCAGGCGCAGCTGGAGAAGGTAGAAGCCCATGTGCTGGATGCAGTCACCAAGGGTGCCAAGGTCCTCGCTGGTGGTCGGGCCCGTCCCGACATCGGTCCGTACTTCTTCGAGCCGACAGTACTCCAGGGTGTTAGCGAAGAGATGGAGATCTGCAGCGAAGAGACATTCGGTCCGGTGGTCTCAGTCAGCCCCTTCGACAGCGTCGAAGAGGCCATTGAGCGGGCCAACGACAGTCGGTATGGGCTGAACGCTGCCGTTTGGACGAGCGACGCAGAAGTTGGCCGAGAAGTGGCAGCCCGAATCGAAGCTGGCACGGTGAATGTCAACGAGGCCTATGCTGCGACATGGGGTTCGATCGACGCTCCGATGGGTGGCTTCAAAGAGTCAGGATTGGGTCGCCGGCACGGTGCCGAAGGAATTCTCAAGTACACAGAGGCCCAGACCATCTCGGTTCAGAGGGGAATGCCCATCGCCTCCCCGGCTGGGGTTGGTGAAAAGGACTTCAGCGAGTTGATGACTGGCGCCTTGCGCCTGCTGCGGTGGATTCCGGGTCTGCGCTGAAGTCTCCAGGGAGGGTGCTATGTCGAAGGTCTTCTTGACGGGTTTCCCGGGGTTTCTCGGCTCTGAACTGCTGCCCAGAATCCTCTCTCCGGACAACGACAAGGTCGCCATCTGCTTGGTGCAGGAGAAGTTTCTCGCCGACGCCGAGCGGCGGGTCGAGGCTCTGCAATCGGAGTACCCTCACCTCGAGAACCGGCTCGAGTTGTTGGTCGGCGACATCACGCAACCGAATCTGGCCCTCGGCAAGCCGAAGAAGCTCCAGAAGTCCATCATCGAGATCTTCCACCTGGCGGCGGTCTACGATTTGAGCGTCGAGCGCAGCCTAGGCATGAGAGTCAATGTGGACGGCACGCGGAACATGTTGGACTTTGCAGCGGATTGCGACGGACTCGAGCGATTCCAGTACGTCAGCACGTGCTACGTGAGCGGCCGTTACGCCGGAATCTTCCGAGAGCAAGATCTGGCCAAAGGGCAGAAGTTCAACAACTACTATGAAGAGACCAAGTTCCTGGCGGAGTTGGAGGTCCAGAAGAGAATGGTCGCAGGTCTTCCCACCACCATCTATCGGCCTGCCATCGTCGTCGGGGACAGTCGCACAGGCGCCACCCAGAAGTATGATGGTCCGTACTACGTCATGCGTTGGCTTCTGCGCCAGCCTTTGGTTGCCGTGCTGCCAGTAGTGGGTGATCCCGACACGGTGAGGGTCAACCTGGTGCCCAGCGACTTCGTGGTGGATGCCATCGCGGAGTTGAGCGGCCAGGCGAAATCGCTGGGCAAGGTCTATCAACTCGCCGACCCGAATCCTCTGACGGTGGACGAGTTGATCCGTGAGCTGGGTCGAGCCACGGGCCGATTGGTGATCCGTGTGCCGGCTCCGTGGGAGGCTTCCAAGCTGGCGATCGACTATCTGCCCGGTGTCTACCGATTGATGCAGATTCCGTCCTCGGCCATCGACTATTTCGTGCATCCAACCCACTACACCTGCGACAACACCGTGGAGGATCTGGCTGGGACCGGTGTCGAGCTGCCCAGCTTTCTGGGATACCTCGATCGGCTCGTCCGGTTCGTCAAGCAGCACCCGGAGATCGGCTCCGACGCGATGGTGTAGACACGGGACGGGTGGCGTGGTTCCTGGGGCTTGGGACCGAAGTACTATTCACAGACGGAAAGGTGCCGTTGAAGGGCTGGAAGCAGTGTGCGAGGACATTCGATGACCCGGCAAGAGACGCTGATCGAATTGCGAGATATCTGGTTCGGGTATGAACGGAGGCCGGTTCTCGAAGCCGTGTCGCTGCGGATCTCGGCCGGCGATTTTCTGGCGATCATCGGACCCAATGGCGGCGGCAAGACGACCCTGGTCAAGATTGTCCTCGGGCTCCTACGCCCCTGGTCCGGCTCGGTGAGGTCGAATCTTTCGGGCCGCCATGGTGCCATCGGCTATGTCCCTCAGTTTGCCGACTTCGATGAGAGCTTTCCTCTCAAGGTCTTCGATGTCGTTCGAATGGGGCGCCTCGGCGCGCGAGGTCCGCGGCGCTTCTATTCGAGGGACGACAACGACCAGGTCGAGCGTCAGTTGGAGAGGTTGGGACTCGGTGCAGTTGCAGGCGCCTACATAGGGGATCTGTCTGGAGGGCAGCTGCAGCGTACCCTGATTGCTCGGGCCCTCGTCGGGCAGCCCGAGATCCTGTTTCTCGACGAGCCGCTGGGTTCCATCGATCCGGAATCCCGGATCGCGGTGCTCGAGGCCCTGCGCGAACTGCATGGACGAATTCCGGTCGTGGTGATCACGCACGACATCACGCCCTACGCCGGAATGGTGGAGCAAATCGCCTGCGTCAATCGAGAGCTCTTCTACCATCCTGGCTCCGAGCTCACCGAGGAGATGTTGGAACAGGTGTACGGGTGTCCGGTCGAGCTGGTGGCCCACGGTGTGCCTCACAGAGTGCTGGGCGAGCACCATCACTAGCGCCATGGCAACGCTGATCGAGCTCTGGTCCTACGACTTCATCCGCCAGGCCGTCTTTGCGGCCCTGCTGGCAAGCTTCCTGTGCGGAGTCATCGGCACCTTCGTAGTGGTCAAGCGACTGGTCTTCATCAGCGGCGGAGTCAGTCACGCCGCCTTCGGCGGCCTGGGCGTCTGCTACTACCTTGGCGTCGAGCCCTTGATCGGGGCGGGAGTTGTTGCCATCGTATCGGCGTTGCTCGTGGCAGTCGGAGGTCGCCGATGGGTCCGTTCTCAGGATGCCGTCATCGGAATCCTCTGGAGTGTCGGCATGGCGATCGGCGTGGTCTTCGTAGCCTTGAGCCCGGGTTACGCCCCGAACCTCATGACCTACCTGTTTGGCAACATCCTCACGGTGAGCCATGGCGCCGTCTTGGTCACCTTCTGGTTTACTCTCGTGGTTCTCGGATTCGCGCTGCTATTCTTCAAGGAGTTCGTGGCGGTGTCCTTCGACGAGGAGTTCGCGCGCGTCCAGGGAGTTCCGGTGGGTGTCTTCATGGCGATCCTCATGGTGATGGTGGCGCTGTCCGTGGTGCTGCTGATTCAGCTGGTGGGAATCATCCTGGTTATTGCGCTGCTCACCATTCCGCCCGTCATCAGCCTCATGCTGACTCGTGGCTTCGTCTCGGTGATTCTGGTCTCGACTTTCATCGGCGCCCTGATGACCCTAGGCGGTCTGGCCCTATCCTACGTTTTCGACCTTCCGTCCGGGCCGACGATGGTGCTGCTCGGCGCGCTCCTGATGCTCCCAGCCTACCTCTGGCAGCGCTTGGTTCGCCGCGATTTCGGTAAGCCCCCGGATGCCCTCCAGGCTGAGCCGCAGGACCTCGTGTCGTCGGCTCCGTAGGGTGCCCATGACGCGATTCACTGCCAGCCTGCCAGTTCTTCTCTTGTCGGCTCTCTCTCTCGGCTGCGGGGGCTCCGAAACGAGTGAAAACGGTCGAGTCGGCGAAGTGGAGGAGGAACTGGTCTTGAGGGTCGCCACCTTCAATATCGAGGATTTGCGAACCTCGGAGCTGCAGGATCCGGCCCGACCACGCCCCAGAATGGCAGCAGCCATCTTGCAGCAGATTCGTCCAGACATCCTGCTGATCAACGAGATCGCCTACGACCAGCCGGGCGCGCCGGGTTGGGTCGAGGGTCAGGATCCGGGTCAGAACGGCCAGAGACTTGCCGATCTGTTCCTCGCCCATCCTCAGGGTGACGATCTCGAGCCGATTCGGTACGTGGCCTTCATGAGGCCTGTGAACACGGGCGTAGCCAGCGGCCTGGATCTGGACAACGACGGCCGGGTTTCCCTGGAGCCACCGAGCAGGAACAACGATGACAGAGGGGATGAGCAATCTGCGACCGACCGTGCCTACGGGCAGGACGCCTGGGGCTTCGGGACGTTCCCAGGGCAGTATGGGATGGCGCTGCTGGTCAGAGAGGGGCTGGAAGTCCTGGAAGCAGATGTCCGCACCTTTCAGACGTTTGCCTGGAGTCGGATGCCAGGCGCAATGCAACCCGAGGATCCCGCGACAGGCCAGAGTTGGTATTCACCCGACGAGTGGAGCGTTTTGCGGCTGAGCTCCAAGAGCCACTGGGATGTCCCGATTCGGCTGCCAGGCGGCGTGGTCCTCCATATCCTGGCCAGCCATCCGACGCCGCCGGCGTTCGACGGTCCTGAGATGCGCAACAGGAAGCGAAATCACGACGAGATCCGCTTTTGGGCCGACTATCTCGAGGGTGCCGACTACATCCAAGATGATGGCGGGCGCACCGGTGGGCTACCGGAAGACCGGTCCTTCGTTTTGCTGGGTGATCTCAACGCCGACCCCGAGGAGGGCAACTCCCTCGACGAGGCGGTCGACAGACTCCTCGAGCACAGCCGCGTGAACAACGACTTCACACCCGAGGCGGATTCCTCCGCCGCGGCCGAGCTCCCACACCTGGATCGGCAAGACACGGCTGGGTGGGGCCTTCGCGTTGACTATGTTCTGCCGTCGGCGAATCTGGAGATTCTCGACGGCGGGGTCTGGCGGCGCCACGACGAGTCTGGAGTCGAAGTCAGCGACCACTTTCCGGTTTGGCTGGATATTGCGGTGCCGATCGTCGACAAGCCTTAGCCTTGGGGATGTTGTGTGCGATGACGAAGCGACAAAGTCAAGCGCCGAAATAGTCGGGCTCGCTGCCGGGCTTCCACTTGATGTTGCAGCCGATGCTGGGCTTCTGTTCCAAGGTGACTGGAGCGCCCTCGAGGAGGGCATCGACGGCAGCTGCCAGATCGCGTCCGGTGACGGGCACCTCATTGCCGGGTCGACTGTCGTCGAATTGCCCACGGTAGATCAGCCGGCCTTCGCCATCGAATAGAAAGAAATCCGGAGTGCAGGCAGCGCGGTATGCCTTGGCAATGTCTTGGGTCTCGTCGTAGAGATAGGGGAAGCCGTAGCCGGCCTCTTGCGCCTCCTGTCGCATCATCTCGAGGCTGTCCTCGGGGAAAGCGGCCACGTCGTTGGAGCTGATGGCGACAATGGCCAGCCCTCTCTCTCGATACTCGGTGGCAAAGCGGGCGAGGGCTTCCCGGATGTGCTTGACGAAGGGGCAGTGATTGCAGAGGAACATGACCAGCAGGCCTGGGGCCGCGGAGAATTCGTTCTTCGAGACGAGGCGATTCTCGGTGTCGGGCAGGCTGAAATCGGGTGCAGGCGTGCCCAGAGGGAGCATGGTAGAAGGTGTCATGACCATGCCGGCTAGGCTAGCATGGACGCTGCAATCGCAATCCTCTATTGAACCCGAGAGAGCCATCGAAAATGAGGTCCATCCTGAGGCAGATCGTGGCAATTCGCACCTGTCTTCGACCCTGATGCGGAATCGAAGGCAATGGGTAGTCCGGGTACCGGCATGGACCCTTGGCCTGGGAGCTGTCCTGGTGGCAGGCCTGGTGCAACATGCAATGTCGCGCCGAGCTCTGGCCGGTGGCCAACCTCTGGTTGTCACCGTCAGTGTGCCTCCTCAGGCGTACCTGGTGGAGAGAATCGGTGGGGAGCGGGTGGAGGTTCATGTCATGGTTCCGCCCGGAGCCTCTCCGGCCACTTTCGAGCCGTCTCCGCAGGAGTTGGTAGCTCTGGGAAGATCGGACCTCTATGTCGAAGTGGGGCACCCCGATTTCCTCTTCGAGGTTCGCCACCTGGAGAGCTTTCTGAAGGCGAACCCTCAGATTTCGATAGTGGATATGACGGCAGGCCAGGAGGAATCCTGCCTGGCCGAACAGGGTGGGCCGCTCGACGACGACCCCCATATCTGGCTTGCCCCAGAGCGAATGCGCTCGGCGGCCTTTGCCATCGAAGCCGCGTTGATTGGACTGGATCCCGAGGGCGCGCCTCAATACGGACAGAATCTGAATAAGCTATTCTCGGATATCGAGCGGCTGGATGGCGAGATCACCCAGCTGATGGCAGGGCTCGAGGGTCGCCGATTCATGGTCTTTCATCCGGCCTGGAGCCACTTGGCGTGCGAGTACGGCCTACTGCAGATGGCGATCGAATCCGAGGGCAAGGAACCCGGCCCGGCGCAGCTCGTGGCGACGATCGAAGAAGCGCGCGACGAGGGGATTCGGGTTGTCTTCGTGCAGAAGGGTTTCTCCGATCGCAGCGCCAGGGTGATCGCTTCTGAGCTCGGAGCCCGGGTCGAATCGTTGGATCCCCTGGCTCGAGATTGGCTCGAGAATCTCCGGTATTCCGCCGAGAGAATCGCGGCAGCGATTCGCTGATCCGGACGCAGCGGGCCCATGCTACGATGGCTCGGGACAAGGCATCACGGTGGATCGGTCCGCTGATGCGATCGTCGTACATTCATTCCGAAATCTGGTCTGGCCGCGAAAGGCCGGGTCCATCTTTACAGTCTAATTCTCAGGCAGTCTGACGGGAGGTCGCCATGTCGGGCACCCATCACATTCCGCTGCTGTTCTACGTGCTGGCGCTGTTGGCTCTGGTCTATTTCGCCTACAACCTACGCCTCCTGTTTACGGTTCGGATCGGCAAGGAGGAAAAGTACCGCCGGATTCGACCCTTCTCGAGCCTGGCCAACGCGCTCACCTTCGGGGTGGGCCAGCGCAAGGTCCTCAACCGGAGATTCGCCTATGCCTCGGTGATGCACTTCTTCCTGGGCTGGGGGTTCATCGAGCTCTTCTTCGCCACGACCGTGGACTTCTTCGTCACGCGTGGTTGGTTCGTGAGCTACCTGCCGACCAAGGACACGCCGTGGTTCGCGGCGCTCAACGATCTCGGTGGTCTCCTGCTGCTGGTCGGCATTCTGATGGCTCTCTCCCGGCGCAGCTTCTCGAAGCCCGAGCCGCTACCACAGGACGCCTTCAGGGGGCGAGGCAATCTCCTGGGTGACACCGGCATTCTCCTGTTCCTACTGATTCTCGTCCTTGGCGGGTTTCTCTCCGAGGCGGCCCGTCTGGCCGTCGAGCAGCCGAGCACGGCTGCCTATTCGTTCATCGGCTGGCCTATTTCGGGGCTGGCCTCGTATTCAGCCTGGGCGGGAATCGAGCGCGGCCTTTGGTGGGGGCATGCCATTACCTCGCTATTGTTCGTCGCCATACTGCCCCTGACGAAGATGTTCCACTCACTGGCGGTGATCGTCAATGTGGCCCTCACCGACGTGAAGAGCCTTCGATTGGTCAGGCCCATGTACGTCAGCCAGCTCATGGAGGATCCCGAGGCTGACCTCGACGACGTTTCCCTTGGCTCTCACCAGGCGAGCGAATTCACCTGGAAGCAGCTTCTGGACTCGGTCTCCTGCACCGAATGCGCTCGATGCACCACGGTTTGTCCGGCGCATGCCACGGGGCGACCGCTGTCGCCCATGAAGCTGATTATCGATGTCCGACAAGACCTCTACGCCAGAACAATCCGGAAGGAAGCGGAACCGGAAGAGCTCGTTGGACGGCGAATCAAGAATGTGGAGCTGTGGTCGTGCACCAGTTGCGGTGCATGTACCGGAGCCTGCCCTGTACTCATCGACCATGTGCCGACCTTCACCGACATGCGTCGCTATCTTGTGCTCTCAGAAGGCGAGCCACCAGAGCAAGCAATGGAGGCTCTGGAAGGCATGACAAATCGGGGCAATCCATGGGCTCTGCCCGCCTCCGATCGCCTGAAGTGGGCCTCCGACGCCGATCTGGACGTGCCCGTCATGGCCGATAAGAAGAAGGCCGATGTCCTGTACTGGGTTGGCTGCGCAGGTGCCTATGACCCGCGCAACCAGGCAGTGGCGAGAGCTTTCGTAAAGATCCTCCAACAGGCCGGGGTGGATTTCGCAGTGCTGGGAGAGGAAGAGACCTGCACCGGCGACTCGGCGCGTCGGCTGGGCGAGGAGTACCTCTTCGAGACTCTCGCCCTCCAGAACATCGAGACTTTGAAGCAGTACGATTTCAAGACCATCGTCACGCCCTGTCCCCACTGCATGTATTCTCTGGGGACCGAGTACAAGGACTTCGATGGCGACTTCGACGTCCAGCACCACTCCCAGTTCATCTCTCAGCTGCTGAGGTCTGGGAAGTTGAGGGTCGACGGTTCTGCGAATGGCAAGGTGACCTTCCACGATCCTTGCTATCTGGGTCGGTACGAGGGGGAGTACGACGCTCCCCGAGAGCTCATCCGAGCCGCAGTCGGCAACTCATCCATGGTGGAGATGGACTACAGCCGCCAGGCCAGCTTCTGCTGCGGTGCTGGAGGCGGCAATATGTGGTACGAGATGGAGGAAGAAGATCGCATGAACCTGGTTCGCGTGCGCCAGGCGGCAGTTACCGGAGCAGGCACCGTGGCCACCGCCTGCTCCTACTGCATGATCATGATGGACGACGCCGTCAAGGTCGAGGGCAGGGAGGACTCGCTCCAGGTCAGAGACGTAGCCGAGTTGGTCGCCGACAGGCTGTGATCGGGTCGACAGCGCTGTAACAAGCCGCTCCTTCACGAGACCGAATAGGCAGGACGGTCTCTCGAAAGGAGTGTCAACCATGCACAAACGTGAAGTCGTCGAAGTCCTGGCGTCTCTGGCCAGCGGAGCCCACCCGATTACAGGCGAGAGCTTCGAAGAGGACAGCCCCTACAACCACCCGACCGTGATTCGGGCCCTTTTCGGGTCCATCGATCTGATCGAGTCTCGGTCGGGCCGGGTGAAGATGACCCTGGAGGAGATCAACCGCCAGGAGGGGAGACCTCTACGCAGCAACATGCGCTGGTCCGAGGAGGAGGAGCGGCGCTTGATCGAGTTGCTCGAAGAGGGGGTTTCGACGGGTGAAATTGCCTCCCAGCTCGACCGTACGAGAGGAGCGATTCACAGTCGATTGCAAGGCCAAGGACTCCTCGAGAGAGAGGAGATGCTCAGCCTCTCTGAAGAGGAGTTGCTTGGTGTACTACGTTCGAGACTCGCGGCTCGATCGGATGACTCGAATGAGACCGAAAAGGCCTAGGAGTTGGTTGCCGCAAAGCGCTCGCCAGCCCAGCCCATCGCGGCACCACCCAAGGTGAACAGGATCAAGGCGTCGATTCCCCACCAGATCCACATCTGCAGCGGTAGGTCGAAGACGCCGGCCATGGCGAAATAGCTCATGGCGCTGAAGATTCCAAGGCAGAGGCCCCATTTCAGGCCCCGGCTCCAGCCTGGCCCGCTGAATGATCCGCCGACAAGGCTGTAGATTCCGGCGACCACGAGGCTGCTGACGAACGACGTGAGCAGCCACTGTGGCATCAGAGCTGCCATATCCGGAGGATCCTGCCTCAGCGCTGGCAGCCAGAACGACTCGTTGGCCTGATAGACCGGGTCGAGGATCTTCTCGTGAATGAGGATGCCGGTCACGAACATTCCGAGGATGTTCGTGACCAGCCAGAAGATAACGCCACCGATGAGGATCAGCTTCCAATTCATGGCTCGCCTCCTTCCCTCGCAAGGACTGCTTTGGGAAATGTTGAGACGATCTTCTCATATCCGATCGTGGCCAGAGAGGAGGTAGGGATCAGACCCAGGTGCCGAAATCTCGCATTTCGTCGGCATCATGCAACCTTCGGGCTGATAATCTCGTTATTGTTGGTGTTCTGGCGCAGCTCGCGCTGCAGGGTCGATTCATTCAATTTCCTCGAGAGGGATTCACGATGCAAGCGAGACGCTTCCGTGTGCTCATGGTCGCAGTGCTGCTGGTGCTGGTCGGTGCAGCGATCGCTTCTGCCCAGACCAAGCTGCTGCGCTTCCCAGATATCAGCGGCGACAAAGTCGTCTTCACCTATGCCGGCGATCTCTGGCTCGCCTCCGCTTCGGGAGGCACCGCCTGGCGGCTAACGGCCCATCCGGGCCTCGAGCTCTTCGCCAAGTTCTCCCCGGACGGCCAGTGGATCGCCTTTACCGGCCAGTACGACGGGGACGAACAGGTCTATGTCGTGCCGGTTACGGGTGGTGCGCCGAAACAGCTCACCTACTATCCAGCCAAGGGACCCTTCGCTCCCAGGTGGGGCTTCGACAACCAGGTCTATGACTGGACGCGTGATGGCAGCGGGATTCTCTTCCGGGCCATGAGATATGGCTACGACCTCTCGGACACCCGCCTCTTCAAGGTGCCGGTCGAGGGGGGACTGCCGGAGCCACTGCCGATGCCCATTTCCGGGGCAGGCGATCTGTCACCTGACGGCACGCAGGTCGTCTATTCGCCACTGGTGCGCGATTTTCGGACATGGAAGCGCTACGAGGGAGGTTGGGCTCAAGAGCTCTACATCTTCGATCTCGATTCCTTCGATTTCGAGCAGATTACCGACCACCCTCGTGCCGACCGGGACCCGATGTGGATCGACAGCAAGATCTACTTCACCTCGGATCGTGACGACAAGAACAACTTGTATGCCTACGACACGCTCACCAAGGTCACCGAACAAGTGACCGCGGAAGACACCTGGGACATCCGTTGGCCGAGTGACGATGGAGAGGGCCAGATCGTCTACGAGCTCGATGGCGAGCTTCAGATCTTCGATATCGCAGCGGCTCGGTCTCGCTCGCTATCGATTGTCGTGCCGGACGACGGTCTCTACAAGCGCCCGGCAGTCAAGAGTGTCGGCAATCAGATCGAGGGGTTTGCGCTCAGTCCCAAAGGCGAGAGGGCCTTGATTGTGGCGCGGGGTGATGTGTTCACCGCGCCCATCGAGAAGGGCCCCACGCGCAACCTGACCGAAAGTTCCAGCGCCCACGACAAATGGGCCAGCTGGTCGCCCGACGGACGCAAGATCGCCTTCATCTCGGATGGGACTGGCGAGGAGGAGATCTACATCGTCGACCAGGACGGATCGGGCGAGCCCGAGCAGCTTACCGACAACGGCGAAGCCATGCGCTATACGCCGATCTGGGCTCCCGACGGTGAGCGGATCTCCTTCACGGACAAGAACGGCAAGCTCTGGGTGGTTGATGTGGGTACCAAGCAGATGACGCTGGTGGCCGACGACGAACAGGGAGCCATCAACGCCTACGCATGGTCGCCCAACGGCGGCCACCTTGCTTTCATCCTCAGTGAGACGACCGGCTACGGCTCGATTCATATCTGGAGTGTGGGCGAGGAGACGACTCACAAGATCACCAGCGAGCTCTTCAATGAGTTCGATCTGGCCTGGGACCCCGAGGGCAACTACCTCTACTATCTGTCGGATCGGGAGTACACCCCTCAGATCTCGTCCATCGAGTGGAACTTCGCCACGGATCGCGAGACCTTCATCTACGCTCTGGCGCTACGAGACGATGTGGCGCACCCCCTGCCCCCGGAAAGCGACGAGGTCACGCTTGAAGAGGACGAGGATGAAGAGGAGGCAGAAGAAGAAGGCGAGGTTGAGAAGGCCTATATCGGGATCGACTTCGAAGGCTTGAGCGGCCGGGTTGCCCGCATCCCGGTGGAATCAGACAACTACGGCAATTTGAATGCCAGCAAAGGCTTCATCTTGTACTCGCGAGGCGGGCCGTTCTACTACGGTCGGAGTTCGGACATCAAGACCGAGCTCAAGATCTTCTCCTTCGAGGATCGTGAGGCCAAGACGCTGGCTGAGGACATCCAGGGCTACGCTCTGTCTTCGGACGGCTCGAAGGCCCTGGTCCGGCACAGCTCGGGATTCAAGCTCTACGATGTGTCGACGACCGGCAAGGACTCGGCCAAGGAGGTTTCCACCGCCAACCTGAAGAGCCGGGTGGTTCCGCAGCAGGAGTGGGCGCAGATCTTCGACGAAGTGTGGCGTCGCTACCGGGATTTCTTCTACGTCGAGAACATGCACGGCTATGACTGGGCGGCGCTGCGCGATCAGTATCGCCCCTGGTTAGAGCACGTCGGTCATCGCTCCGATCTCAACTACCTGATCGGCGAGATGATCGCCGAGCTCAGTGTCGGTCACGCCTATGTCGAGGGAGGGGACTACGATCTGCCGAAGCGACACGAGGTGGCGCTTCCCGGTGCCGAATTCGAGCTCGATTCCGGGGCCGGTCACTACCGCATCGCCAAGATCCTTCCCGGGCACAACGAAGAGGACCAGTACCGTTCGCCACTCACCGAGATCGGCGTCGACGTCCAGGTGGGTGACTACGTGCTGGCAATCGACGGCGAGGAGCTCACTGGTGGCATGAACCCCTATCAGCTGCTTCGAGACAAGGCGGACCGGCCGGTAGGGCTGACGGTCAACTCTGCACCGACCATTTCCGGCGCTCGCAAGGTCACCTTCAATCCCATCACCGCCGAGAGCCGTCTCCGCTATCTGGCCTGGGTCGAGGGCAACTACGACCGGGTCCAGGAAATGACCGGCGGCCGGGTCGGCTACATGCACATTCCGGACATGGGCGACAGGGGGCTGCGCGAGTTCGTCAAGTGGTATTTTCCGCAACTTCGCAAAGAGGGTCTCATCGTGGACGTGCGCGGCAACGGCGGAGGCAACGTCTCGCAGATGCTGATCGAGCGGCTCGGTCGCAAGCCGTTGGGGACCGGATTCGGTCGTAACAGTGAGGTCCCAGATACGTACCCCGTCACGGCCTTCTATGGGCACATGGCGTGTCTACTGGACGAGGACTCCGCCTCCGACGGCGACATCTTTCCCTTCTACTTCCGAGAGGCGGGTCTCGGACCCCTGATCGGAAAGCGGACCTGGGGCGGGGTCGTGGGCATTGCTGGGCGGGGATCGCTGATCGATGGAGGCACGATCTATGTGCCCGAGTTCAGTACCAATGACATGCAGGGGAACTGGATTATCGAGGGCCTGGGCGTGGAGCCGGACATCGAGGTCGAGAACGACCCGAAGGCGATTCTCGAGGGCCGCGACCCTCAGCTCGAGCGGGGCGTGGAAGAGGTGATGAAGAGAATCGAGTCCGAGCCGAGGTTGCTGCCGACTCGACCGGAGCCCCCAGTCAAGACAGAGTAGTCGAAAGAACCGCGAGGTGTCGAAGGGGGCCGAGGTCTGGCCCCCTTCTTCTTGCTCACAGGAAGGTTCGTCCGGGGGCCCCCAGGGAGCTTTGCTCCCAACCGCTGCCAGAACTCCCTGGAGGGCCCCCGGACGAACCTCTGGTACCTCCCAGAGTGGATTCGACTGGAGGCAAGTGGCTCGACGGAGTACTGAGGCGAGGGTGCCTCGGTGAAGAAAGCAAAGGGAAGAGGAGGGAGGAGGGCAACTCTGTCGAGGAGTCGCGTGGTGTCGGCTGGGGTGCTGGACAGCCGAAAGGGCTTTGAGTCGGTTGGCGGGCCAGCGGCTCAGTTGCCCTCCATCTATATAGTTACCGCAAGCGCCCAAAATCTGACATCGAGATGAACATCTCGGGCTACAATGCTTCTGATGCTCGCCGTCGGGATCGTGGGTCTCCCCAACGTCGGTAAGTCCAGCCTCTTCAATGCTCTCTCGGCCGGGCAGGCCGAGGTCTCCAACTACCCTTTCACCACCATCGAGAGCAACCTGGGGGTGGTCTCGGTACCGGATTCGCGGCTCGAGGCGTTGGCCCAGGTCGTCGATCCCGACGAGTGTCATCCCGCCCATATCGAGTTCATCGACATCGCGGGCTTGGTCAAGGGGGCCAGTGGCGGCGAAGGCCTCGGCAACAAGTTCCTGGGTGCCATTCGCCAGGTGGATGCCATCGCCCACGTGGTGCGATGCTTCGGCGGCACCGAGGTGGCCCATGTCTTCACCGATGTCGACGCGGAGCGCGACGTGGAGATCGTGGAGACGGAGCTCCTGCTTGCCGACCTCGAGATCCTCCGCAAATCGCTCGAAAAACGACGCAAGGAGTGGCAGACGGACGCCAAGGCCTTCAAGGGAGACAAGGAGCGGCTCGAGCACTACCTGGAGCTGCTGAAGGAGGGGATCCCCCTGCGCAGCGTACGGCCCGATCGAGAGGCCCGGCAGGAGATGAAGGCCCTGGGGCTCCTCACCGGTAAGCCGGTGCTTTATGTCGCGAATGTGGCAGAGCAGGAGTTGGGTGAAGGAGGGTCGCCCGCCCTGGCCGCTCTGCAGCGCTTGGGGCGCTGGCCCGGCGACGCCGAGGAGGCCATTGTGGTACCCGTCTCGGCCAAGATCGAGTGGGAGTTGATGCAGCTGGAGCCCGAGGAGCGTCCCCTGTTCATGGAGGAGTTGGGGCTCGAGGCCACTGGGCTCGATCGGGTGATCGAGGCCTCCTTTCGGTTGCTGGGGCTGATCCGCTTCTACACCCTGGCGAACCGGAAGCTGCAGGCCTGGGAGGTTCCATCAGGTACTCATGCACCACAAGCGGCGGGCCAGATTCATACCGACATGGAGCGCGGGTTCATTCGAGCCCACGTGGCCGCCTTCGAGCAGGTACGGGAGCATGGCAGCTTCCAGAAGCTCCATCACCTCGGTCTGCTGCGGACCGAAGGCAAGGACTACAACATCCAGGATGGCGACGTGGTGGAGTTCTTCTTCAGCGGCTGAACCAGCTGAGTCCGCGAGTTCGGGCCCCTTGGAGGTCGGGCGCCAGAACGCTCCGCCACCGGCGCGGGAGGCCGGACCGTCCAGCGGGTCGACCATCTGAATCGGCTTATCCGAAGATCTCCTTGAATCGACCGACTGATTTTCGAAAGCCTTCTTCGAAGGTGCCGCCGGTGGGACGGTACACACTTTCGAGAGAGATCACTCCGTCGTATTGGTCCTCGACGAGGGCAGCGGCGAGATCTTCGAGGATCGGTGCCATCTGGCCGGTTCCCAGAGCACACTGTTGAACGCTGGCCTTGGCGATGTCCACGGTGCAGTCCTTGATGTGTAGGTGGCCGAGGTAACCGCCGCGCAGGGTCTCGTATCCCGCTGGGTAGACCTCTTCGGTGCAATACAGGGTATTGGCCGGATCCCAGAGGACCTTGAGGTAGTCCGTCGCGAGGTCGTCGATGAGCTTCCTCCCCAGATAGGCGGAGGCGACCATGGCGTTGTTGCCGGTTTCGACGACCAGTGTGATGTCGTTTGCTTCGGCCAGCTTCACCGCCGGCTCGAGCAGGACTATCAGGTTCTCCCACGCACCTTTGCTGGCATTCCATACCTCGGCGCCGTTATAGCCGAAGATGATCATCTCCTTGCGGAAGCTCATGACCCGCACCAGCTTGGTGTCGACAGCCTTGGCCATGTCGATACATCGTTGCAACGCGGCCATGTGCTTCTGGTGGTCGGCGTCCCCGAGCGCGGTGTCCCCGACCAGGAGACCGACGAAATTGTGTCGGGTGATGCAGGGAATCTTGACCCCGTAGCGCTCGACCAGCTGCATCAGATTGGCCATCTCGTCATCATCGAGGTCGCCGACCTCTTTTTCCCAGACGAACTGCAGCTCCGCGTATTCCAGATCCGCTTCGGTCATCACCTGCAGCGCGTGCTCCAGTGGTCGGCCTCCGTTGTTTGTACCAGTTCGCATGTTAGTGAATCGCCGGTTGTTTGTCCTCCCGGGTGGCCGCTAGCGGCCACCCGCGCGCCTCGGGTGCAGGGGGTCGGTAGCCGAGCGCCTGGTGCGGCCGGACGTGGTTGTACTGCCACCGCCAGCGTTCGGTAAGTACCTGGACTTCCTTGAGCGTGTAGAAGATCTCGCCATCGAGAAACTCGTCCCGGAGCCGCGCGTTGAAGGATTCGACGTAGCCGTTCTCCCAGGGGCTGCCCGGCTCGATGAAGAGCGGAGCTACCTCGAGCCGGCCGAGCCACTCCCGGACCGCCTTGGCCGTGAATTCCGGTCCGTTGTCCGAGCGGATGTAGGTCGGCAGGCCTCGAGAGAGGAAGAGGTCTGCCAGGGCTTCGATGACCTCCCAGGATGAGAGCTTCCGCGCTACGCGGATCGTCAGACACTCCCGCGTGAACTCGTCGACGACGACCAGCATCCGGTAGGCGCGCCCGTCCGTCGTCCGATCCTGCACGAAGTCATAAGACCAAACGTGATTCGGCCCCTCCGCTCGTCGGCGTATGCACGAGCCGTCGTGAAGCCACAAACGGCGGCGCTTCGGCTGGCGTTTCGGGACCTTGAGGCCCTCCCGACGCCACAGGCGCTCGACCCGCTTCGGGCTCGCGGCGAAACCCTCATCGCGGAGAAACCGGGCGATCTTCCGATACCCGTAGCGACCGAACTGCAAAGCCAGTTCGGTCATCCGGTCCACGAGCTCCCCTTCGTCGGTACGTGGCGATCCACGGTAGCGCTGGGTCGAACGGGGCTGGCCCAAAGCCCGACACGCTCGGCGCTCGGAGACGCCCAGCTTGCGCTGGGCGTGCTCTACGAGCTGCCTTCGGCGAGCCGGGCTCAGAAGTTTCCCGACGCTGCTTCCTTCAGAATCGCGTTGTCGAGCATCGCATCCGCCAGAAGCTTCTTCAGCCGCGCGTTCTCCTGCTCAAGTGCCTTCAGGCGACGGACCTCGCTGCGATCGAGGCCACCGTAGCGCTTGCGCCACCGGTAGAACGTCTGCTCCGAGATGCCTAGTTTGCGGCAGACCTCGGGGACCTTCACCCCTCGCCCCATCTCGATCTCCGCCTCCCGCAGCTTCACGATGATCTGCTCTGTCGAGTACCGGTTTGCGCCCATCTTGGGCCTCCTTTCGCTGATCCCTAGGAGCCGAAAACTAACACTCCAGGTGGATCAAGTTTTGGAGGCTCGACCAAAAAATGCAGGCTCCGTCAGTCGTCGAGTGACGCCAGGAGAGTTCTGGCATCCTCGATGACCTGGGTTTGCTCGACGACCCAGGCCGGATCGGGCTCGCGCTGGACAAGATCCTCCAGCAGGCCTCGAGCCTCCTGCTCCTGGTCTGGGAAGTGCTCCAACAGGGCGTCGGCAAGGTAGTAGAGGGTGAGCGGGGCGTCGGGCGCCAGCTCGATGGCCCGCCGCAGCTCGCTGACGGCGGTCTTGCGATCCACCCAGCCGGTGAAGAAGGGGAGTTTGGGAGCCTCGGAGTGGAGCCGCCCCAGAACCCGATGCCCACCTGCTTCCTCGATCTCCTCGTCGATATCGATGACGACCTCGGAGAAGTTGCGAATCTTCTTGGCGACGCCTTCCTTGGCCGCCGCCATCTTGCCGCGGTAACGCCCCCAGAGGCCCCAGTGAACCGCCGACCAGAAGTAGATCTGCGCCGAGTCGGCGGTGTCGGCCAAAGCAGCGGCCAGCTTCTCGGTCTTCATGGAGTCGGAATCGGTTCCCAGGCCAGCGGCGATCGCGAGTTGCTCTCGTCCCACGTCGGAGATCTCCCTCGCCGTCTCATAGAGGGCGAGCCTTTCATCCGGGTCCTGGAGCACGTGTTCGCCCTGGAAGTAGAGGCTCCTCAGGAGTTTCCAGCGTGCTTGGATGTTCTGTGGATTCTCGGTCAGGAGCTGTTCGAAAGCGGAGATGGACTCGCCGATTGGCTCGGCGCGGGCCACCGCGCCGGTGTGTCCCTCGGCGCGCCGCAGATAGGCGGCGTCTCCACGCAGCATGAGTTCCAGACCCTGCGCCGGTAACGGCGATACGGACGTAACAAGGAGAGTCACTACCAGCAATGGGGCCAGGGTCTTCAAGGTCGCACCTCCTGCGGATGCCGGCTTGCTTGCTGCCTACCGGGGTCGAGGGTGAAGATTCGAACCTCTTTTGAGAGCGTCATCGTATCCTCAAGTGTGGTCCGAGGGTAGCGCAATGTCGCGAAGCCATGATAGAAACTCACTGCGCTTCGCAGGATTGGGATGAAGCGCGTCATTTACGGAACTACACTCAGGGACTCGCTCGAAGCAGCCCGAAAGAGGGGTGCTTTAGCTGTGTCCGTGGTGGGTGGTATCCGCTGATCGTTGTGATGGGGAGTTTCGAGGAGCCATGGATCAGATGTCATCGCAGGGAATTCTGGAGTCCAGGAGCGCTGCCCCGCAGGCAGCGCCCGAGGCTGAGGACCGGCGGGCCGAGATTCTCGATTCGATTCTGAGGGCCCGGCAGCAGCTGCTGAGTCTGCAGGAGACCGACGGGCACTGGTGCGCCGAGCTCGAAGGCGACACCATTCTCGAGAGCGAGTACATCCTGTTGCTGCACTTCCTGGGCCGAACTGGCGAGGAGAAGGTGCGGAAGGCGGCAAACTACGTGCGAGCCAAGCAGCTTCCAGAGGGCGGTTGGGCAGGCTATCCGGGCGCTGGCGCCGATGTGAGCACATCGGTCAAGGCCTACTTCGTCTTGAAGCTGGTCGGTGACGACCCCGATGCGCCGCACATGGTGAGGGCTCGGGAGGTTATTCGTCGCAAGGGTGGCCTGCACGCCTGCAACTCCTTCACCAAGCTCTATCTATCCATCTTCGGGCAGTACCAGTGGGACAAGAGTCCTGGGGTGCCGCCCGAGCTCGTGCTGCTGCCGCTTTGGTTTCCAATCAACATCTACGACATGTCCTCATGGTCGCGGGCCATCGTCGTGCCCCTGAGCGTCATCTGGGCTCAGAAGCCGAGCTGCCCGGTGCCGAAGCACGCCGCGATCGATGAGCTGCTGGTCGAGAATACGCGACGAGCCGTGCCGCAATTCAGCCGTGCTTCGCTCCTGCACCACGGGTGGTCGGCGTTCTTCCAGACTCTCGATTGGGTCCACAAACGAATGGAACAGTGGCATCTGATGCCACTGCGTGGCAGGGCCCTGAAGCGGGCCGAGGAGTGGATTCTCCCGCGGCTCGAGAAGAGCGATGGGCTCGGAGCCATCTTTCCACCCATCGTCAACTCCATCATGGCATTGCGCTGCCTGGGCTACCCCGAGGACCACCCGGTCATCCAAAATCAGGTCCAGGAGCTCGAAAAGCTGGAGATCGAAGAAGGCGACACGCTGAGGCTCGAGCCCTGCAAGTCGCCCGTCTGGGACACGGCTTTGTCGCTCAACGCCCTGGGAGAAAGCGATGACCCCGAAACCAGGGGGAGGCTCGAGCAGGGTGTCGAGTGGTTGCTTTCCAAAGAGGTCAAGGAGCCAGGGGACTGGAAGATCAAGAACCCCGACGCTTCCGTGGGTGGTTGGTACTTCGAGTATGCCAATGAGTTCTACCCGGACTGCGACGACACCGCCCAGGTTTTGTCTGCCGTCGCCAAGCTACGCCCCCTATCCGGGGATCTGGAGGAGCGCTTTTCGGCGGCCTCGAAACGTGCCCTCTCCTGGCTCATCAGCATGCAGAACCGTGATGGCGGCTGGGCCTCCTTCGACAAGGACTGCAGCAAGGAGTTCTTGACCTACGTTCCATTCGCCGATCACAACGCCATGATCGACCCGAGCACCACGGACATCACCGCCAGGGCTCTCGAAGCGCTGTCCGCCCACGACTACGATCTTTCTTCCGACGTCGTCCGGCGAGCCGTCGCTTTCATCCGCCGTCTGCAAAAACCCGATGGAACCTGGTACGGCCGGTGGGGCTGCAACTACATCTACGGCACCTGGTTGGCCTTGTCGGGCTTGAGGGCTGCCGGAGAAGACTTGTCGGAATCCTGGGCCCAGAGCGCTGCGGATTGGTTCAGGAGTTGTCAGAACTCCGACGGTGGATGGGGCGAGCTGCCCGACTCCTACGCCGATGCCGGCAAGAAGGGGATCGGGCCAAGCACGGCCGCGCAGACCTCCTGGGCACTCTTGGCGCTGATGTCTACTGGCGATCGAGACAGTGTCAATGTCAGGCGGGGTGTCGAATACCTGTTGGCCCAACAGCAGGCCGACGGAAGCTGGAAGGACGAATGGTGGACAGGCACGGGTTTTCCGGAAGTCTTCTATCTGGACTATCATCTGTACGCAACCTATTTCTCACTGCTCGCTTTGGAGAGCTACCGCAAGGTGGTGGCGGCAAACGGTGGTGCCGGATCGGCCCCTGCTGTCCTGCATGCCGTGTGAAGCCCTGGCGAGCTGAATCTATATCGGAGCACGAAGACATGCGATTTCCTCTGCACATCACCACTGACAACATCAAACATTCGATGAAGAATGCGTTGCAGGGCAACCGGCGCTACCCGTTTGTCCTCATGCTGGAGCCGCTCTACACCTGTAACCTGGCCTGCATCGGTTGTGCGGTCGAGCGGCATACCGGCAAGCTCAAGGACCGGTTGCCGGTCGAGCTCTGCCTGCAGGCAGTGGACGAGTCTGGTGCGCCGGGGGTGTCGCTGTGCGGTGGCGAGCCGACGGTCTACCCCGAGCTCAAGGAGCTCGTCGACGGCATCATCGAGCGCAACCGTCACATCTATCTCTGCACCAACGCACTGCTGATGGACGAGAAGGTCTTCGGTCATATCGATCCTCACAAGCGATTGACCATCAATGTCCACCTGGACGGCATGCGGGAGACACACGACCATGTCTGTGCCCGTGAAGGGGTGTTCGACAAGGCCATTGAGATGATCAAGGAGTCCAAACGCCTTGGCTATCACACCATCACCAACACGACGATCTTCAGGGAGACCAAGATCTCGGAGGTCGAAGAGCTCTGCGAGTACATGGCCAGCCTCGATATCGATGGCATGCTGATCTCACCCGGCTATCAATACGAGTCGGTGGAAGAAGACATCTTCATGACTCGGCAAGACATCTACGAGAAGTTCCAGCGGGTGCTGGAGATCTCCAAGCGGTATCGATTGACATCGACTCCGATGTTCCTGGAGTTTGCCGCCGGGCTGCGTGACTACAAGTGCTCGCCATGGAGCACGGTGACCTTCACACCCAACGGTTGGAAGGGCCCCTGCTATCTGATTGGCAAGAAGTTCACGTGGTCGTGGGATGAGTTCTGGACTCTCACCGACTGGGACTATTGGGAGTCACGTGAGGATCGGCTGTGTCAGAACTGTCTGATGCACTCCGGCTTCGAGGCCTCGGTGGTCAAAGAGCTGCCGCGCAATCCAGGTGACATGGCACGTCTGATGGCCTGGAATCTGATGGGCTGATATGCAACCTTTGGACCGGGCTCCTGCCTCTCCTGAGACTGGAGAGAAGCGTTGCATGAGAGTGCCCGGCTCGATCAGAGCAGGTTCATAGGAAAACCCAATGAAGGTCTTTCTCACCGGTGCCACCGGCTTCATCGGCGGGCACCTGCTCCGGGCTCTGCTCGAGGCTGGAGCAGAGGTGCGCTGCCTGAGGCGAGCCGAGAGTCTGCGCAGGAATCTCGACGGTCTGGACGTAGAAGTGGTCATGGGTGACCTTCGGGATGGCGACTCTCTTCGGATCGGCCTGCAGGGGTGCGAGATGGTGTTTCACTGCGCCGCCGACTACCGGCTGTACAGCAAGAACCCGGACGAGCTCTACGAGTCCAACGTCGAAGGGACTCGCAACCTGCTGCGCGCCGCCTCGGAAGCGGGGGCAAAGCGCGTCGTCTACACCAGCTCGGTGGGAGCTCTCGGTCTCAACCCTGACGGATCGCCGGCCGACGAGGAGGCGCCAGTCACTCTCGAGGACATGGTCGGGCACTACAAGAGGAGCAAGTTCCTGGCCGAGCGAGTGGCGGACGAGTGGGTCGAAAAGGGGCTCCCGATCGTGATCGTGAATCCTTCGACCCCGGTAGGTGAAGGCGACCTCAAGCCCACCGCGACAGGCCAGATGATCGTCGACTTCCTCAACCGCAGGACGCCGGCCTATGTGGATACCGGCTTGAATCTGGTGGACGTGCGCGATGTGGCGCTGGGTCACGTTCGCGCCGCCGAAAAGGGAAGAGTCGGGGAGAAGTACATCCTCGGCAACCGCGACATGAGTTTGCAGGAGATCTTCCTGACGCTTGGTGGATTGACTGGGCTGCCGGCTCCGAAGATGAAGGTTCCGCATTGGCTGCCACTCTGTTGGGCGGCCCTCGACACGGGCTTCAGCCGCCTTGTCGGGCGCACACCTGGGGTGCCGCTCGAGGCGGTACGACTGTCGCGATACAAGATGTACTTCGACGCCAGCAAAGCGGTGCGCGAGCTCGGCTTGCCCCAGACTCCGATCGAAGAACCGCTGCAAAGAGCCGTGGACTGGTTCAGCACCAATGGCTACGTGACGCGGTAGACGGGATCTGGGACCCATGCAATCGACGGCACAAACGGATCCGAGTCGGACGCCCCCGCGAGTCGCGGTCGTCGCCGCCATGGAGGAAGAGCTCCACTCTCTCCGTCAGAGACTCTCGGACGTCGAACGCGTGGATTCCACCGCAGGCTTGGCGGTCCGCGGCCTCCTCGAGTCAGAGGAGGTGCTGCTGATGGCCACCGGCGAGGGCACGGTGGCTGCCGAGAAGGGGCTGTCGGCCCTCTTGTCAGGCCAGAACATCGAGGCTCTGCTGGTTGTGGGAGTCGCCGGCGCGATTTCACCGGATCTGGCAGTCGGGGATCTCGTAGCCGTTGACTCGGTCAGAGACGAGCAGGGCAAGATTCCATCGCCCGACGCCTCACTACTTCAGCGAGCTCTTACCTCGGACAATGTCGTGCAGGGAGGAGTGGTGAGCGTCGACACGATCGTGGTCGAAGCTGCGGCGAAAAGAGCTCTTTGGCAATCCGTTGGTGGCGGGCCGTTCCAGGTCGTCGATCTGGAATCGGCGACGTATGCGCGTCTGGCAGCGGAGAGAGGTATCCCCTACTTCGTCCTGCGTGCAGTCAGCGACACCTCCAGTGAGAGCTTGCCGCTCGATTTCAATGAGTTCCGCAGCTTGGACGGGAGCATCGATCGAGGCAAAGTGGCACGACATCTGATCTTCCATCCCCACCTACTTGGACCCTTGAAGGGCCTGCGCACTCGGTTGAGAGAATGCGCGGTCTCGATGGCGGATGTAGTCGAAGGGATTCTGAAATCGTGAAACGTCCGACCATTTGGCCTGAGCCTATTACAACAAGGGCCTTGGTCTTCGGCCTGCTGGTCGTCACTCTTCTGGCGGCAGGTGCTGCGGCTGAGGAGGAGTCGAAGAGAAGGCTCTTTATTGCCCTGGACGCTGTTCCTTACCAGATAGCGGCCGATGTCATGAATCCGGCCCTGGGTGACGAGGCGCTGTTTCAGGGCTTCGAGGGCCCGGTGCGGCTGGTCAGCACGTTCCCGTCCTCGACGAGCGTGGCGCTACCCGGCATCCTCGGGCCGATCGGGCTCGAGAGGTCCCCGGGTTACGAGGCCCGCTTCTTCGATTGGCAGGAGGGCAAGGTCAGGGGCGGCGGTGCCGTTAGCTATGGCCGCATCGAATTTCCTTGGCGCGACTTCTTCGACTGGGGCCGAAAGGGTGTCGCGGGAAGCGCTATCGAGGCTATAAAGCCGGTCAAGTCGGGCATCAAGCGCCTGCGCAATGCCATGGACGACTTCGTTCGATCGGACAAGGATGAGTTCTGGATCTACTCTGCGGCGACGGATATCGCAGGTCACGTGCTCAGTCCGCAGGCGCACGTTGACTTCTTCAAGGCGCTGGACGAGATGATTCTGGAAGCACGCCAGGCTTCACCCGATCGTCCTTTCGACGTCGTCGTCTTCTCCGATCACGGCATGGATGGCGGCGAGCCGCTGATCAACGTCTTCAAGCCGGCCAAGAGGGCTCTCAAGCAAGCCGGGTACCGGAGCAAGAAACGGCTGAAGGGCACCGAAGACGTAGTGCTGACGCCCTTCGGATTGGTCTCCAACCTCGAGGCCTACACTGTCGACGAGAACAAGGGGCGGGTGGCCGAGATTCTGGCCGCCGTCGAAGGTGTGGACCTGTGCGCCTACAAGCTGGAAGAGGGATGGCGGATCGAAAGTCATCGCGGCAACGCTACCCTCCAGCAGAAGGAGGTCGACGGCGAGCTCTGGTGGAAGTACGAGCCCCACCATGGTGACCCATTGGAGTTCCAGGACCTGGTCTCAGCCATGGAGCAGGAGGGACAGGTGCGAGATGGTTGGCTTCCTGACACAGCCTGTTTCGAAGCCACGGTCGTAGCCGAGAATCCAGATCCCTTCTATCGCATCGCTCATGCCTTTGAGCTGACGACGAATCCGGCCTCGGTGATCTGCTCGGCGAGTCGCGGATACATGTATGGTGCTCCCTACACAGGGGTCTTGGCCCAGATCGGCAAGGGCCACCTGCGTTGGACCCACGGCGCCTTGAACCGCGAGGCCACCCTCGGATTCCTGTTCAGCGATGTCGAGGGCTGGGAGGCGCCCGAGGCCGTTCGATTCGATCGCGCCATCCTGCCCTTTCAAGATGCTGTGGAGGGCGAGCCGGAGACCAGACTCTCAAAGTCGTCCCAGTAAATCAAAGGAACCACCCGGTGAGTCGCCCGAGTCGCGGGCAACGACCCTCACGACGGTTTTCAGCATTGCAGGTAAGCTATAAGATAGCTGTTCATACCAGTCCCTATTTGATGTCGAACGGGCCGATGAGTGGAACAATGAGTGTCGAAGAGGCAGGCCACAGGCAGGCAACGCAAGCGGCTGGCACCGATTTTGGTGAGCTACTGGTCTCTTTCCGGGACCGGTTGGAAACCGATCTCATGGGCTGGGTCGAGGCCAAGCGCCTGGCGACCCGCGCCGAGCTCGCGGAAGCCGATGAGCTGACCGGTGTGCTGTCGGAGTTCCTGGCGCGCGATGGGAAGCGATTGCGCCCTGCCCTGGTCTACTACAGCTACAGGGCTTGTGGCGGCGACTCGGAGCCGGTTGTCATGCCGGTAGCCATGGCTGTCGAGCTGCTGCACACCTACCTTCTGGTGCACGATGACATCATGGATCACGCCAAGACGCGGCGGGGAGAGCCGGCCGTGCATGTGCTGTTCAGCGACCTCCACCGTGACCGCGGATGGCAGGGCGACTCCAGGCACTTCGGTACTTCTGTGGGCATCTTGCTTGGCGACTTGGCAGAGTCGTACGCCGTCGAGCTCTACTCGTCTTCCGAGATGTCGGAGGACGTGAGAGCCGATGTGCGGCAGTGCTTTTCCACCATGTGCCAGGAAGTCATTGTCGGGCAGTATCTGGAGATGACAGCCGGGTACCGCGGTACCCTCACCGAGGCAGAGCTGCTGCGGATCCTGCAGATGAAGTCGGGCCGCTACAGTGTCGAGCGGCCGGTTCAGCTGGGAGCACTGCTGGCTGGAGCTTCTGGAGACACTCTCGATGCTCTGACCCGATACGGGGCTCGGCTTGGTGAGGCGTTCCAACTCCAGGACGATCTGCTTGGGATGTTTGGTGACGTCGAGACGGTGGGTAAACCGGTGGGCGAAGATCTGGCCGAAGGCAAGTAAACCATCTTGATCCACAGCGCTCTCGCGAAGCTCTCACCGGCAGACCGGACAATCGTGGAGAGTGCACTCGGCAATGCCGATGTACGAGAAGACGAGGTCAGAGAAGTCCAGAGGCTCATCGAACGCGTCGGCGCTCGCCAACAGGTCGTCGAGATGATCGACACGCGCCTGCAGGCCGCCGAACAGGCTCTCGACGAGGCCGATGTGACAGGGCCCGGAGCTGATTTCCTCCAGGGTTTGATGGACTACCTTCGCGGGCGAGAGCGGTAGCCCGAAACGGTCCCGACGAGACAGAACATGACAGCGCACGACGAACGGGATCGCAAGGCCGAGCACATTCAGCTGTCTCTCGACGACCGAATGCAGCTGCATGGCCACTTCTTCGACGCCTATTATTTCGAGCACGAAGCGCTGCCAGAGCTGGATCTCCAGGATGTGCAGATCTCGACCCATTTCCTGGAGAAGGCCATCGAAGCTCCCCTGCTGATCTCGTGTATGACGGGTGGGACCGGGGATGCGGTGCGAATCAACCGACACCTGGCGGAGGCTGCGGAGGAAACCGGAATCGCCTTGGGGGTCGGCTCGCAGCGCAAAGCCCTGGAAGACCCCGGTCTGGTCGAGAGCTTCCAGGTTCGGCAGTGGGCTCCCTCGGTGCCTCTGCTCGCCAACCTGGGCGCTGTGCAGCTGAACTACGGCTACGGCGTGAAAGAGTGCCGGGCTGCCGTGGAGATGATCGAGGCCGACGCCCTGGTGCTGCACCTCAATCCCCTCCAGGAGGCGATCCAGCCCGAAGGGCAGTGCGACTTCACCGATTTGATTTCCAAGGTCGGGAAGATCGTCGAGCAACTCGAAGTGCCGGTTATCGTCAAGGAAGTCGGCTCGGGGATTTCGCGAAAGCTGGCCACCAGGCTGTGGGATGTCGGAGTGAGGATCGTCGACACCGCCGGGCTGGGCGGCACGAGCTGGGCGCGTATCGAAGGAGCACGGGCCCGGGATGCGGAAATCGGCGAGCTCTTTGCCGGCTGGGGGATTCCGACGCCGTCGAGCATTCGCCAGATTCGCCACATCCCTGGCCTCCAGATCATCGGTAGTGGCGGCGTCAGCAACGGCCTCGATGTCGCCAAGGCGATCGCGCTCGGGGCGGATCTCGCAGGAATGGCGCAGCCCTTCCTGGTCGCGGCCGATCGGTCGACCGAAGCTGTCGTGGACAAAGTCCGGCGCACCTCACGCGAGCTCGGCATCAGCATGTTCTGCGCCGGGGCGCGGAATCTAGAGGCCCTGCAGCGGATCGAGCTGCGCCACCGAGGCGAGGACTGAAACACCGTGACCTCTTCAAAGCAGGCACCCGTGGATCATGAGGAACTGATTCGACAGCTGGTCGATGGGGAACGGCGTTGGCATGAGTTGCCTGAGGAGATTCCGGCTCGCAGTCAAGCCGAGATCCGGCGTCGTGCCCTGGAGAAGCTGACCGGCACCCAGCTCGAGAACATCGGTCAGTACACGCTGGATCCGAGTCGGGCTTCGACGCGACATGCCGAGAACTTCATTGGCGCGACGCAGATTCCCGTCGGCATCTGCGGACCGCTCAAGGTCAAGGGCGCGTTCGTCGATGTCGACGAAGATCTCCACGTGCCGCTGGCTACCACAGAGGGGGCCCTGATAGCCAGCATCAACCGAGGCTGTCGGGCGCTGCGTGAAGCCGGAGGGGCAGTCGTGCGCGTCGAGGACGTAGGCATCACCCGGGCACCCGTATTTCGCACTCTCGGGCTCGACGAGACTCGGCGTTTTCTCGACTGGGTTGGCGAGAACGAGTCGAAGATACGGCAGGTGGCCGAGGCGACCAGCGGACACCTCGAGTTTCTGGATGTCAAGCCGCAGACTTTTGGCAGCTCGATCTACCTGCGGTTTCGCTTCAGGTCGGGTGACGCGATGGGTATGAACATGGCGACCATCGCCTGTGACCGGGTCGTGCGAGACCTCATCGAGCCGGCCACCGGCATTCCCTGCGTGGCGCTGTCGGGCAACTACTGTGTCGACAAGAAACCCTCGGCGGTGAACTTCCTGGAAGGCCGGGGCAAGCGGATCTACGCGGAAGTGGTACTCGAGGGTGGAGTTCTCGAGAGCTGCTTGAAAAGCAACGCGCGGTCGCTCGTGGAAGTGCAGTATCGCAAGAATCTCCTGGGTTCGATTGCCGCTGGGTCGATGGGGTTCAATGCCCACTATGCGAATGTTCTAGCTGCGGCGTTCATTGCCATGGGCCAGGATGTGGCGCAGGTGGTCGAAGGCGCGATGGGAGTCACCTGTATCGAGCCTCGTGGTGACGACGCCGTTTTCGCTTCGGTCTATCTGCCCGATGTTCCTCTCGGTGTCGTCGGAGGCGGCACGGCCCTTGGGCCCCAGCAGGAGGCGCTGAAGGTCATCGGCGCCGTGCCCGATCCAGAGAATCCGGGCGCTGGCGCGATGCGGCTGGCGGAGATTCTAGGGGCGATGGTTCTGGCTGGCGAGCTCTCATTGCTGGCGGCCTTCACTTCGGGAGACCTGGCCGGCGCCCACGAGCAGCTCGGCCGCGGCGCGATTCCCGACGCCACTTGAGTATCGCCGCCCAGCCCTGAGGAGAGCCGCCCATCGCCTTCCTGAGTGGTTCTGACCCAGATGGGGCCTTCCTGATGCAGCGACATGTTCTGGCCACCTCCCCAGGCAAGCTCATTCTCATGGGTGAGCACGCGGCAGTCTATGGGCGACCGGCGCTGGTCGCGGCCGTCGCACCTCGAACCCGGATCGAGGTCACTGGTAACAGCGAAGGTATTTTCGTGGACCTTCCAGACCTGGATCGGGAGTTGTGGACCGGCTGGACCGAGCTGAGGCAAGAGGCGATCGACTCTCGAACCCGCTGGCAAGCCTACTCAGAGAGCCCGACAGCCGAGAGCTTTCAGACGCTGCGGAATCCCGACCCGGCGCACCTCGTCAGGCTCGCTCTAGGAGAGCTGGCGGTCGAGATGGGAACCGATCTGCCGCCGATAGCGGTACGGGTGAAATCGAACCTGCCCATCGGCTCGGGTTTTGGTAGCTCGGCGGCCGTGGGGGTCGGTCTGGTGGGCGGGATTCTGTGCTTCCTGGAAGGAGAGGTGGATCGGGAGCGCGTAGATCGAATCGCACTGGCGGTCGAGCGTCGCCAGCATGGGATGCCATCCGGGGTGGATCACCGAACGGTGCTGCATGGTGGCATTCTGTGGGCCGAACGGAGTTTTACTGGGGAGCTTCGTACGGTGCCGGTCAGAGGCGGCCAGGTCCTGGGCTCGCGGATCCAGGTGCTGCACACCGGCCAGCCGTTGGAGACGACCGGCGATGTGGTGGCCGCGGTGCGGCAACGCGCTTCCGAGGACCCAGGCGGCTTCGAGAGGTTGCTGGATCGTATGGAGTCGTGCGTGCGCGATTTTCGTCAGTGGCTGGAGAGCGAGTCCGGTGTTGTCGACGGGGCGATTTCGTCGATCCGTGAGTGTGAGGCCTGTTTGGAGGCCATGGGGGTGGTTCCTGCACCGGTGCGCGAGGCGATTCGAGAAGTGGAGGCCCTTGGCGGGGCCGCCAAGATCTCCGGCGCCGGGGCCCTGTCAGGCGACGCCGCGGGCTGTCTCCTCGTCTGCTGGCCTGAGACATGGGACGGTCGATCACCCGAGACCCTGTCGGCATACAATCGTCAGCGTGTGGAGCTGGGAGTCCCGGGATTGAGTTGCGAGGTCAGCGGATGAGAGGAATAGCCACGGTCGTCGCGCCGGCGAACATAGCCTTCATCAAGTACTGGGGAACGATGGACCGGGATCAGACGCTGCCGTTCAACCCATCTATTTCAATGACTTTGCGGGAATGTGTCACTCGCACGACAGTCGAAGTCTTGGATCGGGCGGAGGGTGATGCGGTCTTCCTCAAAACGAAGGAGGGATCCCTCGCGCCAGCCACCGAGGCGTTCACTCAGCGAGTCGAGCCCCACCTCGAGCGACTCCGCGGATGGGCTGGCGAAGAAATCTCGTTTCGGGTCGCCACTGAGAACAGCTTTCCCATGGGGGCCGGGATGGCTTCCTCGGCATCGGGCTTCGCGGCTCTGACGCTGGCAGTTGTGACGGCCCTCGGTAGGCAGGTGTCGGGAGAGGAGGCGTCTGTGCTGGCGCGTCTCAGCGGCTCCGGATCAGCGTCCAGATCGGTACTGGGCGGCTACGTGAAGTGGCCCGCTGGAGAGGGGCCTGAAGAGGCGCATGCGACGCAGCTGGCACCGGCAGAGCACTGGGACCTGCGTGATGTCGTTGCCGTTCTTCAGGAGCAGGCCAAAGAGGTCTCCTCCCGAGAGGGGCACGAGCGGGCCCCGTCCAGCCCCTACTTCGAGCCGAGGCAGAAGCTGCTTCCGCGCCGACTGGAGATCGTCACCCAGGCAATTCTGGAGCGAGACTTTTCGGCCCTTGCACAGACTGTCGAAGAGGAGGCCATCGACCTCCACCTCATTGCTATGTCCTCGCACCCTCCCATCTTCTACTGGCGGCCCGGCACCCTCGAGGTCCTGGCGGCCATTCGCCGCCTGCGACAGGAGGGTGTGGAGGTCTGTGCCACGATGGATGCCGGTGCCAACGTGCACATGATCTGCACGTCGGAGTCCGAGACCGTGGTAGCTGAGGAGGTTGGAGCGATACCGGAAGTGAGCTCGCTGATCCACGACGGCGTGGGACAGGGTCCCAGGATCGTCGACGAGCATCTGGGCTGAAGCCATGACCGCCGCGATGGAAGTGGTTCTCGTCAAGCTGGGTGGCAGCCTGATTACCGACAAACGTCGGCCGGAAACGGCGCGAACCGATGTCATCGAGCGCTTGGCTCGTGAGCTCGAAGAGCTGGACCCGAGCGAGGTGCGTCTGGTTCTGGGGCACGGCAGCGGTTCTTTCGGTCATGTGGCAGCCGCAAGGCACGGCATCCACGAGGGAGTCGAAACGCCGGAGAAGCTCCTGGGAGTGACGGAGACCCAGGATCGGGCGGCGACCCTGAACCGACTGGTCATCGGCGCTCTGCGGAGAAGCGGAGTCCCAGCCTTCTCCCTGGCACCGTCTAGCTTTCTCGTCTCGGCAGGCGGGGTGCCGGCAGAGCTCTGGATCGAGCCTCTGCTCGATGCACTACGCCTGGGGATGCTGCCGGTGGTCCACGGGGACGTGGTCATGGACCGCGAGTTGGGAGCCTCAATCTCATCGACCGAAGCCGTCTTCCTGGCTCTTGCCGAAAGGCTCCAGGCTCGTGACGTGATCGTTCGAGGCAGCATCTGGCTCGGCGAGACCGACGGCATCTACGACAGCCGGGGCGTGACCATCGAGAAGATTCCTCTCGACGCTGTTGGGGAGGTTCTGGACAGACTCGAGGGCGCATCGGGAACCGACGTCACGGGTGGCATGCGGCATCGCCTGGAGACGGCGGCCAGTCTCGCCGAGCTCGGAGTCGAGTCCTGGATCGCGAATGGTCTGGAACCCGGGGTGCTGGGCCAGATCTTGAAGGGTCGCTGGGCCAAGGGAACGAGGGTGTTGGCTGCGGCTCCGAAGTCCCTCCCCACCCGTTGACCTGAGACCGGAAGGAACTGCGGTGCTGAAGCAGCGGGCACGGGCTGCTAGGATGAGCGGCAATAGAAGCAAAGAAGGATGAGATGAGCAGCGAGACAGACAAGGCCTCTGTGGCGACCGAGCAGAGTCGGACTTCCCGTCAGCGCCAGAACGACAGCGAGTTGCTGCAGGATCTCCTGGTCAAGACCAGTCGCACCTTCGCCCTCGCCATTCCGTTGCTGCCGGATCCGACGCTGCGCGAGGTTACGATCGCCTATTTGTTGTTCCGTATCGCCGACACCTTCGAAGACGCCAGTGTGCTGTGGGAGAAGCCGCAGCAGATCAGGGCTCTGGAGACCTTCGGAGATCTTCTGCGAGAGCCATCTGCAGAGAGGGCTCGAGAGTTGACCCGTGAGTGGCAGGCCAGACCTCCTTCGGAGCACGCGGGGTATTTGGAGCTCTTGGACAGGACTCCCGATGTGATCGCGGCCTTTCTCGAGCTGACCCCGGGGGCCCAGCAAGTAGTGGCCCATCACACGATCCGCACTGCGGAAGGCATGGCCTCTGTGGTCGAGCGGACGGGCCTCGACGGTGTGTTGCGTCTGGATAGCATTCCCGACCTGCAGTCCTACTGCTACATCGTCGCGGGAATCGTGGGGGAGATGCTGACGGATCTGTTTCTGCTGGAGCGACCATCTCTGGAGCCGATCGCCGACTATCTGCGACAGCGGTCGGTGGCATTCGGTGAGGGTCTGCAGCTGGTCAACATTCTCAAGGACTCGGCCGATGACAGCGTCGAAGGCCGCAACTACCTGCCCTACGACATCGAGCGAGAAGAAGTTTTCGATCTGGCCCGGCAGGACCTGGAAGCAGCCACGGAGTACACCTTGGCGATTCAGCAGGCTGGAGGGCCGGATGGATTGGTCCTGTTTACAGGCCTTCCTGTAGCTCTGGCCTGGGCGACTCTCGATAAAGTGGAGAAGGACGGGCCTGGAGCGAAGATCGGTCGCGTGGAGGTCTTGGCGATTCACAGTCGCCTGAAGAGGGCGGTAGCCGCCGGCCGGCAGGCAATCCGAGTCCCGAGATCTAGAAGAACGGCCTGATGAGTCGCTCGCTGAGTCGCTTCCTCATCTTCCAGACTCTCCAGGTTCTGCTCGTAGCCGCGGCTGGTGCCCAGATCTGGGCTGGCCAGGCCGAGGTGGGGGGTGTGGTGACGGATCTCGACGGCGATGCAATAGCAGGGGCAGAGGTCATTCTGAATCTCGTGGATCAACCCGGCGTTGGCCCCGGCCCTGTCAAGACCGACAACCAGGGTCGCTGGCGGATCGGTGGCATCGCGGCAGGGCGATGGGATCTCGTCATCAAGGCTCGAGACTTCGTGTCGGTGCAGGGATGGGTACACAGTTCCGGACGCTCCTCGGAGTCTGTCGAAGTCTGGATGCGTCCCCTTGACGAAGTGACGGCCAGTTTCGCCGAGACCCCGTCCTCGGTTGTGCGGTGGCTGGCGAAGGCCAACACGCTGCTGGAACAGGGTCACTATGACGAGGCGCGCAAGGAATACGAGAAGGCCCTGGGAGCGCTACCCAGGTCTTCGCAGCCGGAGGTCTTGAGGTCGATTGCCAGAACCCACTACTTGCAGGGCGATCAAGAGGGCGCGATCCGGACCCTTCAATGGGCGCTGGTGGTTTCTCCGGCTGATACGCAGACCTATCAGCTGTACACGACTCTGATGGGACAGTTGGGGAGAGGCCCAGAAGCTGGGAGGTTCTTGAACGATCTCGGGGTAAGAACTCCGACGGAGCTGACCCAGATGGCCGACGAGTACTCTGCTGCTCTCCCGAAGGTCGAGACTCGGACTTCGTCGCTTGCCGAACGCCCCGAGATTCCAATTGAAGAGCCGATGGCTGGCAGAACGGGTTCCTATCGCGTCCGGTTCCTGGAGAAGAGCCCCCATTCGTCGCTGGAGGTGCTCTTACAGCGTCTGAACCTCGATCGTGCCGACGTCGAGGCCGCCGACCACTCCGGGGGCGCCTACGCACTGGAAGACGAGAGCTTCAGGGTGTACGTGCCGCCTTCGTACTCTCCCGATGCGGGCTTCGGATTGTTGGTGTGGATCAGCCCGACTCCTTTCGGCGGCTTCGTTGCTCCTGAGATGCGTCAGGCGCTCGACAGGAACCGCCTCATCTGGGTGGGAGCCGACAATGCCGGCAATGGCCGAGCTCGCTGGTATCGATACCTCCTCGCTCTGGATGCGGCGCACAACATCGAGAAGCTCTATTCCGTCGATGACGACCAGGTATTCGTCGGTGGCTACTCGGGCGGTGGGAGGGTCACCAGTGGCCTGGCGATGCTCTACTCGGAGGCCTTTCAAGGTGGATTCTCGATGTTTGGATGCGATTACCCAGAGCGCCTGTCGGTGCCGGACAAGCCCGGGGCTCACTGGCCGCCAGGATTTCCAGCGCCGCCGAAACCGGAGCTACGCCAGGTGAAGTCACGTAGCCGATTCGTGCTGCTGACGGGCGAGCTCGACTTCAATCGTGCCCAGACTCGCAAGACCTATCTGAAGATGCTCGACGACGACTTCGAGCATGTCCTCTATTTACAGGTCCCAGGTGCCAGTCACTACGACCACCCCGAAGAGTCAACCTTGACCGAAGGCTTCCGCTTCCTCACCTCCGCTTCCGAGGAACGACCATAAGCTCTCAAGACCCCAGGCCCCTGCGCCCCTACGCCCCTACGCCCCTGCGCCCCTGCGGCCCCTACGCCCCCTACGCCCCTACGCCCCTACGCCCCTACGCCCCTACGCCCCTACGCCCCTACGCCCCTACGCCCCTAAGCACTTATCATGGGTTAGGATCACCAAAACGAAGGAGACTGCAATGAAGAGGATCGATCACAGATCCGGATCGAGGGCCGGTGTGGGTTCTTGGCTTGTGATACTGGCGCTTGTCGGCCTATCGTCGAGTCTTCAAGCAGAGGTTGTCTTCTACGACCCCGATGGAGAACCGTTACCGTTCAAGACCTTCGAGGAGGTCGAGAACTTCTTGGAAACGGCTGACATCGTTTGGAAGGAGAAGCTCGCGACGGGAACGAACAAGAAGAAGCGCAAGATCATGCTGGAGAAGGATGGTGTGCAGGCTCACGCGATCCTCCGCACCGGTTATGAGGTGAAGGACTCCCCCGGTGGCGGGTTCGTGGATTCCTGCCATTCCGAGGTCGCGGCGTATCAGCTGAGCCGCCTGTTGAGCCTCGAGAACGTCCCACCTGCTGTCCGGCGCAAGGGAGGTTCCATTCAGATCTGGGTCGAGAACGCGACGACCGACGCCTCCCGCAGAGAAACGGGGGCCGAGCCGGAGGACCCGACAGCCTTCGAGCAGCAGGTACAGGTGATGGGGGTATTCGACAATCTGATCGCCAACACGGATCGAAACCCCGGCAACATCCTGATCGATGGAGAAGGCAAGGTCTGGTTCATCGACCACACTCGGAGCTTCGCCGGCCAGAGGGTGCTCAAGTACCCCGACAAGATCATCGGCTGTGATCGGGAGGTGTGGGGGCGCCTGAAATCTCTGTCCGATGCCGAGCTCAAGGAGGCCATGCGGCCCTATCTCCGCCAGTATCAGAACGAGCTGCTGGTGCGCCGCGAGCTCGTCGTGCAGGCGATCCAAAGCCAGATCGACAGCCTAGGCGAAGACGCCGTGCTTTTCGACTCGGCGCCCCGCTGAAGCGGTTCCAGCGCACGAGGCAGCCAGGCCTAGTCGTTCGAGAACCCCATGAACCGACGATTCGTCGACTACGACCGGATTGCCGAGAGCTACGATCAGCGTTACGCGCTGAATCGATTGGATGGGGTTGCGCGAGCTCTCGACGAGAGGGTCAGTCAATCGGCGGCCGAGACGATCCTGGATGTCGGCTGCGGCACAGGCAGATGGCTATCCGAGTTGGCTCCGATGGCAGGTGTCGCCCTGGGGCTGGATCGCTCGTTGGCAATGCTGCTCAGGGTACCTGCACGCAATGGGCGGGAAGCTCTGGTGTGCGGGTCGGGTGACAACATCCCCTTTTGCGATTCCTCTGTCGACTTCGTCTCCTGTGTCAACGTGATCCACCACCTGGCTGTCGCTTCGTCCTTTGTCTCTGATGCGGTCCGACTGCTCCGATCCAAAGGTGCTCTCGCAGTCGTTGGCCTGGATCCGCATCAGGAGCGAGATCGCTGGTATCTATACGACTACTTCCCGGAAGCCCGAGCGCTTGACCTTCAACGCTATCCGTCGGCCGAGCAGTTGCGCACATGGATGACCGCTTCAGGTCTCGAAGGCATCGAGACAGTCGAGGTCGAGCGAATCCAGAGGCGATTCACCGGCGGCGAGATCCTCGAAGACTACTTTCTTCAGCGCAAGGCCAGCTCTCAGCTGGCGCTCTTGACGGATGAAGCTTGGGCACAAGGTCTCCATCGGATCCGAATGGCCATCCAGGAAGGGGAAGACCAGGGAGAACCGCCAGTTTTCGAGGTGGACCTGGCCCTATTCCTGGTGTGCGGTCGGAAGAGCGTGAAGTTGAGGTGAATCATGCGGGCTTTTGGCTCGAGGTAGAACCGCTGCCCGCGGGCCGGGAAGCAGTGATCCTCGGTCAGCGCGACCACCGGTCCCGAGGCCGCCCTGATGCCGGCTACCCGCATTTCCGAGGAGGAGTGCGTCCTGTCGGTCTCGATGAACTGCTATCGGGCGAAGTCGGAAAAATCCTCTGGATCCAAATCGGTGCCCACGGAGCGAGGGCCGACGACCACGACCTCCAGTTGGTCACAAGCAGTCTGTCGGCGCAGAGCTGTGGCTGTCGTCCGGATGGTCTCGAAGGAGTCCGGGGAGACCATCACTACAGACAGCGCGGTTTCCTTTTGGCTCTCAGTCATGGCCCTCCAGGCAGATCCAGGGCGAGTGCGGCGGGGCACCGCACCCCTACTTCACGTTCGTATCCGACACTCATCACCCTGTACAATCGCCGCACCTTTCGGGGCCCGATGTGGCAGGCGCATTATGGGGCAGATAGTCATGAGCGGCAAGCAGGAACGGGACGCGGGACAGCGGGAGTAGGATGAATGTCGATCAGGATCAAAGCAGCTTTGTGGGTACGGCAGACGATTGCGTTGGGTCTGCTGGGTGTGGCTTTGGTCTCTTGCTCTCCGGCCGAAGAGGAACCTCTTGTCGAGTCCTCGAATCCTCTGTTTGTGGATCCGACATCACGGGATTTCTCTGGCAATCCGGAGCTACTGGAGAGGATTGTCGAGAGCCCCCACGGCTATCTTCGATTCATCAATATCCAGTTCACGGAAGAGGTGTGTCGACAATTCGCGGATAGCCTGTCCCAGTACCCTCCCTTCAACCTGCATGGCGATGCCCACCTGGAGCAGTATGCGGTGACCGACAAGGGCCGTGGCTTGACGGATTTCGACGACTCCTCCAGTGGACCGGCTGTCGTGGATCTGGTGCGGTTCGGTGTCTCGTTGCGACTGGCCGTTGCCGCCCATGGATGGAACGACGGGTCAGATGAGGTGCTCGAGGCGTTCTTGAGCGGCTATCGGGTTGCGCTGAACGACCCGTCGACGGTGGCACCCGAGCCGGCCGTCGTGGCGCGCCTGCAGGACGATTTCGAGTATGACCGACGCAAGTACTTCGAGTGGGTCGAGGGGATCTCGGATCCAGTTCCCGAATCGGAGCAAGTCGAGCTTCTGGAGGCGATGCGGCACTACTTCGACAATCTGCGAGCCGAGTATCCGAGCCTGGATGCCGACTTTCTGAAGGTGGAGCGTATCGGTTATCTCAAGCTGGGGATCGGCAGCGCGTTGGACACCAAGTACCTCGTCCAGATTCGTGGTGAGAGCGACGCCATCACCGACGATTTGGTTCTGGAGCTCAAACAGGTCCGCGATCTGGCCGGTATCGAGTGTGTTGCGGCGGGTCGGGGGTCGGACCCCTACCGGATCCTGGTCGGCCAGTCCATCGCCTATAAGCCCTATTCCATGCTGGGTTACGTCTATTTTCGTGATGCCTCTTTCTGGGCTCACGCCTGGGTCGACAACTACCGAGAGTTGGATATCGACAGGTCGATCGAGACGATTGAAGAGCTCCTGGAGGTGGCCTACGACGTCGGGGTGCAGTTGGGGCTGGGGCATCCCAACCAGTACGAGAAGCTCTTGGCGTTGCAGCTGCGCCGCGAGCAGATTCGTTTGCTGGATCGCGACGAACTCCAGATCCGGGAATCCTCCAGAGCGCTCGCCGGGCTGGTAGAGAGGGCCTGGAGTGACTTCTCCTCACGGTCCCGCCCTTAGCCTCCTGGTCATTCGACGAGTAGACGGAGCAGGGAGGGACTGATTCCTCGTCGAGATCCAGGTCGTTGGTCCCGAGTCACTCGACCAGGTGAACGCCCTCTGCCTTCGGAGAGAGGGATATGGCTTGCGGGAGATGCCGTCCCTCCAACCAAACGATTCGCTGCCGGTTCAGTTGCTTCGAAAGGTCGTGGTAGGCGATGGTCAGCTTCTGGCGGCTCGAAATGTCGACGGCAGGCCCCCAGGAGGCGATTTGCTTCACCCCTCGTGTCGGAGTCCAGAGGACCACCGGCACATGGAGTCGGCGCAGGAAGGGAAGGACCGTTTCGGCGGACAACTGGCTTCGGTCGTCGGGCTCGGCACAGGCGATAACGACGACGACTCGGCGGCGACCAGACTGGGCGGCCGCCATGCCGGCGACCGCGATGGCGTCGGCGAGTCGGAGTCCTTGGGACTCGGCCTTGCTTGGCACGACGGATGAGAACAGCCACAGGAGGGCTCCATCTTCACGCGTGAACGGTCCGATGGGCGGGAATAGCTGATATTGATAACCATCACGTTCGATCTGTCGCGCCAAAGGAGTGATGAACCGGATGCTGTGGTCTTTCTTGAGCGGCAGGTCGAGGATCGGCGCAGGAAGCGTGCGGAAGGGTTGGTACTTGCTGGCGCGCGGGTAGAGCTTGCGCATGGCCTCGACGCTGGCCACATCTCTGACGACTACGATATCGACCTGACTCTCTTCGACCGCCTTGACCGTAAGGGCCCGGTCCCTGTCGAGAAACCAGTCCTGCATGTCTCCCAGAGGTGGCAACTTCTTGGGGCGATCGAGCAGCACCGGTACAGCGGTGAGCTCCGTGTCTACCTCGTCGGAGTAGGGTCCTCCAAAGATGGCCTCGGCCGCTGCCCGAAGTGTCTCGGAGAACTGCAGCTCGACGCGCAGAAGGTGTGCTTGACCGGAGCCGGTCGAAGGCAGATCGAATTGCCTCGGATCCTCGACCTTCAGAGGTTCGCCGTCCAACTCTATGCGGAATGATGCTGGCTCGGGCTGCTCCGCGACGCTCTCCCAGGCGACCTCGGCTTTCAAGCCGTTTCCGTCTTGTCGTGGGCTGACGAGCAGTGAGACCTCCGTTTGCTGTGTAAAGACGTTGGTCCATTGTTCGGCCCGATCGAGCTCGGTGCCTGAGCTACCGTACGCCATGACTTCCAAGACGTGAGGAGCGAGCTCTTCTCCAAAGTCCACGGTGAGTTGCCATGGCGGCTGGTTGAGGCGGCCAACGACCTGGTAGTCCAGAGAGATCTCGATCGCGGCAACACTTTCGTGCACGAGGAATCCGACCTGTTGAGGCCCGAAGACCAGCCCGAGAAACAGTGTGGCAAACTCGATCATCAGAAGGACATCTCTCTCTTACGCCTCGCAAGCGAGAAATCACGACCCGTCGATCCTGTGCGCTTTCGCTGTGTACGATCCGAAGTCTACTCGCTCTGTTCGCAGAATCGTTGCCGCTGAGGCAAGAACGTACAGCTTGGTGGCCGAAGGGCGTAGGATAGAGAAGCGTATAGAGGATAAGGCGGACAGGTGGTCGAGCAAGAGGAGTTGACGATGCGACGAGTGAGGTTTCGAGCGGTTTGGGTGGGTGTGATTGCCTGTGTCACGGCATCGGCAATAAGTTGCTCGCCTGCCGTCGACGAGCCCGTTGTCGAAGCTCGAAGCGAGCAGTTCTACGAGCTGACAGGCGACTACCTGGGGCAGGAGCTGCCGGGCCTGACTCCCAAGCTCTTCGCTCCCGGCATTGTCTCGACCGGACTGTCGGAGCGAGATATGGCCATCACCCCCGACGGCAACGAGATCTACTACTCTGGCGTGGTCGGGGCCAATCACAACTTCAGTGCCATCCTCGTGGTGAAACGCGTCGAGGGTCGGTGGTCGAAGCCAGAAGTGGCCCCCTTTTCAGGCCACTTCATGGACCTCGAGCCGGCGATCTCACCGGACGGGCAGCGGTTCTTCTTCCTCTCGAATCGTCCGCTGCCTGGCGCCGAGGAACCGTTGGGAGGCGAGGATATCTGGGTCATGGAGCGAACCGCAGAGGGCTGGGGCGCGCCGTCGAATCTGGGCCCACCAGTCAACTCATCGGCTCCCGAGTTCTTTCCTTCGGTGACCAGGGACGGAACTCTCTATTTCACGCGGCGCGGTGAGGGCCGCAGCGAGACCATCTTCCGATCGCGCTTCGTGGACGGCGCCTATTCCGAGCCCGAGGAGCTTGGGCCGGAGGTGAACTCCGGACAAACCCAGTTCAACGCCTTCATCGCACCAGATGAAAGCTATCTGTTGGTGTGTGTCTGGGGTCGTGACGACAGTCTCGGCGGGGTCGACTACTACGTGGTCTTCCGTTCATCCGACGATGTGTGGTCCGAGCCCATCAACCTGGGCGAAGGGATCAACATGGCCGAGGGCAACGAGTGGTCTCCATACGTATCGCCCGACGGCAGGTACTTCTTCTTCATGTCTTCGCGCGCCACAATCCAGGAAGGGCACTCGCCCGAAAGGCTCGACTACGAGGACATGCAACGACTGCACGCTCTGCCGATGAACGGGAACTCCGATATCTGGTGGATGGATGCGGAGGTGATCGCCCGGCTGAGGCCAAAAGCGGAACCTGCGAGTGCGCCCTGAGGGGACTCGGCGTCGGCGGCCCATGGCATCACTCGATGCGCTGGTTGGTGGAAGAATAGGCGGACGGTAGGAACATCTTGGAATTGAGCCCGGCATGATCGGCAGCACGATCTCTCATTACCGAATCCTCGAGTTGATCGGCAAGGGTGGAATGGGAGAGGTCTATCTGGCCGAGGATCTGGAGCTGGGCAGACGGATCGCCTTGAAGATGCTGCCGCCTGAGCTGGTAACCCAGCCTCACAGATTGGAGCGCTTCCGGCGCGAGGCGAAGACCCTGGCGGCCCTCAACCACCCCAACATTGTCACCATCCACTCCGTCGAGACCGCCGAGCCCGCTGCTACAGATCTAACGCGGCCGGACCCCGTGCCGGCCGGGGAGGGGGAGCCCCCAAGCCCCCAAGCCCCTAAGCCCCCAAGCCCTGTAGTTCACTTCCTCACCATGGAGCTCGTGGATGGCAAGACGGTCGCGGACTCGATTCCTCCTGGTGGGCTTGCTGCGGAGAGAATCCTCGAACTGAGTGTCCCGCTCGCAGACGCCCTGGCCAAGGCGCATGCGACGGGAGTCGTCCACCGGGATTTGAAGCCTGGCAACGTCATGGTCACCTCCGATGGTCGGGTCAAGGTCCTCGATTTTGGCTTGGCGAAGCTGCGGTCCGATCTCTCGGCCGACGAAGGTACCCAGATTGCCACCGAAGGGATCACCGGGGAGGGGCGAATTCTCGGGACGGTTCCCTACATGTCGCCGGAGCAGATCCAGGGTAAGGAGGTGGATCAGCGCTCGGATGTCTTCTCCCTGGGGGTGATTCTCTTCGAGATGGCCACTGGTAAGAGGCCGTTTCAAGGGGAGTCGTCACCAGATCTGATCTCATCCATCTTGCGGGATACCCCAAAACGCGTCGATCGTCTGAAAGGTGGCCTGCCGCATCATCTGGCTCGGGTGATCGGACGCTGTCTCGAGAAGGACCCCGAGCGGCGCTACCAGTCGGCCATCGACGTGCGCAACGAGCTGTCGGATCTCTCTCGAGAGCTCGAAACGAAGGCGGTTCTCGAGGAGCATGCTGAGCCTGCGACGGCTCCGGAGCGACCCTCGATACGAGGGTGGCTGGTGGGGATCGCTGCCGTCGTGGCCATGATTCTCGTGGCTTCGGTGGTGGCCTTCAAGATGGTCAAGACCCGTCGTCCAGTATCGATCGCCAGTGAGACTGCCGGGATTCGGTCGCTCGCCGTCTTGCCATTCGACAATCTCATGAACGATCCGGAACAGGAGTATTTCGTCGACGGGATGCACGAAGCCCTGATTACCGATCTGGCGAAGATCTCGGATCTCAAGGTGATCTCCAGGACGTCGGCCATGCGGTACAAGGAATCGGACAAGGCCCTTCCCGAGATCGCTCGCGAACTGGGGGTAGAGGCACTGGTCGAAGGATCTGTCCTGAGGGCAGATGGCCAGGTGCGCATCACGGCTCAGCTCATCGATGGCGCCAGTGACGAGCACCTATGGGCCGAGAGTTACGACCGCAATCTGGAGAATCTCCTGGCTCTTCTGAGTGACGTGGCTCGTGCCATTGCCGCGGAGATCGAAATCGAGCTGACTCAGGAGCAGGAAAGGTTGCTTACCTCGAAGGAGTCGGTGAATCCAGAGGTGCAGGAGCTCTACCTCAAGGGCCGCTCGCTGCTCAATCGGTTCGAAATCCAGTACTTCCCCGAAGCGAAGGAACTCTTCGAGCAGGTGCTGGCGATTGACCCCGATTTTGCTCCTGCGATCTCAGGTCTGGCGAGCTGCGATTTCTTGCTTGGATTCTTCGGGAGACTGCCTTTCGAGGAAGCGATGCCGGCAGCCGAAAAGGGGTTCCGGAGGGCTCTGGAGCTCGATCCCGACCTGAGCCAAGCCCGGTCACTTCTCGGCTGGGTGAAGATGTTCTACCACTGGGACATCGCAGGAGGCGTCGAA
>Ga0316192_10000062_pt1 | contig 64826 bp, 69 predicted proteins | sample MerIslwburrow_MG_FD_204931 | JGI IMG/M metagenome (GOLD analysis project Ga0316192, IMG submission 204931) | Coastal sediment microbial communities from Maine, United States - Merrow Island worm burrow | ecosystem: Environmental > Aquatic > Marine > Coastal > Sediment | place: USA: Maine...
GAAGCTTGTCTTTCTGCTCTTCGGTTAATTTTGATATGTCTGGCCACCTGCTCATTTTGTATTTTCGTCATTTTTGAAAATTTACATGAGTTTTTTATTTAGAGACCTGAGTAGTTACTTTATTTTTTATGTTTATTTTTCAACAATTTGAAAGGTAAGCTTCGCGCGATCAATCGCAACTCACCAAACCCAACGAATTCAATTAAAAACATTGTCTGATGCACACATTATGATTGATTTATTTTTATTCGAAAATTTAAATTTAAGATGGTTTTTGTAAAACAATCAAGTGGTCACGCGCAAAAACGCTGAACGGGAAAATATGAGAGAGTGTGAAATCTCGTTGCACATTACGCACATCATTGCCTGAACCCATAAATTTTTCCATCACGGAACCGGGTAAAAATTTCATTTTGTCTTGATAAAGAAGTTTGAAATCAGTTTTGGCATACATATTTTTGACATCTTTATTGGTGAAGCGGAATTGATGCCTTAGCTTTTTAAATAATATGGCTACTAATTCTGAAGTTCCCAAGTAAGTGGGTAAATTCCAAATCACAAACACACCCCCTGGTTTGATACAACGATAAATCTCATTCACGATTTTATCTTGATCGCCCACGCCGTCTTCCATCACATGTTCTAGCACACCTGAGGAAAGGAAAACATCCACACTGTTATCTTCTAAGGCCAATTGATTGGGATCGGTCCCTAACTTGGTTGGGATATTGAAATGATCTTTGAAATACGCGTAATTGCTGCTTACATCCAAAAGATAATTATAGGTATTTTTTAAACCCATCGTGTGTAACAGCATCGTGATATGTCCAAAAAGCCCACCCCAATCAATAATGAGGGAGTTTTTATTTTGAATCAATTCATTAAGAAGACTACAATAATGAACATAATAGATCCAGGTGTTTTGACTGAGCAAATTGCTTCCCGCCCCAAGAAGATTATATTGTGACACAATATCTTTAAATTCTTGATGAAGTTGTGTGACTTCTTCCACATCTTGAAATTGTGTCAGGATTCTTTTATTGAAGTTTTCAGGGATCTGTATCGTGTTATCCATATATGATCATTTTATCTATAATCAGATAAATATTAAGATTTCTTCAAGTAAAAAACTTAAATTAGAAACTTATCCATTAATATAAATACGATATGATAAATAGATGAAAATTCTTGTTACTGGGGGAGCTGGCTTTATCGGATCGCATCTTGTTGATGCTCTTGTTAAGGCCCGTCATACTGTCACTGTTTTGGACAATTTAGACCCACAGGTACATGGCGCAAAACAACGCAAACCCTCTTACCTCAACCCTAAAGCTATTTTTGTGAGAGGTGATGTGCGTGATTTGAAAATTGTGAAAAAGTTGATTAAAAATCAAGATATTTTGTTTCATAAAGCGGCCGCTGTGGGTGTGGCGCAATCTATGTATGAAATTGCTCGCTACACAGATAGCAACACCATGGGGGCGGCCACAATTTTGCAAGCAGTGGCCGATGGCAATCATCAACTCAAAAAAATAATTGTGGCCAGCACCATGAGCCTTTACGGAGAAGGACGCTACACCTGTCAACGTCATGGGGTGATTACGTCAAGTATGCGTCCGCTTGAACAACTCAACAAACAGCAATGGGAAATGACGTGTCCCCAATGTCGTAAAATTGTCAAACCGCACTCAACACCAGAATCTAAAACCTTGTCTCCCACAAGTATTTACGCAATCAACAAAAGGGATCATGAAGAAATGTTTATGCTTGTTGGCCGAACTTACAACATCCCTACGGTGACCTTACGGTATTTTAATGCTTATGGTACTCGCCAAGCTTTATCCAACCCTTACACAGGTGCAGCTGCTATTTTTTCTTCTGCGATGCTCAACAACATATCTCCACATATTTTTGAAGATGGCAAACAAAGTAGAGACTTTGTTCACGTGAAAGATATTGTGCAAGCCAACTTACTGGTGATGCGAAAAAAAGAAGCTAACTTTGGCATTTTTAATGTGGGCACAGGACGTCATTTGAGCATCATTCAACTCGCCTCTAAAATTGCCCGAGAATTAAATTTTAAAAAAGGCTGTGACATCACGCACACATTTAGGGCGGGCGACATCCGACATTGTTTTGCCAATATTAGAAAAATCAAAAAGTTAGGTTACCAACCTCGTATACGTTTTGAAGATGGCCTGAAAGAACTTTGTCATTGGGTTGCCACACAACATTCCTCTTCTGACAGTGTAAAAGCACATGAAATTTTACTGAAAAGAGGACTCAGTTCTTAACATAAGAAATCAAGTTCTCCTTTTCCACATGACGCTTCCAACCGCTGGCTAAAAGACCTTGGTCCAAAACCTTAAAGCTCAAGCTATTATGAGGTCTGCGACGATTGACAACCACAATAACTTTATGTTTCAATACTTTTTCTACTTTGTGATAATAAGCGATTGGATCTTCTATAAGGGGGGCCTCTAAAAAAATCTTATTACCTGCAAACCAGGCTATGCGATTGTCAAAGGAAATGAGATAAGGTTCTGGACGGTTTTTGAGCGACTCCCCAAGATCTTTGTAGTTGACTCTAAAATTTTTGCGACGTCCTTCATTGGATTTGTAACAGTTACTTGCTCGACCCACTCCATACACACTCACCAAAACCAAAAACAACACAACATATTTTTTGTTCCACCTTGATTTGATCAGTAAAAACAAGGGACCACTCCAAATCGATACGGCAAACACAAGAGGTATCATATGGCGGCGAGATAAATAATAGGTATCAAACCATTTCAAATGCAAAACCAACAGCATTGCAAAAATTAAACAGAAAACAATTTTTCCTTTACGAAACACTTCTTTATTTTTGTAACACAAAGCAATAACCAGCAGAACAACCAACACATAAAACACAGAAAAAAAATTGCTAACAAAATGATCAAAATAATTTTCTATCTTCCCTAAAAAAGACATTTCAGAAAAAATCACTCTATCATCCTCTTTTGCAATTTGCAGATCAGGGATTATGATGAGCTCTTTACCCATGGATCTGTTGTTCAAATCCAAATAGGAGCCAAAACCTAATTTTCTCAAAAAATCCAATTTCATACTCAAATGGAGTTCACCAGAAATACGATAGAACACCCACACCAAGGGCAACACCATCGACATCAAAGCCGCCACTCCCACAGCCACAGGCCTCAACGATTTTTTATGCTTAAGACAAAGCACCAACATCAAGGCCAGAGAACACACGGCCAACACCAAACCTTCAGGGCGTGTCAAATAAGCCACGCCAAAACTAAGCCCCCCCCACAACATATTTTTTTCTTTGTCGAGATACCAATAACGCGTGAAGAAAAAAAATCCTCCCCACAATCCCGCCCAATACAGTGGGTCACTTAGAATATTTGTGGCATAGGTCAGAACAAAAGGATTAGCGACCAAAAAAAACAAAGACCATTTTGAGGCTTCCTCACCATAAATCAATTCGGTAAGGGATTTGACAGCCCACAAAGAAAGAGCTACCGCCACAACACAAAGCAACAAACCTGCCGACAGGGCAGAGCATCCCAAATGCATCAAGGAACCAATGCACACAGCTGTGAGAGGGTGCTGGGGATGATAAAAAACTGCCCTGTAATCGCCCTCGTAAAAACGCTGCCCCAACTGCATGTAAACCACGCCGTCTCTTGAGGTCATACCTTCTTTACAAATCAGACAACAAATAATGAAACTGAGATAGAGGATTCCTATTTGCCAAGTTTTCATTTAACGTTGAGTGACACCTTTCGGAGTGAACCCAATAACACCTGGTTTCATGTAAACAATTCTTGATTCATTGTTAGAATCCATTACTTCAACGGGAACCAATTCAGCATCCCCTGCTTTTTTATACAGATCTCTCATATTGGATTCGGCCGTTATATTAGTTCCATTGTAGGACGTTATGATATCTCCTGCTTTCAAACCTGCTTTTTGTGCTTGTCCTGAACTTGTCAAATCTAATAGCATCATCCCTGACACAGGAGGTGCGATCGTTCTTATGGAAAGATTAATTTTAGACAATAGGGCTTCATCCGTGGTTTGCTCCTTCAAAGATAACAACACGGGTTCACTAGATTCAAATCCCATTTCTCCGAGGGAAGAGACCAAGGGCAACAGTAATTCAGGAGAATTAGAAAATTTCTCCAATTGCTGTTCCAGTGTATTGGCTACTTCTTGTGACGAATAACGTCCTAAGGTATTTATTAATCTTTTAGCTACTGCACGATCAGCTTCAGTATTAAACTCGTTGTCCATTATTCCCGCAAATATTTTTGGTGCATCCTTCTCATCTACTTTATAAAAAGCAATACGAGCCGCGTACTCTCTGAAGGTGTCTGATGCGGTTCCCCTATCCTCCAAAGCATAAAGAACAAGATCTTTATCCAACACACGATAGAAATCCATACGACTCTTAATGCCATATTTTTGAGTGTCATCGATAATCAAATTCATAAATTTTAAAGTTTCATCATAAGCTGCGGGACCCAATTTTTGCATCTCCTTCAAAGCGTCAAGTAAATCAACTCCTTCTTTATTTTCCATCGCCAAAGTGATTTTGCTTTTCAGCACTTCCATCGCTTTTTGAATTTCCTCAGAACTTTTGGGCAAAAGATCGTTTTCTTCAAGAATGGCATGATAGGCTGCCAATTTCAATTCAACCTCTTGTAATTTATCTACATCGACAACACTAAGACTTTGATCACTTTTTTCTATGATGATTGTTTTTTTTATCGGCGTTATTTTTTTTTCATTTTCATTATTTTTTTCAATTTCTTTTGGGACACTGTTAATAGTATACGATTCTGACGTTTTTTCAGAATTCGTTGAAGAGATCAAAAATGACAACACCGCACCCAAAAAAAGACCTATCCAAAAATTTATCTGTTTGAACATAGCAACCTCCGCTTCTCACTTATGAATCTTCACAATTTTTATATGATTCATTATATCGTATATCGGCTTATTATAAAATTGCTTTAAAAAGGACAATATCTTATGAAAGTGCTGATTATTGGCTCTGGAATGATGGCCAAGGCCGCCGCCTTTGACTTGGTAAAAAATAATCAACTGACTTCCCTCAACATTGCAAGTAACAACCTAGCTGAAGCCCAAGATCTTAAAAACTGGCTTTTATCAGATAAAGTATCAATTAGTCTTTTAGATGCCCGTAGTAAAGAGTCCTCTTCACAAACTATGACAGATAGGGATGTGGCCATCAGTTGCGTTCCCTACAAACACAATTTCACTCTCGCAACAGCGGCCATTGCCTCACGCACACATTTTATTGATCTAGGTGGCAATAACGATATTGTTGCAAAGGAATTACAACTTCATGACACTGCCAAAAAAGCGGGGATACTTATTGTCCCTGATTGCGGGTTGGCCCCAGGATTGGTGAGCATTTTTACCAAACAACTTATAGAAGAATTAGGAGAAGTAGACTCTATCCATCTGAGGGTGGGTGGACTACCTCAAACGCCCCATGGACTTCTCAATTATGAAAAGGTGTTTTCAATCAAAGGCTTGATCAACGAATATATTGAACCCGTCACTCTCATCAAAAACTATAAAGAGCAAATTGTAGAACCTTTGGAAGAATTAGAAGAAATTTCTTTTCCTTCTCCCTATGGCCCTATGGAGGCCTTCACCACAAGCGGGGGCACCTCCACTCTCTGCAAAAGTTATGCGGGCACAATCAATACCTTAGATTACAAAACCATCCGCTATAAAGGTCACCTTCACGCACTCAAAAAATTGATAATTGATCACCCTCCGTTTGAAGCGTTAGAACACAAACTTAACGCCCTTCTTAACGAAGGGAAAGAAGACGTTGTTTTTCTTAAAGCCTGGGCCATAAAAGAAGGGCGCCGTTACGAATACGAAATTATTGACAAATACGATGCTCACACACAACTCACAGCCATGATGCGCACAACCGCTTTCCCAGCCACTGTTTTAGCGTCTTTGATTTGCCAAGGGGAAATCCGCACAACAGGCGCACAAACTCAAGAACATTTTGCCCCTGCCGCCACTATATTGCAGGAACTAAAACAACGAGGGATAGCCATCAAAAAAAACTTCTGATCACTATTTTTTCTTGTCTCCCCACATTTCTTTTAGAAAATCCGCACGTCCTGAACCAATTTTGTATCTATTGTAATGAGCGGGCTCTTTTTTGTAATATTCTTGATGGTACTCTTCCGCCTTATAATAGGTCACTGCTTTAGTGATCGCTGTCACTATGGGTTTTTTAAATTTACCGGATTCAGCTAATTTCTTTTTACTTTCAAGTGCTGTCTTTTTTTGCTCTTCACTATGAAAAAATATTTCTGTCCTGTATTGAGTGCCCTGATCTGCAAATTGTTTATTTACCGTTGTGGGGTCAATGTTTTGCCAAAACACTTCCAATAATTTTTCATAACTCACAACATCTGGATCAAATGTGACCTGTATCACTTCTGCGTGTCCTGTTGTTCCCTCACATATCTGCCGATATGTGGGATTTGTGACATGCCCTCCTGTATATCCTACGGATGTTGAGATTACTCCTTTCAGGGCATCAAAGGGTTGTTGCATACACCAGAAACAGCCTCCCCCAAATGTCGCTAACTCTTCATTTTTTTCTTTAAAATTAAGGGCCACTGAATTTATGCAGTACCTTAATTTAGTAGGCGCTGGACCATCGGGGAAAACATGTCCCAAATGAGCATCACAACGTTGGCATGTCACCTCTATTCTTTTCATATTAGCACTGTTGTCAGCAACTTCAGCTAAGGCCTCTTTTGAAATAGGTTTAAAAAAACTGGGCCAACCTGTACCTGAATCAAATTTAGAACTGGAATCAAATAAAGGGAAATCACAACAGATACAGGTATACAAACCTTTTTTATCAAACTTGTTGTACTTACCCGTACCCGAACGCTCTGTACCTTTTTCTCTTGTCACATAATATTGCGTTTTTGACAAAAGCTTTTTCCACTCTTCTTTGCTTTTGACTATTTTTTTAGAGGACTCTGTAATTTTTTTAACCTCTTTACTTTTATCTTTATTCTCAACCTCATTGAATCCAACAAATAAAACGAAGGCAACCAACAATACATATCTCATCAACACAATACCTCTTTTATAACAACTAAGGAAAAACTTTATTTATTCCATTATTTTACAAAAAGAAGAATCAATTGGCGAGTTTACAAGAAAGAAAAAATAATAAATTAGTACCAGTTTCTGTGAACATCCTATAACAATGTTAAAAAATGAAGTTTTCTTTAAATTACTCCACCATCCAAATTCGGATCATATCAAACCAGCGCGTTAGCAAAAAAACCACGACGCACCACCGAAAGTGAGGTGATGACATAGCCCTTGCGATGAAGGGCACGGGCCACTTTAGAGGCCAAAGGTAAATTGCCAAGTGACATGGCTTCATCGCTGAGTTTCATCAACATTTTTTTCAAATCTGTTTTTCCTTTAGCGTAATGCAAACCTCTTTTTAATGTTTTTAATTTTTTATGAGGATCAATTTCTCTAGAAACCACTTTGCCCAATAACGAAATCAAACGTTCTCGTGTTTCTAATGTGTAAAAGGGCATGATAGGCGAATGGTGATGTGTCCAGTACACTATTTTGTAATGCTCCATGGCTTCTGCATAACATTTGCGTTTTTCAAATTCCTCTGCTAACAAGAAGGCGCAATCTAATAAATCACGGCCCACAAGGCATTGATCCAAAGTTGTTATCCCTGCTTTTCTAAAATCAAGATAACGGGAAAAACCCTGACTCTCCAATCCTTCTGTGAGTTCATACAACACCACTTTAGCTTGACTTTCAGGATTACCTTCATCTTCCCTTAAGCGATCCCAATAAGATTTTTTTGGTGTGCGATAGGGATCAGGCGTATTGTAATGTTGCCGTGGGCGAGCTGAAGAAGCCCAGGAAGTTTGATAGACCGAGGTGGAAAGTATACGATAAGCTTCTGCCACTTCTTTGAAACGGCGTTCAGCTTCTTTAGTGTTGTCAGGGTTTCTATCGGGATGCCACTTCCCCGCCAGCAAACGATAGCGCCGGCGAATCACATTCGGATCTTCTCCTGGTTTGACTCCAAGTACCTTATAGGGATTCATGACTGTTTCTCTTTGGATTTCAATAACTCCCACCATTCCATACGTTTGCGAATTTCTTTTTCGTAACCAAAATCACCTGGTTCATATAACACGCTGCCTTGTATTTCTTCCGGCAAACATTCTTGGCCACTGTAGTTGTGTTCAGTGCCATGGTCATACACATAACCTTTGGCATAACCTAAATCTTTCATCAAGCGTGTGGGCGCATTGAGCATAGACAGTGGTGGTGCCAACTGGCCTGTACGATGAAACAGGTCTTTGGCCATCTTCTCTGCCATATAAGAGGAATTACTTTTTGGTGAAGAGGCCAGATAAATACTAAGTTGCACTAAAGCCAAATCACTTTCTGGCTGACCCAAAAAATCCACAGCTGATTGACAAGACGCTGCTTGTACTAGGGCCTGAGGATCTGCTAAACCAATGTCCTCCACCGCCATCCGCATCAACCGGCGACATACAAATTTAGAATCCTCACCGCTTTCCAATAATCTCACACAGTAATACACTGCCGCTTGCACATGGGAAGCTCTTACCGCCTTATGCAAACAACTGATCAGGTTGTAATGATTTTCACCAGATTTATCATGGCGCGGTGTGCGGTGAATGATTTCAAGGATACGAGCCTCTGAAAGCTCTTTGCCCACATGCGGCACCAAAGCCTCTAAAAACAATAGCACTTGACGCGCATCCCCTTCAGCCAACTCTGCCAATACATCAAGAGAACTGTCATCCAATTTCAAGCCTGAACTTTGGAGTAGCGCATCTTCTTTTAAGGCTTTCGTCATGATTGTTTTTAAATCATCTTTATTAAGAGGTTGTAGCACGATAACTTGACAGCGTGAAAGTAAGGCTGCATTCACTTCAAAGGAAGGATTCTCAGTGGTGGCCCCCACCAAGGTCAACAAGCCTGATTCCACATGGGGCAAAAAAGCATCCTGCTGTCCTTTGTTCAAGCGATGAATCTCATCGCAAAACAACAACGTCCCCTTGTTTTCTAAAGCCTGGCATTCTTTAGCTCCCGCCACAATCCGACGTAAATCTTTCAAACCATCTGTAGATGCAGAAAAAAACTGGAAATCTTTATTCCCGTTATTGGCCATCAAACGACCCAAAGTCGTTTTTCCGCAACCGGGAGGACCCCAAAATATCATAGACACCATATGATCCGATTCTAGGGCTTTAGTGATCAACCCTTCTGTGCCACAGAGTTTTTCTTGTCCGCACATATCCATAATAGTCTGCGGACGCATTCTCTCTGCTAAAGGGCGCCAAGGTATGTCAGTCTGGGATTCTGTAAATAAATTCATATCTTGCATCAGCCATATCTCAAAAATGGGTCGATCTCGCATTATAGCTATTTTTTATCGTATAAGATGGGTTATAGGCGGATACACAAAAATGATTTCAACTTTGTATGCGCTAACAACTTGGATTATAAGATTTTCTGCCTAAAAGCGGATTCCTATGAGAAAAACTGTCTTCTGAGACATCTTTGAGATCTTTTGATATCTGAAACATTTGACTGTCGAGTTGATCCAACGTATGTACCAACAAAGCGGCTTTTGACATAGGTGGTTTGGGAGAACCCTTATCCACACTACCGTGATGAGACACAAGAATGTGAAGTAATTGTGTTTTTTGCGCTTCCGTTATCGCCTCTATGGCATTCATTTTTTCACTGAGCCAACTCACCCCCATGGCCAAGTGACCTATCAATTCCCCTTCACGCGTGTAACGGCCCTTGATCATATCAATTTCCCATAGCTTACCGATATCATGCAACCAAAAACCAAGTGTCACCATTTCTTCTGACACATCATACAGTTGTGCTAATGTGGGAAGTGACTCTAAACCATTCAACACATGTTCCATCAAACCTCCACGATAAGGATGATGCACAGTGAGTGCTGCGGGAGCACGACGATATTGAGCCACAAATTTCTCGTCTTCTAAAAGATTTTCTAACAATTCTTTAAAACCTTCACTTGTGACACGCTCTCTTAAAATCACTCTCGTCACTTCCCATAGTTTTTCTTCATCAAAAGAAGTTCGAGGAAGATAATCCCAAATATCATAATCTTCATTATCTAATGGTTTAATTTCTGAAAGTTGGTAACCTTTTTCATTATGCTTTACAGTGGCTTCTATAAGTTGTGGAATTTTTAGCATATCTGCAAGGACTTCAACATGTTCCCACACCACCGCCTGAATCGCGGCGGCGGGACAAACCACCTCAACCGATAGATAACTTTGACCTTGGCGACTTTGCAATAAATCACAACAACGCAATAAAAAAACCAACCTTGTGCTTTCACCCACTGGCGGCAAAGCTTCCACGATTACTCGTTGTCCGTGTCCGTAAGGGATGTGGCCCTAAAACCGGAAGGTTTTTTGACTTCGGGCATGGGATCCTTTAGAGCATGGCCTAATTCCGTGGCTTCAAAGCCTGAGGGACGTTCAACAACAACCTCTTCCTCTGAAAATCGATGAGTCACAAGACCCTCGGCTTTACCTTCTTTATTTTCTACGGGCATATCGTAAAATTGGCCAGACTCAACCGTATTTTTCTCAGATATCAACTTCTTTTTTCTAAATTCTTCAAAAGGATCTATTTCCATATAAAGGTATTATATTTTAATATAATAATAAAATAAGCATTTATCAGGAGATAACATGGTAAAAAAAATATATTTACCCCTAAAAGACTTGAGTCATAATTATCACGTCTTAAAACTAATGACTCACTCTATTTATTCTATCCCTACAGATGGCATCAGTCCTGATGAGATAATCAAAAAAACAAAACAATGGCTAGGAATCTCCCCTTTCAACAAAAAAATGTTGACCACCAATCTCAAATCACTGAACGACAAAGGTTTTATTGAAAAAGAAAAGGTTGCTAAAAAAACTCATTTCAAAATCTCAGATAAGGGTCGTGAAGCTTATGACAACTATGTGGATGTGATGATGGTATGGAAACTGGAATACCAGTATGGAAAACCTTTCCAATTATATACTGTGAGTGAAGTGCACAAAAAATCAAAAAAATATGCGTCAACTCATATACCTGAGTGTGCTTTTTATGACTGGCCCTTAACCTTCAAACCAACCGGCCATAATTTCAAAGGATCTAAAGAGATTCGTACTTTTGATGTGTTTGAGAAAAAAGCTGCTGCCATTTGAATAAGATTATTTCTTTTCTTTCTTTTTGGCTTCTAAAAATGCCTTCATAGCCTCTTCGGGGCTAGAAGCTTTAATATCTCCAAAAACGTGTGGATGACGTCGCACCATTTTTTCATGGATATCTTCTAACATTTTTTTGAGATCAAAGTGCCCTGCTTCTTCTGCCAACTGACACACAAACAAAAGATTAAATAAGGTATCGCCCAACTCTTCACAAAGATTGGGCCAATCTTCTTTGACAATAGCCTCTTTCACTTCTTTGGCCTCTTCCATCATATGGTCTTTGGCCGTGTCAAAAGTTTGCTCTTTATCCCAAGGACACTGAACACGCAGGTATTTGACAAGTTCCCACAACTCTTCAAATTGCTTCATTTATTTCACTTTCTTAATAAATTTTTGATAATGAATAGTCCTGCCCCATTTGCGAAATTTTTCTTCGTGGATACTTTTGGGATAACAGGGCCAATGTTTGCGTATTCCCTGAAAAACATCGACTAAACTCTCTACATTTCGCAAATTTTCTTGACCTTCTAGTGCGTAATTGGGATCATCTGTCACAAACACCAGCGAAGCACCGCCTGCTAAATGCTTGAGATACAGCTTGATAAAATCAGGTGACAACAGTCTTTTTTTGGCATGACGGCTTTTAGGCCATGGGTCAGGAAAGTTCAAATGAATAGCGGCAAAACGTAATTCAGCGGGCAAACGAGTAAAAAAATCTTGAGCATCGGCTCTCACCACAAACGTTTGTTCACAGCCTGCATCTTCTAATTTAAGTGCCGCGCGGTTAGCCCGATCTTTTTTTATCTCAACCCCCATAATACCCAACTGTGGCTTTTGGAAGGACCAATCTCGAAGAAAACGACCTTTGCCAATACCCAGTTCCACCGCTAGAGCTTTGTTTTTATTGAAATAGGGGCGTGGATCGAACAGTTCAGGTACTGTTTCGAATTCTATCAATTGTTTTTCTGATCGACGACGACATATATTGGCCAATGCTTTAAATCCTCTCAAGAAAGTTGAAGTATATTACCGAAAATCGGTATATGGGAAATTCGTCTGTACTTAATTCAATCATGGAAATAGGATTATATATGTTGTGGTTAATCCCTGTCTTCGGTGTTTATGCCTATTTTCGTATATTTATTGATCGCTACGCCATTGCTCTCAAAAATACTCAAAGCAATTTTGGGAACCGCATGATCCAAGAGGCAGATAATCGGCGTACACGCAATAATCTAGATCAAATGTCAAAAGACATGAATATTGATATTGATAAAGATGAAGCGATGGACGTTCGAGCCATGTCACCTGCTGAACGTATTATCTACTGCTTGGAAAAAGGACTGATTTTAAATCTTAAAATCCCCTTGTCTCAAGTTAAAATAGGTCAAGTTCTGGGTATGGATGCTTTAAATGTCAACGGAGATGTACTTTTGTCAAAAGGAAGCTATATCAGCAACGACACTTTGCAACAACTTGAAAAAATGGGGGTTTCTGAAGTCTCAGTGATGTTCCATCCTGACCACCCTAAAGCCAAATCTCTTCTTGGCGCTTAATCTTATTCGGTGTCAATTTTATAACGATAAGCATTATTTTTCCACCACTCACGCCAACGTGTTTCAGCTGCATCACGGAGTGCTTTGCTGGCATAGCCATTATATCCATAATTGAGGCCTGAAAGCCGTCTTAAAGAGTTACTCAATTCCTGCCTCACTTCAGGCTTTACTTCTGTATTAATAAGGTCTAGGATTTTTGGAATATCTTTAACTTCAGATAAAGCTGTCAAACCTTTGGCAGCGGACTGACGTATATATTCATTTTTATTTGTCATAGTTTTAAAGCAGACAGGGACGAGACTTTTGTCTTTAGCGATAACATGAGCTTCTACAATTGTATCCCTAACCCAAGAATCTTCTGACACAAATGATGATACCATTTCTTTACCTTCACTATCACCTGCGATAAGAAGACTGGCTTGTAAAACCACGATAATTTTTTCTTTATATTTGGTGTAAAGAATACCGCCTGTATTTTCTTTTTCAACAGACAGGGCTGCCTTCAACGCAGATTCCTGACCTGATGCTTTACAGAGATACAATGCATTGGCTGCAGAAAATCGAACGCGAAAATCTGTGTCTTTCAATTGCGCTGCCAATACTGAAGCACCCACATCTTGCCCACCAGTAGCTATGGCATCCATTACCACAATGCGTGTGATGGCATCACCACTTAAGGCTTTGGCTAAATATTCTGAAGCGCTCTTGTTTTTATAGCCCCCCAAACATTTTGCCGCCTGACGTTTGAGAGCTGAATCTTCCTCTGACAAACAGCTTGCCACAAGGTCCAACGTTTCTTTACTGGGCTTGATAGATGACGCAACAATAACAGCCGCATAACGTTGTTCTGTTTTTTCACTTTTCAGATAGGTATGCAATAAATCATCGTGTCCTCGACGACAAAGGTAATGGAGTTGATGTTTGGCTTTAGCTCTAACGTTAGCATCGCTCGTCGACATGTTCTCAATAAGACGATCCAAGGTCGGATCTCCCGCCATCAATACAGGGCACATGGAACAGAGGAATACTGTTAAAAATGCATATTTTTTTGTCATTACCTCATCCTTCACTTTATTCCGACATTTTAATCATTCAAAGAAGGACTTCAAGAATTGTTTGCCTGATTCGTAAAATTCCTTTAAAAATTAGAGATTGACAAAAAAAGGCACCTTTGACCCAAAACAATGTCTAGGCAACCTTTCCCCGATGCCCGTTTTCAACATCTTTAAGTAGGTTTTCAGTCAATTGCACCAAACAAGCTCTACATAGAGTTTCGTAAATTTTTTGACTATTTTCTATTTTTTTCGCGCTTTTCCAACCTTCTTTGTCTTCAATTCGGTTGCAAGCGTAGCAAAATGGGATTAATTGTGATTTTTTCATTACTTCCCCCTCTTTTATGGTAATTTGATCATTAATACAGTGAATATATCGGAAAAATGACTGAGATAACTAAAGCCCTTTTTGTCTGAAAGAGGAATGGATATGATAAACAGCTGTTTAGACATTACCAGAAAAGAGATCAATTATGGCAGAAGAAAAAAAGACCCCTAAAAATTTAGACGATTACGAACCCGGTGCTTACACAGAACTTGGCGAATACAAAGGCAACGCTATGATTAATATCCATGGTGGTATCAGACCATTTGGCTTCGGCTTTAGAAAAGCAGAACTTATTGTTGAAGTGATTGACGACATCAAAAAATTTGTTGACGAACAACGTGTCATCAGAGAAGAAAAAGCTAAGGCTAAAGAAGCTGAAGCCAAAGAAAAATAACTTCCAACAAAAAAAACCGTCATTCCCGCCTACGCGGAGATGACGGTTTTTATCAAATGGAGAATGTTCACTAAGACTAGCTAGTTCTTCAACGTCACAATCAAATCCAACCAATCCGCACGATCTTTAGTAAAATCTTTTTCTTCTTTATCAGGATCTGTCAGCACTTCTAGGGTAACATTTTTCTTTCCTTGTAAATCTACGCTGAAATACTTCGCCTCATCCTCCCCTGTGACCAAACCACTATCAAACACTTTATCGCCATCTGTGTGTATTCTAAAATGAACACTACCCGCACCAAAAGCTTCGTTATCTATCGCCACAGCACCTGTTAATTGTTTTGCATTACGAGGCACTTTCCACGTTAGCTTTGAATCACTGTGTACACCAATGCCATTTTTCCATCTGCGCTTTTTCGTTGTCAATGATTGCTGCTTGTGAACACTGCGATTGACTTTATACGAAAAAGGGTAGTGTTCCATATCCATGTCTTCACCGGGCAATCTTTCCTCTACTTTATAAGGAGCAATATCTCCCAAAAACTGCCTATTCTTAGGGAGATAGGTAACAGATGACACTTTATTTTTATGAATAACAAATGGCCCCAAATCACTGTTAATTGAAATTTTATCTCCCACTGATTTGAATGAAGAAATGGGGAACTCAAAACCATCTATCGTTTTTAAAAGTAATTCTCTTTTGTCTTCTAATAAGGGATTAGCCAAAACTACTGCCAACACTTTTTCTGTTTTAAACGTTGTGCTTTTATCATTTCTTTCAAATTGCAGTACCGTATCATCCACATAAGTGAGCAAACCTTTAAGATAATCATTTTCTAAAAACAGCAAATCATCATCTTTCACACCAATGTTTTTTATTTTCTGAATTAATGCTTCACGTTTTGCTCCTAGTACGTTGTCCAAGAAAATCAACTGGCGAACATCTTCAAAAGAAAATGTTCTCATTTTTTTATCACCTTCACCAAATTGACTGTGGCTTAGGGTCACTGATTCTTCAGTCCACACTGTTGCTCTTGCTTGCATCCCCACACCATTGGTCAATCGTACAAATACTCGGCCAGCTTGTGATGCCATTACCGATCTAGCTTTCCAAGAAATAAAAACTTCTTTGGATAGCGAAGAGATCGCATTTCCCTCTTTATCCACTACAGTCAATGTGTTTTTTTCAGGCCACTCTTTCAAAGAACCTTCTTGAGATCCCGTAAGCGTTGTGATGCTATCAGCCGGCAGTGACAATATCACTAACGACAAAACCATTGAGACTACTCTATAAAACATTTTCACGTAACTATCCTTACCCACTAACATTTCTACGTCATTATTATAAACAGCACATTGTCTGAAACCAAAGACAGCTCTGTTAATTATTGACATAAAACTGTTAAATATATGCATATATATACAGTAAAAGGCTAAAAGATGTTTGAACTAAGGATTTTTATCCAAATTGCTATGGCACTTGATTTGCATTAATAAGATTATGCCCAATTCTAAGATCAAAATCATTTATCAAAGCAACCCGTCTATCATCGACAGCCGTCATTGCCCTGTGAACACAAAAAAAGACACGTTAAACATCAAATGCGGCGACATTGCCATTATTTACAATGAAGAAAATTTAAAACCGACTCCTAACACCTTACCCCCTGTAAAAATAAAACCCGTTCCTATCGACTATTCACCTCAACATATTTCACTTTTAGAAAAATTTCTCGGTCCTGGAGCTATTGCCGCTTCATGTGTGGCTTTGATACTTCTGATTATGGCACTGTATGTCACCTTAGTCCCCGTCAATCAAAAAGCCATTTCTTATACCCATACCCATGCTGAAAAAATAATACCTGACGAAAAAGAAGAAGCTCCTTTAGAAGTAGCCGATAATCCACTCATCATTCATGAAAATATAGCTGAAGAACTCATTCATTTAGAATTAAATACGAGCAACAATGAAGAAGTCAAAGAAGAAAAATTAGAAGAATTTTATGAAGTGCAAGGAGAGCCTCAAAACAATTCCACCATCAATTTTTCAGCTTATTCAACTGTCAACAAAATTGCCGCACGTGCCAGTGTTAGCCCTGGAAAAAAAGGGAGTCGAAGAGAAGGACGTCAACAATTAGTCTTAGCCAATGGCGGTAGTCGAAAAACAGAATTAGCTGTGTCTACCGCTTTACACTGGTTAAGGCGACATCAAAACCGTAATGGCATGTGGTCTCTAGCCACTTATCACAAACGTTGTGGGCTAGAAAAAAAAAGGGGGCGCTGTGCCGGTGATGGACTTCCTTTAATCTTTGATGTTGGAGGTACCGCTTTGTCTCTTTTATCTTATACAGGACATGGTTTAGATCACATAGCGGCTAGCCCTTTTAGCGACACCATTAAAAATGCCAAAAATTATTTAATCCGATCACAAGATATCAAAGGTCTTTTTGGCCGCCCTCTTGAAAAACACTATATCTACAATCACCTCTTGAGCACCCTTGCCCTAGCTGATTTATGCCTGATGAGCGAAGACACAGAAGATCTAATACCCGCTATTCAAAAAGGTGTTGAATACATTTCGGCCATACAAAACCCTGAATGGGCCTGGCGCTACAACGATAAAACCAAAACTCACATTGGCGCACAAAATGACACTTCTGTTACCGCTTGGGTGGTGATGGCTCTCAAAACAGCAAAAGAATGTGGCATTAAAGTAGATGATAAATGTTTTGAGGGAGCCAGCCGTTGGTTGGACTTTTGTTATGTTGAAAACGAACGCTCACAAATCGCTAACTATGGTTATATTATGTCTGAAAACGGTAACCCCGCTTTCCTTTTTGGTCGTCCTTATGGTGCGACGGCCTGCGGCCTGTTATCTCGACAATTTTTAAACGAATCCAAAGGCCTAGTACCCTGTGCCAATGCGCTTATGGAAGAACTTCCCGACTGGAACGGTTTTAGAGATATGTACTATTGGTACTACGGTAGCCTCGCCATGTTCCAAATGGGAGGAGAATATTGGGACAGATGGAACGATGCCATGAAACCCACTCTTGTGGACAACCAAAATAAAAAAAAACATTATTGCCAATATGGATCTTGGAATCCTGATAAAGATGCCTATGGCGTTGACCGTAAAGGAGCGCGAGCTGGTTTGGGTGGACGCGTCTACACGACAGCACTAGGAGCTTTAACTTTAGAAGTTTATTACCGCTACGCGCGGCTCAACAAGTAAAAGTAAACGCCTGCCCACCACAAAAGTTCAGTCTTTTCTCTTTATTTTTTTCTCCCTTGTTTTTCATGAACCTCCACAATTTCTTCAACGTTTATTTTTTTGATTTAGTTTTAGATATATGAACATTGGAGGTTTTTATGAACGACTCAACTATTAATAATCATGAAGAAGAAGACAATGTGGAATTCGACGACGACTACCTCCCCCAGTTTTCTCCTCTATGGGAACGCCTAATTGGACCCGGAGCTATCGGCGCCTCTGTCGTCGCCCTGATCCTAGCCATCTGCGCCATGATCATTACCTATTCCGACCCCCCCATGCAAATCACTGTTTTCAAAAAAACCCCTGCCGTTGAAGTAATAGACAAGCCAGATGAACCTGAATTAACTATTGAGGAAAAAATTGAAATTCCAGTAGACACTGTAACAGACACCATTATTGCAGATGTCATCTTGGCTGAAATAGAAGAAACCAATAACGATGAAGACTTTAAAGAGGCTAAGGGAGAACCCGACGAAGTTTCTCGAGTTGATTTCGACAGTAAATCCTTTTCCCAAACAATAGGAGCTAGCGGCAACCCTGGTGGTATTAAGGGAAATAAACGTGGTAGTCGTTTGAACACTATAAAAGGAATTGGAGCCACACGAAAAACTGAAAGTGCCGTCTTCGCCGCTCTAGATTGGTTACGCCGACACCAAAGTAAAAACGGTATGTGGGATCTGGAATCTTATACCAATACCTGTGGTACAGAAAAAAAGAAAGGTCGCTGCGCCGGTGATGGAAACGCCGCTTTTAATATTGGGGGCAGTGCCGCTTCTCTCTTAGCCTTCACAGGTCACGGGCTAGACCACCTCGTCAGCAGCAAATACAAAACCACCATCACCAAATCCATGAATTACCTTAAGAGCCAGCAAAAAAATGATGGCTGTTTTGGCAACCCCGTAGGAGAACACCTCTACAACCAATCCATTGCCACATTTGCCTTAGCTGATCTTTTGATGATGAGCGATGATAACAAAGCTCTCAAATCATCCATAGAAAAAGGAATCGAATACCTCTTGGACGCACAAAACGATAACGAAGGGGGAGCTTGGAGATACAACAACTACCGCATTCATCCTGAAGCACGCAGTGAAGCCGATGGTTTAATCAACGACACCTCTGTCACCACCTGGGTGGTCATGGCTCTCAAAACAGCTGACAGTTGTGGTATTAAAGTAGACCCTAAGGGTTTTCAAGGAGCCAGCAAATGGTTAGATAGCTGCTACAACGAAGAAAAAGACGGTAAATATGAAAAAGTGGGGACATTCGCCTACACCATGGATTCCGCCGGAAAGCACATAAAGGTCAATAATAGATTTTTTGCCCCCACCGCTTGTGGTGTTCTTTCAAGACAATTTATGAAACAAAGTAAAGGCGTTCTTCCTGGAGCCAACACCATGATTCAATCTCTACCTGATTGGGATGGTGTGAGAGATATGTATTATTGGTACTACGGCAGCATGGCCATGTTTCAAGTTCAAGGGGATCATTGGGAACAATGGAATGAGGCTATGAAAAATGCTCTCACCAAAAATCAACACAACAAACGTTCTTTGTGCCTGCATGGCTCGTGGGATCCTGAAGAAACCGTATGGGGAGCTGATTACGGTGGACGGATCTATACCACCGCTATGGGTGCCCTCACCCTTGAGGTCTATTACAAATATGGAGTTATTGATCCTAAAAAAACACAATAAACATAAAAAAATAAGTATTTTTACAAATAATTGTTAAAAAACCCTTAATTTTAATGATTTTTATGAACTTCTAAACTTCTCACTCGTTTATTTTAAAAATTGCTACCTTTTTGGTATCATGAGCAAAAATAGTAGAATCAGGAGACAAAACTATGGTCAATCAAACAGATTATGAAGATGATGAATTTGACGAAGAAGAAGATGGTGAATACGCACCAGAGTTTACTCCACTGTGGGAAAAACTATTAGGCCCTGGTGCTATAGCAGCCACTCTTATCGCCATTATTTTAGCTCTTCTTGCCATGTGGATCACTTATGACAAAATCAAACCTGTCACAATCAGTTATAAAGCTCGTGAAAAGCCTGAGGAGGAAGAAAAGCCTGAGGAACCTGAACTTGATATTGAAGAGACCCCCGTTGAAATTCCTGTAGAAGATGTCGCTGAAATCATTGTTAAAGACGTTGAAGTCTCTGATCATAATGAAACAGCCGACAACGAAGATTTTGCTGAAGCAAAAGGGGATCCTGATAACGCTTCTCAAGTTGATTTTGACAACCAATCCGTCCTTGACACCTTAGGTGGCGGTGGAGGCGGTGGGGGCCGTAAAGGAGACCGTCGTGGGGGCCGCATGAACCTTGTTAAAGGTTACGGAGGAAGTCGCCGTACCGAAAGTGCTGTGATGGAAGCCTTGCGTTGGCTACGTAGACATCAAGATAACAATGGCAAATGGAGCTTAGAAAATTATACGGCTAACTGCGGCAAAGAAGGTAAAAAAGGAAGATGTGCCGGTACAGGTGACCATGCTTTTGATACAGGTGGTTCAGCACTTTCTATGCTCGCCTACACGGGCCGTGGACTTGACCACAAAATTGCAGGTGAATTTAAAAACACAATTGCCAAAGGCATGTCTTATCTCAAAAGCATCCAAACGAGCGAGGGCAGTTTTGGCAAAGCTCCTGATAGTGAAGGTTTTCTTTATAATCAATCCATCGCAACGTTTGCCTTGGCTGACCTTCTTGTCATGAGTGATGATGCGTCTTCCTTAAAAAGCCCTGTCGAAAAAGGTATTAACTATCTTCTTGACGCGCAAAATGACAGTGAGGGCGGCGGATGGAGATACAACAATTATTCAAAGTACCCCAATGCCAAATCTCGCGATATTTCATTGGCTATCAATGACACCTCTGTGACGACTTGGGTCGTTATGGCTCTTAAAACAGCTAAGAGTTGCGGTATCACTGTAGATCCTAAAGGCTATGCTGGAGCCAGTAAATGGTTGGATAGTTGCTATGTGGAAGAAAGCACGGGGAAATATGAAAAAGTGGGCACATTTGGCTACGCAATGAATTCCTCAGGGACACAGATAAAAGTCAATGAAAAACTTTTTGCGGCCACCGCTTGTGGTGTTCTATCGAGACAATTTATGAAAGAGAAAAAAGGGGTTATCCCTGGTTGCAACACGCTCAAAACCTCGCTGCCTGATTGGGATGGCACACGAGACATGTACTACTGGTACTATGGTAGTTTGGCTATGTTCCAATTAGGTGGAGATTACTGGACGACTTGGAATGAAGCCATGAAGCCTGCTCTGACCCAAAACATAAACAATTCTCGCTCACTGTGCTTGATGGGGTCATGGGATCCTGAAGAAACTATTTGGGGAGCTGATTATGGCGGACGTGTGTACTCCACAGCTATTGGCGCATTAACACTTGAAGTTTACTATCGTTACTCTGTAATGGAATAATTAATATCAAAACGTTCAAGACACCACCGTTGCTGCTGGGTTACAGCAGCAACGGTTTTCAACACAACACCTTAGATCATGCCCTAGAAAAGATAACGCTATGTGGTTTTTCTGGAGTTGAAATTTTAATGGACACTCCTCACTGGACAGATAGCCGTACAGACAAAAATATCCTTAAAAATTTTAAGAAAAAAATAACTGCGTTTCCCTTAAAAATAACTAATCTCAATGCCAACGACTCTCAGTTGATAGGCAGTGATTCCCTACCTGAACCTCGGCCCCTTCATGCAGACGATTCTGTGAGAAAAATGGTTTTGGACTGGCAACTTCACCTACTGGAAGTCGCCGAGGAATTACAGGCTCCGCCATTAAGTTTTGCAGTTGGTGCCCTACCACCAAACATGACAGAGGAAAAAGCTCAAGATTTGTTATGTTCTCATATTGAAATACTTGTTGAACGAAGCGAGGCCCTACAAATCCCCCTTTCAATCGAATTTGAACCCGATCACTTTATCTATTCATGGGAAACACTCAAACCTTACTTACAAAAATTTGAAAGCCCTTATTTTGGAGTTAACTTTGACATTGGCCATGCCGCCTGTGCCGGAGAAGATATTGTAAGCACATTAAAAGAGGCCAAACGCTACATCAACAACATGCATTTTGAAGACATACAAGACCAACAACATTTTCACCTCGTTCCAGGCAATGGAAACCTGCCCTTACTGGCTATTTTGGATTATTTGGAAGAAATCAACTATGCCAAAGGATTAACGGTAGAGCTCTACAACCACTCTCACAGAGCCACAGAGGCCATTGAAGAAACAACCAACTACTTCGCTCAACATCGGCCCCATCTGTTAAACCATCCCTAACAAACCTCGCTACCGCTTCAAGATTTTGCCAAGAAACAGGGATCAGGACATTGATTTCCAAGCCTGAGGCCCCACCAAACCATCTTCGGTGAGTTTTTTTGATTTTTGAAATTTGAGAAAAGCCTTCTGAGTTTTTGGCCCCCATATCCCATCGGCACTTCCCGCCGACAGCCCTTTTTTATTAAGGTATTTTTGCCATTTTATTTTTTGTACTTTTGTCAATCTGCTTTCATTAAATCGTATTGAATTTTCAAATTTTACTGTCCAGCTACGCAACAAACCCAAATCAGACCACAAATTATTGCTTCCCAAAAATACAACTGAATATTTTTTATTTGATATTTCCATAGATCCCGCAAAACAAAGTTTGGCACGGCGCGTATAACCTGTTTTGCCTTTAACAACAGACGATGACCTATTCAAAAATTTATTTTTAGAATAAAAAGAAAGGACTCGCCCCTTCTTTGAACGCACTTTCACACTTTTCCATGACAAAATAGTTTTGATGTACGATTCACTCATGGCTTTTTTGAGAATAATAGCCAAATCGGCTGCCGTGGAATATTGCCCTGAGGCCGGTAAACCACTGGCGCGACGAATATTACTATGACGACAACCTAATTGTTTGGCGAGAGCGTTCAATTTTCGACAAAATGCTGCTTCGCCGCCGCTCACACTTTCAGCCAAGGCCGTAGCCGAATCGTTAGCACTCTTAATCAAAAGCGCCTTGAGAAGGTCACGACGACGCCATTTTTCACCCACACGCAAGCCTGCCTTGCTGGGAACTTGATTGGCGGCTTTAGCCGAAATGGTCACCCAACTATCTAAATGACCGTTTCTAACAACTGCAAGGGCTGTCAATAGTTTTGTGGTGGAAGCAATGGGTAATTTCAATCGGCTATTGTTGTGTCGGAGGATTTGCCCTGAAGCCTGATCTATCACCAGCCACGCTTTGGCACTGGGTCTTTTTTGCTGTAAGGAGCCTGCCGCTTTGAGTGAAGGAACTGTTGCTAAAGGAACACACAACAATAAGGTGAGTACAATTATTTTTTTCATATTCCGAGAATCTCCTAATTCCTTGATTCGGAAGGAATATTGAATATCTTTATTTTGATTATTTTTTTGTCAGAAAATAATTAAGATATTTTTAGGGGTCGACCAAGTGGCAACCCCTAAAAATTATTCTGAAATTTCTACTGTCACACCTCTACGGCAAAAATCAAATAATACCGTAACATCTTTGTTGTTCATGCGTACACAGCCATTGGAAGAGTTTTTCCCGATGGATTCGGGCTTGTTGGTACCATGAATGCCGAAAGATGTGTAATCTCCATCAAATCCCATCCACCTCTCTCCTAAAGAGTTTCTAGGGTCTCCGTAGGGAATAACCTTCCCATCGATATGCCACACGGGTTCGATCAACATTTCTGAAATAATAAAAGATCTTACAGGAGTTGGTGTTTTATCTTTGCCCACTCCCACTGAGAACACCATGTACAAACCCGAAGGTTGATAGAAATATAATTTTCTTTTAGAAATACTCACCTTAATTGAAGGGTCAGACTTGACAATTTTAATTGCATGGCCCGCACGAATTTTTTTGGGATCGGTGATATTATTAACACGCTGTAACAAAAGGGCTGTTGAACCTTCTCTTTCTGCAATTTTTTTTAGCGTATCCCCTGATTTAATAATATAACGCCTGCCTTCAAAATCCATCTCACCTCGATTCAGCATTCTGTTGGTAAGTTTTTCGATCTCAGCATAGGCTTTTTCTTGCTCTTCTTCACTACTGGCATTTTCATATTGCAGCGTGTAGGCCTGACGCAACAGCTCTTTGTTAAGATAAAAAGCTGATAATTCCTTAACCGCTTGAGCGCGCGAGGATTCGTTTTTGATTAGTGGCCTGTATCCTGCTTCCACCTCTTCCACCGTCACATCATTCTTAGTGACAATTTGACGCACAGCTTTAAATGGATCTTCTTGCTCAACTGGAAGGGCAACGCCAGATTTTTCAGTATTGGTTTGATCTTGGAATATATCGTCGCGGTACTTGTAACTGACACCACCACCTATAGCTACGCAAAGCGCAATCAGGAAAGTTTTCATAAATCTCTTCTCTCTTAATTTTTCTGTGTTAGACCAAATGCCCGATTGGTCTATTAAGCAATATGCTTAGCAATATTTTCTTATAAGATTCCACCCTATTCAATGATTTTTTTTATTTTTCAAAGTTCTATTAAACTTACTCCCCACTAGGATCGTTGGTTTTTTCTTTTTCTGCACCTTCAGGTGCCACTCCTTCTGCAGACTTTTTAGGGCTGTTTTTTTCAGCATCCCACCACTCTTTGATAAATGCGACACTAGGTTCCACATTCACGCCTGTATAAAAAAGGCTATGAGTTACTTTACTACCTACCGTAATACCTGGTTTTTGCACTTGGAGGACTTCATTAAGATTGATAATTGCCACAATACAGGTTTTTACTACACTAGCGACATCAGCGCTCAAATGAGCGACAAGCTTTTCTGTCATTGCTTTACGAATTTCTGGAGTTTTAGCTCTGAGATTTGTCAAAACATCTTCGGCATTCTCGTTAAGAAAACCTGCCTCACTAGATACTGAAACTTCACTGATGACCTTAACTAAAGGATCAATACAATCAGCCGTTTCAAAACTTGAAATTTCAAAACCCTTTTCATTGAAACCATCCAGTAACCATTTAACTCTAGGCTCTTCTTCATTAACAGCCCACCACTTTTTCCAACGACTTTGTTCAAAAGACATCGTTTCAAAATCTTTTAGAGGATCAAAGTTTCTGTGGTAGTTTGTGATAATTTTAAGCACACGAACAGCCTCTTGTCGCACAGGAAGTTGCACATCAAGCAAGGCTTCAATCAAAGCGGGAACACCAAAAGATGTCCCTTTATGATAAATATTTTTCCCTTTAGCAACATAAGCCAATCCCCTAGCCGCAACAATTCTATAGCGCACAGTGTCGTCAGATAATTTTAATTTTTCTTTTTTTTCTGCCAATTCCTCAGAAGTCCAACTCGGAACATTATCGTAAATACCATTCTTAAGAAGGTAATGAGACAAGGTGGGTAAAGCTAAGTCGCATCCTGTCATCCCAATCTCATTGATAAAACTCGTTGTCAACACATGATGTTTTTTACCGGGTTCAAGTTTTGGCAACCGCGAGAGAAGATTAGCAATTAAAGTTTCATTTTCTCTGTCACCCGTTGCCGAATCTACGGACTCCATTGTGTATCCCTCTTTCTCAAAATTTTGGATGTTGCCATCTTGCAACAAGTCTCTTATCTTATCTTGAGGTGTGTATGCTGGATGAATCACGTCAACTTCATTGATCTGTGGTGAAGAAACCACCAAGTCTTCACAACTTGTGATGCAACTTGAAAGGGACATGACGAGAAAGAGTATTAGAAATCGAACTTTGATTGAGGTCACTTGTATCTCCTTATTTCATCGGATTCTAGGCTAATACGTCAACTTCTTCAAGAAATTTGATTTTTTCACCGAAAAATATGAATAAAGAATAATGAAGGTATACTAAATCATGAAACAATTCCACTTTTATTTACTATTTGTCATGTTTTTTGCAATTTCAACCCATTTGTGTGGTAACGAGCTTGATATCAATGAAAGCCCCCCCCGCAGCCCGGAAGGCCAGAAAAAGCTCAATAAACTCAAAGCGGCCATGATTCAAACTTTTATGAGTAAAAAAATTGAACGGAGATTTCTCGCCGCAAATAAATTAGTGCAACTCAACAAAGATGAATTAGACAAAAACCTACTTAGTGCCGCTATTGAAAGCCTTGATTGTGACAACCCCAATTACAAATGGTTTGTTTGTCATTATCTGCAAAAAATATCTGAAAAGCAGCACGGAATCAATCGCCAAATCTGGAGAGAATGGTTGAGAAAAGATTATAAAATGAAAGTACGTATTGTTGGCAAAGGCGCCGTCTCCACAAAAAAATCAATCGTTAAAAAAACAACCAAAAAAAATAAAAATGAAATAAAAACTTTGAAAACAGACATAACTATTATGGAAAAAACTCAATCTGTGAAAGCTCTGGACACCAAAGAAGGGGAAAAAGCCAGTGAGATCACAACCAGTAAAATTATCAAAGATAAAGACAAAGTAAACTCTTCCGATCATTCAAAAAAATTCAATGTGGGTTATCCTGAAAAAAAAACAACTACTCAAGAGTCGACGACTATCAAAACCGAAGATGAAATTTCCAATTACAATCCCACAAAAAATACGGGCCCCTAATTCCCAATGACCCATTGCCTTAATTCACAATCACAGATTGAAGATGTCGATATTGCCAACGACCGAGGATTTCTTGTCGGAGATGGCGTCTTCGAAACCTTACGTGTGGAACAGGGCAAAATCTTGTGGTTTGAAGATCATCTGAAACGTCTTTTTCTCCATTCTGAAAAAATTCAACTTCCCCTCTCTTGGCAGAGTGATTGTATTTATCAATTTCTCAACACTCGAATCCCTGACAAGGACCTCTACCGTCTACGATTAACCGTGACTGCTGGGGAAGGTGGAAGGGGGTATGTCAGACCCCTGCAACCTTCACCCAGAATGTTTGCCTCTTTCACTAAGGCAACAATCAGCAACCGTTTGGATTGTTTGCGCATTTGCCCCCACTTTGTACCTGAATATATGTCCAGTAAAACTCTCAGTTGCTTGGACCGTATTTTACACGCCCCTCCTTTTGGTGAAGAATGGGTGATGCACCGAAAAGAAGGCTATCTCACTGAAGCGACCATGGCCAATATTTTTTGGGTCAGAAATGCAGTGTTAGAAACCCCTCAGCTCAACAATGCACTGCTTGCAGGTCTCACTCGTACGCGCGTACTCAATTTAACCGCTGATTTGGGAATAGAATGCCACGAAGGAAATTACGACAAACAACTCCTTTTTGACGCCAGTGAGATCTTTCTCACAGGAACTGTCTCGGGTATTGTCAGGGTTGAAAAACTGGAAAATCAAATTCTATCTGAAAGAAGCATCACGGATCGTATTCAGCAAGGCTACCAACAATTAATTGAAAAAGAGCTCACTCTTCCTTAAGACTCTCAAGTACCTCCCGTGGAATACTGATAGGCGACACAATCACTTCTCCGCAAATAGTAGGGCCCATAGAAAGAAAAAAACCTTTTTTGGGTAACGCAAAAGTAACCGTTTTGTTGGCTTGAACTGCCAATCCTACCAAGTCTCCCGTATTACAATCCAAACCACTTGGTGTATCAACGCAAACAACTGGAATGTCCAATTCATTCACCGCCTCAATCAGGTCTTTTGTGGGAGATTTGATTTTGCCCAATCCTGTATTCAAACCCGTTCCCAACAAAGCATCTACGATTAGATCACAACCTGCAAAAAAGCGGTGAAAAAAATCGTTCTCTAACACCACTTGTACATCAAGACTCATATGCTTCAAGATCTTTAAGTTAATTGTGGTGTCTTCTCCCATACCACCTACATGAGTGCCTAACGCATCTGCATCCACCATGTCTGAAAAAATTTTATGTAAATCTCGGGTCAACACCACCGTCACACGAGTTCCCAAATTATGAATATGTCGGGCAGCAACCGCACCATCTCCCCCATTATTTCCTGCGCCACAAAGCACAACCACCTTGCAGTTCGCCGGATCCTTACCCAATTCTCTGAGATAATCCACAGCAACTTCTGCTACTTTTGTCCCTGCATTCTCCATTAATATTAAAGACGGAACTCTGTATTTATTGATCGTTGTGCCTTCTGCCAACTTCATCTGTTCTCGAGTGATCGCTTTCATACATCCTCCATTAATTCGCAGGCGCGGGACCAATCGGCTGCCGTATCAATATCCACGCTTTTATTTTCGGGCATTATATACGCTTTTGCGCCAATGACCCAATCATGTCGCAACACCCGCATTGGATCTAGAATATAAATCGCACCGTTCAAATTTACCTTGTTCCCTTCTCCCTGCTCACTCAGCATTCCCTCATATAACACACGCGTATGACCACCTGACCCCACACAACAACTCGCCACACTTCCTTCACCACTCCACAACTTTATAGCTTCCATAATATGTTTTCTGCTACGTAGGGGGGATGTAGGTTGCAGCCACAGTAAACCCGTATGCGTTGTAGCATATTTTCTCCAGAGATAGCAAGCCAACTCCTGGCTGGAAGAATCGTGTTGCGTTAAATGCTCCGGACGAGGATCTATGACCACCCCTTCCGGAATAACAAGTTCACCCACACAGGCATCTGTAGAAAACAGCACTTTAGAAACAGAAGGCAAAGACAAAGCCTGAGATAAAGCTCTCAAATAAAGAGGTTTGCCCAAAAACTTGTCAAAATTTTTGTTTGGCAAACGTCTGGAACCTTTGCGGGCAGGAACCACTGCCAACAGTTTTTCTGTCATTGTTTTGCCTTTTTCATTTTTTTACCTTCTCTCGTGGACGTTCAATGGTATCGTCTTCAGAAGATGCCGGAATTTCATCATTGTAATAAATATCACTTTTTGGAAGTAACAGGTAGTGACGAGAAAATAGAGAACGGGGATTAGCTCTGACTTCAAAATCATCCTCATTTAAAAAGTTTATTGAATATTGATAAAAGCTCTTAATTTCCTTTGTTATCGCGACCACAAAATCCTTATTGGCTCTATTCTTTTCAATCAATAACAATGTCTCAATGACCTCATTTTGTTTTTCCAACATCAGCTTTTTGACAAATTCTTCATTAAATTCTCCTTCATCCGATAGATCTTCAATGAGCGCTTCTGTATCTATTTGCTGAATACCTTCTAAAGTAATCTCTCTTTTTTGAGGCCAGCACATAAAAACCAGAACACACAGCACAACAACAGAAACAACGGGGAACCAATAATTTTTTTGCGGACCTTGGTAATCTATATCCTCCGCATAAAATACGGGAGCCTGAGGACGCGGGATTTTTTGGAGTTCACGGCAACTTTCACATAAACCATCTAGCAACAAGTTTTCAGAAAATCTGCCTAAACAGACTTGACAATAACGGTCTGCCATTTACAGATCAGCTTCCCTCAAGCCACTGAAAAGCGACCCAACCACCATCCTACAAGTACAACAAAAATATAAAACACTAATACATTCATAGCTTAACCCAAGCAAAGCTATCGTCATTGAGGATATCTCAACTTGACAATATTAATGAGTACCACTAGGATTTATTTTTCTTCGACGTCTTTTGCGGCGTTGGCGCGGTGCTGAAGCTGCCAAGGCAACTACCTCGGTGACCCCTTGTTTTTCAGCAGCACGGTACCATCTTTCAAAATTATCTAACTCTTCTGGGTGACGTTCACTTCTCCAAGAATAAAGTCTCAACGACATAGGGAAGTGCTTACGTCTCAACAAACGCTCTTTCACAGGCCCCGAACCCTTCATTTGGGTGAGAGTTGTGAGAAGATGACAACATATTTCGCGATCTCTTTTAGATACATTAAGAGATTCTAAAGCTGTTTGAATACGTTCTTGATTACGTATATCAACGGGGCCTTTAAATATGACACCCAAACTTTCCCAACATTCATCGACCAAGGCTGCCCATAGTTCCGCCTTAGTAGGTGGACAGGGGTGCGTGAGTAAAGTATCCATTTTTTTGAGAACCGCATAACAATTTTTATCATTGAGCATTTTGTTAAGGCCTGGAGCCATATGACGTACAAGATCGTAGTCTTTAAGACCCTTGAAAATCACTTCCGCCTGCCCTGTCGCAAACATTTTGTGCAATTCTTCCGTGAGACGGGAATAGGGCACCTCTTTAAGTAGATCACCGTATTCACTTAAAGCGGCCATGTCTTCTGCGGCAATACTAAATCCCAAACGTTTGGAATAACGCAAAGCTCTCAACATACGAACCGGGTCTTCCACATAACGCACACGTGGATCTCCTATGGATCTCAGGATTTTTTTTCGAATGTCTTCAACACCACCTACATAATCAATCACTGTGAAATCTTTGATGTTGTAAAAAAGTGCATTGATCGTGAAATCCCGTCTTAGGGCATCTTCGGCTGCAGTTCCAAAAGTATTATCATCTGCTAACGTTTCCACTTCTTCATTATCTTTTTTGGCCACCGTAGCCGCACGGAAGGTGGCGACTTCGACAATTTTTTCAGGATAACTACCAAATTTCACGTGAGCCAAGCGAAAGCGCCGGCCAATGAGCCAGCAATTTTTAAATAATTTTTTTACCTGACGAGGCCTAGCATTGGTAGCCACATCAAAATCTTTTGGTTTTTGCCCCAGCAGAATATCCCTCACACTACCACCCACCATATAAGAGGAGAATCCCTGATTTGACAATCCATAAAGCACGGTTAGGGCATCAGGATCAATATCACTACGGGAGATTGAATGCTCATTTCTCATAAATATCTGGGGTTTTTGCTCTGTCATATACTTGCCTATTGTACAAACTTATCAGTAGAATTTGTCCGTTAGATAAAGGCCTATGACACAAAAAATTAGTAAAGTGCCCCAACAGCTCTTGCAACTACAATGGAAAAAAAAACTTCAAGGAAATGCAGGCATCTGGGTCTCCATTAGAGAACAACGTTTACGTCTGATACACAACAACGCCGTACAACTAGAAATTCCCTGCTCCACTTCCACTAAAGGGGCTGGACAACAGGAAAACTCAGGCCAAACCCCCATTGGCTGGCATGAAATTGCTGAAAAAATAGGGGAAAACCTTCCCCTTGGCTCTGTTTTTGAATCCCGCATCCCCACAGGAGAAATCTGGAATATTGGCAAACCCAGCGAAAAAGATCTTATTCTCACGCGCATCCTATGGTTAAGAGGCTTAAAAGAAGGGTTTAACAAAGGGGGCAAACAAGATAGCTATCAACGTTATATTTATATTCATGGTAGTAATTGCGAAGAAAAATTAGGTTCTCCCAGTTCTGCGGGATGTATAAGAATCGGCAATAAGGAAATTGTTTCTCTGTTTGAAATGGTCTATAAAAATCAAAGGGTTCTTATTACAGAAGATTAATTGTAGGGGCGCACACATTAGTACGCTCCTACATAAACTCATTAATATGTTAAAAAACACCAATAATCGCTCAAATTCATAGCAATTCTTAATTTACGGTGTTGCTTTATTGTGTATTTAACATCATAATCTCGGTCCAAAACATCACATAGGAGTGACTACTATTTGCGGCATCTTTTCCATTTTAGACATTCAGAGCGATCCCAAGCTATTGAGGACAAAGGCTCTTGAACAGGTCAAAAAATTAAGACACCGCGGTCCTGATTGGAGCGGCATTTATTCAGATGACAATGCGGTAATGGCCCATGAGCGCCTTTCCATTGTTGGAGTGGACAGTGGCGCCCAACCTCTTTTCAGCGACGATAACAATATTGTGCTCTGTGTGAATGGTGAGATCTACAACCATAAAGATATTAGAGCCAAGCTCAAAAACTCGTACGATTTCAAAACAAATTCAGACTGTGAAGTCATTATTCCCTTGTATTTAGAACATGGCGTTGACTGTGTGAAGTACCTGAATGGCATTTTCGCATTCGTTTTATATGACAAAAAAAATAACAGTTACCTCATTGCCCGTGATCATATAGGCATTATTCCTCTTTACAGAGGATGGGATGACAAAGAACAACATTATGTATCCTCAGAAATGAAAGCCCTTATCGGTATCTGCAACAAAATTGAAGAAATGCCTCCTGGGCACTACTACAGCAAAGCAGATGGAAAACTCACTCAATACTACAATCCCAAGTGGATGGCATCTGACCCTCTACCTTCCAATAAATTGGACTACAAAGAACTTAGGGAAAGCTTAGAAAAATGTGTTAAAGCCCAGATGATGTCTGACGTTCCTTACGGCGTGTTGATTTCAGGTGGCGTTGACTCTTCATTGATTGCCTCCATCGTTTCACGCTTTGCAAAAAAACGTATTGAAGATGAAGATAACTCTGATGCTTGGTGGCCTCAACTGCATTCTTTTGCCGTAGGACTTAAGGGAGCCCCTGATTTGCAATACGCCAAAATAGTTGCTGACTACATTGGCTGCATCCATCATGAAGTCCACTTCACCATTCAAGAAGGCATAGACGCCATTTCAGATGTGATATATCACCTTGAAACCTATGATGTCACCACTATCCGCGCCGCAACACCCATGTACCTGTTGTCTCGCAAAATTAAATCTATGGGCATCAAAATGGTATTTTCAGGTGAAGGAGCTGATGAGATTTTGGGAGGATACTTGTATTTCCACAAAGCCCCCAATGCCAAAGAATTTCATGAAGAAACTGTAAGAAAATTACAAAGTCTGCACAAATATGACTGCCTCCGTGCCAACAAATCTACCGCTGCTTGGGGTGTTGAAGCTCGTGTACCTTTTTTAGATAACGAATTTTTAAAGGTAGCCATGAATATAGATCCCCAAGAAAAAATGATCACCAAAGACAAAATGGAAAAATACATTTTGCGCAAAGCCTTTGAAGGTTATATTCCTGATGAAATTCTCTACAGACAAAAAGAGCAATTTTCAGATGGTGTAGGTTACTCATGGATCGATTCGATCAGAGAACATGTAGAAAAAGAAATTTCTGATGAAATGTTAAAAGATGCAGCTTCTCGTCATCCCATTAACACTCCCCACACCAAAGAGGCCTACTACTTCAGAGCTATTTTTGAAAAACATTTTTCTGGAGATGACGCTGCCAAATGCGTTCCCGGCGGACCAAGTATTGCCTGCAGCACACCCACAGCGATCAAATGGGATGAGTCATTTAAAAATATGGCCGATCCTTCAGGACGTGCTGTGAAAAGCGTTCACAGCGATAGCTATTAAAAAAACCTAAAATTCTCACTTTTTGCCATCTGTCACACAGAAGAATCAAAACTGTAAACCCTTAAATTTATTAAATTACCATTAACCCGCATATTTACTATAAAATAAAGCTTGAATTATGGTACATTATTTGCAAAAATACTATATGTAGCTTTAAAAGCAAAGGATTGATCATGAATAGAAAATTAAGTTATTTACTAGGGTTTACGGCTTTGTTGTTAAGTTTTTTTTACGTTCAACGCTTGGATGCTGGCTGATGTTCAGGGACACCGGTAACGGTGAATCCTTTGCTGTCAGCAAGGGTCGATCACACATATAAAGATTTAACACTCCCCAGTTTGAATGAAACAACCGCTACGGATTACACAGGTAGAACGATTACCGTCAGTGATTTAAAGGTAGATTCTCCTCTTGATGACATTGTTTCAGTAATGCTAAAAGACACCATTATCAGTAGACCTACGATGTTGTTCTTCTTCACCAATCAAGGCGAGAACATGAAACACTGTAAATCACTGTTCTTTGAATTGGCAAGCACCGCTAATTTTGAAAATTCAATTACTTTATGTAATCTCTATAACAGCTATAAAATCGAGGTAACCGGATCACGACGTTTTGAAGCCATCAATCAAAATAACGCTCCACTTATTGTCGTTGTTGACACTAAGAAAAATATTGTAGGTAAGGTGGGTCGTGGAAATGGCAAAATTTTATCAGGCAGGTCTGCTGTTACTGGTAAGGAAGTTTACAGCCTACTTTGCAAGTCTGCCTCTGCAATGGGCGTTAAAGATCTCAAAACCATTGTGCGCAAACAAAATGCCATCATGTTAAAATTGTGCCAGCTTCAATCTGTCATTATTAAAAATAAAAGTTTACATAGAGTTGCAAAAACCGAAGGTAGAATAAACACCTTGCAAAAATACATTGATCGCGATGAAAAAGCATTCAATGAGTTGCTCCGTGATGAGAAAGATCTTTGGCAAAAAGCTATAGACAAAGTAAAAAGCAAAGCAAAAGACAAAGCTTAAACTCTGTATCATTAAAAAAATTAAAAAGCGATCTTATAGATCGCTTTTTTTATGCCCTAAAATTCATCTATAGCAAATAAAACAGTATTTTTTGACCTAATAAGATGTTTTTAAACGTCATAACGTATAATAAAGGGAATGCAATCAATAGGGATATTTACCAAAAATGAAAATTTTTTATATTTTTCTCATATTTTTTATATGCTCCTGTGGACAGAGTGATGTCACCATTCACTTCAAAAAACCTCCCATGTATTCCCTCACACTCAAAACAAATAACATTGCCATTCTTTCAAAAAAAACCAACAGCGATCTAGAAGAAGAAGTTTTAGAGCAATTACGCAGCCGCATAGAACAAAGCTTTATCAGTGAAAACACTTACAAACCTGTTGATCTATCCAGTGAATCTACACGTGACACACTTATTGAACTAGGCCTCAGCGAATCCACAGGACTTGATGAAAAAAAACTCCTACAAATAGGCAAAGGTCTCAATGTGAGCTTACTACTCACCCCCACAATCCGTATCAATCACCACATAAAACCACAAATAAAATCCCGCACTATTCGCGTAGGCACCGGCCGTTTTCGGTACAAGGTTATTAACGGAGTCCGTACCCCCATTGAAATTGAAAGACAAGACATTGTCCATGACCATTATGAAACCAAAACTATGTCTATCAGCTGCCACATCACCTTAGTGAACGTGGAAACAGGAGAAATCATATCTACCTTTAATGAAAAAACTTACCCACCCTACAAAAGTACCATCATCACACGGCGAGGAGCGCAAGGACACCAAATTCACGAATTTATGAGAGATGTTTTTGACAACACACCCACCCGACACAAAGAAGAAGCCCCCTTTATCGAATCTTTTATTGAAAAAGTTACACGGCGCAGTGTAAATCAAATTTCACCTGTTCTCTTTGACTACCAAACATCATTATATGACTGCAATGACCTAGAAATTGGAAACCGCTTTGCTCACTTGAACAATTGGCAAAAAGCTTCGGATGAATGGGAAATTGTGTTGATGGAAAATCCTGAAAATTATAAATGTTTGAATAATTTGGGCGCAGCCTATTTTGCTCTCAATGATCTAGAAAAAAGCCTTGAATACCTACAACAGGCCTATGCCATAAAAGATGACGAGAACATTCTCACTTTATCCCACACGGTAGAAAAACTTCTAAAAAAGCACAACACGGATTTGAATAATGACAAATAAACTATTGATTTTAACGCTTGGTTTTTTACTCTCTTGTGGCGCAGCCGAACTTCCCACATGGTACTCGACACATGGTATCCCTGAATATGATAGTGATCGTTATGTGATTGGCAAAGCCTCAGGGCCCTATTTCAAAGGTAAAGGTGTTAAATTTGTTGAAAAAGATGCCAAAGCAGATATCTCTCGCCAGATACAAAGCCATATCAAATCACGTTTAGATTTCAGACAATATTCCAGCACCCATAACGGCAAAGAAAAATTTGGCTCAAGCATTTTTGATTTGATCAGAGAAGAAACTAACCTAGTGATATCCAATATCAAACGCCTCAAAGAACATGTGGATGAAGACAAAAAAATATATTACACCGCCATCGCCATCGATCGCAAAGAATTAGCTCTCAATTATCGCAACGATATTATCGACTATGTCAATAAAATGAAGGAATACAGCAACCCTTCATCCATCAACGAAACTTTTCTCTACTACCGCGTCAAAGAAAAATTAAAACAAAAAATTGAGCTCGCTAAAATCAAAGGAAAACTCTACGGTAACACCTATTACAGCCCTTTTATGACCCCCATTCCCCCTAACGCACTCACTGAATACAAACTCCGTTTTACCTCCACTACCCCTACAGAACATCATGAAATAATTGCCGCCATGCTTGTTCGTACTTTAGGTGAATTTGGCATTGCCTTCAATGAAAGTAGTCCACATGAGCTTCTCTGCGATTTAAAACTCACTAAAATAGACGGTAGGTCCAAACCCACCATCGCAGCTAATTTCACCTTATACGAAGTGAAAAAAGGCCAGCATAATATTGCCTTACGAGAGCATTTCCCCGAAACCCACCCCACAAGCTACGAAGAATTAGAAGGTTTAATCATACGCACTTGGCTCGCGGTAAGACTCAAAGCTAAACTCGCCTTAGACCTTGACCCCAAAATTGATAAAATGCTCAAATAGTTATTTAATTTTTCTAGCATTTTCGTATTTGTCCAGAGCTTGTTGAAGAGACTTTTTCACCCCCGCATCAATCTGACTGTCTAATAATGGTTTTTCCTCCAAATAGTCGTTGGGAATATCATACATTTCTCCAGTTGCGTACAATTTATAACGTTGGTTACGGGCAAAAATTTTAACTTTATCCATTTTTCCATGCATTGAGTACCAAACATAAACCCACTCCCGAGCATGTCCTTTTTCCCCTTTAAGTTGAGGGAGAAAACTTTGTCCATCAATCTCTAATTCCTGAGGAACTTCAACGTTTGCCACCTCGCATATCGTGGGAAGAAAATCGCTGAAATCCACCAAAGTATCCGTCACACGGCCTCCTTCAAATGTTCCCTTCCAACTCACCACAAGGGGGACATGATTTCCTGCATCAATCATCGTCCCTTTAGCGCCTGCTACCGCACGATCTCCCATCATCGAAACTACGGGTGTATCTGTTCCATTATCTCCAGTGAAGATAATTATCGTGTTCTCTCTCAAGCCCAAATCATCAACCTTTTTCACAATCTTACCCACCATTTTGTCCATATACTGACACATATCTCCAAAGTATTTGGCATTGCCTTTATAAGTTTCACTCCCGAAACTCTTTGGATCCCAGTCTTTGGAATCGGGCGTGGGAATAAAAGGACAATGGGTAAGAATCATGGGGTAGTAGAGCAAAAAAGGTTTGTCTTTATTTTTTTCAATAAATTGGCAAGCATAATCACTGACTACATCAGGACCAAATTCACCGTTATTATAATCCACCTCTTCACCATTGACCTCTAAACGAGGATTAGAAAATCGTGTATCACGACCTTCTTTACCTGTTCGTTTACGAAAGTGTTGCCACAAACAAGCTTCATCAAAACCAAAATGTTTGTAAATATTTTTATTTTTACCCAATTGCCATTTACCAACAATGCAAGTGGCATAGCCCTTTCCTTTGAAGAGATTCGCGAAAGTTGTTGCTTTGGGATCTAGTAAACCAAATTTAATATAATTACGCACATTGTAAGCCCCTGTCATCAACTTGACACGAGAGGGAGTACAAATAGGCTGAGCGTAACAATGTTCAAATCGCATTCCTTCTTTTGCCAGTTTATCAATATAAGGTGTTTTGTATGACGTCCCCCCATTACAAGCAATGGTTTCATAACCCAAATCATCCGCCATGATCAAAATCACATTGGGTTGTACAGCCACCTTCTTTAAATCTTGAGTTTGACAAGCACTCAAACCTAGTAAAAATGCCGTAAAAAAAAATGCTAATGTTTTGATTAAATTTCTCATGGCTATTATCCTTTTTTTTGACAGCATTTTTTATACTTCACTCCACTCCCACAAGGGCAGGGATCATTGCGTCCAATTTTTGCTCCAGGTCGTGTTATTGTTTTATACCCTAAACGTCCCGAAAACGTTCTGACAAAATTTCCCAGTTCTTGACCGGTGGCAAAACGACCCCTGACTTCAAGATCCTCAAAAAAATCTCCCACATAAGAGGGTAAATGTTCTAACATCTTATCCGAACATTCGTATTTTTTTGAAAGAGACATGAGTTCTTCTCCCAGCACCTTTTCATTCAAATTTTCCAATTCACCCACAATTTCTACGGAAGACATCAGTAATTCTTGAAGAAAAAAAGGAGCCCCCGAACGAATTTCTTTCGCATAGGGCTGAGTAAGATCTGACTCACCAAATTCGCTAATCCAGTTATTGAGATTTTCTTTAAGATAAGGATTCATACTCACTCTATCCAAAAAAAGAAATGATTGCCTGACAAACCTCATCCACCTGAACTTCAGATAACTCACAGAAAAAGGGTAACGCAACCGTCGATTTTCCCAATGACTCTGTTTTGGGAAGTTGTCCTTGCTTTGTTCCACAACATTCTTGAACAAAGGGAATCAAATGAATAGGAACAAAGTAATTACTACAAGCAATTCCCTGAGCTTTCAAATGTATCATCAGAGACTCTCTTTTTTCGGCTTCATTTAAGCGAATCACATACACAAACCATGAGCGTTTGTTGTCGGGCATCAATGTGATTTCAGCTACCCCTTTTAATCTCTGTTCGTACAATGAGGCAACTCGCCGACGTTTTTCGACAATGGCATCCAAACGTTTGAGTTGAGACAAGCCCAAAGCCGCATTGATATCGCTCATACGATGGTTCCATCCTAATTGTTGATGGCCAAACCAAGCGCCCGTCCTATCACGTCCTTGATTCATTTTACTGCGGCAATCCCCAGCCACGCCTTCATCATTGGTCAACAACACACCACCTTCTCCTGTGGTGACTTGTTTGTTGGGATAAAAAGCCCAGACTCCCGCTTTGCCCAAACTTCCGGCCATACGACCATCTTGGTGTTTCGCACCAATCGCTTCGCAAGCATCTTCCACAAGATCCAGATGATGTTTTTTGGCGAGAGATTCTAAAACCTCCCCTTCAACCGGCAAACCAAAAATATCCACTGCCTGAATGCCTCGGCTATTTTTTGTGAGTTTGGCTTCCGTTTCTTTAGGGCACATATTCCAACTTGTTTCATCAATGTCCACAAAAACAGGTGTGGCCCCCACATGCATAATTGTGTTGGCCGAAGCCACAAATGAAAAAGAGGGCGTGAGTATCTCATCTCTCTCTTTCCACTCCAGTGAGCGAGCAATCGTTGTTAAGGCCGCCGTACCACTGGACATCGCCACCGCATGAGAAACACCCGCTAATGAGGCACAATAATTTTCAAATTCAGTCAATACAGGACCTAAGGCTAAAGAAGGTGTATTTAATACCTGCGTCACCGCAGCACGATCTTCATCCGTAATCCAGGGAGAACTTAAAGGGATTTTCAAATGACTTGACTCTTTTTTAGCAAAGAAATAATTTCTTTTTGACTCATTTTAGTGGCCGCTGTGCTGTTGTACTCTTTTTTTTCTAAACTCACAAAAGCACCTTTACGCTTACCTGGAATATGATCCACAACCAGATAACCTTTTATTTTTCTCACATGAGACAGTTCTTCTTCACTCACCAATTCTTCATGTAATTTTTCACCAGCGCGTTTACCCACCTCTTCTATGGAACATTTTTTTATATTAAATTGATCGCAAAAATGATCTCTTAATACGGTGATCAAATCCGCGACTTTTAAGGCTTTCATCGGCAGCACAAATGTTTCTCCTGCTCGAGCTAAGGAAGAAGACTTCAATACCAAGCTGGCCGCTTCAGGGATGCTCATCATAAAACGTGTCATCCTACGATCTGTTAGTTGCACAACCCCCCCTTGTTCCACTTGCTGACGGATTAAGGGAATCACCGATCCGCGACTACCCAACACATTACCAAACCGTACACAAGAAAATAGGGTATCTTCTGTCCAAAGATTGGCATGCGTCATGATACGTTCACTCAATAACTTGGTTGCCCCCATCGTATTAACAGGGTTCACCGATTTGTCCGTTGAAATCCCTACCACTCGAGCCACACCCGCATCTAAGGCAGCTTGCACCATGTTCTGTGTACCCACCACATTGGTTTGCACCGCTTCGTAAGGATTGTATTCACAAAAAGGAACTTGCTTGAGGGCTGCCGCATGGAAAACTAAATCAATATCTTTCATTGCTCGTTTCAATCGGTCCTTATCGCGGACATCACCCAGAAGAAAACGAATGTTTTTTTTACCCAATTCCTGCTGCATCTGGTACTGACGACTTTCATCTCGGCTGAATACCCGTACCACCTCAGCACCCGAAGTCAAACACTGGCGCACAATTTCACTGCCAATAGAACCACTTCCACCCGTGACCAACACTTTTTTACCTTGAATTGATTTTATCATAAGCACCTATCACTATATTTTACGGTTTTATGATTAAATCTTCCTGTCATTCACCGCAAATATATAAAATAGAAGACTATGGAAAAAAACAAAACAATAGCTGTTGTGACAGGAATCCGCAGCGAATATCATATTTTACAGCCCGTAATGCGGGCCATTGAAAATCATCCTCATTTGTCTTTGCAGGTCATCGTCACAGGCACTCATTTGCGCTCAGATTTTGGTAACACTTGGAAACTGGTGAATCAAGATTTTAAGATCACAGCCAAAATTCCCAGTTTATATGAAGGCAATCAACTTGTTGACAGGGCACGAAGCCTAGGGCGGCAAACCGAGGCTTTATCTCGCTGTTTTGAAAAGTTAGATCCTGATATGATCTGCGTACTTGGTGATCGGGAAGAAAGCCTCGCTGTGTCATCGGCCTGCACTTTTCTCAATCGAGCATGTGTGCATATTTCAGGTGGTGACCGAAGCTTTGGCAGCATCGATGATATTGTGCGACACGCCGTGACCAAACTCTCTCATCTTCATTTGCCTACCACACAAGAAAACAGACAACGCATTGTGAAATTGGGAGAAGAAACTTGGAGAGTTAAAGCTGTTGGGGCCTCGGGATTAGATCGTCTGAAAGAAACAAAAAAGATATCCCGCAAACAATTGATGTCTACCGTTGGCTTGGAAGATGAAGATTTTGTTGTTGTTCTACAACACCCCCTTTCTTCCGAAGTCAAGCAAGCCGCCCAGCAAATGAAACTCACCTTGCAAAGCATCAAAAAAAGTGGCTTGGCCTCCTTGGTGATTTACCCTAATAGCGATGCCGGATCTCAGGATATGATCCAAGTTATTTCAGATTTCAAAAAACCAAAAAATTGGAAAGTCCACACCACTCTAGAAAGTTCTATTTATGTTAATGCTCTGCGTCATGCCGTGGCTTTGGTAGGTAATTCTTCAGCTGGCCTACTTGAAGCCCCCTTTATGTCTTGCCCCGCTATTAACATTGGCACGAGACAAAGCCAAAGGACTTCAGGAAAAAACTTGATCCGAGTCCCTCACAATAAGGAAAAAATCCTAAAAGCCCTGAAAAAAGCAAAAAACAAACGATTTAGAGAAGAATTAAAGCAACCTAAAAACCGTTTTATCTACGGCGATGGAAATACAGGAAAACGTATTGCCAAAATATTAGCAAACACCCCCATCAACGACAAACTGCTCAATAAAAAAATTACTTATTAAACAAATCACAACCTTTTTCAACACACTGAGCAATTTATTTTTAATGTTGTTTGTCTGAATTTTTACATTTATTAGCAGAGTAAGTAGTTCTTAACTCTTAGACTTTTCTCCTCAGGTACCCCCTTGAAAAAGGGGGTATTTTTATTCCCAGGAACCTTTACGTCCCCGTTTAAGGTCACTGCGTCGTTTTTTGGAGTCCAAACGTCTTTTGACAGAATTTTTGGAAGGTTTGGTCGCTCTTCTTTTTTTGGGGACTTTCAAACCTTCTTCAACCAAGGCCAAAAAACGTTCTGTCACCATTGTTTTATTGCGGTATTGGCTGCGATTACTTTCTTCAACCAAATGCAATACGCCCTCTTTATCGATATATTTTTTCAAATTCAATAAAAGTCGTTGGCGACGTATATCCCCAAAACAACGTGAATTTTTGACGTCAAAAATAAGTTCAACACGACTTGAAGTTTTATTAACATGCTGGCCACCCGGGCCACTACTACGACTATTGCGAAAATTGAGTTCTCGTACTAGTTCTCTTCCCAATTCTCCCAATCGATATCTTCTCCAATAATGTCTGCCAAAAAATCCGCTACAATTTGATACGCGTGTACGGGCACCACATCTAAAGGTTCCAAACCATCAAAAATTTCGTAAGTTTCTGCATCCGTATAAATTTGGTGACACTGGTAGCGCTTTTCATGATCCAGCTTATCACAACAGAATAGATCAGTTTTCTCGGTATAACTGGCAAGCACTAATGGAACGCCTACCCAATCAACGGAATAAATCAACCAAGTGCTCTCACCTGTTTCTTCACTAACTATGTGAAGACAAATCACATTTTCTTCTACATCATCAATTAAATGGCAAAGGCATTCCACTGATTTCGCCGAAATCATCGGCTCATGTAATTTGATAAAAGGTCCATCTAAAGAAACTTCGCCATCCACAAAACCAAGTTCTTTAAACAAACCGCACACTTGATCATATTGGTGTTTGGTGGTTTCAGGACGCAGCAACAACTTCAGCAAAAAGCCATCTGCATCAAGATCTTTAATATTTGATGATTTGGTGTCCATAATCTCTTCTCTCAAAAATTAGTTTAGGCTATTTATTTTTCCGAAACAAATATATTAGTCTCTATCTAAGATTCTACCCGAAAAATAAGTTGCGACATTTTTAAAAAGCTTTTTTTAGCAGATATCACTAATTATTTAAATTTCAATCCCCACAGGGCAATGGTCGCTACCCAAAATATCCTGCCAAATAAAGGCATCCTTTATTTTTGACTTAAAATCCTCAGACACGAAGAAATAATCGATTCTCCACCCCACATTATTGGCACGAGCATTAGCGCGATAACTCCACCAGCTATACTCATCCACAATATCCCCATGAATATGGCGAAAAGTATCAACAAACTTGTTTTTATCTAATAATTCGTCGATCCACTCCCTTTCAATAGGCAAAAAACCTGAGGTCTCCTCATTGGCTTTTGGCCTAGCTAAATCAAAGGCTTTATGGGCGGTATTCACATCCCCTCCTACAATAATAGTTTCCCCCTTTTTAACCTCTTTTTTCCAGCGTTGCAGGATCTTCTTGTAGAAATCCATTTTGTACTGCAATCGCTCTTCACGACTTTGACCATTAGGATAATAAATGTTGTAAAGATTATATTTTTTGAATCGATGACAGAGAATTCTCCCCTCTTTATCAATTTCGGGATGACCAATTTCATGGATGACCTCCACAGGCTGACCACAACTTTTTTTATAGAAAGTAGCTACTCCACTATAACCTGGACGCTCTGCCGCATGCCAATCAAACACGTAGCCCGCTTCATCCAGAAAACTCAGCAATTCTTTGGGGATCTGCTCTTCTTTAGCTTTGACCTCCTGCACCATCAGTACATCAGGATCTTTATTTTTAATAAAATCAATAAAACCCTTTTTCACACAGGCTCTAATACCATTCACATTCCAAGACACAATTTTCATATCATTATTCCTAAAACAAACTTGAAGAGGTCATTTCAAGGTAAGCCTTTACGGGCATACCTCCTTTAGAACCCGTCACACGATTTAAAGGGGCACCATGAAACATGGCCACCTGACGAAAAGTACGGTGACTCTTATCTTGTAGATCCATTAAAAATTGAACCAACACTTTTGCCGTCGCTCTGGCATCGTGTACGGCACGGTGAGCATCCTCATTATTGATATTCATTCTTTCACAAATAGCCGACAAACGATGTGAGCTATGCTGGGAATGTATTTTTTGACTGAGAACCAAAGTATCCATCACATAGTTTTCCAAATCTGCAATACCTTGTTTTTTGATAGCCGCTGATAAAAAACGCGTGTCAAAAGGAGCGTTATGAGCTACCAAAACCGAACCTGTAATAAAACGCAGAAATTCAGGCAACACTTCCACCAGAGTGGGTGCATCAGCCACATCTTTATCATAAATTTTATTCACTGCAGAGGCCTGTGCAGGAATGGGTTTTAAAGGATTAACCAATACCGAATATTCATCCACTTCCTTGCCATCTTTTATCTTAACGGCACCTATTTCAATAATACTCTCTATTTCAGATTTCAATCCTGTTGTTTCAAAGTCAAAGACAACGTAGGGGATTTCAAATGAGGGGACATCGAGGTCAAGATTCATATTTTTCCTTTGTAAATCTACACTTTTCTTCTCAAGTCCGTATTTTATCCTATCCGATAAAAGAGTACACAGATGGAGGATTTTTTTGGCCAATCTACATTACAGTTATGTCAACCAGCTCCTCAATACCGCTAAATCTGAAATTGATGGCTTTCACCATAAAGATGCATTAATGCATATTTCCAAAGCTCTTTCACATATTGACGTCTTAGTTAAATCACAAAAAATCAGAGGCGATATTCCTCTAAATCAGGTAGAAGAGCGACGTATCGAATTAATCGACTTGGTCAATCAACTCCCCCCCACTTACCACGATTAGTGGATCAAGACTTTTAAATATTTGAGTTAATTAATTTCGAAAATTTCCTTTATTGACCCGCTTTTTTTATTCTCAAGCCTATCAGTATCCAATACAGTAAAATCACACAAGGTCCCTGACGGTCCTTAAGAAATTGTTTGAAATAAATATTTCCACATACCCACAAATTTAATTGCCTCAAAACACTAACGATTATTTGATCAAATAAATATTTTTATCTTTTATATATTTCAATCTTTCTAAATCCTTGCTACGCTACTACTAATATTTTTTTCTATATACATTCACTATTAAGCCTTGGAGAACAAACCCAAGTGACAAAAACAAAAAAAATCATGATTGTTGATGATACAGAGGCTTTACTCACTCTTTACAAAACTATACTAGAGCATAATTTTTCCAAACAATTTGATATTGTGACTTCGATTAATGCAGAACACGCTCTTAAATATATCAAAACAATTAAAGATTCGAGTGAGATTTTGTGTGTGATAACAGATTACGAAATGATCGAAATGAATGGGCAAGACTTTTCACAACAGTTACGTTCTATGTGGACTGAAATCCCCATCTTCCTTCACACCAACACCTGTATTGAAGCTATCCCTGAAATTCAAGACGACACAGAACACTTAAACATTACAGTATTAAACAAAAAGAGTTCAATGAATGACGCCATCATTCCGTGGATCAAAGAACAAATCAAAAGTTAAATCTTGTTATAACTTTTTTCTACGTAATCATCCAAAAGTTTATGAAATTGGCTCACCAAATATTCTCTGTTACCTTTAAGTTTTGTGTGCAGTTCACCATCAATATAAACAGGGCAAGTAGGTTCTTCTCCTGTACCTGGAAGTGAGATACCAATATTCGCCGATTTAGATTCACCAGGGCCATTCACAATACAACCCATCACGGCTAATGTCATTTCTTCAACGCCCTCGTATTTTTCCTTCCAAGTGGGCATACTGTTTCTCAAATAAGATTGCACTTCTTCAGCCAATTCTTGAAACACGGTTGATGTGGTTCTACCACAACCAGGGCAGGCAGTAACCTGAGGCATGAAAGACCTCAAACCTAAAGATTGTAAAATTTCCTGAGCAACCAACACTTCTTTTGTTCTGTCACCTCCCGGCTCAGGCGTTAAGGAAACACGAATGGTATCACCTATACCATCGTTCAACAAAATGGCAAGCGCTGCTGAAGAAGCCACAATGCCTCTTGCGCCCATTCCTGCTTCAGTCAAACCCAAATGCAAAGGTTGATCTGTTTGGAGAGAAAGAGACGAATAGACAGATAATAAATGAGAAACTTTTGACACCTTGCATGAAATGATAATATCCTTCTTGCTCAATCCCGATTCTAGGGCCAATTCTGTTGAACGTAACGCTGATTCCACCATACAATTGTTAATGACTTCATCCGCATCTAGACCCAGATCTTTATCCGTATTTTCCTGCATGCGGGTCATCACCAAGGTCTGATCTAACGATCCGCCATTCACTCCAATACGCACCGCTTTATTATTTTCACTAGCAATACGGCAAATTGTTTCAAAATTTCCGTCTCTTTTTTTTCCAGCGCCCACATTACCTGGATTGATACGGTATTTATCCAACGCCTTTGCGCAATCAGGATACTTCTCCAAAAGGATATGGCCGTTGTAATGAAAATCACCAATCAATGGAACGTCCACTCCGGCAGCTAAAATACCTTGTTTGATGCCAGCCACCTGACGAGCAGCATCTTCATTATTAACCGTAATCCGCACCATCTCACTACCCGCATTAGCCAATTCTAGGCATTGTTTGATTGTGGCAGCGGCATCTGCCGTATCTGTATTTGTCATTGATTGAATACGAATAGGAGCCTCCCCCCCTACACTCAATTGTCCGACCTTGACTTCAACTGTTTTTTTACGTTTTTTCATCGCGATTCCCATTTTTTACTATTCTCTGTGAATTTGCACCCCAGCAACATAGAAAATAAACAAATTGTTATAAAAGGCAACCATAACCAACCATGGAGTAAACTAATTGTATGAACATAGTTTCGATTATTTTTTTGTGCTTGTGATTGTCATCGCCATCAACACGTTTAAAAAAAATTCCTCACCTGATCAAAATGAACAAAAAGACAGCCGACATTTTAAGCAGCGAAGATCCTCAAAAAAACAAAACTCACAGCACAAAGAAAATCACCTTGAAGTCCATTAAAGAGGAAAATGATAATACTTTCGATAATTATGGCTTTGAAGACGACCCACTTGATGACAAAATGTGGGAATAATTGGAAAAAAATGAATAAAAGCTGAGCTCAGACAACAAAAGCTTTCAACAATTTCCTCAATGAAATGGAAAATAAGTCCTTCGAAGATTTTGAATTCTGACATTATTTTTATAACCCACTAATATAAAAAGACTTACAACATTTAAGACTTAAGCCTCACACTTAACTCTCAGTAAAAACAGTTGAAGTCTTCCGCATTTTTTGAATAATGATCATAGAAAATGACAGCGGCAGATTTGTTTATTAAAATGCCACAAGATTTAAGATAAAAAATTCGGAGAAACCATATGAAGCTTCTTTCAAGATTAGGTGTATTTAACATATTTATACTTTTGTCGCTATTTACCGGAACAGGTTGCAGCACCTACTCGCTTTTTGGCTACGATGAAAAGGGCATGTCTCTTGCAGAAAAAAAAGATGAACGTAAAAGAATCTTGGAGGAAAGCGAAGAAATCAAGAAGAACATCATCAAATACACTCCTCAAAGTATCATCACACGATTAGAACATATGGTTTATATTCAAAAAAATCAGGTAGGATTTGAATTCTTCAGTAGAATCATCGAAACAAAAAATGAAGCTAATGAAGAAGAAAATGATGAAGAAAATGAAAACAAAGAAGTTGTCAAAGAATTATTGTGTAATATTTACCGCTTTGATATCGACCAAGAACTACCTGTTAAAGGCAAATCTGACATCCCTGTTACTCTTGTTTCTCAAAAATCAGAGGGAACATGGATAATGGAATTGGAAGGCCACTCCTACATTCTCAACGAAACCGATATGTTATTAACCTGTGATACCCACGAAAGAATTTATCCTCAAAAGATACACTTCCCCGAAGAAGTCAGAAACCCTGTGTTGTCTCCTGAAGTTATTGCCGCTCTCGCTCAAGAAAAAAAGGAAGAAGAAGAAGCCAAACAAGCTCTTGTGGATGCCGAGAAAAAAGCTAAAGATGAAATCGCCAATACCGATAACACCTTAACAGAAAAATCTGAAGGTACTCCTGAACTTGAAAAAACTGAGGAAGAAACAAAATCTCCCGAAGAAAAATCTGAAGAAGCTCCCGAACCTGAAAAAAAAGAAAGCGAATAACGCTACAATTTAATATTTGTTTAAGATACTCAAGTAACAAACTTGACACAGTCCGGTGTTCATGGAATTATTGAATATTCGAACTTCTCCTCTCAACACCTCCACATGACACTTGTAACAGTTGATTATCTCAAACTCTTCACCAACCGTGTGTCTTATAAAATCTTTAGAATTCTCATAATTTTCGGCCAGTGATTCAAAATTCACATTCATTGACACCAACAATCTTTGGGCTTCTTTGGCTTTTTTAGAGAGTGATTTGTACATTTCGTCTTGTAATTCACCGGCCTTCATTTCTAAACAGATGTTCGACTGATCCACGATACTCTCAAATAACTCTTTAATTATTTTCATTTTCTCAATATCGTCCATATATCTACCTTACACTTATTGCCCAGAAATAAAAGGGAATCTCAAAGAGATTCCCAAAAGCCACAGGTTTTACTTTCGCTAGCTTTATTTTTATCACGCCATGTTATTTTTATAATATAGTCATTCGTTGAATAGGGTGGGGTGCAGCTGAGCTAACGACTTGGCACCGCTAGATGTCTCAAGCCGATTACACAACCACACCCCATATAAATAATACGAGGCCTTTATTTGGTTGTGTTGATCTATTTTTTTAGAAAATGCACACACCATTTACTGGCCTCCATCTCGTTAATAAATGTTGACCGATCGCAAAGGTGGGGCAGATCGGGCGACTATTTATTTTCACACCGCTAGATGGAAGACAAACAGCGTTACCCAATCACACCCCGTGTAGATGGATGAACTATGTTGTCATCTTGAAAGAAATATCTTCTTTCAAATTCCATCTAGCGGTGTGTTGAGTTTTATTAAACAACAATTCAAAAAAAAATTCAACAATAAATTTTATGAAAATAAAAAGGTGGTGGACCATTCCTGAACTTGCAGAAAAACTAGCGAAAGTAGAACCGCGCGACTCAAGGTAGCCCACCATGTTTTAACATGACGTACAATCCTCGTGCCGCAATAGTGATTTAAAAAAATCAACTAACGGTTCTACTTTCGCTATATGAATGCATTGTAACAAAAAAAAAATCAAACGTCACACAGAAGAACAGATTGTGGAAATTTTAAGAGATGCCGAGATAGGATAAGATTCGACAACCGAAATACGTAGAAACATGAACTTGTTAACTATTTATTAGACAAGCGAACTCGTAAAGACATCTCGTGGGCCCTCAACCCTTCCATAGCCGCAATATCCGCTCCCTTAGAATAAAGTTCCTTACCCTTCTTGGCATCTTGAATTTGAATCACCCGACGTACCAAAAAATCTTCAACCCCTAGACCTCCGCGGTAACGCCCCCCACGTCCCGTAGGCAACACGTGATTGGCCCCTGAAATATAATCTCCTAAAGCCACAGGAGTTTGCTCCCCCAAAAACAACGTTCCATAATTACGAATTTTTTTGAGAAGTGGTTCGGGGTTTTTAACAGCTATGTGCAAGTGCTCTGAAGCAATCTCATTAACAATGTCACAGGTCTCGCATTTACTACGCGCCTGCAATCCTCTCACTTGAGAAATAATTTTTTTGCTCTCTTTATCGCCATACAGAGTCAGCGCTTCTTTGCTAAGAATAGCGGCAAGCTCTGTGAGTACTTTTAAACTACGACTCACAACAATAGATTCTGAATCAGGTCCATGTTCAGATTGAGCCATCAAATCAATAGCTATAGGCCTTAATTCAGTAGACGCATCCACCACAACTAATAATTCTGAAGGCCCTGCAAGCATATCTATAGCCACTTCCCCTTGAAGTTGGCGTTTGGCTTCAGTGACATAAGCATTGCCCGGACCCACAATTTTATCTACAGCTTTTAAACGACCTGCGCCTAAAGCTGCCGCCGCAACACCTTGAGCACCACCCACAGCCCACACTTCTGTAGCTCCCGCTAAATGCGCTGAGGCCAAAATGAATTTATCCACTTCACCATTTTTAGCCGGTGTAACAAGAACCCTTCGTTTGACTCCCGCTATTTTTGCAGGAACCATATTCATAAGAACAGAGGAAACTAAAGGATACTTTCCCCCTGGAACATAACACGCGACAGAGTCTAATGCTGTGATAGATTGAGTGAGTGTGACACCGTTGGCGTTTAAGGTAACTTCTTTTTTGGGCAAACAGGCCAGCGACCATTTTTCCAATTGCTGAGCCGACAAACTCAAAGCTGCTTTACTTCTCTTATCTAAGCCCCCCCATTGAGTTTTACATTCTTTTAAAGAAACCGTCCAAGATTTCGGCACAGCCCCATCCCATTTTTTAGCGTAAATTTTTAAAGCGGCTTCACCCTTTCTTCTCACATTGGCAATGACTTCTTTAACCACTTTTTCAGGACCACTTTCTTTAGGTCTCGCCTTCCATTGGCTAACAGGGATAATTTTCACACACGCCTCCTGGAACTGAGTTCAGCTTCCACATCTTCTAGAGTCACATTTTCACGGTGCATCAAAACGGCCACATGGTAAAAAAGATCGGCCACTTCCCAGCGTAAGTTTTCCCAATCTCTAAACTCGGCAACCTCCACACCTTCTTCTGAAATTTTTTCTGCTAACAATTTTTTATCATTGAGCAATCTTTTCGTCCAGCTTTTGGGCACATCACCTCTATCGCGTTCTTTAATATCTTTAGAAAGAGTTTTCCATAAATCTCTTTCTTGCTCACCAAAGCAACTGTGAGATCCAAAGTGACAACTGGGGCCGCCCTTGGTCGTCGCTTTAAACAATAACGTATCGTGATCGCAATCCCACAACACCTGTTTGAGTATTAACTCGTTACCACTCGATTCACCCTTCATCCATAACGTATCACGTGAGCGCGAGTGAAAACAAGCTTTGCGGTGTTTTAAACTTTCTGTCAACGCTTCTTCATCACTAAAACCTACCATCAGAATTTGACCTTGCTCATCTTGAACAATCGTAGGCAACAGGCCCTTATTCCAATCCCCATGTTCAATAAAAGCTTTTTTGAGATCTAGCTTACCGCTGTAGAGACTCATACCCAACTGACAATCAACGTTTAAAGTTGTCAAGGTCTTGATTTCTTCTACCGTTGAAATGCCACCTGCAGCAATGATTTGTTTGTCTGTTAATTCACGTAATTGTTTGAGAGGCTGCATGTCAAAACCACCCATCATGCCTTCTTTTTCAACTTGAGTCACCAAAAAACCACTGCAGTAGGGCAACAACCGTTTGGCTCTGTCCACATAATTTTCTCCGCTACCGCGAGTCCAGCCTTCGTCCACCACTTCTTCATTTTTCATGTCCAGTGCCACCAACAAGTAATCTGGGTGAAATTGAGAAAGAAATTCTTCGTTGGCTTGTGTGCCAATAATCAATTTACGAGCACCCGCCTTCAAATAAAATTCCGCTGTTTCTTTATCTCGAATACCACCACCCACATGTACTTCATACTTGCGACACAGTCCAGCAATTAATTCGCGATTATGCCCCTTGCCAAAAGCCGCATCCAGATCAATCACCGCAATACGACCCGTTAGAGAAAAATCTTCGGCTAACGCATCCACATCGGCCTTTTCATAAATCTTTCTACTAGGATCACCTTGCTGCAATTGCACCGCTGCGCCGTCCATAATATCTAAACTACCTATCATCATAATCGTACCTTTATACCTGCTTTTGCACACTGTGTTTTAACTTCGCCAACTGTTTCAAGTCCATCATGAAAAATAGAAGCCGCCAAAGCCGCCTGCGCATTGGTTTCCTGAAACAGAGTCACAATATGAGCCGCTTCGCCCACGCCGCCACTGGCAATCACAGGAACCGAAACCATATCCGCAATCTCTGCTGTGATCCCCAAAGAATACCCTTGCTGCATACCATCCGTATTGATAACGTTCAAGAGTATTTCACCGATCCCACGATCAACAGCTTCTTGTATCCAAGGTTTTAATTTTCTTTCCGTAACTTCACTGCCTCCCTTAACAGTGATCCACCATTCCCCCTCTTTATTAAGAGTGTCGATACTCAAAACAATAAATTGAGAACCAAATTCCTTAGCTGCTTCATCAATCAATTGAGGGGTCAACACCGCAGCGGTAGACAGAGAAATTTTATCCACACCAATAGAAAGCAAATGACGCATCTGTTTCAGATCTTTAATGCCACCACCTACAGTAAAAGGAATATTCAGCACCTCAGCCACAGGCTTCACCCAAGAATACTGAGTGTCCCTTTTCTCTTTACTAGCTGACACATCCAAAAAAGTCAACTCATCAGCGCCTTGCTCAACATAAATTCTAGCCAACTCAACAGGATCACCTTTATCTTCCAAATTCAAAAACTTTTTACCTTTGACAACGCGACCTTTAGCCACATCTAAGCATGGAATGATGCGACGGGCTAACATGTTTCAAGAGCTCTTTCCAAAAAGTTATTCAAGATCACTTGACCTGCCTCAGAGCTTTTTTCGGGGTGAAATTGAAACCCGCCTACACCCTCTTTCCAAACCGCTGCAGAAAATTTTTCGGAGCCATCTTGAGCTGTAAAAATAGTTTCCTCTATTACAGGTGTGGCATAACTGTGAACAAAATACATCCAAGCCTTATCAAACTCTGCGGACATTTCTCCACAATGTTGTATTTGATTCCAACCCATATGAGGTATCTTGCGACTGGGCACCTGTTCACATTGGGCATCAAACAATCCCAAACCTTTAGCTTTAGGAGATTCCGTACTCCCCTCAAAAAGCAATTGAAAGCCCAAGCATATCCCCAATAATGACTTACCGCTTGTTGTCCAATTCACAAGAGGCTCACGCCAACCCTGATCTAATATTTCAGCAGCTTTACCAAAATTGCCAACACCAGGAAAAAGTAACTGAGAACATTCTGAAAAGTCAGGCTCTGTGATGATGGTGAAGGGCTTATTTAATTTTAGCAAACACTGACACAAGCTGCCCACATTTCCCAAACCCATATGAAGAACTCCTATCATTGACTTAAGGTCCCCTTCGTGGAAGGTATCCTACCTTCCAATCGAACGTCAATAGACAGGGCCTGCCTTAAAGATTTTGCAAATCCCTTAAATAAGGCTTCAGCCATATGATGGTCGTTGCCAGAGGTCAACACTTCCAAATGACAGGTAATTAACAAACGAGAAATCACCGCGTGAAAAAATTCTTTCACCATCGTACTTTCCATTTCACCAATATGCCGGTGTTCAAATTCACAGGCATAGGTTAATCCCGCACGACCACTCACATCTAAAGCGCAACGCACTAACACTTCATCCATGGGGTACATGCAAAATCCATTTCTAAAAATGCCTTTGCCATCACCCATGGCTTTTAAAATAGCCTCGCCCAAAACCAGTCCAGTATCTTCAATGCTGTGGTGTTGATCGACTTCTATATCCCCTTTAAGCTCTAATTCAATATCTATCAAAGAATGCTTTGAAAACGTTTCCAACATGTGACTAAAAAAACCTATAGGTGTATTAATTTTGTACTCTCCGTGCCCATCCAAATTCACACGGCAAGTGATTTGAGTTTCTTTGGTTTCTCTATTCACTTCAGCAATACGACTCATTTTAGGCCCCCTTTCAGAGAAGTTTTTGCAATACGATATCCAGAACATCTAAAAATTTCTGCGTGATCTCTTCTGGCCCTATAGACACGCGTACCCAGCCTGACAAACCATTTTTTGAACTTTGGTCTCTTAGGCGCACACCTTCTTCTTCAAACGCCGCAATAAATGCCGGCAAGGTTTTGCCTATATCCATCATAAAAAAATTACCGCCCATAAAACACGCTTTCAAACCGCGTTGTTCTAATTCTTTTTTCAATCGTAACTGTTGTTCTTCTATTGTCTGACGTATAGAAGCTATCCATTTTTGATCAGGCAACATCTCTGACAAAATTGAAAGACCCAAAATGTTAACACTATAAGGGCTCCACATTTTCCTGAGTTCTTTGATCATTGAGGCAGAGCCCACAACCGCCCCCAAACGCAAACCTGCCAGTGACCAGGCTTTTGAAAAGGTTCTGAACACCAGAAGGTTCTCTAAGTCCACCGAAGCCTCTGCAAGGCTTTTTCCACAAAAATCAATGTAAGCCTCATCCGCCACGATCAAAGCTTCAGGATAGCGGCGACACCAATCCACCACGATGTCTTGAGAAAGCATTGATCCCGTTGGATTATTGGGCAAGCCTACGCTAATGCACTTACCCCCCGCTTTCAAAAAAACCTCGGCTTTGTCAACATCGTATTCAAATGCGGGAGCCTCAAGCTCCCAAGGTACAATTTCTGCCTCACATAGAGTGGCATAAAATTCCATCATGGGATAACCCGGATCGGGAATCAGTACTTTATCTCCACGATCCAGATACGTTCTAAAAACATTACAAAAAGCTTCGTCTGTTCCATTGGCCAGTAACACATTGTTGTTCGGCACATTAAACTGTTGTGCCACGGCCGCAATCGCCTTTTCTGCTTCAGGATACATATTGAGTTTTTCAACATTAAATTTTTTCAGCACATCGCCAAGAGAAGGGTGCGCCTCACCCAACCACTCGTTGAAATCTAAGCGTAAATAACTATCTCTCCCCGACAAAGGAGGGTGATAGGCCTTTAATACCTGCACACCTTTGACCGCAGAGGGTTTCATGGCAGCACTTTCCTGAGAACACTTTCTATAATATCTGTAGCGCCTACTTTTTTGAGCTCTGGGATTAAAAGACCCACTTGTTTTTTATCCACAACGGATCTCACAGCAAAACTTTTGCCCCCCGCCAATGTTTGCACAGTAGGTGATTTCATCGCTGGTAAAACGTTCAAAAGTTTTTGTAAGTGTTTTTCTCCTACATTCATTTCCAAAATAACTTTTTTCTTGGCAACGATAGCGGATTCCAAAAGCATAGCGATATTTTCAGTATGTTTTTTGACCTTAGGATTTTTTAAAGATTCTTTGTTCACCAAAAAACTAGTGGAAGAATGCATAAGAGTAGACAAAATATTCAAGTTATTAGCCTTTAGTGTTGAACCTGTCGAAGTGTTGTCCACAATCATATCGGCATCGTCAGGGGGATACACTTCGGTAGTACCATTGGTTCTCAACACCATGGCATCGATTTTTTGTGACTTTAAGTATTTTTTTGCAATATTGGGATACTCCGTAGCCAGCACTAACTTGCTGCGACGTTTGAGCTTTGACAATGTCATTCCCGCAGGTGCTGCCAATACAAGTTTAACGGGGTTCAAACCCAATTCCAGCATCACCTCCACTTTAGCTTTGTGCTCTTGCACCCAGTCCACACCACAAAAACCAAAATCATGACGGCCAATAGCGATCAAATTAGGAATATTGATAGGTTTTAAAAATTTCACTTCAATATCTTCAATATTACATTTGGGACGATAATTACGATCAGATTCTTCAACACCATAACCACACTCCGTGAGTAAAGGCATTAATTTCGCATTCATGCGGCCTGTAGGTATTAACATACGTATTTTTTGATTTTTCATTTTGTTTCCTTGAGTTTTGCTATAGAGAACATAGGACGTCTAGCGCCAAAAGATTAATGGCTTGAATGATGATGTCGTTGTGTGATTTGTCCTGTATTCATGATGTCCGTATTATTGCGAAATTTAAGGAAATTGTCCATATCCACTCCCACATTTACCTAAAAGGACTAATTTTCAATATATTCCATCTATACAGCCAACAATAAATTAATCATATAATGCCTTGAGAAAGAAAAAATTATGAAAAATTCCTTATCTTCTCTTCTGGCATTGTTTGTACTACCCGTTATTTTAATCTGCTGCAAATCCGAAACCAGTGATCCTATCTCAGTTGTCAGCGAAGAAACAAAAACCTCTAAATCTGCCTTAGAAAAAAATGAGAAACCAAAAAAGAAAGCTCCACACCCTGCCCCCGATATGAAAAAGATTGTTGCTGCTATCCCCATAGCAACACCCGTAGCCCCTCAAAAACCGCGAAAAATTCTCGTCTACTCCAAACCCTCGAGTTACAAACACAAATGCATCCCTACCGGCAACGCCCTGCTCAAAGCCATGGCTGAAAAAACCAAGGCTTTCAGCGTTGACTTCAGCGATGATGTCAAAGACTACAACAGTGAAAACTTAAAAAAATATGATGCTATCCTTGTCAACAATGCCACACATATCCAAAAAGCTTTTACGGACGACAGTCTCAAAAAAGCTTTTATCTCTTTCATCGAAAATGGCGGTGGTTTTATTGGTATCCATGCCGCCAGTGATGGAGGTTATGAGGATTGGCCCGAATACACCGCAATGATCGGTGGAAGTTTTGATGGGCATCCTTGGAACAGTAAAGGCACCTGGGGCATAAGCAATGAAGATCCCGAACATCCCTTGCTCAAATCGTTTGAAGGTAAAAATTTTATGATCAAGGATGAACTTTACAAATTCAAAGATTACGACAGAACAAAATTACGCGTACTTCTTAGTATCAACACATCCGTTTCACCTAAAGGCAAGGCCCAACGTCCAGACAACGACCATGCCGTGGTCTGGGTGCGAGAACATGGTAAAGGCCGCGTATTTTATTCCTCCATGGGGCACAACGATGAAGTGTTTTGGAACCCTCAAGTTGTGGCGATGTGGTTAGCTGGATTTCAATATGCCCTCGGAGATTTTAAAATAGACACGACCTCCCTGCCCTTGAAAAAATAATTTATCAATAACAGAAAACCAGCTATGCTTTACTGGCGCTAAGTATAATAATTTTTTTATTTTTACTCTTATTCTAGGAATAATTGCGTTCGAGGCAATTGGACACACCGGTGTTGGATTATAGTTTTCAAAATTACCCTCTAAAAATTTGTGCTGAATGCATTCGAGAGTAACACTTGTAACAGAAACACTGTCAAAAAAATGGGAACGTTTATGGAAAATGATTCTGACAATCAACTTATCAATGTCATACAAGCAAGACTCATGAAACAATGGCAAAAAGAGGGGCCCGTTCCCTTAGACAAGATAAACGAAATTCATAAGATAGCCGCTGTGATAGCTAAAGGTGACAAAGTTATGAAAGACAATATGAATTGATTTTTCGAGTTATTAATTCTAAAGAAGTCTCAAGCCACTTTACCATTTCATACTTTACTTACTTATACATCTTATTACCCATCTTCTTATTTTATTTTGCCGTAGCACAGTGAGCATAAAACTCACTTATTTTTTTTAATCTCACACTACGTTTTTTCTCTTCCAGAAGCTTAACTCCTGCGGAACCAATAACAGCGGCTTGAATACCACAAGAGTACACTTCTTTTAATTGACTAGGAGAAGACAAGCCAAAACCTGCCATTACAGGAAGTTTGGTCACCTGTGACCAACGTTTGAGACAGGTTTTTTGCTTAGGCAACAATTTTTCTCTCGCACCAGTAACACCTAAAAGGCTCACACCATAGAGATAAGCTGAAGAATTTTTTTCAATATCTTTAATACGGCTTTTACTCGTATTAGGCGCTATCAAACCTATGTTATCTAAAGGACTTTGTAAAATAAGTTGGGTGAGTTCAGTATCCACATCAAAAGGGGAATCGGCAAACAACACATTATCTACTCCTGCATCCACAATTTTTTTTAAAAAGGTTTTGTGTCCTACTGAAAAACTACGCTGCACATAAGTGAGCAAGCCGATAGGTGCCTCCGTTTGGCGCCTCAATGATTTCAGGCAATCCAATTCTTTTTTAAAAGTCAAATTACGCTTCAAGGCACGGTAGTGTGATTTTTGAATCGTAGGGCCGTCTGCTGTTGGGTCTGAAAAGGGTAAGCCAATCTCAAGTGAATCCACTCCCGCATCCAGACAAGCTAAAGCTAAGTCAACAAATTCTGTAGGACTGGGATCCCCTAGCACCAAAAAGGCCGTGAGGATATTTTCTTGATTTTTGAACAGTTCAATTGTGCGAGTCATTTTAACTTTCCCCCAAAGTCTTGAGATCTTTATCACCGCGACCTGACAAATTAATAAAACAAATTTTGCCACGGAATTGTTTTTTATGTTTGACCAAGGCCGCCAAGGCATGGGAAGATTCTAAAGCGGGTAAAATACCTTCCAACCGACAGAGTTCTTTGCAAGCGGCCAGCGCTTCGTCATCTTTAGCTGTCATCACACCAATGCGCCCTTCATCCACATAGTAGGCTAATTCTGGCCCTACACCTGGATAATCCAGACCCGCTGCTATGGAGTGAGCGTGGGCAACTTGCCCTTCGGCGTCTTGCAACAACATGGTTTTGGCACCATGCAAGATGCCTGGTTTGCCATAGCGCAAACTAGCCGAGTTTTGCCCTAGCTGAGCACTGTGCCCACCGGCTTCCACCGCATAAAGTTTTACTTTTTTATCTTTCAAAAATCCATAAAAAAAACCTGTCGCATTGGAGCCTCCGCCCACACAAGCCAATCCCACATCAGGCAAACGTCCAGCCTGTTTGACAATTTGACGACGTGCTTCTTTGCCAATTACTTTTTGAAAATCCCTCACAATTTCAGGATAAGGATCCGGGCCAGAAACAGAACCCAAAAGATAATAACTGTCTTCATAGGTTGACGACCAATCTCTCAAGGCTTCACTCACCGCTTCTTTCAAAGTCGCCAAACCCGCTGTAACAGGAATGACCTCCGCACCAAACAATTTCATACGTTGCACGTTGGGTTGCTGTCTTTCCATATCCACAGCACCCATATAAACGGTGACATCAAAACCTAATTTTGCTCCCACCATAGCCGTGGCTACTCCGTGTTGACCCGCTCCAGTTTCGGCAACGATTCTTCTTTTTTTCATTCTTTTTGCCAGTAAGGCCTGCCCTAAGGCATTATTGGTTTTATGTGCCCCTCCATGAAGTAAGTCTTCACGCTTGAGAAAAATGCGGCAGCCTAATTTTTTACCCAACGTAGGCAACTCTGTCACTGCCGTGGGTCGACCCGCATAGTTTTCTAAAAGATCCTTGTACTCTTTCTGAAACTTTTTATCCCCTTTGACTTTCTGGTAAGCTAATTTCAATTCATCAATCGGTAGGCGCAATAATTCTGAAACATAAGCTCCTCCATAAGGGCCAAATGTGCGGTACTTCATTTATGTCTCCCATAATTCTGTGACAAAGGCTTTAATTTTTTCAGGGTCTTTTATTCTTGGTCGCACTTCCAGTCCAGAACTAACGTCTACCGCAAAGGGTTGCAACTCTTTAACTTCTTGTAAATTACCAGGGCGAAACCCTCCCGCAACAAAATAAGGTTCTTTAACTCCTTCTAATAAACTCAGATCAAACCGTTGACCCGTTCCACCATGAGCCGCGCCTACTTTTGTGTCAAACAACTTGAGTTCAGGGTCATTCTTTCCTTCGGGTACCTCACCTGCGACATGATAAACAGGGATTTGTTTTGTACGATCAACGCCTTCAATCACGCCACCAATCACTTGTAAGTAATGAAAACCTCTTGTCAAGTACTCTTTAGCTTTAGGATCTTGATTGAGAATCACCGCCACAGGATGAACATGCTCCGGCACGTTGCGCAGTAATTGACTGGCTTTTTCCAACTCCATGGCACGTGGCGTATTTTCTACAAAAATAAAACCCAAGTAACTGGCACCGCAGTCAACAGCCAGTTGCACATCTTCTTCACAGGTCAAACCACAAATTTTCAACTTCATTTCTGGTCACACAAGTTTAATAAAAATGAAGTCCCTGCAAGTACTGCTGTTGTTCTACTAGGGAGTCGTGCGATGTCGTTTAAAGAATCATATCCTGATTCAGCAACCACCTTTATGTCTTCAGGAACTTGTTTGAGTAGTTCAAGATAATTAGCCGTATCTGTTTTTAAGGTTGTGAGATTTCTATTATTAATACCTAGTAACTCCACAGGAAATTTTAAAGCTCGCTTGAGTTCTTCTTCATTGTGCACCTCCACCAAAGCATCACATCTGTATTCTTTAGCTGTTTTTAACAATTCACTGATCTCTTGATCACTCAACATAGCCACAATAATCAAAATGGCGTCAGCTCCATAGGCTGAAGCAATTTCAACTTCCTTGGGATACACTAAAAAATCTTTTCTCAGCAAGGGCAATTTTGTGATACCGCTGACAAAATATAAATCATCCAAACTTCCCAAAAATTCTTTTTCTTCCGTCAAAATAGACAAGGCCGCTGCATGCTGTTTTTCATAAGAAAAAACCACTTCTTCCAAACTTGGCAAACTCTCAAAAGCACCGTGACTGGGACTCGCCCGTTTGTGTTCTAAAATCAAGGAACAAGGTGAAAACTTTTCCAATGCCGTGATAAAAGGCACTTTAGCTCTTGGCATCTCTGGAAGGGTATGATCTTTGTTGCACTCAAAACGTTCTTCGCTGATTTTTCTAAACTTGTTAAGCATGAGAAGATACCTGCCTTAATTTTTCTAATGCTTCAAAAGCGTTGCCATTATCAATCGATGACTGAGCCAACATCACTCCTTTTTGTAGAGAGCTAGTTATGCCTGACACATAAATCGTCGCTCCGGCATTCAATACGGCCACATCTCTTTTGGGCCCTTTTTCTTTACCACTCAAAATATTTTCCGTAATAGTGGCATTTTCCTCTGGGCCAGCTCCCGTCAACGCTTCTAAACCTGCAGAAGACAATCCCAAATCTTCCACTTTCAACTTATACGTGCTGACTTTCCCATCCTTGACTTCTGCAACGGTATTTTCACCATGCAAACAAAATTCATCCAAACCTGAACCATAGACCACAAGAGCCTGTTCATGCCCCAACCGCAATAAAGCATGGGCAATGGTTTCCACAAGATCCGGATCAAACACGCCAATCACCTGGCGAGTGACCTGAGCAGGATTGAGCAAAGGACCCAAGATATTAAAAATCGTGCGCACACCCAAAGCCTGACGAATAGGAGCTACATTTTTCATAGCAGGATGATATTGACGCGCAAACAAAAAACCCAAACCACATTTTTCGATAGCTGACTTGACTTCTTTTACATTCATTTCGATCGAAACATTTAATTTTTCCAAAACATCTGCTGATCCTGATTGTGAAGAGACACTACGGTTACCATGTTTGGCCACATGGGCTCCCGCTCCTGCGGCAATAAAAGCTGCCGTGGTGGAAATGTTAAAGGTATGAAAACCATCTCCCCCTGTACCACAATTATCCACAACGTTTTCTAAAGGTAGGTCAAAACTTAAAGCTTGTTCTTTAAGTATTGTTGCCGCTTGGGCAATTTCTTCAGCGCTTTCCCCTTTGGCACGTAATGTCGTGAGAAAATCAGCGCCCTGATCGTGGGTTAATTGCCCACTCACCAGATCGTGAAACGTACGACTGAAATCTGTCATTTATTCACCACATCTTTAAGACAATTCAAAAAGTTTTTGATCAATTGCGGTCCCTGTGGAGTCAAAAACGACTCGGGATGAAATTGAATACCATATACCGGCCTTGTTTTGTGACGCATGGCCATAATCATGTCGCCATAGCTCGCCATCATCTCCATATCTTCAGGAAGATCTTGCACCACCAGTGAATGATAACGTCCAACACGAATAGGGCTAGCCAAATCGGCAAAGAGTGCATCCCCATTATGGGTGATGGCCGATGCTTTGCCATGCAGTATTTCACTCGCTTGGCCCACCTTACCTCCAAAAGCACAACCCATGGCTTGATGACCTAAACAAATGCCTAAAAAAGGAATGCTTTCAGAAAAATCCTGTAATAATCGAATACAGTGTCCCGCATCCTCTGGATGCCCTGGGCCTGGTGACAATACGATTAACTGAGGTTTTTCGTTGTTGATTGTCTTGCAAAGAGAATCATAATCAACATCATTCCTGAAAGTATTCACCTCACAGCCTGCCAATTTAAATTCGTCAATCAAGTTATACACAAATGAATCGTAGTTATCGATGATCAGTACTTTTTTCACCTCACTCATTGTCAGCTCCTGTCATCACCTTAAAACAGGCGGCCATTTTGTGATTGGTTTCTTCAAATTCATTCTCACGAATGGAATCCAATACAATACCTGCGGCGGCTTGTGTCGTGGCCTTCCCCTCTTTCACACGCACCGAGCGAATCACAATCGCTGTTTCCACTTCCCCCGTATGCGTGAAAAAACCAATAGAACCTCCATAAAATCCTCGTGGCCGACCTTCCATCTCTTGTAACAGCTCGGTAGCTCGACATTTGGGAGCACCTGTAAGGGTCCCCATATTACCTGATGCGGCAATGGCATGAAAGCAATCCAAATCATCCATCAACACCCCTTCAACACGCGAAACCATGTGTTGTACATGAGAGTACTTGTGCAGCTCCATTAACGAAACCACTTTTCGCGTGCCTGGTTTGGACAATTTAGCAATATCATTTCGCGCCAGATCCACCAACATCATATGTTCTGACAATTCTTTTATATCGGTTTGCAAGGCCGCCGTAAAACGGTCATCACCCGTGCTACCAATAGGTGCGGTACCCGCAATAGGATGAATATTAACCAAACGCTGACCTTCTTCATCGGATTTGCTAACTTTTACAGCCAATTCAGGCGAGCACCCAAAGACACAACCATCATCCAAATTCAGGTAAAATTGAAAAGGTGAAGGATTGTTTATCTTGAGTTGACGGTACATGTCATACGGAGTTGTATGAAGCGAAACTGTTTTGGTACGGCTGATTTGAAGTTGAAACACATCGCCTTTGCGTACATGCTCTAAAGATCTGTCCACATACTGACAAAATTCTTCTTTGTCTGAACTAACGCGACAACTGCCGTCTTCCGTCAATTCGTACTCTTTGACAATTTCAGGCGTAAAACTTTCTACCAAGGCACACGCTTCTTTTTTGAGAACTTCGGTATCTTTATCTGCCAACACATGAACGCCTTGGTAAAAACTCTTATCTCGATTGTCTAAGACAAAAAAATGTTCTGGAAAATAAAAAGTGAAATCATTTTCTAAACGGGGAAACTCCACAAAAGAAGGCACACCTTCCAAGGAAGCTAAAAATTCAAAAGAAAATACGCCAATTAATGTTGTTGTGGGATAAGAGGATTCCTCTAGTACATCCAAAAGACCTAAAAAATACTTGAGAAGATCCATGGTGGTGAACGCACGTAAACGTTCTTCTTCACTGAGGTGAGCCGCTAAAGGTCTGACCTGACCTTCAAGGGTTTTTCCTCTTTTACTCGCCGTAACAGCGAAGGGCAATTTTTCATCAAATGAATCTAATAATGCCTCCCCCATTGGTGTCAACGCTTCTACTTTGAAATTGTTTTTTTTGGCCGTAAATTTTAAGGCTGAACGAAGTGTCGCCAATACATAATCACATTCCACACCGGAATCCAAAATAGCCGTATGGGGTACCTGACCATTATGGGTGAGGTCTGCAAAAATTTCTGAAGCTTCCTTTTCGTAAGGGAGCTTCTCAAGATGAGGGTAAATTCTTATTTTTTTCATTCTTCTTCCATTCCAAGATCAACTAAAAAACCCATCTTTCGCGGGCATCCTAGCATATTTTTATTGAAATAGAGAGCAGAGCCGCGAAATGTCTATTAAGCGCGCCACCAGATAAAAGTTAATTGATTACCTACATGATTTCTCATAAGAGGTATTATTTCATAAGCCATACTATTGTCAAGACGCAAGTGCTTCAAAATCGCAAGCTTTTTAACGGACACTATAATATAAGTGAAAATCTAGCTAAGAAAAATTATTATGCAAATGTTAGGTTCATTAATCGTTATCGCTATTATTGCCTTTATCTTTGTTGGTGGAGGCAAAGATTCTGAAAAAATGAACACCGTAGATAAAATCAATCAGGTCGATAAAACAAAGTTATTCAAATACGAAACTGAAATCCAACAAGCTGTCAAACATCATAAAGCTTTAACAGGAAAATTCCCCGAAGTTTGGAGGAATTAGACCCTCGCCCTGAGCTCCTTGAGGGTTACAACGTCACTATAGATACCCAATCCGGTATAGTCAAAATCACCACTACAGAAGAGTAATCGCATGAAAATCTAATTATTTGTCTAAATCATATGTTTGGCTATAATCTGGAAAAGGTAATACCTAGCCTTTTGCATATTTTACCACCAAATTCAGTTGAAACCGCACAAAGAGATAAAGTTATAAAGTAGAAAAAACTCGTAAGCCGAAGAATAGTTGCAAAACAGATTCAAAGGTAACGAGCTATGATTAATTATAAGAGCATATCGGAATTTTCAGAAGTCGTCTTTAGCTGTCGGCTGGCATTTTCTAAAAGCAGTTGGCCATATATGCTTGCGTCAGCTATTCCATGGCTCATGTTGTCAGGCCAAAGAAGCGTAAGGAGATTGGCGGCAGGTGACATGTTGAAAAAACACGAGACAAGTTTTTACAGATTTTTTTCATCGTACAAATTTAGGCCTGAAGTATTTTTTAAGGCGCTGCTCATGTTGGTAATTGACACATTCAAATTGAAAGAATTGACTTTGGCAGTAGATGACACCTTGTGTCCCAAATGGGGGAAGAAAATATTTGGGGCTGCGTATTTATTTGACCATGTCAAACGCCCCAGGCCAGGCACCATTTGGGGCCACAATTTGGTCGTAGTATCTGTGGTGATCAATACCCACGGAGTTTTTGCATCACTGCCCGTGTGGGTTTCTCTTTACAGACCAAAAAATGTTTGCAAAAAATCGGAATTCAAAACAAGGCTGCAACTGACCAATGAGGCCATGGAAAAGATAAAACAGTGGGCGAAACGTCCCATTTTACTACTTGCAGATGGGGCTTATAACAATAAAACATCTGGCCTTTTGCATATTTTAACAGTTCCCGAATTATTATGCCGCAAGTAAAGAGGCGAGTTGTCTCGTTTTTTTGATTGGAAGTATCTTTTTAGGGATTGACGATAAAATAGTTTCG
>Ga0316192_10000063_pt1 | contig 64774 bp, 51 predicted proteins | sample MerIslwburrow_MG_FD_204931 | JGI IMG/M metagenome (GOLD analysis project Ga0316192, IMG submission 204931) | Coastal sediment microbial communities from Maine, United States - Merrow Island worm burrow | ecosystem: Environmental > Aquatic > Marine > Coastal > Sediment | place: USA: Maine...
ACAGCCAGGAGAATGAATAGATAACGTCTCATCTTGTTCCCCCTTCTTGGGTTGGTGAGGGCCTTGATACTCGGTGAGAATTGGCCATTGCAGGCGGGATTCTTCGACACACCTCTCGCCATCCTCGACCGGAGGCGAGGTGAGAAGAACCGTATTTATGGGGTGTTCTTGAGGCCGGGTGGGGGAGGAGGTGCGCTTCAGAGCTGCCGCAGAGGCTCCGATGCGTGCCATTCGTGCAAATCGAAGTTCGACCCAATTCCATCCCCCTCAGGTTCTCGGCAGCCGCCTCGGCGACGTCGAGAGGGTCACAAATTGTCTCTACGATTTTCAAACTAGCACAGGGGTTTTCCCTTTGCAATTATTGACTTCTCTCCAAATCTCTGAAGTTTGTCAGCGCTTTTCGAACATGGCCACGGGCGGCGCTGAGGCGCCTTCGCGCCTCTTCCACCGGGACCTGGCAGCGACCCATGACAATGGCGGTCTTCACCTCTCCGTCGGCGGTGCGAATCAGGCGATCTGCCTCTTCGCGTGAAACCTGTCCTGCGCTCTCTACAATACGCACCGCCCTGTCTCGGAGTTTCGCCGAGCCGGGTCGCAGATCCACCATCAGATTCTCGTAGGCCTTTCCTGTCCGCACCATGGCCGCGGTGGTGATGGCATTGAGAACCGCCTTGGTGGCCGACCCCGCCTTGAGCCTCGTGGAGCCGGTGAGAATCTCCGGCCCGGTCTCGAGAGCGATCAACAAGTCGGCTTGGTCCTCGAGACCTTCCGATCCCGCACAGGTTACAAGCATTGTCCGCGCTCCCTTGTGCCGGGCTTGCGCCAGCGCACCGCGAGCGTAGGGTGTCACCGAGCTCGCCGAAAGACCCACCAATAGGTCGCCTGAGCCGAGATTCTGGACTGCATCGCAACCGTCGTCGAAGCGATCCTCCGCCCCCTCCTGAGCTTCGAAGACCGCCATTTGACCTCCCGCCATGACGGCTCGGATCCTCTCGGGATCGGTTCCAAAAGTCGGTGGACACTCCGCCGCTTCCAGGATGCCCAGCCGACCGCTAGTGCCGGCACCCGCGAAAACCACATCACCTCCAGACTCCAAGGTCTCGGCCACCCACGCCGCAGCCATGGCGATCGTCTCTCGTTGGTCCAGAGCAGCCTCGATTCCTGCTCGATCCTCCTCCAGCAGGAGCGAGACGATCTCCTCACTCGACAGGGCGTCGAGGGCCTTGCTCTTGGGGTGTCGTCCCTCGGTCAGAAGGGTGTGCCAGCGGTCGGTCGGGGGATTCGGGTCGGCGGGATCCGTCATGGCTTCCCACCCGTATGGAGACGCTTCCTGCGCATTGGGGTATTGTTCCCGAACGGCGTCGGGTGGGCAAGCAAAGTCGCTCGCGCTGACCGGCGAATTTACTTCTCGAGCACGGTGAGCAGGGCATCGTGATCAGCAACCCGACAGCAATTTTCGTCTATCTGACCTGTCTGCTGGGCGCCATCTTCTGGCTCAGTGGGTTGCCTCGACTCGAGCGTCTCTTCAGGCTGACGCCAGCGGTCGTCTATGCCTACTTTCTACCAGCTCTGAGCACGAGCTTCGGAATCATCCCTTCGAACTCGACGACCTACGACTGGATGGTGCGCTATCTGCTGCCGGTGAGCCTCATGCTGTTGATGACAACCGTCGATGTCCGGGCGATCCTGCGACTCGGTGGCAAGGCGCTCGTCATGATGCTCGCGGGCTCGGTCGGCATCATTGTCGGTGGGCCGATTGCCTATGCTCTTCTCGGACGCGCTCTGCCCCCCGACACCTGGATGGGGCTGGCGGCCCTTTCGGGTAGCTGGATTGGCGGCGCCCCCAATATGGTGGCCATCAAAGAGAGCGTCGGCACTCCCGACTCCGTCATGGCGCCGATCATCGTCGTCGACACCGTGGTGGCCTACAGCTGGATGGGCCTGCTGCTCTTCATGACCGCCTGGCAGCAGCGGTTCAACGACTGGGTGCGGGCGGACACTTCCGCGATCGACGCGCTGAACCGAAAGCTGGCCGTGACCGACAGTGAGCGACGACCTGCCGAGGTGCGACACCTGGCCATGATCCTGGCCCTGGGGTTCGGGGGCGCTGCCCTCGCGATCTGGGCCGGCGATCACCTGCCGGCGCTGGGCGATCCGACGATCATCAGCCATACGACCTGGGCTGTGGTGCTGGTGACGACCTTGGGGCTAGCGCTGTCCTTCACCCCGGTCTCGCGCATCGAGAGCTTCGGTGCCTCGCGGGTGGGCTATCTCGCGCTCTATCTGATGCTGACGGCGATCGGCGCCCAGGCCGACCTCAAGAAGGTCCTGGAGGTGCCGCTGTACCTGGCGGTCGGCGTGTTGTGGATCTCCATTCACATCGCGGTGCTCATTCTGGTTGCCAAGCTCATTCGGGCTCCGCTGTTCTTCGTGGCGACCGGCAGCATGGCCAACATCGGCGGCCCGGTCTCGGCCCCGGTGGTGGCCTCGGTCTTCCACCCGGCGCTCGCTCCGGTGGGGGTTCTCATGGGCGTCACAGGGTACATAATAGGCATCTACGGCAGCCTTCTCTGCGCCTGGCTGCTCTCGCTCGTAGCAACAGCTCTGGGCTTCTAGAACCATTCAAACAAGAGAGAGGTAAGGACAATGACGATTCGCGTGATGCACGTGGGTTTGGGACCTATTGGGGTTGGAGTCTTGACACAGGTGATGGCGAGGCCCGGTTTCGAGGTCTCAGCCGCGGTGGACATCGACCCCGAGAAGGCCGGCAAGGATGTCGGTGAGATCCTGGGTCTCGACTCGAAGACCGGTGTCGAAGTACAGGGCGACCTCGAAGCTGCCCTTGCCAAACACGCCGCGGATGTCGTGGCCCTGTGCACCGGGTCGACCCTTCCCGGAATCAAGCCCCAGCTCGAATCGATCCTCGGGGCCGGCCTGCCCATCGTCTCGACGACCGAAGAGCTCTCGTTCCCGCAGTTTTCGAACGAACCGCTCACTGGAGAGATTGACAAGATGGCCCGAGAAGCCGGAGTGGCCGTCGTCGGCACCGGCGTCAATCCTGGCTTCGCCATGGATACCCTGCCCATCGTCCTGAGCGCCGCCTGCGAGCGGGTGGACTCGGTCACCGTGGATCGGATCCAGGACGCCAGTGTCCGCCGACTTCCTTTCCAGAAGAAGATCGGAGCCGGACTCGAGCCCGACGACTTCCGGCAGAAGGCCGATCGCCTCGAGATCCGACACGTGGGCTTAACCGAATCCATCGCCATGATCGCCGCGGCCTTCGGCTGGAAGCTCGACCGGATCACCGATGTGATCGAGCCCAAGATCGCCGATGAGCCGGTGGCCAGCAACTTCATCTCGGTCGAGCGGGGACAGGTCGCGGGCCTGATTCAAGACGGTGTCGGCTTCCGGGATGGAGAGCCGATCATCCAGCTCCACATGGAGGCCTATCTGGGGGCTCCCGAGTCCTACGACGCGGTGCGAATCGAAGGCTCGCCGGCGATGTACTCGAAGGTCGAGGGAGGCATTCCGGGCGACATCACTACTGCCTCGGTGACGGTCAACACCCTGCCCCGCGCCCTGGCCGCCCCGCCAGGCCTGCAGACCATGAGGGATCTACCGATCCCCTCCTGGTGGGCAGGAACAGGCTCCTAGACCGCCCGGTCTCGGAGCCATGGGGTTGAGGCGGCTATCGCTTGCTCCAGCCGATCTTTGAGGGCTTGGGGGTGAACCGGCCGCACTCCGTGTCGGCCGGCCTTTGAGGCAGTGTGGCCCCCTCCCATTCCCCTGGGCCCCTACACCCCTAAGCCCTCACGCCCTATTGCCCTCAGTAGTGCTGGAGGCCCGGCCGGGTGGTCCGAAGGACATCTGGACGTTGTCGACGGGTCCGACGTGGGGCCCCCAGGGGGCTATCCTCCCTGCCGCTGCAAGAACCCCCTGGAGGTCCCCACGCCGAACCTCTGGCACCAGCGGGGCCTTGAGGCACTGAAGCAATGAGGCAGTGAACCCCCACTGCCCCAAAGATCAGCCGGCGAACCTGTCGGCTGCCTCAACCCCCAAGCCATTCGGCGTGCCGAAGGCTTCAGCCGAAGAAGAAGTAGGTGACGAAGATCGCAGCGATGGCGCCGGCCAGATCCGCGGCCAGGCCGCAGCCGACGGCATGGCGGGTGTTACGAATGCCGACCGACCCGAAGTAGACCGCCAGGACATAGAAGGTCGTCTCGGTGCTGCCCTGAATCACGCTCACCAGCCGTCCGGCAAACGAGTCGGGGCCCAGGGCCGTCATCGTCTCCAGCATCATGCCGCGAGCGCCGCTGCCCGACAGGGGGCGCATCAATATAGTCGGCAGGCCATCGACCCAGCGCGAGTCGATGCCCATCCCATCGACTCCCCATCGCACGCCGGCAAGAAGCCAGTCGAGTGCCCCGCTGGCTCGGAAAACCCCAATCGCCACCAGCATGGCCACCAGGTAGGGAATGATCCCCACCGCCACCTTGAAGCCGTCCTTGGCCCCCTCCACGAAGGTCTCGTAAAGCGGAACCCGCCGACGGGCCGCCAGGAAGAGAAACGTGATGATGACCCCGAAGATCGCGAAATTGGAGATCAGCGACGACTGGCGCTCCATGACCTCGCGGGGGAGGCGCGAAAAGTAGAAGACCAACGAGCCTACAGCCAGGGTCATCGCCCCCAGGTAGGCCATGACCACCGAGTCCAGCAACCGCAGGCGCTGCACGGTGGCCGTGACCACCAGGCCGGCCATGGTCGAGCAGTAGGTCGCGATGATCAGGGGAATGAAGACATCCGTCGGGTCGGCCGCTCCGAGCTGTGCCCGGTAGACGAAAATCGTGATCGGGATGAGCGTCACCGCCGAGGTGTTGATCACCAGGAAGAGAATCTGATCGTTGGTGGCCGTGTCCTTGTCGGGGTTGAGCTCCTGGAGCTCGCCCATGGCTTTGAGTCCCAGGGGTGTCGCGGCGTTGTCCAGGCCCAGCATGTTGGCGGCCATGTTCATGACGATCGAGCCCATCGCCGGGTGGCCTTCGGGAATGTCCGGAAAGAGCCGGCGCAGCAGGGGCCCGAAGGCCTTGGCCAGCAGGTCGACGGCCCCGCCCTTGTCCCCCAGCTTCATGATCCCCAGCCAGAGACACATGACTCCCGTCAGGCCGAGGGCGATCTCGAAGCCCGTCTTGGCCATGTCGAAGGCGGCCGAGACCATCGCCGCCCACACTTCGTACTCGCCCTGCAGGAGCCAGCGGCCCATGGCCACGAGGAAGGCCACGAAGAAGAAGCTGCCCCAGATCTTGTTGAGCATCGGTTCTCTTCTACAGCTCTATCGGCCCAGCACGCTCAGGGCGTTGAGAACTTGCACCGCGGCGCCATAGGCCATACAGGTCTCATCCACATCGAAGCCCACATGGTGGATCGGATTGACGATTCCCGACGCTTCGTTGCGCACACCAAGCGCGAAGAACGCACCCGGTACATGACTCACGTAGTGGGCGAAGTCCTCGACCCCCATGTTGGGCTTGGGAAAGATGATGACGTTGTCCTCTCCCACCAGAGCTCCGGCGTTCTTGCGCACCACATCCACTTGTGCATTGTCGTTGATCAGCGGCTCGTAGCTCGGCTCGATCTCCACCTCGGCTCGACCTCCCATAGCCGCAGCGACCCCTTCCGCCATCTCGCGCACCCGCCCCACGACGGTCTCGCGAATCGCCGGGTCCAGACTTCGCACTGTGCCGACGAGACTCACGCGATCTGCCAGGATATTGCCCTGGGTACCGCCCTGGATCTTGCCGAAGGTCACCACCGCGCTGTCCCGGGCGTCCACGTTGCGGCTGACGATCGTCTGCAGGGCCGTGATCACCTGCGCGGCGACTACGATTGCATCGATTCCGGAGGCTGGATAGGCACCATGTCCCGAGCGTCCGTGGACGATGATCTCCACGTTGTCGGAGGAGGCATTGCGCTGGCTGTAATGCAGCCCAAAGGTGCCCACCTCGCAGCCAGGATCGACATGCAGGCCGAAGATGGCGTCCACCGCCGGATTCTCCAAAACCCCTGCGTCGATCAGCAGCTTGGCGCCGCCCACCGTCTCCTCGGCCGGCTGGAAGATGAGCTTGACGATGCCGGGAAATCGGTCGGCTAGCCCCGAGAGGATGCGTGCCGCCCCCAGCAGAATCGACATGTGAACGTCGTGTCCGCAAGCGTGCATCATGCCTGGAATCTGCGACTTGTAGGGCACATCCTTGGCGTCCTGCAACGGCAAGGCATCCATGTCTGCCCGCAGTGCCACGACCGGACCGTCGGAGCTGCCGGGTATGAGCCCCAGGACGCCGGTCACCCCAAGGCCGTCCACGTGTTCGATGCCGAGCTCGTCGAGAAGATCCTGGACTCGAGTGGCGGTGCGGTGCTCCTCGAGACCGAACTCGGGGTATCGATGGAAATCGCGCCGGATCTCACTCATCCACGGCAGGAGCTCGCGGGCCGCAGCCAGCACCTCCTCTGGGGTCGGAAATGTCTCGCCGACCGCCTCTTTGGGGCTCGTCATGGCCGGCAGCGTACCATGAGAGAAAAGCTGTTCGGCGCCTGTTGCCTGCCATTGGCAGGGCTGCCACAATCGGCCGAACGGTCGGTGCAACCCCCTGTGTCTTACCGTCTGGGAGTGACGATGTTCTCCACGAAACGAACTGGCCCTCGGATCGCGATTCTTCTGTTGGCCTTCGGCGTCTCTGGCTGCCGGTCGGCTCAAACGCCCAGGGCCCAGACCGAGGTTCCCACAGACGGGCGACCCGTGATCTGGCCCGACCCGTTGCAGCCCGGCGACACGATCATGTTCGTAGCCCCGGCGGGTGATCTGGCGACTGATCTAAGGGAAGAGAGAATTCTTCAGGCCAAGAGTCGTCTGGAAGCGCGCGGTTACAAAGTCGAGATGCGGAAGGACCTGTTCGCCAAGGAGGGCTACCTGGCCGGAACCGACAAGCGGCGTGCCAAAGAGCTCATGCAGGCTTTTCTCGACCCGAAAGTCAAGGCGGTCTTCTCGGGACGGGGTGGTTACGGAACCATGCGGATTCTCGACCGGCTGGACTACGAGAAGATCCGCGCGAACCCCAAGATACTCGTCGGGTTCTCCGACATCACAGGGTTGCATTTGGCCCTCAACCGCCAGGCCGGCCTCGTCACCTTTCACTCGCCCACCTCCTTCTGGCGACTGGACAGCGAGACCGAGGGAATGCCGCCGTTCACCCAGGAATACCTGCTTCGAGCATTGACCGGCGACGGAAAGTCGGGAAGCAAGGGCTACACGGTCGACATTCCTGAAGATGCTCCTCAACCGGTGACCCTCGGCAAGGGACACGCCCGAGGCCGGCTGGCAGGTGGCAATCTGTCGATGATCTCGGCTCTCGAGGGCACAGCCTTCGCCGTCGACACACGCGACGCGATCCTGCTTCTCGAGGACACCCGCGAGGCGCCGTACCGCATCGACCGCATGCTGAAGCAGCTCCAACTCGCCGGCAAGCTCGAGACCCTACGCGGCGCCGTGCTCGGGCAATTCACTCGCAACTACGACCGCGAAGAGGATCAGATGACCGAGGATCCCCGCTTCACGGCGGACGGAGTGCTGCGCCAGTACTTCGAGCCGCTGGGAATCCCCGTGCTGATGAACTTTCCCGTCGGGCACAGTCCCTACAACGCCACGCTACCGCTCGGCGCCCAGGTCGAGATCGACGCCAACCAGGGCACGCTCAGCATACTCCCCCACTGAAGCAGTGGGGGCTTGAGGTCCTGGCATACAAGCGCTTTCTCGTAGAGGTCCGTCCGGGTGGTTCGCAGGGGAACGGCGTCGGCTACTCAGACTGCGATGGACAGGCCGCCACCTTGTCACGTCATCGCGCCGGATCTGTTGTTCCCTTTAATGGTCCTTGCGCTGCGCTCGACGTGGCACCCCCTGTCGAACCACCCGAACGAACCTCTGGCACCGGTGAAGGCAATAGGGGACTAGGGGCGTAGGGGAACAGCGATGCAAGGCTGTGCATCGGTTGTTGAGGGTTCGGCGTGGGGACCTCCATGGGGGTTCTTGCAGCGGAAGGGAGGATAGCCCCCTGGGGGCCCCACGTCGGACCCCCCATCGGCAACGGTCCCCAGAAGCCTGCGGACCACCCGGACGGACCTCATCGAGAGAGCGGTCCAACGCCCAGGACCCAGGACCCAAGCCTTCAACGATCAGGCGAAGGAATGCCGCCCGCCTCAAGGCGAGAGGGGGAGAGGCTCACTTCTGCCACAACTTCCGGGCGACCGCCTCGCCGAGGTCGGCCATGAAGGGCAGGGCGATCTCTTCGTACTCGTACTCGTCGTCGTTGAGGATGCCGTCCTTGTTGGTGTAGAGCGTCGCGGCCAGGAAGAAGCCCTGGCCGGTCTCGGTATCCACCACCCAGGCGTTCTCCGTGCTGAACCCATAAGCCTGCCCGGTCTTGTTGTAGATCTTCAGTCGCTCCCTGGGGACCAGGCGCTCGACGCCAACCAGCAAGTCCTTGACGTAGGTGTCGGGGAACTCCTCGGCGTCGTAGATCGGATTCGTCGACTCGCGCGGGTACTGCGACATCGCCTCCAGCATCACCTCGCGGTCGGCCGCGTCGAGCTCGAACCCGGGACCCCCACAATCGACATCGGGGCGCACAAGCATGCACAGGCCCCGCTGTAGATCGGCCAGGCGAAAGTGGTTCTTGGGCGAGAAGTCCATCGGCTCATCAATCTGCTCGGCATCGGAGAAGTACCCGTCGCCGACGAAGATCCGGTTGACCTTGTCCGGCGGCGGCAGCGGTTTGGCGCTGCGCTCTGGAAGCGTGTAGGTGAAATCGCTGCCGACGAAGTCGATCCTGGGAGACTGGAGATTCTCCTCTGCCGTGCGGAACTCCGCTAGGCGGTGAACGATGCGTGGCGACTCCAGGCCCGCCTGCCGCATCGACTCCGCCAGGCCGTCCTGCCCCACGAGCTCGTAGAGATAGTTGAACGCCTGATTGTCGGAGACGAGGAAGATCTTCCGCACCTGCTGGCGCACCGTGATTTTGCCGCCCTCGACGTTGTCTTCGTCCCCGGATTCCATCTCGCCGTCTTCGAACTGCGGGTAGTACACGAGTGGCGTGTCCAGGTCGATGGCGAGCCCGGTCGTCTCCCGCAGATCGACCAGCTTCTGCGCCGCCGCCACTGCAGCGAAGAGCTTCACGGTGCTCGCCGGATAGAAGTACTCGGCCCCGGCTCGGAACCCGTATTGCCGCAGAACAGGTGTTCCGTCGGAATCTTCTTCCACCAGGCCCAGCACCACTTGAAGACGGAAATCGGCGGCGCGATCGACGACCTCGGTGAGGCCCTCGTGGGAATCGAGTATCGACACGACAAGGTCATCCTTGGCCATCGTCTGTCCCCCTGCGACACCACATAGGCCCATGGCAAGCATCGTCAGAAATGCCCACCGGTGACACATCACGCCTCTCCTTCCGGTTGCTCCAGCTCCAGATCCCGCACCTCGAGCTCGGTCGCCAGGACGGTGGCCAGAGGCTGCCGCTCGTTGATCACAATGGCCCGATTCCCCTCCACCAGGACTTCGGCCGGCCGGCCGTGGTCGTTGTAGTTGGAGACCATGGACATTCCGTAAGCACCGGCCGAAAAGATGGCCACGAGCTCACCCCGCTCCATCGGTGGGAGCTGTCGATCCCTGGCCAGGAAGTCACCCGTCTCGCAAATGGGGCCCACGACATCGCAGGTCTCGAGACCGGGAAGCCCCGGATCCTCGAGGAGTCGTGGAGGTTCCCCTGTCCAGGCGACCGGCCAGACGAAATGGAAGGCCCGGTAGAGGGCCGGCCGGATCAGGCTGTGCATGCCGGCGTCACAGATCACAAAGGTCTTGGCTCGCCCCTTCTTGACGTGCTGAACACGGGTCACCAGGATTCCTGCGTTGGCCATGATGGAGCGCCCCGGCTCCATCAGAACCTGTAGGCCCTTCTGGACGCGTGGACCGAGCAGCGGGATGAGGCGCTCCGCGTAGTCCTCCAGCGGCGGCACCTGCTCCTCGATGTAGTTCATCGGCCAGCCACCACCCAGGTCCAGCACCTCGATCTTGTGCCCTCGGCGCTCCAGTTCGTCGATGAGGCTTAGCAGTACCTCGACGGCTTCGGCATAGGGCTCGACCTTGGGAACCGGTGAGCCGATGTGGACGTGCAGACCCACCAGATCGACCCCCCTGTCTCGGCCCCAGGCGTCGAAGATGTCGGGGATCATTGGTGCGTCGATCCCGAACTTGTTCTCTTCCTTGCCCGTCGTCGTGTATTCGTGGGTGTGGGGATCGACGTCGGGGTTGACCCGCAGACAGACCCGGGGTCTGACGCCGAGCTCGCTTCCCCAGTGGGCGATGCGCTCGAGCTCCGAGGTCGATTCCGCGTTGAGAATGCCGACCGGGCCCCTCTTCTCCGGCTCGCGGTCCGCCAGTCCGGGAACACCCTGCAATGTGTGAAACCGGCCATCGAGGGCCGAGCGGATCTCGTCGTCGGTCTTGCCGACGCCAGCGAAGACCATGTCCGCCGTCGGAGCGCCTGCCAGCCAGGCCCGGTCCAGCTCGCCTCCCGAGACGACGTCCATGCCGGCTCCCAGTTCGTGCATGAGGCGACATAGATGAAGATTCGGACTGGCTTTGACCGCGTACTGAAATCGCACTCCCAAGGGTGAGAAAGCCACCTCGAGGCGGCGATAGGCGGTCCGAATCGCCGACGCGGAGTAGATGTAGGTCGGAGTGCCGGCCGATTCGATGACCTGCGGGATGGGCACCCCGTCGACGTGTAGGACTCCGTCTTTGTAGAGAAATGCCTCGATGTGTTTCATGAGTTCACCCTACCTCGTGAGCTTGCTGATGGGTGTCCCGGTCAGCGAACCACTGGATACAGAAAGTCGTACCTGCGTTGGATGCGCTCGACGTGGCCCTCATCATCCATATTGAAGACCACCAGCTCGCCATCCGACATCTTGAAGGTGTCGCCCTCGACCAGCTCGAGTCGCGTAATTCCCTCTGCCGCATCATCCTCCGGCGGATAGTTGTGCGAGTACAGAACCAGTCCGTCCTCGAGGATCATGACCTGGTACTCCCAGCCCCAGGGGTCGGTATAGACACCCAGGTACCGCTGCCAGCCTGGATCGACTCGGCTGATGGTGGGAGGCGGAGCCGTGCTCTCGGCAATCGCGGCTCCCACCAGATCGAGAGCCTGAAAGCTGAACTGATAGGGGGCGGCGTCATCGGCATTGACCATGGCGATGATCGCGAGATCATCGCCCGGCGCCAGCAGAAAGTGCGTCCTGTTGCCACCGATCCACCCTCCGTGGGAGACGAGAGTCTTGTCGTCTCGCCTGGAGATCCCAAACCCCAGGCCCCGACCGCCCGACCAGTTGGAGTAGACCCAGTGCGGGCGCTGCATCTCGTGAAGGGTGCTCGCTTTCACGACCTCGCCGGCGCCGGAGTCCGGAGCCGCCTGTAGATGCAGAGCGCCGAACCGGGCCAGGTCGTCCACGGACGAGACGATGTTGGCCGCCGGTGCCATCCCTTTGGTCTCGTAGTAGTCCATCACCTCACGGTTGCCATCGGGCTGCCGGCGCATATAGGCCGTCGCCATCTGCTGGCGGTCCTCTGCCGCAGGAACGACGGCCGAATGAGTCATCCCCAGGGGCTCGAAGATGTGCTGCTCGATGTAGTCGGCATAGGTCTGCCCAGAGGCGGCGACAACGACCTCGCCCAACAGCGCCATGCCCAGATTCGAGTATTTGTAGGTCTTGTCTGGAGGATAGATGGCTGACTGCGTCCGCAGTGCGGCGTTGATCTCCTCGCTGGTGGGAAACTCGTGCGTCGTCCAGTAGGGGAACGCCGCCTCTCGTGGCAGTCCCGCGGTGTGGGTCAGTAGATGGCGGAGAGTGATCTCGGGCGCGCCCTCGAAGGAGCTCTGGAGCTCGAACCATGGGAGATGCTGGGCTACCGGATCATCGAGCCGCAGCTTGCCCTGGTCGCGCAGTTGCAGGATGGCCGTGGCGGTAAACAGCTTGGTGACCGAACCGAGCCGAAAGAGCGTGGCAGGAGTCACGGGGTCTTGCGACTCCAGGTCTTCGACCCCATAGCCTTTCGACCAGATCACTTCCTGGTCGTAGACGACGCCCACTGACAGGCCGGGAATCTGCTGGTAGGCCATCTGTTCCTGGATCCAGAGATCCAGAAGGGTCACCGCGTCGCGAACTTCTGGATGCTCCTCCAGGAAGTCACCCGCCTGAGCGGCCACTGGTTGCGCCAGGAACAAGAGGGTCAGCAGGACGAGGGATCTCGCTCTCAACACGGGTGACCTTCCTTTCTGTGGACCTGTCCCAGATGCCACGAGCATCAGTCGCTTCCGGCCCATCCGGGGCCTTTGACGAACCGGCCTGGTGTCGCGCCGGTGTGTTCGCCATCTCTCAACACCTGCTCGCCGTTGACGAACACGTGGACGACGCCTGTCGCCAGTTGGTGGGGCTCCTCGAAGGTCGCCCTGTCGATCACGGTCTCCGGATCGAAGATGACGACGTCGGCGAAGTAGTCCGGCGCGAGCGCGCCCCGCCCAGCGAGCTTGAGGTTGCTGGCGGGCAGGCCGGTCAGGCGATGGATCGCCTCCTCGAGGGGAATGATCCCCTCCTCGCGTACGTACTTGCCGAGCAGGCGGGCGAACGAGCCGTAGGCCCGCGGGTGTGGCTGGGAGTTGGTGAACGGCGGCTCGGGTGCCAGCGAGGCGGAATCGGAACAGAGGCTGACCCATGGCAACGCGATCTTCTGGCGAATGTTGTCCTCGTTCATGGTGAAGCGCACGGTGCCGATGCGGCTGTCGTCCTCGACAATCAGATCCATGGCGGTGACCACCGGCGAGGTGCCCCGCATATCGGCCACCTCGGCCAGGGTCTTTCCCGTGAGATGGCGCAGGTCTGGGTTACGAAAGCTCACCAGGAGGATGTCCTCCGGAGGAATCATCTCGGTCTCGGCGATCACGCGTTCGCGAATAGCAGGATCCTTGAGGCGTTCGGTGCGCTCGTCGTGATCTCCCTCCTTCACCCAGGCGGGCAGGTCGTAGTTCAGTCCCGTAGAGCTTGCATTATAGGTGTAGATGTCGGCGGTCACGGGAAGCCCTTCCGCCCGCGCCGCCTCGATCAGCGACACGACCTCGTCGAGCTTGTCCCAGTTGCGCTTGTGCGACACCTTCAGGTGGTAGATCTCGCCGCGGACGCCGGACTCCCGGACGATGGTGAGGAACTCTTCGAGAGCCGCGAAGATCTCGTCGCCCTCGTTGCGGATATGGGAGATGTACATCCCGTCGTGCTCGGCCGCCATCTGAGCCAGGGCGATCAACTCCTCGGTCTTGGCGAAGGGAGCCGGAATGTAGGGCAGCGAGGAGCCCACGCCCACAGCACCCTCCTCCATGGCGACGCGCACCAATTGCAGCATCGAATCGAGCTCCTCGGGCGTCGGATCCCGATCCTCGTATCCCATCTCGTGGATTCGCACCGTGGCAGCGCCGACGAAGGACGCGACGTTGGTCGAGATACCGCGATCCTCCAGGTGCTGCAGATATTCACCCAGCGTCGTCCAGGTGACGTCGAACTCGATGTCACTCTGACGGTCGACCATCTCCTGCCGCATAGTCTCGTTGAGCGGTCCCATCGAGTTGCCCTCACCCATGACCTCCAGCGTCACCCCCTGGCGGATGTCGCTCAAGGAGCGCCCATCCTCGATGAGGGATTCGTTGGCCCAGCTCAGCATGTTGATGAAGCCGGGTGCGACGGCCAACCCCGAGGCCTCGATCTCGGCTCGGCCCGTATGGCCGCTCAGGTCGCCGACCGCCGCGATGCGGTCGCCGTCGATGGCCAGATCGGCCACCACTGGCTCCACACCGCTCCCGTCATAGAGCATGCCTCCGCGGATGACGACGTCGAATTCTTCTTTGCCGCAGGCGCTGATCAGAAGAAGCGCTGACGGAATCACGAGCGCCAGAATGAGACCTTTCATGATTTGTCCCCCCTCCCTCGAGAAAGCATAGACTACCAGCCGGGAGGCCCTTCACGACGCGGCAAACCCGCCCGATTTCAGACTTCGGAGACTTCGATTGTGATCAGGATCTTTCTATTGCTACTCGCCTCGTTGTTATCCGTCGCGGCGCACGGATTCACACCTCAGGAGCTCTGGCAAACCTGGCCAGAGGAGCGCTTCGAGACGACTGTCGCGCCCTGCCTACGCCATGCCCAGTTGACGAAGAGCTTGCAGGCCCTCGAGTCCCGGTTCCCGGACAGCCTTCGACTCGAGGAGGTGGGAAAGTCCTTTCTGGGACGTTCCATTCGAATGCTGACCCTCGGAAACGGCGACAAGAGGATCCTGCTTTGGTCACAAATGCACGGCGACGAGCCTTCGGCCACGCCGGCGCTGCTCGATATCGCCCATTACCTACTCGAGCACGTCGAGGAGACCGCATCCCGATCGATCCTCGACACGTTTACCCTGTTGATGATCCCGATGCTCAATCCCGACGGTACCGAGATCTACGAAAGGCGCAACGCCCAGGCCATCGACATCAACCGCGACGCGCTCAATCTCGTCACCCCAGAGGGGAGAGTGCTCAAGAGGGTGCGCGACGAGTACGAGCCCATGCTGGGCTTCAACCTCCACGACCAGAACCGCCGAACCGCCGTCGGCGACACGGGCCTACTGGCAACGAATGCGGTCCTGGCGGTGGCCGGTGACTCGGAGAACACCCTGACGCCTGGCCGACTACGTGCCAAGCGTGCCTGCGCGGCTATTGTGGCGGCCCTGGCCCCCTTCATACCGGGTGGAATGGCGCGTTACGACGAGGACTGGAGTCCGCGGGCCTTCGGCGACAACCTGACCGCCTGGGGCACGCCCGTGGTGCTGATCGAGAGCGGTGGGGTGCCTTCGGGCCACGAGTTCACGGTCCTGACGCGTCTCAACTTCGTGGCGATTCTCAGCGTTCTCCAAGATCTGGCCCTCGACGATCTGGCTGGCCACGACCCGAAAGTGTACGAGGACCTGCTCCGCAACCAGTCCAACTCATGGTCCGACGTTGTGGTTCGCGACGGCTATCTCCTGCAGCCGGGTACTACCCTGGCCTATCGGGCAGACCTCGCCTTCGATCGTCTCCGCACCGATCGCCAGGATGTCGGTTGTTCTCAAGGCGCGACGGCTCTATCGAGGATCTCCGAGATTGGCGATGCTCGCTTCCTCGGGGCCGGACAGAGCCTGGATGCCACCAACGGCCTGCTTCTGGCCCCGTTCGAGGTCGGAGTCGAAGGCTGGTCGGCTCGCAAGTGGCTCGATGAAGTCAGTCTTTCCCGCCTGGCCAGTCTCGGGGTCGGCACTCTCTACTGGTCGGTCAGGGACCGTCGCCTCGAGGCCGCCCGCTCCCGTGCCACCCAATCGGGCGCCAAGGGTCTTCCCCGGATCGAGGTCGTCGCGGCATCCTCTCCCCAACCAAGATTGGTGCTCTCGGGACCGCCGCCCAAAGCCAGGTCTCAGTCACTCGCAGGAATCCTCGAGGCGCTGGGAGCCAAAGGATGGAACACGTTGGGACAGTTGCGGGGGCTTTGGATCAACGAGCCTGGCACCGAGCCGAACCCTCCCCGCCTGCGCCAAGGGCTGGCGGCATCCTTTCTCCTCCTCTCGCCAGCGCCCGACGGCCACATCGATTTCACTGAGACCGAGCTGACTGCGGCATGGCTGGATGGCCACAAGATCGAAAGGACGCCGTGATGCGCCGATTCCCGCGCACGACCTGCCTTCTCTGGATGCTGCTCGCGGTGGCAATGGCCATGCCCGTGGCCGAGAGCCTGGCCGCTCCAGCCTCGAACAGTGTCGGCCACGAGCTCGCGCCCCTGCCGTTACCGAAGGCGGCTCGCAAATGGGTCGATTCCACTCTCGCGAGTTTGAGCCTGCACGAGAAGGCGGCGCAGTTGGTCATGGTACGGGCCAACGGTCGCTATCAGAACCCGGCATCCGAACAGCATCGGGACCTGGTTTCCGAGGTGCGCGATCTGGGCGTCGGTGGCCTGGTCGTCTTCCGATCGGAGCTGGAGAGCATTCCTCGTCTGCTCAACGAGCTCCAAGCCTTCGCGGAGGTGCCGTTGCTGGTGTCGGCCGACGTCGAACGGGGCATGGCTTTTCGCGTTCCCGAAGGCACGGTTCCCTTGCCCTGGGCCATGGCCGTGGGTGCGAGTCGCTCGGAGGAGGCGGCGCGTTTCACGGGTGAGGTGACCGCCCGGGAGGGCCGCGCCCTCGGGATTCACTGGGCACTCGCCCCTGTGGCCGACGTCAACAACAACCCAGCCAACCCGGTCATCAACATCCGTTCCTATGGTGAAGACCCCGAGCTCGTCGCCCGAATGGTGCGGTCCTACATCGAGGGCGCACGTGAGGGCGGCATGCTGACCACGGCCAAGCACTTTCCGGGCCACGGGGATACTTCTTCCGACAGTCATTACGAACGGCCAGTGGTGGGAGTCGACCGCGAACGGCTGGAGACCGTCGAGCTGGTGCCCTTTCGCGCCGCGGTGGAGGCCGGCGTCGACTCAATCATGACCGCCCATGTGGCGCTGCCCTCGATCGATCCCTCGGGAGCCCCGGCAACCCTGTCGCCGCCCATTTCTCGAGACCTGCTGCGCGACGAGCTCGGCTTCGATGGGCTGATCGTCACCGATGCCCTGGAAATGGCCGGCATACGGCCCGCCTGGGCTGGCGAGGCTGCCGTCCGATCCGTTCAAGCCGGGGCCGATGTCGTTCTCCTGCCCGCCGACGTCCGGGTCGCGATCCAGTCCCTGGTGCGAGCGGTCGAGGAAGGGCAGTTGACCGAGGAGCGTCTCGACATCTCGGTGCGCCGGATTCTCGAGGCAAAGGCGCGGCTGGGCCTGCACAAAAACCGCCTGGTGGACCGGGAGGCCCTGGGGCGAAGCGTGGCTCGTCCACAGGATCTCGACCGGGCGCTGGAAGTGGCCGAAGCCTCGATCACGGTGATTCGCAACGACGGCGACATCCTGCCGCTAAAGGCCGAGGAGCCCCTGCGAATTCTCCATGTCGTGATCTCCACCGGCCTGCGCGATCGGGCAATTCAGGGCCTCCCCGAAGCGGAGCTCAGGGCCCGTGGCATTCAAACCAAGACCTTCACCCTGGGGCGAGAGGTCTCTCCCGAAACGATGGACAAGATCCTCGAGGCGGCTCCCGACTACACCCATGTGCTGGTCTCGTCCTTCATCTGGGTCAAATCCTCGAATGATCTCTCGCCCAGCCAGACTCGTTTGATCCAGCGACTCGGGGAGACCGGTCGGCCGGTAATCGTCCTGTCCTTCGGCAGTCCATACTTCCTCGCCGAGATTCCCGAGGTTCCGGTGTTCGTCACCGCCTACGGTTCGGCGGCTTCGAGTCAGCAAGCCGCGATCGCCGCCCTCTTCGGAGAGTTCGATGTCCAGGGCAAGCTGCCTGTAACCCTGCCGGATCTCTATCCGTACGGCCATGGCATCGAGCTGGCGCGGCGCAAGATGACGCTGCTACCTGCGGTGCCGGAACAGGCCGGCTTTCGGCCGGGTGGCCTGGACGCGGTGGATCAAGTCCTTGAGAGCTTCCTCGAGCAGAAGGCCTTTCCGGGCGGCGTCCTGGCTGTTGGCTACCTGGGAAAGCTGGCCTACCTCGAGCCCTTCGGCCGGCTCTCCTACGACGAGGGAGCGCCAGAGGTCACAACCGACACCATCTACGACCTGGCCAGCCTGACCAAGGTGGTCGCCACGACGATGATGGCCATGATCCTGGTCGACGAAGGCTCCCTCGACCTCGACAAGCCTGTCGTGGATTACCTGCCCCTGTTCGTCGGGCCTGGTAAAGAGAAGGTCTCGGTGCGCCAGTTGCTCACCCACTCCTCTGGGTTGGTGGCCTACGGCGACCTCTACAACGAAATCAGCGGCAAGAAGGCCTATCTGGAGCGGATCCAGGGCATGGAACTGGACTACGACCCTGGCACCAAGTCGGTCTACAGCGACTACGGGATGATCCTGCTGGGGGAGATCCTGGAGCGGGTGGCGGGGCAGCCCATGGATGTTTTCCTCGAGGAGAGGGTCTACGGACCCTTGGGGATGACCGACACCGGCTTCCTGCCGGCTGACGACCTGCTCGAGCGCATCGCGCCTACGGAGGACGACCCGTGGCGCGGCTACAGGGTTCGTGGAGAGGTGCACGACGAGAACGCCCATGCCCTGGGCGGCGTCGCGCCTCATGCGGGCCTCTTCAGCACCGCCACCGACCTGGCCCGTTTCCTCCAGATGATCCTCAACGGCGGGGTCTTCGAGAACCAGAGAATCGTCTCGCGGCAGATCGTCGAAGAATGGACCCGGAGAGCCGGAATTCCCGACTCGGACCGCGCCACCGGGTGGGACACCAAGTCGGCGGAGAAGTCCTCGGCGGGCAGCTTCTTCTCGCCCAACTCCTTCGGGCACCTCGGTTACACCGGTACCTCCATGTGGGTCGACCCAGAGCGCGATCTCTTCGTAATCCTGCTGACCAACCGCGTTCACCCGACTCGGGAGAACAACCTCATCCGCCAGGCCAGGCCGGCGGTGGCCGACGCCGTCGTTAAGGCTCTGGACACACCTCTCGTGCAGGTCGGCCTCGAGCGCATCGGTTCGGGTGAGCTCGACTCGCTCGAAGGCAAGAGACTCGGCCTGGTGGTCCATGCGGCCTCGGTCACCAACGATGGCCGCCACGCCATCGACGTTCTGGGCGACCATGGCCTCGACGTGGCCCGACTGTTCTCGCCCGAGCACGGACTTCGGGGTAGGGCTGCTGCTGGAGAGCTCGTCGACAGCGGCGTCGACCCGGTCAGCGGGCTGCCGGTGGTGAGCCTCTACGGCGACCAGCGACGACCCTCGCCCGAGTCCCTCGCCGGCCTGGATGCCCTGGTGTTCGACCTCCAGGGGGCGGGCGTGCGCTTCTACACCTATGTCAGCACTCTGATCCACTGTCTGGAGGCAGCGGCGGACGCCGGCCTGGAGCTCGCGGTGCTGGACCGCCCCAACCCGCTGGGCGGCAATCGAATCGAGGGACCCGTCAGCGCGCCCCGAGATGTGGTGCCAGCCTCGTTCGTCAACCTGGCACCGGGGCCACTGGTACACGGACTCACCCTCGGTGAGATGGCCCGCTTCGTCAATTCCCAACTCGAGGTGCCTGCCAACCTGACCGTCGTGCCGATGGTCGGATGGAGCCGGAAGATGACCTGGGCGGAGACCGGGAGGGAGTGGGTCTCGCCGTCGCCGAACCTGAGAAGCGCTGAAGCCGCCCTGGCCTATCCCGGTACTGCCCTGTTGGAGGCGACCAACCTCTCCGAGGGTCGCGGAACCGAGGATCCGTTTCTGCTGTTCGGAGCCCCTTGGTTGAAGCCCGGCGAGCTCCACCTGTCGGTTCCGGGCTTTTCTCTGGAAGCCGTCCGCTTCTCGCCCATCGCTTCCGAAGCGGCACCCCACCCGAAGTTCGAGGATCAGGAGTGCAACGGTTGGCGGATTCGGGTCCCCGACCGGCAGGCTGCCGCACCCTACGCCCTGGGGGTGACCCTCCTTCACGGACTGCTGGGTCACGCCGATTTCGAGTGGCTGCGCAACGGCGACGTCTTGACTCGCCTGACAGGCACGCCAACGCTGCTCGAGCACCTGCAAGCCGGGAAGACGGTGGAAGAGATCCTCGCGGCGGACAGCGCCGATCACGCGACTTGGCGCGAGGCCCGTAAGAGAGCTCTTCTCTACTGACAGTCTCTACTGGCTGGCCGGCGGCATCTCGCGCGGCCAGATATAGCTCGCCGCCAGACCGACGGCGAAGGTCCCCAGGGAGCCGACCAAGGCAAACCAGGGCCACGCCAGCGGGGTGGCGAAGAAGACGACCAACATGCCGGCTAGACCCACGACGAGGCCAGCCAGGGCCGCTCGTTGACCGACCCGCTCGGTGAAGATCCCTAGAAAGAACACCCCCAAAACGATCCCGGTGGTGAAGGCGGCGATGCCCAGCACGCTCGCGACGACGGTGGATTGGAGCCATTGACCGGCGATACCGACGGCAATCTGGACCAGGCCGAAGCAGGCGGTGAGGATCCGGATGACCCGCAGCTTGCGGGCGGGAGTGATCTCGCTACCGACCAGTGGAAAATACAGATCGTTCGCAGCCGCCGTCGCACAGGAGTTGAGTGAGCTCGAAAGCGTCGACATGGCGGCAGCGAAGATGGCACCCAGCAGAACCCCCAGAACGCCCACGGGTATCTCGTCCAGGATGAAGCGTGCGAAGACGCGATCGGCCCGCTCGAAGGCGACCTCGGGAGGAAAGAGCTGATAGAAGCAGTAGAGCCCCACGCCGATCAGCAGAAACAGCGCGAATTGCGCCAGGACGACAAAGCCGCTGGTAATCAGGGCGCGCCGCGCATCCGACAGGTTGCGAGCCGCGAGGTAGCGCTGCACCATCATCTGGTCGACGCCGTGCGAGCCGAGGGTGATGAACATTCCCCCGATCAGCCCGGCCCAGAACCCGTAGGGCTCACTCCAATCGAGTGTGAAGTCCAAGAACCGTAGCTTTCCAGCCGCCTCTCCCATGCTCATCATCTGCTGCCAGCCACCCGGCAGGTGGTCCAGCAGGAGCCAGAAAGCGAGTAGCGCCCCTCCCATGTAGACCATGAACTGCAGGAAATCGGTCCACAGCACGGCTCGCATGCCGCCGAGATAGGTGTAGACAATCGTCGCGACGCCGATGGTGACCACCGCCCAATGCATCGGGATGCCCGTCATCTCCTGCAGGACGATGGCCGAGAGAAAGAGCCTCAAGCCGTCGGCCAGGCTGCGGGTGACGATGAAGATCACCGAGGCCGTCCTCTTGGTTGCCCCACCGAAGCGTTTGTCGAGAACCTCGTAGGCGGTGAAGAAGTTGCCCTTGAAGTACTGGGGCAACAACAGGAACGCGACGATGAAGCGCCCCACAACGAACCCGAAGACAATCTGTAACCACGTCATATCCCGGCCGTAGGCGAAGCCCGGGATGCTCAAGAAGGTCACCGTGCTGGTTTCGGTGGCGACGATGGAGAAGAGAATCACCCACCACGGCAGATCGCGGCCGCCAACCATGAAATCGGCGGCCGTGCGCGTCACGCGGCCGACCCACATGCCGACAAATACCACGCCGGCCATGTAGGCCAGGAGAATCGCCAGATCGATAGCTCCGACGCTCATGCGTCAACGTCCCGGTTGCGCGCTCGCCGAAGCCCTGTTGGAAGGGATTGGGTCATCCGCGCGGCATTATACGTTTCGCAGCCGGCCACTCACCTCCGGCCGCAGCGAGGTCGAGAACTACATCGAAACGGGAGTGGCCACGCAGTAGCGAGCAGGGCCACTCGGAAGTCTGGGGGCCTTCCAGCAGGGCGCGAACGGCCTTCGCCTTGGCATCACCAATCGCCAGCATTACCAGATGTCGGGCGGACAGCAACGATCCCAGGCCCATGGTGATCGCCCTCAGAGGCCGCCAGTTCGCGGGCACCTCCAGAGATTCGGCGAGATCCGCGGAAAGCTCCACGACGTGGGTCGAAGCTCGAGGCGGTCCCGGCAGATTGTAGGCCACGTGGCCGTCGGCTCCGACACCCAGGAATACCAGGTCCACGCCACCAGCTGCGGCCAGCGCGCTGTCGTAGCGCGCGCATTCGAGGTCGGCATCGGCTGCTCCGTCGGGGATGTCACAACGCTCGGGGTCCAGACCGATTTGTGCCCAGGCGTGGCGCCGCATGAAGGTCCGAAAGGAAGCCGGGTGATCCCCGGGCAACGCGAGCTCATCGAGATTGAAGGCTCTGACCCGGGACAGATCCAGGCCCTGCCGGGCGTGTCGCTTCGCCAGTTCCTCGTAGACGGGAATCGGCGTGCGGCCGGTTGGCAGCCCCAGGACCAGGCTCGGCTCGTCACTGGCTGCCGCCGCGATCACCGCCGCGACCGTCCTCGCTGCGGCTCGCGGATCGCTCTGGACAAGGACGTTCAAAGCTCTCCGAAGTGGGTCAGGACGATACCCTCTTGCCGAATGGCTCGGATCGCCTCGGGATGGGTCAAGACCGCGAGCTCCTGTTCACGCTCATCCACATAACTGCTGTCGAGACGCAGCGCCTCGTCGACCCTTGCCGGATGACACATGAGCTCGGTCACGCCAGTGCCGAGGCCGCCCAGAATCCTCAAGAGAACCTCGAGCCGCGCTTCGTTGCCGAAGAACTCTTCGATGAAGATGTCGGTGGTCGCAATCCCCTCCCGGCGTAGCTGCTCGCCCACCTCTGCCGAGGTGTTGCGGACCGGAAGGCCATACCTGCCTGCAATGCTCACCAGGGCATCGCAGACCACGGGTAGGCGATGAGAGTGGTGGTGGCTGTCCAGATGGGTCGGCAGCCTACCTGTCAGGGCGCGGAATCGACCGAGCTGTGCCTCCACCTCGGCCATCACCTCGACGGGCTGCGCTCCATCGAGACCCTCCGGCTTGGCTGGAAATCTCCCTTCTCCATCCACCAAGCTGGGAACCTCTTCCGGCGGCAAGAGTGGGCGCCCGCCTGTCAGCGCGACGTGAAGGCCGACGCCAATCGCAGGGTTGAGTCTCCAGAAATCAGCTGCCTCCTCTGCCGCAGAGAAACCCACCATGAGCGTCGCGCTCGTCACCAGGCCCTGGCTGTGCGCTTCGAAGATCCCGGAGTTGATACCCGGAGTCCGCCCCAGATCGTCGGCATTGACGATGAGCCGTTTCTCCGCTTTGACCCTCATGATCTATGCGGGCCAGGCATCAGCTCAGCAGTTCGAGGGCCAGGGTCACGGCGCCGGTAGCCGGTTCCTTCTCCAGGCGGATGACCTCGGCCTTGGGCAGGTCGAGATTGCTCTCGACTCGCTCGAAGAGGCTGGGGCAGGCTCGGAAGGCGCCGCCGGCCAGCACCAACGGATAGGAATCAGTGAAGGTCAGCTTCCTGTCGACGGCCCGTGCGGCCCGAGCCAGGTGCTGCGCCGCCTGATCCAGCAGCGAGTTCGCGGCCACGTCACCGTCCTCGGCCGCTTCCTCGACCACGCTGGCCAACTTGGCCACTCGATCACGGGAGCGCTCCTGGTCATAGAACCACTTGACGAGCCCGTCGGGAACGTCCAGGTCGAGCTTCTGGGAGATGCGGTCGAAGAGCGTCGTCGCCGGCCCCCTGCCATCCACGGCCCGCACACCCTGCCGAACGGCCGCATGGCCCAACCAGAAGGCGGACCCTTCGTCGCCCAGGAGATAGCCCCAACCGCCGGAGCGAGCCGTCTCGCCACTGGGGTCCACGCCGTAGGCGATCGATCCGGTCCCGGCCGACACGACGATCCCGACCCCTTCCTCCGCTCCCGCTACGAGAGCGATCAGGGCGTCGTTGACGATGCGGATGTCCTTTCGCAGACCGAGCCGGCGCAACAGGCCTTGAATCAGCTCCTTTTCCTCGGGTCGATCCACACCGGCCATGCCGAGACAGATGGCGTCGATGGGGCCAGGGGACTCCAGGTCCTCGATGATCTGATAGAGCACCTTTTCCACGCTCAACTCGCCGTGGATGACGAGGTTGGCACCTCCCCCGCGGGCCTTGGCGAGCACCTGGCCGGTCTCGTCCGCCAACAGGCCAACCGTCTTGGTCCCACCCGAATCTATGCCGACGACGTAACGCAAGAGATCAACCCTCCTCCTGACAGGTCATGACAATACAGGACTATGGCTCTTTACGGGGGATCGGCGCGGGGTCGCACGCCCAACCCCGGCCCTTCCGGCAGAACGAGCCGCCCGCCCTTCACGGTGACACCAACAAAGGGATCGTTGTCGATCAAGAGGTTGCCATCGAGATCGGCGAAATCGACCAGCGGAGACAGGTGGGCAGCGGCGGTGATCGCCAGGGACGACTCCACCATGCAACCCAACATGACCTGCATTCCATGGGCCCGGGCCACCGCGATCATCCGTCGGGCCTCGCCGAGGCCACCACACTTCATCAGCTTGATATTGATGCCATCGAAGGCTCCGGCCAATCGCGGAATGTCCGCGGCACGGTAGACGCTCTCATCGGCAAACAACGGTAGCGGGCTCAGGCGACGCAACTCTCGCATCTCCTCCAGTTGCCCGGCCGGCAACGGTTGCTCCACCAGTTCCACGCCCATGGACTCGAGCCACTCGAGCCGAGACTGTGCCCCCTCCAGGGTCCAACCCTCGTTGGCATCCACTCGCAGCGGGCGATCCGTGACCCCTCGAACGGCCTCCAGGATCTGCCGATCTTCATCGGAGCCCATCTTGATCTTGAGCACCTCGTACTCCCCGGCCTCTCTGACCTTCGCCTCCACGACCTCGGGCGTATCCATGCCGATCGTGAAGGAGGTTACCGGCGCCTGGCGCGGGTCAATCCCCATCAACTCGTAGAGGGGCACGCCTAGCTTCTTGCCCGCCAGGTCGCAAACTGCCATGTCCATGGCAGCTTCGGCGGCCACTTCGCCAGGCACGGCCACGCTCGATGCCGCGGAGTCGTAGGCCAACGGCGAGGTCAAATGCTGCGCCATCGCTTCCGCGGCTCTGGCGGCTGAGGCGCAATCCTGGTCATAGCGGTCGATGGGCGCGGCCTCGCCCAGACCCACCAGCCCCTCCTCCTCCAACTCCAGGACGAGAGTCTGACGAACATCACTCGCTCCGCGCGCCAGGCGAAAGGTGTGGGTAAGCTCGAGCTCCTGTCGATAGTGCCGTAGGGTAATCATGCTTGGGTGTCCAGTCTCTCCGACCCGGTTGGGGGAGTGCCCCTCAGCATGGCTGCAACGACGCCGGATAGACCGGTCATGAAGGCCTGAAACGGGCTCAAGGATCCTCTGGCATCCGCCTTAAAGACCGGTTTGAAGTTTCTGAACGCCTCGCGGAACCGTCGGACCTGGACGAAGCCGAATCTCAGGGTCAGGTACAGCCCCGTACCGAAGATGAGCGCAATGGTCCATGGCCCCCAGACGAGGCTGCTGGTCCAGGTCACGGCGTTGGCAAGCGTTTCAAGCACCTATTCGCAGGCTCCTTCCCGGTGGGGCAATCGGGGAATCTTATATCGGAGCCGCGAGCCGGCCAGCAGCAGCGACTTCCCGACTGCTGTGCTATACAAAGCGGGTCGCCCCACTAGGGGACCTTCAGGCAATCTCCTGATCATGCGTGCTCTCGTTTTCAACTGTTCCTGCCTCCTGGCAACGGGCCTCGCTCTTCTAGCCTGTGGCTCCGAGACCTCCGAATCTACTTCTTCTGGCGTGCGAGATCCGAATGTCCTGGAGCAACCCTCCATTCTTCTGATCACCCTCGACACGACTCGAGCCGACGCCCTGGGTCTCGAGGCGGACAAGGTCGACACTCCTGTCTTGGACGCCCTCGCTGCGAGCGGGAAGGTCTTCTCCCAGGCCTACGCCACTGCCCCCATGACCTTGCCGGCCCACACTTCCATCCTTACCGGTCTCTACCCGACGGAGCACGGCATCCATGAGAACGGCCGGCGGTTCGCCGATTCCGAACGGCTGTTGGCAACCAGAGTCGAGCGGTTGGGCTACAAGACCGCAGCCTTTGTCTCCGCTTTTCCCCTGGCGGCCGAGTTCGGGTTGGCCTCGGGCTTCGATCACTATGACGACGACTTCGGTGCCGACAACGCCGAGCGGCCGGCCAACGAGACCACCGACCGCGCCCTGGAGTTTCTGAAGCAAGAAGGAGCCCGACCCCTGTTCGTCTGGGTTCACTACTTCGACCCGCACGAGCCCTACGAGCCTCCAGAGCCCTACCGGTCTTTGTACTCAGAGGATCCCTATCTCGGCGAGATCGCCTTCATGGACCGGGAGCTGGGGCGCCTGGTTGAAGCATTCGAAAGCCGCTTCGCCGGAACCCCCTACAAGATCCTGGTTGCCGGAGACCACGGTGAGGGCCTTGGGGACCACGGTGAGACCCTACATGGCAACCTGCTCTACCAGGGCGTCATGCGGGTGCCGCTGATGGTTGTCGGCACTGGCATTTCAGCGGGACAGGTTGATCAACCCGTCAGCACGCGTCGGATCTTCGACACGATCCTGGACTGGGCCGGAGGCGGGAAGGAGAACCTGGGGCTGCTCAGCGGTACCCCGGAGACTGTGCTGGCTGAATCGGCCAAGCCCTACCTGCAATATGGCTGGCAGCCACAGGTAATGGCGGTCGACGGCTCCACGAAGGTCATCCGCTCGGGAGATCTGGAGGTCTATGACCTCCTCTCCGATCCCGCCGAGTCGACAAATCTCCAGGGGCAGGTCGAGATCGCCCCCAAGGTGATGGAGACGCTCCGGACCCACTGGGAAAGAACCCTCGCCGGACCCGACGACTCTGGAGCGGTCCTCGGCCAGGAAGCCAAGGAACGCCTAGCCAGCTTGGGATACGTTGGCTCCGAAGGCCGTACGGTCCTGCGGGACGATGCGCCCAATCCGAAGGACATGGTCGCCCTCTTCCACGATCTCGATATCGGCTCCGCTCGTTTCATACAGCACGACTACGAGAGCGCAATCCCGGTCTTCGAGAGGGTCCTCGCGGCCGACCCCCACAACCCTGCCGTTTCCCTCCGCTTAGCTGTGGCCCATTCCGTTCTGGGTCATGAAGAGGCGGCTCTGGAGTACTTCGACAAGGCGAGGCAGATCAGCCCCGCTTCTGTGGACCTGCAGCACTACCTGGCCATGCACCACTTCCGCTTCCAGCAATGGGCCGAGGCCGAGCCCCTCTTCGAGATCGTTCTCGACGCAACGCCGGACAAACTACCCGCCCTGGAATGCCTGGCTCAGATACGCGAGCGACAGGGTCGCGTCCAGGAGGCGGGCTCGCTTCTGGAGCGCATCACAACCCTTAGGAGCGACCCGCAAGCCGAGTTGCTTAAATTGGGCGAAATGAAGATGTCGGTTGGCGACACCCTGGGAGCCATCCGAGCCTTCGAGCGCGCTCGTGTCATCCAGGAGGACGACTTCGACCATCACCTCGAGTTGGGAGTCCTGTATCTGGCCAACCGGCAGCTACGCGAGGCGGCCGCCTGCCTGGACAGCGTCACCGCATCTCACCCAGCCTACCCCTTGGCGCTGTTCAAGCGAGCCCAGGTCAGCGTCCTGCTGGGCGAGCCCGACCGCGACCAGCGCATCCAGCTCGCCCGCGACAACGCCGACGCTGTTACCGCCCCCCTGATCGCCAACGAGAAGCTGTTCCGCCCACCACCCTCCCCATAGGGATTGAGGCGTGCGGACTACGCCCGTCCGATCTTTGAGGGCTTGGGGGTTGAGGTGGCCGGCGTTCCTTCGGCCAGTCCATGAGGTCTTGGGGTCTTGTGGCCCTGACCCCAGGTCGATTGGTTGTACGGGCCACGCACGATCTCGCTAGCGTCCGCCAGTGGAAGAAGGGTGACTGACGCTTCTCTCCGGTCGATCAGGGTTCGGCGTGGGGACCTCCAGGGGGTTCTTGCAGCGGAGGGGAGGATAGCCCCCTGGGGCCCCACGTCGGACCCCAGCAAGTCGACCGCTCAATTCCTCGGGCATGGCCCAAGACCCCAAGCCCTCAAAGAACGGACGGGCGTAGTCCGGCCGCTTCAACCCCCAAGCCCTCAAAGGTCGGCCGGAGGTACGACGGACGCCTCAAGCCCTAGGAGACGGCTCCTTCGAGGGCGACCAAGGTGCCGTTGGTGGCATCCAGGTGGACCAGGGTGCCATAGGGTAGCGCCGTGTTGCGCTCACCGTGGCCGAAGGTGCCGCCGAGCACGACCGGGACCGGAAGCCTTCTCAGGCGCTCGACGAGGACTTCGCGTGTCGTGGGATGTTGGACGACCTCATCCTCGACCTCGTCGCAATCGGTGAAGTCACCGATCACGACGCCCGAGATCTGCGACAGCACGCCAGCCAGTTCGAAGTGGGTCAGGAGCCGATCGACGCGGTACGGAAGCTCCCCTACCTCCTCGAGAAAGAGCACTGCACCATCGAACTGCGGTTGGAGAGGTGTTCCCAGCAGTCGTGACAGCACCTCCAGATTGCCCCCCAGAAGGGGTCCCCGTGAAACTCCTGTAACCACCGCTTCGAGGCCGGTCAACAGAACGCCCGGTTCTGGATTCTCGAGCAGCCTGAAGAGCGCTTCTCTGTCCTCTCGGGGGAGCGCCGCGAATTGGCTGATCATCGGCCCATGAATCGCCGCAACTCCCGCATGAGCGCAAGCTGCGAGCAACGCCGTGACGTCGGAGAAGCCGACTATCGGTTTGGGGTGCTCCAACAGGGCCTTGCCGTCGACCTGCGCCAGGATTCGCAGCAGTCCATACCCACCTCGCGCCAGGAAGACGGCTCTGCATTCAGCGTCGGCGATGGCGGCGTTGAGTGCTTCCAGCCGATGCTCGTCATTGCCCGCCAGAAAGCCTTCCCTGGCGTAGAGGCCGGCCGCCTCGAAACAGAAGTCGTAACGCCCTTCGAGGGCTTGAAGACCGGCAGCAAAACGCTCCTGGTCGACCGGCCCCGAGGCCGCCACGACGCGGACCTGGTCCCCCGGTTCGAGGTGGGGTGGACGAATGATCGGACTCATCCCCTGATCCTATCCGCTCCCTTCTGGAAACGAACCGAGCGAGCCCCCAGAATGCCTTACAATCGAGCCGTATTGCGCCACGCCACCACCCCGAGCCAGGAGCCCATGCCTCAAGAGACCCGCTTCGCCGCACTGTTCACCATCTGCTTCGGGGTCGCACTCCTGGTGCTAACAGGCTGCTCCTCCTCGCCTGGCATCAATGATCGACCTATCCCCTTCTCTATTGAGCGTCAGGAGGCGACGCTGGACTACATCGCCGAGCACTATGACAAGCATCCTCCGGACATCTCTATCGAGCCCACAATCATCGTCCTGCACTGGACGGCGATCCCCGACCTCGCCAGCTCCTTCGAAGCTTTCAAGCCAGAGCAGCTACCCGGTTCCCGCCCCGATCTCGCGGACGCCGGACAGGTCAATGTCTCCATTCAGTTTCTCGTCGATCGCGACGGGACCATCTATCGCCTCATGCCCGAGACCTGGATGGCGCGACATACAATCGGCCTCAACTACAACTCGATCGGCGTCGAGAATGTCGGTGGCGCCGACAGCGTCGACAACATGACCGATGCCCAGATCGAAGCCAATATTCACCTCGTGCGCTATCTAGCGAAGAAGTACACCTCGATCGACTATCTGATCGGTCACTCGGAGTATCGCGAGTTCGAAGTTCACCCGTTGTGGCTCGAGCTAGACGACAGTTATCGAACGGACAAGGTCGACCCCGGCGACCGCTTCATGACGGCGGTCCGCAAGGCGGTCGCTCACCTGGACCTAAAGGGACCCGAGGAGATTCGGGCAGAGAGGCTCCTCGAGTGATCAGTTGGCGGCTGGCATGAGGTCCTCACGCCGAAGCCGGCCGCAGAAGACCCAACGCCAGTTTCACGGTGGCTCCGAGACCCAGGCTCCTCAAGGGTTGCTCGCGCGCGTGGATCGCCAGGAGCCGCGAGAAGAGATCGGGGCTGCTCGCCAGGGTCTCGATCAGTCGGTGGCGCAAATAGGGCCGCTGCTCAACGAAGAGCAACCCGGCGATAAGTGCGTTGGGAAGAGCGACAAGCCTCCGATACCGACTCTCGTATTCGGCGAGGTCTTTTCTCTCGATCGATGCTGCGAGCGCCGCCGCTTGATGGAAAGCCAGGGACAATCCTTCTCCCGTAATGGCGTCTCGGTAACCGGCCGCGTCACCCACGAGAGCTACCCTCCGATCGGCGACCCGGGAGACTCCACAACGCAGGGGACCAATGCCACGGACCCGACTCGAGGGCTCGCCACCCCGCAGCCGTCGCTCCAGCTTCGGGTGGCGTCTCAGCAGCTGCTCGAAGTTGGCCTTCTCTCCGCTCCACAGCAAGGCGACTCCGACCTCGCCTGGACCCACTGGCGTCACGTAGGCCTCACAGTGGGACCCCCAGTAGACCTCCACCCGGTCTGTCCAGGGCTCTATCCGGAAATGCCGCCTGACGCCAAACCGTCGAAGGCCTCTCGGTGAGCTCTCAAAGCCAGCCCATCGGCGAACCTTGGAACTCAGACCGTCGGCCCCTACGATCCAGCGGGCAGAGATTTGCCCGCGTTTGGTCATCACACCCTGATCGGTGATTCCCAGGACCTTCTCCCCCCAAGCCAGCTCGGCGCCACTCTTCCGGGCCTGCTCGACCATTGCTGCATGCAATTCCGTGCGTCGAACCCCAATCGCAGGCGTTGAAGGGAAGGACGCCTCGGCAACCGTCTGGCCATCGAGATACCGGATGCCTCGAATCTCGTGGCCGGCCTCTGCCAGTTCCACTCGCATGGATCTCAGGCGCTCTGCCCCGTCGGGCATGATGCCCTCTCCGCACGCCTTGTCGATGGGCGGTCGTGCTCCGTCCACGACCATGACATTGATATCTCGTCGCCGAAGCTCCAGCGCCGTGGCTAGACCCGCTGGGCCGCCACCGACCACCACTACTTCACGATCAACCAACCTGGCTCCCACCTCGCCTCCTCGAGCGCCATCGCAGGAACGCCCACGAAGAACGCCACCAGGATCTTGCCAGAAGCACAATGGAGACCACCCTGGGTGGAGTCAACTCGTCACTCAGATACAACCGCAAGGTCTCTGCCCGACGAACCTTGCCCGAAGAGGTGCGCGGCAACGTTCCCGGCTCCAGCACTACAACCCGATCGGCCGCGACGCCGCTCGCCTTCAGCACTTCCTGCCGACATCTGTCTTCAATCTCTTCTCTCGCTTGCAAGCGACCGCCGGCGCGTCTTTCGACAAAGAACCATACCTCCTCGGCCTCTGCTCCCTCGGGAAGGTGACTCACGGCCGCCACGCAACCTGTTCGAACACCCTCGACCGCCGAAAGGGTGCGCTCCAGCTCTTCTGGGGCGTGATTCTGCCCGCGCACGATGATCACATCTTTCGCCCGGCCGGTGACGAAGAGCTCTTGCTCGAGGCGGAATCCGAGATCCCCCGTGTCGAGCCACCCGTTCCGGAGCACTTCGGCGGTGCTCACGGGACGATTCAGATACTCCCTCATCAGGGAGGGTCCTTGCACCCAGATCCGACCTACTCGTGCTTCCTCTTGCTCCTTTCCCGTTCGGTCCCGGATCGAGATTCGAAATCCAGGCAAGGGTTGGCCCACCGAAACCAGCTCGACGCCTGCGGCATCCGGCACTGCCAGGCCTTGATCGGCCAGAGATCGCCGATCGAATCTCTCGCTGTAGAAACCACGTCCGAGGGGAGTGAATGTCACGGCCAGGGAGGCTTCCGACAGGCCGTAGACCGGAGTCAATGCCCGCGGCTCGAAGCCCCACCGCGAAAAGCGCTCTGTGAACGCCCGCAGGACCGAGGGGGCAACCGGCTCCGCGCCGTTCAAGGCGACCTTCCAACAGGAGAGATCCACTCCTGTCATCTCCTCATCGCGTATCTTGTCGACGCAGAGACCATAGGCGAAGTTGGGCGCCGGCGAGACGGTGGCGCCGTAGCGGGAAATGGCTCGCAGCCAGACGGCCGGACGCGCCACAAACACTTCCGGGGGAATCAGTGTCAGAACCGAGGGACGCTCCAAGGCCGGAAAGACACAGCCGATCAAGCCCATATCGTGGTAGAGCGGCAACCACGAAGCCCCCGTATGGCGCACCTCCGCAGTATCCGGCCAAAATTGGTTCAGGGCCGCCACTTGTGCCATCACCGCAGCGTGGGTGAGCGCTACCGGCTTGGGATCCACCGTGGTGCCGGAGGAGAACTGCACCAAGGCCAAGTCCCCAGGGCTCGCCTTCGGTAGGCGGCCGTCTCCGCCCACTAGTTCGTCAAGAGCAAGACAGCCGAGCTCCGGGTCCGCGCGTTCGATAGCCTGGCCGAGGATTCTACGAACTCGAGGCGAGACCAGCACGACTCGCGCCGTAACGGACTGCAGCAGGCTCGCGGTCCGGGCGAAATACTCTTCCAGCCTGCCCAGGCGCACGGGCGGGTAGAGCGGCACCGGGACGGCCCCGGCCAGCAGCGCTCCAAAGAATCCGAGAAAGAAGCTCCTCTCGGTCGGAAAGATCAACGCTACCCTGTCGCCGCGGCGCACCCCGAGCCGGCGAAGGCCCGCCGCTACCCCGAGCGATTCTTCGTAAACCTCGGACCAGCTCAACCATTCGGCCTGCTCTGTTCTGTCGAGCAGTCGAAGGCCTGTCTTTGGGAACCGGGCTGCCCTTTCCAGAGCCTCCAGAAGCGTGGTTGATTCGGATTCCTGCATCGCAGAGCTACTCAGCGGTCTTCTGCTCGACGATTCGGACCAGATCTCCGACCGTCTCGATGACCGCCTCGTCCTCTTCGTCGAGGCAGACTCGAAAGTGATTCTCAACTTCGACGGCCAGCGTCAGGAGTCTCAGCGAGTCGAGCTCCAAGTCCTCGACCAGGTGCATCTCTGGCCGCAGCTCTCCCTTCCAGCCCAGATGCCTCGCGGCCACTATTGCTACGCCGTCCAGAATCGTCTGCCGTGTCATTCAGACATCTCCACGGTAGAGTGCAACGCCGATTCTTCCACCCTGATCCGGGTCTTCAACAGCACGGCATTGAGAATGCTGTAGGTCAGTGCCGTGAGCCAGGCGGTGTGCACCAAAGGAAGGGCGGCGATCTCCAAGACCACCGCCAGGTAGTTCGGGTGCGACAAGAAGCGAAACGGGCCCCTCGTTATCCGCGACGCTCCAGGCAGCAGTACTACCCGCGTCGTCCAGCGTTGCCGCAAGGTCACGACCACCCAGTAGCGTAGTGCCATGGCGACGATCAGTAGCAGCATCATGCCAAGAGCCAAGGGTGGAATCAGTGGCCTGTCCAGCATCCACACCTCCATCGGGGCTGCAACCAGAAACGTCGTGTGCAGCAAGACCATCCACGGATAGTGGTCCTGCCCAACCTCGAACCCACCGCGCTCCAGAAGCCAACGACGATTGCGGCCTGCAATCCACAATTCGAGGAGGCGCTCCAGACCAACCAATGCGACCAAACCGGTGAAGAGCCAACGGCTGTCTACCATTCCAGCAGTACCAGCTCCGAGCAAAAGCCCGGACCCATGGCGAGCAGCATCCCGAGGCTGCCCGGCTCGGGACGCCGGCGCCGCATGGTTTCTTGGAGTACCAGAAGCACCGATGTCGAAGAGAGATTCCCGACCTTCTCCAGGCTTTCTCTGGTCAGGTCCAACGCTTCGGGCTGTAACTCGAGGGCCTCCTCGAGAGCGCTCAGGACCTTCGGCCCCCCAGGATGAGCCACCCAGGACACGATGTCGCTCCGCTTCAGCCCCTGATCTGCGAGAAAGTCGTCGACATCCTGGCGCAGATTCCCGCTTACCATCTCCGGGACCTCGGCAGAGAGAACGACCTGAAAACCCTTCTCGGAGATGTCCCAGCCCATGACTCTCTCGGTGTCGGGATAGAAGACCGAGCGAGTAGCCACGATTCTCGGCCCTGCTGCTCGCCGCTCGCTGCCCACGATCACGACAGCCGCCGCTCCATCACCGAACAGGCCTGAGGAAATGAGATTCGGTATCGAAAAGTCCTGCATCTGAAGGGTCAGAGAACAGAGCTCAACCGACAGGAGAACCACGACCTCATCGGGGTAGGCCTTCACATAGTCGGCAGCCCTGGAGATGCCTGCCGCTCCGGCTACACATCCCAGACCAAAGATCGGCAGGCGCTTGACTCTCGGCGGCAGATCCAACCGGTTCACCAGGCGCGCGTCGATGGACGGAGTCGCCACACCGGTCACCGAGACGAAAATGAGACAGTCGACGTCAGACGGTTCCAGCCCCGCCTGCGCCAGGGACTTCCGAACGGCCTGCTCGCCGACATCCTGCGCGACCCGGATCCAGGCGTCATTGGATTGACCCCAACTCTCGAGCTTCGAATAGTCGTCGATCGGCAGAGCCAGATAGCGCCCACCCACAAGAACGTTCTTGTGTAGGGTCTCCAACCTGCCCTGATTGAAGAGTTGGCGGGACCAGACCCGCTTGAACTCCTCCAGCAGGCGCTCCTGGGGGTAGTAGTGGGAGGGAAACGCCTCGCCCACGGACGCGATCTTCATTCCTTAGAGCACCTCGATTTCCAGCCTGGTCAAACCCGGTCATCCGAGAGTGGCGAGGCTGCACTGTGTACGGCCTCCTGCGAGATTCGGATCCTGCTCTCTCGCTCGACTTGAGCCGTTGATCATAGACCACCCTGATGGGCAGTGCTTCTCTCGGGCATCGGCGGGGTTGTACACTCTCCCCCTCCTTGGCCCTGGGTGATCCGATACTCGCTCCGTTCCGTATAGGCCCAGCAGAAGTCATGTGTCCTTTTCGGCTACAGCCACTGCACCTCGTGTTCACACTCGGACCGCACTGTGAGCAGCTCCGTCGCGGCTTGCCGTCGCGACCCCTACACGGTGCCGAGCGGGTTTTCCACCAGCGAAGCCTGCATTCCGTCCCGGCAGCCCGCCTGACGATACCGAACGCCAAACACCTTGCACCGCCGGCGAAACGAGCGGCTGGTGAAAGATCATGTCGCACGTGCCGGAGACACGAGTCTCCTTGAGAGAGGAAGCAAGACGCCATGACAACGGTCAGTGTGGAAAAAGCGGTCAAGGATCGCTACGGCCTGGGAGCCGAGACGCGGGTGGCAGAGCTGTGCTGCCCGACGGACTACGACCCGCAGTACCTCGAAGTGATTCCGCACGAGGTGCTCGACCGGGACTACGGCTGTGGTGATCCCAGTCGATATCTCAAAGAGGGTGAGACGGTTCTCGACTTGGGGAGCGGCACGGGCAAGATCTGCTTCATCGCCGCTCAGGTGGTAGGAGAGACCGGTCGGGTCATCGGCATAGACATGACCCCCGAGATGCTGGCCGTGGCACGTCACGCCGCACCACGGGTAGCCTCGAGTCTCGGGTTCGCCAACGTCGAGTTTCGGCGCGGTCGAATCCAGGATTTGAAGCTCGACCTCGATCTGCTGGAAGAGGAGCTGGTGGCAAAGCCGGTGGGAGACGTAGAGAGCCTTCTGGAGATTCAGGGGCGCAGCGACGAGCTCCGTCTCAACCAGCCCCTCGTGGCCGATGACTCGGTCGATGTCGTGGTTTCCAACTGCGTCCTCAACCTGGTGGACAACCGCCAGAAGGAAGAGCTGTTTCAAGAGATCTGTCGGGTCTTGAGGCGAGGCGGCCGTGCCATCATCTCCGATATTGTCAGCGACGAGCTGGTTCCGGATGCGATGCAGAAAGACCCTGAGCTCTGGAGTGGCTGCATATCCGGCGCCTTGACCGAGGAGGCCTTTCTCGCCGCTTTCGAAGAGGCCGGGTTTCACGGCCTGCGTATCCTGGTTCGCCAGCAGCAGCCGTGGCAGACAGTCAATGGCATCGAGTTTCGCTCGGTCACCGTGGAGGCCTTCAAGGGCAAGGAAGGCCCCTGCCTGGAGCGCAACCAGGCCGTCATCTACAAAGGCCCATTCAAGGAGGTCCTGGATGACGACGACCACCGCATGGAGCGCGGCCTTCGCTACGCCGTCTGTGACAAGACCTACAACCTCTACCGGCAGGAGCCGTATCGCGACTCCTTCGAGTTCTTGGAGCCTCTGGAAGCGATTCCTCTCGACGCGGCCGAGCCTTTCGACTGTTCTAGAACTCCCCTTCGCGAGCCTCGGGAGACCAAGGGAGAGGACTACGACCTGACCTCTGCCGCGGCCGAGCCCTGTTGCGGACCGGAGGGCTGCTGTTAGTGCTGTCAATCGAAGCTTCAAAGGCCACGGCACCGCGCGTGGCTCTACGCTCTCTCGACACGCTCTGGTTCCAAGTGGCGGGGACAGTGTGCAATCTAGCCTGCACGCATTGCTTCGTCTCCAGCTCCCCCTCCAACCGGACCCATGAATTTCTATCTCTGGAGGCGATCCTTCCCTATCTCGAGGAAGCCGTGACCCTTGGCGTCAAAGAGCTCTACTTCACTGGCGGTGAGCCCTTCTTGAACCCGGAGATGGAGACGATTCTCGAACGAGCTCTCCGGGTCGGGCCCACAACCGTGTTGACGAACGGCTTGCTACTAGACCCCGAGCGCTGTCGCAGGTTGAGTCGACTCGCCGAGAAGACCGACTACTCTCTCGACTTCAGAGTTTCCATGGACGGCTTTTCTCCCGAGACCAATGACCCCATCCGCGGGGAAGGGACCTTCGAACGAATCCTCCGGGGCGTGTCGAATCTGGTCGAAGCGGGCTTGAATCCCGTCATTACTGTCACCGAGGTCTACGAGGACAACGGCTCCGCGAGTGGCAAAGAGCGCTTCTTCGAGCTCTTGCGCGATCTGGGAGTCGCCAAGCCGCGGCTCAAGGTGCTGCCTGTCTTCCAGATCGGGGCCGAGGCCGAGCGCAGCGGTGCCTATGAGGCCTGGCAACGACTGAGGGACAGCGACACCCTGGATGAGGGATGGAGCCACCTCCAATGCAGCTCTTGCCGGATGGTGACGGACCAAGGTGTCTGGGTCTGTCCGATTCTTGTCAACGAGCCACGAGGCAAGATGGGGCAGGCCCTGGCCGACACCCTCGAGCCCTTCGCCCTCGAGCATCCGGCATGCTGGACCTGCCACGTCTATGGAGTCTCCTGTAAGACATGAGCGCTGCCGAGAACGGCAAGCTGACCACCCATCGGGGAATGGCCACCTGGGGCGAGCGCCTGGTGCCACTCGAGAAGTTTCGGCAGGCAACCGCGAGTCTGGGTCGTCGGCTATCGGACGCCGAGCGCCGAGCGGAGCAACGCGACTTTCTCAGGCGAGAGAGTGACGCCACTCCCGTCGAGGGTCCCTACTCACGGGTCGTTGTTTTTGGCGGCGTCTACAACAACCATCTCGCCCTGGAAGCAGTGCTCGACGCCGCTCACAAGCATGGCGCCGAGGCCGTCTATTGTCTCGGCGACCTCGGAGGGTTCGGACCTTCGCCAGAAAAGGCCTGGCCTGTCCTGCTCGAAGGCGAGGTCAGAACTCTTCAAGGCAACTACGAAGCATCCCTCGCCGCTGGCCGAGAAGACTGCAATTGCGGCTACACCGACCCAAGGGACAATCACTTCGCCACCCTTTCCTATCACTACACGTCGGAGCACTGCTCCTCCGACTTCAAGCGCTGGATGGGAGACCTACCCTTGCGACGACGTATCCGTATCGGACAGCGCGAGCTGCTCCTGGTACACGGTTCTCCCCGCCAGATCAACGAGTTCTTGTTTCATTCCACATCGCCCGTTTCCTTTCTCGAAGTGCTCCTGAACCAGGAATCCTGCGACGGCCTGCTTTGCACCCACACCGGTCTCCACTGGCATCGCCGCCTGCCCTCCGGACGCGACGTCGTGAACGTGGGGGTCATCGGTCGGCCCGCCAACGACGGCCAGCCTGGCGTCTGGTATGCGATGCTGGAAGCCCGAGACGGCGATCTCGGGGTCGAATTGCTTCCCCTCGAGTACGATCACGTGTCTCTGGCCCGCGAGATGCTGCAGCGGGGCCTGCCGCAGGAGTTCATCGACACCATTCGCCACGGCTGGTGGACCACCTGCTTGGAGATCCTGCCCGCTCGCGAGCGCGCGAAATCGCGCTACTGAATCCTGGCGCTCGGAAGAAGACGCATCAACACTCACCGGAGAAATCGAACGTGCGCCTGAAGAACCGCCGAATCGCCATCATCGGAGCCGGCCCAACCGGTCTCGAAGCCGCCCTGGCCGCTGCCGAAGCAGCGCTGCCCTTCACCCTCTATGAAGCTGGGCCTACAACCGCCGCCTTCCTGCGGATGTGGGGCCACGTCAGGCTCTTCTCCCCCTGGGACCTGGATGTCTCACCCAGGGCCCGCAAGGCACTGCTGGCGGCAGGCCACGATGTGCCGTCCGGGGACGACTGCCCAACTGCTGAAGAGCTCGCCGACGCGATCTTCGAGCCACTGGCGAAGCTGCCCGTCCTCGAAGAGAACATCCACTTTCGCACACCGGTGCTGGCCGTGAGTCGCGAAGGCCTCCTCAAGAACGAAGAGATCGGCACCCCACGACGTGCTCGACACCCATTCCGACTTCTACTTACGGACTCTCGGGGGCGAGAGTGGACCGAACAGGCCGAGATCGTGCTCGACTGTACAGGTAACTATGGGACGCCGAACGCCCTGGGCGACGGCGGCATACCAGCCCCCGGCGAGGAGAGCCTGGAGGACGTCATCGTTCGCTGGGTCCCCAACTTCGCAATCCAGGAGAGTGCTTGGGCCGGCAAGGAGATCCTACTCGTCGGCGCCGGCCATTCCGCCCAGACCGCCGCGGTGGAGCTGGACGCCTTGGCCGAGCGTCATCCCGGAACGCGGGTTCTCTGGGCCATTCGACGGGCCGAGCCGATCTGGGCCGTCCAGGAGGACGACCCCCTCCCAGCGCGCGCAAGGCTGATTCGCCAGTCGCAAGCACTTGCCTCGGGTGGCTCGGATGCGATCGAGATGGTTCCGGGCGTCGTGGTGGACTCGCTGGCGAGGAAGGGTAACCGCATCGGAGTCACCTTCCGTGATTCTGGGGGCGGGAAGCACAGCGTGGAAGTCGACCGCGTCCTGTCCCTCACCGGCTTCGTCGGCGATCATCAGCTCTACCGACAACTCCAGATCCACGAGTGCTATGCGACCAGCGGACCCATGAAGCTGGCCGCCTCCCTTTTGGCCTCGGGATCGGATGCCGATTGCCTGACTCAGACAGGTCAGGGTATCGAAACCCTCATCAATCCCGAGCCCGACTTCTTTATCCTCGGATCCAAGTCCTACGGCAGGAACAGCTCTTTCCTGATGCGCCTCGGCTGGCAACAGGTCGACGAAGTCTTCGAATGGATCACCAAGGGCCGCGTTACCTAGTTAAGCCCTCGGTTAGCGGAAGTCTGTCCCCTCAGGCCCCTATGCCCTTCCTTTCACGCCGCCTCGTCCCCCCCTTCACCGGGAAACTGGGCCCTGAGGCATTCCGCGAAGCTGCGGCAGGCATCCGTGACGGTGAAGATGCCGGCCAACCTGTCCTCCTTGACCACCAGGACAGAGCCGGCCCGGCGCCGGGCCATCTTCGACAGCACCCGATCCAGCGGCTCTGACAGATCGACCAGAAAGGCCTCCCGGCAGGCGACGTCAGCGACCAGATCTGCCTCGCTGCCAGTGCTCTCAGCGCGCCGAAGGTCGGGATCGCTGATGACACCGATCAACTCTCCCTGATCCATCACCGGCAGGTGGTGGAATCCGAGCCCTGCCATCATCTTTCTGGCCTTCGTCGTCGTCTCACTCGCCTCGATGGAATGCGGGAAAGGGGTCATCACGGCCTTGACCGGGGGAATGCTCTTCACATTGCGGGGCCACATGACTCATCCTCCTTCAGGAGACAGCCAGGCCGGCAGCTCTGTGGCCCTGTCGAGGCAGACAAGGGGCCGAGCCTCCTCCAGGGTGGTCCGACTCTCAGAGCCGCTGCAGACGGCGACTGCGGCCGCACGGGCATTGTGGGCCATCTCCAGGTCGTGGATCGTATCGCCGACCATCAGGGTTCGATCGGTGGTGACTCCCAGTTCGTCCGCGATGTCGAGAATCATCTGCGGGTCGGGCTTGCTGCGGGCCTCGTCCACCGTCCGGGTCGCCAGAAAGAACTCACCCATTCCGGTAGCCTCGAGATCTCGCGTCAGGCCCTTGCGGCCCTTGGCAGTAGCCAACCCCAGCAGATAGCCCGCTAGCCGCAGATCCTCCAGCAGACCACGCACGCCAGGAAAAAGCTGCGGCTGATGGCAATAGGTCGTGAGCCAGTGCCGACCGTACGTCTCGACGATGGCCCGGAACAACGTCTCGTCGCACCCAGGGGCAAAGCGCTCCACGGTCTCCCGCAATCCCAGTCCTATTGCGCCGCGAATCTGCTCGTCCGGCACCGGTGGCTGGTCCAGGTCCCGCAGGGCCTGCTGGGTGCACGCCACGATGCTCGAAATCGAGTCCAGCAAGGTGCCGTCCCAGTCGAAAATCAGAAGACTGAACGGGCCGGGTGCCGGGATCGCTGCTGCTTCATCTGGAGGTTTCATCGCTGAGACGGCCGGAAAAGTCCTTGCTCGAGTCTAGCAACGCTCTCCTCGACCGACGACCGGTTCCAGCGGCGAATAGACCAGGCCGCCGACCACGGAGTCCTCGGGTCGCGGGCTCGAGCTCGCCCGGACAGTGGTGACCACTCTCGCCTCGACACTGGTTCCTGGAGGCAGAACCACCCCGAAGCCCAAGATCGACCCTGCCACGTGGCACCGCTCGCTGACGCGAGCCCCGGGCAGCAGCAGAGAATCCGCCAGGTAGCAGCCCGCATTGATGCGGCAGTCTTTTTCGACGACCGTCCGTCGCAGCTTCACGTCGTTGGCCAGCTTCGCGCCCTCGGCAACCCAGTTCTGAGACCCAATCCCAGGCAGCAACCTCCGGCCCACCCAATCCCGAACGCCTTCGAGATAACGCTGTGGGGTTCCCAGGTCGTGCCATGGACGATTCGTTTCCACCGCCTTCACGAGACCTCCCCGGGAGACCAACGGCTCATAGAGATCGGCGACAAAGTCCTGTGGTTGGCCCTTCCGTATCCCGCCCAGAAGCCCGGGTGACAAGACATGGGCTCCCATGAACACCCGGTGCCGATCCTTCTCTGTGGCACCTGCGGACCCGCGAAATGCAACGATGTGGTTCTTTTCGTCCAGTCGCACACCGCCGCCGAAGGGCCCCGGGTCGACGCGGCGAGAGACCAGCATTGTCGCCTGTGCATCGCTCTTCTGGTGCTTCTTGACCAGACGCTTGAGAGGCCAGCGGCAGAGGCTGTCCCCGTTGATCACGAGTACCAGGTCGGCTGGTCGGAGGAACTCCTCGAGAGGGCCGAGGGCGCCCAGGGTTCCGAGCAACTGCTCTTCCGGTGAATAGGTCAGGGGCATTCCATCAACGGAGTCACCGAGGTGCTCGCGAATGGACTCCCCCATGTGGCAGAGGTTGACGGCTGCCGCCTCGCACCCGAGGCGGGCCAATTGACCCAAGGTGCGGCCGGCGATCGACTCGCCCTGGACGGGCAATAGTGGCTTGGGGGCGAACTCGGTGAGTGGCCGCAGGCGGTTGCCATGCCCCGCAGCCAGCACGACGGCCCGCAGTCGAAGCTCCTTCAAGAAAAAACCATGTCCGGCGGCGCCTCGGGGTGCTCCCGCCGGTAGTCCTCGTAAAGGTCGAGATAGGTGCGCATTTCCGCCTGCTCTACATCGAACTCACATCGCTGCGCGACTTTGGTGGCGCCGCTGCCCTCGAACTCGACAAAATCACCGATCGGTGTGTGGTCCAGGGCGACCATCACACCCCCCAGCCGCCACTCTTCGCGCTTCTTCTCATAGCGTTTCACCACTTCGTAGCCCAGGCCTAGCAAGATGGCATGGACCTCATCGCCGTTTTCCACCTTGGTCTCGCGTTCCGAGCGGATCTTGACTCCATCCTCGAAGGTCGGAGACCCCTTGAACGTCAGCGACCAGCCCGCCCGGTCGCGGCGCAGGCGCAGGATCTCACGCTTCTCGAAGAGCCTACCCTCACAATCGTAGACCAGGTTTTCCTCGGCTCCCCCGGCCGACAGGCGTTCGGCTTCGAAGGCCAAAAGGCGCTCTCGCATTGCTTCCAGGTTGTCGCAAGGGAATTTCAACTCCCGTTCCACGGTCTCCCTCTGTTGGCTGGCGGGTTCAGACTCGTTGCGGTTCATGCTATTTCACCGACCTCGTCCAGGAGTCGCACAATCGTACGAATTCCCTTGTAGAAATGGCTGATATTGAACTTCTCGTTCGGCGCGTGCAGGCGATCGTCGGGAAGGCCGTGACCAATCAGCAGGACGGGCACGTTCAGGACCTTCGCAAAGGTGGCCACGATGGGGATGGAGCCGCCCTCGCGAACCCGCACCGGTTGGGCGCCCCAGATCTGCTCCTGGGCGACCATCGCGGCATCGGCGATCGGGCCCTGGACATCGATGAGCACCGGCTCGGCTCCATGCAGGTCGCTCACCTCGACCTCGACCCCTGCCGGAGCGATCTCCTGAACATAGTCGCTGAAGAGCCGGGCGATCTTCGCCGGGGCCTGATTCGGTACCAGGCGCATGGAAACCTTGGCTCCCGCCCAGGCCGGAATCACGGTCTTGGCGCCCTCACCTTGGTAACCACCGTAGATGCCGTTCACGTCGCAGGTCGGGCGCCCCCAGGCCCTCTCCAGGGTGCTGTAGCTCTCCTCGCCGAACAACTCGCTCACGCCCAGATCGGCCATATAGGTTCCTTCGTCGAAGGCAAGCTTGGCGAACTCCTCTCGCTCCCAGCTCTCGAGCGGGCGCACGTCGTCATAGAACCCCGGAATGAGAATCTTGCCGGTCTTCGGATCCTGGAGCCGGGCGATGATCTGACTCAATGCATTCGCAGGATTGGCGACGGCGCCGCCGAACGTTCCGGAGTGCAAATCTCGGTTGGGGCCCGTAACCTTGAGCTCCATATAAGCCAGGCCCTTGAGACCGTACAGCAGGGCCGGTTGACCGGGCGCGAACATGGACGTGTCCGAGACGACCACGGCATCGCAAGCCAGACGCTCGCCTGCATCCTCGATGACGAACTTCTCGATTCCGTGACCACCGATCTCCTCTTCGCCCTCGACCAGAAACTTGACGTTGACCGGCAGCTCTCCCCGCGTCTCGAGCAGTGCCTCGACCGCCTTGAGGTGCGTAAACGACTGCCCTTTGTCATCGGTGGCCCCACGACAGACCAGGAGATCTCCCTCCTCGGTTGGCTCGAACGGAGGGCTGCGCCACTCTTCGATTGGGTCGGCCGGCTGCACATCGTAGTGCCCATAGAACAGCACCGTTGGTTTGCCTTCTGCTTGGGTCCACTCGGCGTAGATCAGCGGGTTGCCATCTGTCTCGATGGCTTCGGTCGCCAGTCCAGCCGCCTCGAGTTTCGCCAGAAGAAACTCGCTGCAGCGCAAGACCTCGGTTTTGTACTCAGGGTCGGTCGAGACCGACGGAATCCGCAGATACTCCTTGAGCTCCTCCAGATAGCCGGCTTCCTTTTCGTCCAGGAAGGTGAAGACGTCCTGGCTGGCTTCTGTCATGGCATTGATCCCTCCGAATGTCTCTCGATCCACGCGGTGATCTCAGTCTAGCAGAGCCCTCGGCCCGCAAGATTCATACAGCTCGAGAGGGTTTTGTTCCGGGCTCACCGACGAGTTGGTCCAGGTTCACGGCGTTGACGACTACGTGGGCGAGGATCGGGGCCAGCAGGTTGCCACGCCACAACATGAGGCCGGCGAGGGCGAGACCCGCCACGCCGGCAAAGGCCGTCCAGGCCTTGTAGGTGCTACCGGGTCCGGTGTGCAGCAGCGTGAACAGTACCGTGGCCGGAAACCAGCCCCACGCCCCCTGAACGGCACCGCGAAAGAACAACTCTTCGGCAAAACCCGACAGCAGTGCCAAGGCGACGATCTCGTGTCGCTCCATGGGGCCCAACAGCTCCGCCAGTTGCTTTTCGAGTTCGACTGCGCTCGTCAGCCTGCGGCGCGCTGCCCTCCAAAGACCGACGAGGAGACCTCCAACACCTACCCCGAGCAGAGCATCCAACCACCAACTCTCCGCGTCCACGAAGAGTGCCGGCAAAATGGCGCCCTCACGCCAGCCAACCCAGAGGGCGCCGGCTATCGCCAGGATCAGATAGAAGATCCAGGCGAATCGATAGACGAGGCTTGTGCCGCTATGGTTGCGAACGGTTCGACCCTCCGCTCTCTACTCTGCTCGGCTTGGGTAATGCCTGTTGCTGACGGGCCGTCAGTTGACTGGCTCGGACTCTGGATCAGGTTCCTCGCCCACCACCTCTTCCTCCCGCTCGCTCAGTTTGGCAACCGAAACCAGGCGGTCCTCGCCATCCAGGTCCATGAGCTTCACGCCCTGCGTGGACCGGGCGCTGACCCTGACGCCGTCGACAGGGATGCGGATGATCTTGCCATCCTGAGTGATCAGAATCAGGCCGTCCTCGGGTTGCACCTGCATGGCCCCGATGACCTCGCCGGTCTTGCCGGAGACCTTGAGGTTGATGATTCCCTTGCCGCCCCTGCGCTGCAATCGATACTGCGCCACCGGGGTTCTCTTGCCGATGGCCTTCTCGGCAACCGACAAGACCTCGCCGCCCTCCAGTTCCAGGGTCTCCATAGAGACGACCTTGTCGCCCTTGCGCAGCGAGATGCCTCGCACGCCCCGCGTCGCGCGCCCCATGGCGCGGGCATCCTTCTCCGAGAACCTGATAGAGAAACCCTTGGCGGTTACCAGCAGGATCGTCTTGTCGCCGTCGGTCACCCGCACGTCCAACAGGCGGTCCCCTTCGTCCACTTTAATGGCGATGATGCCGCCGCTGCGAGGGTTCGCATAAGCCGACAACTGCGTCTTCTTGATCGTGCCCTTCTCCGTGGCGAAGATGAGGTTGTGATCCTCTGGAAAGTCCCTCACCGCCACCGTCGTCGCGATGTTCTCCTGCTCTTCCAGATTCAAAAGATTGACGATCGCCTTGCCTTTTGAAGCCGGGCCCATCTGCGGAATCTCGTGCACCTTCAACCAGTGCACTCGCCCCGTCTCGGTGAAGACCAGGATGTAGCTGTGGGCCGAGGCTACGTAGAGATGCTCGACATAGTCGTTGTCCTTGGTCACCATTCCCATCCGACCCTTGCCACCGCGATGCTGCGCCCGGTACAAGGACAGGGGCGAACGCTTGACGTAGCCCGTCTTGGTAACCGTGATCACCATATCTTCGTCGGCGATCATGTCCTCGATGGTGATGTCTCCGGTCTCTGGAATGATCTCGGTGCGCCGTGGGTCGCCGTAGGACTTCCGAATCGCCTCGAGCTCCCCGCGAATCTCCTGAAGTATCAGGTGATCCGAAGCTAGGAGTGCTCGCAGCCGCTCGATCAACGCCATGAGCTCCTTGTATTCCTCCACCACCTTCTCGCGCTCCAGGCCAGTGAGCTTCTGAAGGCGCATTTCCAGAATCGCCTGGGCTTGAACCTCACTGAGCGCGAACGACTCCATCAGGCGGGTCCGTGCTTCCTTGGGCGTTTGGCTGGCCCGAATCGTCGTAATCACCTCGTCGAGGTGATCGAGCGCCTTGAGGATTCCCTCCAGGATGTGGGCCCGCTCCTCGGCTTTCCTCAAATCGAAGCGGGTGCGTCGCACCACCACGGTCTTCCGATGGTCGATGAAGTGGGCGAGCATCTCCTTCAAGTTGAGGACCTTCGGCTGGTTGTCAACGATCGCCAGCATGTTGATGCCGAAGGTGGTCTGCATCTGAGTCATCTTGTAAAGCTGATTGAGAATGACCTCCGGTATTTCGCCCCGCTTGACCTCGAGGACGATTCGGATGCCGTGTCGGCTCGATTCGTCTCTCAAGTCGCGGATCCCTTCGAGACGCTTGTCCCGTACCAAGCCGGCGATGTTCTCCAGCAGCTTCGACTTGTTGACCTGGTAAGGAATCTCGCTGACGATGATCGCCTGCCTGTCGGTCCTGGCGTGGGTCTCGATCGATGCACGAGCCCGCATTTGAATGCCGCCTCGTCCCGTGTGGTAGGCGTTGTGGATTCCGTCCACACCATGGATGAACCCGCGGGTCGGAAAGTCAGGCCCGGGAATGACCTGCATCAATTCCCTGATCGTCGTCTCTGGACGGTCGATCAACAAGATGAGGCCGTCGATGATCTCTCCGAGATTGTGTGGCGGTATATTGGTTGCCATCCCGACCGCGATTCCGGTCGCTCCGTTGACCAGAAGATTCGGGAATCTGGCAGGCAGCACCACCGGCTCTTTCAGTGAGCCGTCATAGTTCTCCACCCAGTCGACGGTCTCCTTCTCGATATCCTCCTTCAGCAACTCCTCGGCGAGCTTGGTCATGCGCACCTCGGTGTAGCGCATGGCCGCGGCGCTGTCACCGTCGACCGAGCCGAAGTTGCCCTGCCCATCCACCAGCGGGTGACGCATCGAGAAATCCTGGGCCATCCGTACCACGGTGTCGTAGATCGCCGCGTCGCCATGAGGGTGGTACTTACCCATGACCTCACCGACGATGCGGGCTGATTTCTTGTACGGCTTGGTGGCGGTGTTGCCGCTCTCGAACATGCCGTACAAGACCCGTCGATGGACCGGCTTCATACCATCTCGCACATCGGGCAAGGCGCGGCCGACGATGACGCTCATCGCGTAGTCGATGTAGCTTCGCTTCAGCTCGTCCTCGATATCCACCGGAGAGGAGTTGTCGAAGGGTAAGACGCGGTCGTTTTCAGTCATCTAGATGTCCAGATTCTTCACGTTGAGAGCGTTCTGCTCGATGAATTCCCGTCGCGGTGCCACCTGATCTCCCATCAACACGCTGAACAGGTCGTCGGCTCCTACGTGATCTTCGATCCTCACCTGCAGCAGGCGGCGCTTCTCGGGGTCCATGGTTGTTTCCCAGAGTTGCTCCGCGTTCATCTCTCCGAGGCCTTTGTAGCGCTGAATGGACAGTCCCTTCCTAGCTCCCTCGTAAAGAGTCTCGAGAGCTTCGTTCAGGGTCGCAACCTCGATCGTCTCGTCGTCTTTGTGCAACACGAACCTCGTCGTCATGAGTGCTTCCATACCCTGGCGGTTCCGCGCCATGGCCCGGTACTCGGCCGTGGTAACGAGATCCCAATCGAGCTTGACCGCTCTCTCCACCCCGTCCCGGCGACTGACGAATCGGATGAAACCTGTGCCGTGCTCCTCATCCTCGCCAACCTCGACGCTATGAAAACCCGAGGCTTCGATGATGTGAGCGATCTCGGCCAGCCTGGTCTTGTCGGACAGCGCTTTCTTGTCTTTCAAGCCGTTCAGCAGCGCTACGCGCAGTGCATCTTCGGGATAGCCACGGGATACGAGCCTGTCCATCTCATTCCGAAAGCTCTCGACCTGTTCCAGAAATGTCGCCAGGCGGCTGCCGCTCAGACTCTTCTCTTCCCCGTCGACCTCGATACCCAGCTTCCAAGAGCCTTGGATGCGTTCGACCATGAACTTCTGGTATTCGCTCTCGTCTTTGAGATAGGTCTCCGTCTTTCTGCCTTCCGCGACCTTGAAAAGCGGTGGCTGAGCGACATAGAGATAGCCCCGTTCGATGATCTCCTGCATCTGGCGGAAGAAGAACGTCAAGATCAGCGTTCGGATATGACTCCCATCGACATCGGCGTCGCACATGATGATCAGCTTGTGGTACCTGAGCTTGCTGATGTCGAAATCCTCTCGGCCGATTCCTGTGCCCAGTGCCGAGATCAACGTCTTGATCTCTTCAGAGGTGAGCATCTTGTCGAAGCGCGCCTTCTCGACGTTGAGGATCTTGCCCTTGAGTGGCAGCACCGCCTGGAACCGCCGCTCCCGACCCTGTTTTGCAGTACCGCCGGCCGATTCGCCCTCGACCAGGAACAACTCCGCGAACTCGGGGCTGCGCTCGCTGCAGTCGGCCAACTTACCGGGCAGGTTGGAGGCGTCCAACGCACCTTTGCGGCGGGTGAGCTCGCGAGCTTTGCGGGCCGCTTCTCGAGCCCTGGCGGCGTCGACTGATTTGAGAATGATCTTCTTCGCGATTTTGGGGTTCTCTTCCAGAAAGGACCCTAGACGCTCATTGACGACCTGTTCGATCCACCCCTTGACCTCGGAGGAGACCAATTTATCCTTGGTTTGACTGGAGAACTTCGGATCCTGGATCTTCACCGAGACAACGGCGGTCAAGCCCTCTCGGATGTCGTCGCCGGTCAGGTTCTCTTTCAAATTCTTCAGCAGGCCGGCTGAGTTTGCGTAAGCATTGACGGTTCTCGTCAGCGCCGACCTGAAGCCCACCAAGTGAGCTCCACCATCGCGATTGTTGATGGTATTGGCGAAACAGAAGACCTGTTCCTGGTAGCCGTCGTTCCACTGCATTGCGATCTCGGCCACTTCTTCGCCAGTGCCGGTGTCGCGAACATCTTCGAGATGAATGGGCTTTTTGTGGAGAGGGGCTTTGTTCCTGGCGAGATGCTCGACGAAGCTGCGGATCCCTCCGGCGTAAGAGAAATCGTCCTTCTTTCCACTTCTCTCATCCTCGAGCAAGATCCGCACGCCCTTATTGAGAAAAGCCAACTCCCTGAGCCGCTGGGCGAGCGTCTCGTAGTGGAAATCCTTCTCCGAGAAGATCTTCGAATCAGGGATGAACCGAACCTTCGTGCCGTTCCTCTTGGTGTTTCCGATCGTCTTGATCGGCTCGTCGGGAATGCCTCGACGGTAAGTCTGGTACCAGACGTCGCCGTCCCGTTTGATCTCGAGCTCCAGGCTTTCGGAAAGGGCGTTGACGACGGACACTCCTACACCGTGCAGCCCACCGGAGACCTTGTAGGAGTTGTGGTCGAACTTGCCGCCCGAGTGAAGCTCCGTCATGATGACCTCTGCGGCAGAACGACCTTCACCCTTGTGCATATCGACCGGTATGCCGCGCCCGTCGTCTTCGACGGTGACCGAGTTGTCATTGTGGATGGTTACATTCACCCTGGTGCTGTATCCGGCCTGCGCTTCGTCGATGGAGTTGTCCACCAACTCGAACACCATATGGTGCAGGCCCGAGCCGTCGTCGGTGTCCCCGATGTACATGCCGGGACGTTTTCGTACCGCGTCCAGTCCTTTGAGGACCTTGATGTTCTCAGCGGTGTATTTCGGTTCCGCGGTGCTCAAGTCTCTCGTCTCCTGTCTTGTCTTCGTGACGCCGATTCGTCTCTGAAGGGCCTTCAAGGCCTCCGTTCCGGCACCTCACCGGACATGTCCGAGCGTCACGTCGAGTCCCTGTTCAGGATCGATTCCGGCCGGTAGATCACGGCCCTCGGAATCATCGTTGACTCTATCACGGAATCGACCTAAAAGGCAAACTTTAAGTGCCTTATTTTTCAATAACTTACAGGCGAAAGATAGATATTCATCCAGGGCCCATACCACCCTCCTCCAGTCGCCATCGGATCGCCTTATCGGCCATCCCCCAGACCTCGGCTCGATTGGAGCTGACCAGCAGCTGTTTGGCCGCCATGAACACCCCAAACACCGCCTCCAAACGGCCTGTGTCGAGCTCGGTGTCCGCATCGTCCAGCAGATAGATCGGATCTCTCTCGGCAGCACCGAGAAGCTGTCCTCGAGCCGCGGCGAGAAGCAGTCCCAGGACCTTTCTCTCGCCGGCGGAGCCGACACGCCGAATACCCCGACCATCGAACAGCACCTCGACGTCGTCCAAGTGGGGACCCACCAGTGGTCTGCCCTTGTGTCGCTCACGACGCTCGAAGCTCTCGATCGTGTCGAGTACTACCTCCTGCGAGATGTCCTCGCTTTCAATCGAGGGTCTATACCGAAGCTCCACCGGCGGCAAAGAGAGTCCGCTCAACGAGACGGCCGCCGCGAACTCTGTCGAAACCCTCTCTATGTAGTCGCGACGGAGCTTCATGATCTCGCTCGCCGCGCCTGCCAGGACCTCGTTCCAGGGACCGATCTCCTTTTGCCGCTCCACCAGGAGGATCCTCTTGCCGGCGAGCGCCTGTCGGTATCGGGCCAGGGTCTCGAGGGTGGATGGCTTCTCGGCAACGATCCCCTGATCGACAAAGCGCCGCCTGAGAGCCGGTGGGCCGGTCAGGAGCTCTCGATCGGCATCGGTCCAGGCCACTACCGGCAAGACTCGAAGATGATCGACCAGGGGGGCCGTCCTGTCGTTCAGGCGGCGGTGCCTTCCTCCGGACACCCACCCCACCTCCAGCCGACTTCTCACACCGCTATCCACCTCCCCCGCTACGCGGAACTCACTTTCTCCATGTCGTACACAATCGCTTGGCTGGGATGTGCGGAAACTACGGGTCGTGGCCAGTAGATACACCGCTTCCAGGAGACTGGACTTACCAGACCCATTGGGACCGAGAATCAGGTGGCAACCAGGACCGGGTCGCCACTCGATGTCCTTGAGATTGCGAAAGGAGTAGCTGGAAAGGAGTGTGATCAAACGGCGTCGATCTCTGACTCTGTCGATTTCGGTCAGGGACGGATGACGGGGCGCTCCTCTACCGAGGAGGATTCGGAGACGACTAGATCCTCATGGGCATGATGACACACAGGTAGCGTCGATCCTGTCCGTCAACCGGTACACCGATGCACTGGGTGTTCTCGTCTTTCATCTCGAGCATGACCTTCTCCGTATCCAGTGCCGAAAGGAACTGTCCCATGTAGTCAGGATTGACCCCCAGGCGCAGCTCGTCTCCACCGTGCTCGCAAGTCACCTCTTCCGCCGCCTCGCCGAGATCGGGATTGGCCGCCGATATCACCAGCCTCTCGGCGTCGAACTGGAGGCTCACGGCTCGCGCTCGATCGCCGGTCAGCAGCGCCACCCGCTGAATCGCATCGGAGAGGTTCTTGCGCTCGAAGATCGCCTTCTTATCGTTGTCCTTGGCAATAACCCTGTCGTAGTCGGGAAAGGTACCTTCCAGAATGCGGCAGATCAACTCCCTTCGACCCAACCGAAACGACAGATGGTGCTCGCCCTTGCGAAACGAGACCTTGTCTTCACCTTCAAAGCGCAGGAGCTCTTGGAGAGCCTTCCGTGGCACGAGTACTCCGTCCTCGGCCTTGGCACCCTTCAGGTCGTTTTCCACCAGAGCCAGACGGTGCCCATCGGTTGCCACCATCTCGAGAGAGTCGTCTTTGAGCTTGAAAAGCGCTCCATTGAGTTGAAACCGCGACTCCTCAATGGAAACCGCGAAGATGACCTTACCGATCATCGCCTTGAGTTGGGCGAACGGAATCTCGGTTCCTTCATGGTCGCCGACATCGGGAAGTGTCGGAAAATCCGCCGGTGAAAGCCCGTTGATCTTGAAGCGCGACTTGCCGGCAACGATGATGAGTCGCTTCTCGTCCTCTAGAACCAACCGGACTTCCTCCCCCACCACGGCCCGGATGATCTCGAGGAACTTCCTCGCCTGTACCGCGATTCCGCCAGCACCCTCTACGTCGGCCGGACAACTCGTGGTCAGGGAGACATCCAGGTCCGTAGCAGCGAGGTGCAGTTGGTCCGCCTCACCGCGTAGCAGGATGTGAGAGAGCACCGGTATCGTCGTTCGCCGCTCGACGATTCCCTGCATGGGTGCAAGCTCATTCAAGAACTCAGAACGCTTTACGCGGATTTCCATGGACTCTTCTCCGATTAAGAAAGGAAACTGAATATATCATAGAGGTAGTAGTAGTAGATGCGGTGGAAAGCTAGGAAAACTCTCGCAAACCCTTCATATTCAAGTGGCTTACAAGCCTCATCAGATAGCGGATCGAGGCTGTGAACCGACTGTGGAAGATGCGGAAAAGGTACCCGCCCCGAGAGCTTTCCACAGAGCGTCCGCAGATCAGGCCACAGTTTGTCAACAGACCAGCAAAGGGTCAGGAGAAGTGCTGGGCGATGCTATGCAGCGTGCGATCAAGGTCGGAGTCCTCGGCGCGGAGCTTCTCGATCTTGTCCACGGAGTACATCACCGTGGAATGGTGTTTGTTGTTGAAGTGCTTGCCGATATCCGGGAAGGACAGATCGGTGAGCTGTTTGCAAAGGTACATGGCCACCTGCCTGGGAAAGGCAATCTGCTTGGCGTTGTTGCGACTCTTGATCTCGCTCACCTTGAGACCATAGTGACGGGCCACGAATTTGATGATCTCGGGTGCGAGGACTCGCTGATAGTCGGCTGGAAGGATGTCTTTGAGGGTCTCCTTTACAAGATCCAGGGAAAGGGGCTTGCCTGTCAGCGAGGAGAAGGCGACGACCCTGTTGAGCATTCCCTCGAGCTCCCGGATGTTGGATTTCACCTGGCGGGCGATGAAAAGTGCGACGTCATCGGAGAGGGCGATCCCCTCCTGGTCGGCCTTGCGTCTGAGAATGGCCACCTTGGTCTCCAGATCCGGTGGCTGGATATCGGCAATCAGGCCCCATTCGAACCGACTCCTGAGGCGCTCCTCCAAAGCGGGGATATTGCGTGGTGAAGAATCGGAGGACAGAACGATCTGGCTCTGGCTCGAATAGAGGGTGTTGAAGGTGTGGAAGAACTCTTCTTGCGTGCGCTCTTTGTTGGCCAGGAACTGGATATCGTCCACCATGAAGACGTCGATGTTCCGGTAGCGCTCCCGGAAATCGGGCATCCGATTGAAACGCAGGGAGCTGATGAGCTCGTTGACGAATTGCTCGGCCGGCAGGTACATCACCTGCAGCTTGGGGTGCTTTCGTTGAATCGTGTGCCCGATGGCATGCAGCAGGTGGGTCTTGCCCAGCCCGACACCACCGTAGAGGAACAGGGGGTTGTAGCTCCGAGCCGGGTTCTCGGCAATGGCGCGAGCCGCTGCGTGGGCGAATTGATTGGAGTTGCCCACCACAAACGACTGAAACTCGTACCTGGGGTTGAACTGCGAGCTCGCGATATCGGTCGTGGCCGAATCGCCTTCACGGACGGTGAAGAGAACCCGATAGGCTGGCCCCTCGAGGCTCGAGACAGCCTGCTCGATGATCGTTCTGTAGCTCTCCTCCAGCGCTAGGAGAAAGCGTCTATTCGGCGCGACCAACTCGAGAGAACTCTCCTTCTCAGAGTGCACCTGCAAGGGCGCAAACCAAGTGGAAAACTCCTCTGGGTCGAGCTCTTCCTGTAGTTTTGATTGGAGACGCTGCCAGACAGAAGGCGCCATGTTTGAAAACCCCGGAGATCTCACGATCTACTTTTCCACAACCTGTGGAAAAACTGCGGATCGCACTTACTGGAAACGCCCGAGAAGACTTGTCGAAGCGCGCCGCATGATAGCACAGCAGGAATCTCGGGCAAGTGGGCCGGGCGAGGCTGTTCAGTCGAAATCAACCAGGGATTCCAGGAGCTCTGGCGGCAGCTCCAGGGGCATCGGAGCCGAGGGCAGGGATCGTAGAAGCAGGCTTTCGGCAGTCGGCCGGCCAAGGAAAGGCTCGAGGCTCTGGCTCAGAAAGTCCATCAAGGAGGGCGGCCGAGGATAGAAGTCGATCGCGATCGACTCTCCCGTTTCGAGACCAGCTTGCTGGCGTGCCAGATCCAGCGCCACGTCGAGCCCGCCCAACTGATCGACAAGGCCGTTTTCGAGAGCCTGTCTCCCCGTCCAAATCCTACCTTGCGCCACGGCCTCTACGGCTGCGCGAGTCATTTCTCGACCCTCGGCTACATGTCCCACAAAGGCGTCGTAGATACGCCCCATGAGCCGCTCGTAGTGTTGCGCCTGCTCGGGCGAGAAATGATCCAAGGAGGAGAAGAAATCAGCGTTGGCGCCCCGAGCGAGCGTGTCGTGCGTGATGCCCAGGAGATCCTCCTGAAAGCGGCGCAAGACGAACTTTCCACCGACGACCCCGATCGAACCGGTGATCGTCGTGGGCTCGGCCACGATCCCAGTTGCCATGCTGGCGATGTAGTAGCCGCCGGACGCGGCGACGTCGGACATGGACACGACAAGTGGCTTGCGCTCGGCGAGACGGATGACCTCACGAAGCATCAGGTCCGAAGCCAGGGCGGAACCGCCTGGACTGTCGACCCGAAGGATCACGGCGGGTACACCAGGATCGTCGGCCAACTCGCGGAGGATCGCCCCGAGGGTTTCGGACCCGGCAAAGCGCTGCTGTGACCAGGGATCAGTACCATTAGAGCCACGCACGATGGTGCCCTGTGTGAAGACCACCGCGACTCTGCTTGCGGCGAGGGGTATGCCTGGCGGTGCATAGTCGGAGAGCGCAACCAGTCGGGGCTCCTCGGAGAAAAGCTCCGAGAGGCTGTCCTCGTATTCATCTGGGTAGCCAAGGCTGTCTACGAGGCCTTCTTGTAGGGCCTCGTCCGCAGTTAACGGTGCCCTGTCGATGAGGTCGCGAACGGCCTCCACTGTCAGATCACGGTCTTCGGCGATAGCGGTGACGATCTGATCAAAAAGATCATCCAGCACACTCGAAAGAGCTTCCTCAGCGGCGGGTGAGTGGGCGGTGTTGGTGAATTGCTCGGCAGCGCTCTTGTATTGACCGGCATGGGAGAGGTCGGTCTCGATCTTCAACTTGTCGAGAGTACCCTTGAGAAAGTAAGCATCGGAGAACAGCCCGACCAGGTTTATATCGCCGAGGGGAGCCAGGGTGATGTGGTCGCATGCGCTGACCAGAAAGTAGGCCAGAGTACCGTTCGTGCCCTCACCGGCGGTCTCCAAGAAGCAATTCACGAACCGTTCGGATTCCTGAAAACTCTCCAGCAAGTAACGCAGTTCTTGGGCTTTTCCGAACCCGAAGCGGGCGTTCCTCAGGTAGACAGAGAGGCCCACTACCTGTGGGTCGTTGCGTGCGCGGGCCAGTCCGGCCCAGAGATCCGCCATGCTCTGGGGTGAGCCACGACGAATCCAGGAGAAGGAGGGAGTTTCCTGATAGTCGTGAACCGGCCGGTCCAACGTCAGGGTGAGGATCTTCTCCCCGGGTAATGCGGCGCCGCCCCGAGACACGAGAATTCCCACCGCGGCAACCACAATGGCCAAGGTGAGCAGTAGAAGGAAGATGATCAGGAGCTTCTTCATGATACCTGCGGCCCAAACTGTCCCAGAAACAGTGCAAGAAGTCCAGATTCACTTCTCTGTGGCGCGCCTTGGGAAGGTGGGCACGAGATTTGCTTGTGAATATTGTCACAAGGCTTACGGGGAGGTTTCCCTTCATGAACATTCCCACCCCTTATTGTCGAATTCGCAAGAGTGCGGCACATACCAAGCAAGCCTGCCAAATTCCCCTAAACAGACAGGGGTAACACCACAAACACCCACCAACGTCGAGACCTCCCCCGCTAGCCCTCTTCCCAGAGGGCACGCTCGGGGCAGACCAGTAGAATCGGTCCTCCTGGCCGCCTTGCGACCGCCAGAACGGCGCAGTGCGGCAATTTTGGCAGACGGGCCTTCGAGATTGGTGTCAAAGATGGCGGATCGGGAAGGTAGAGAGCGACTCGAGCAGCGGCGAAGGCTGCTCGCGTGGTTCGATGGGCAGCAACGAGATCTGCCGTGGCGTCGGTCACGGGACCCTTATCCAGTCTGGGTTTCCGAGATCATGCTGCAACAGACCAGAGTGGAAACAGCACGACCCTATTTCGACAGATTCATCAGGACATTTCCGTCGGTAGAGGCTCTTGCCACAGCCGAGGTGGAAGCTGTTCTGAGCAATTGGTCCGGGTTGGGGTATTACCAACGGGCGCGGCGCCTACACGCCGCGGCGCGGCAACTCGTCGAGGAAGGAGGGGAGTTTCCGACCACGGTCGAGGGCTGGCTTCGGTTGCCAGGGGTTGGGCGCTATACCGCCGCGGCCATTGCCAGCATTGTGCTGGCGGTGCGAGAGCCCGCCATCGATGGCAACGTGATGCGTGTCGCGAGCAGGCTCCTGGCCCTGAAGGAGGATCCGAAGAAGAGGGTCGGATCGCGAGCGATCGAAGCCAAGGCTCGGGAGCTCCTGGATCCCGATCGGCCCGGTGACAGCAATCAGGCGATGATGGAGCTTGGCGCTACGATCTGTCGTCCTCGCCGGCCACGATGCTCGAGTTGTCCACTCGAATGCGACTGTCTTGCAGCCGCCACGGGTGAGCCGAATCAATTTCCAGTCGCGCGCCGCAGGGCGCCGGTGCTACCTCATCGTCGGCAGGTGGCGGTAGTCGAGAACGCGGAGCGATTACTTTTGTTCCGGCGCCCCGGGGACAGCGCACGCCTGGCAGGCCTCTGGGAGCTTCCCTGGATAGATACGGGGCCTGAAGAAGGCCCGGAAGAGTCTCTGAGGCGGCGGTACGGAGGGCGCTGGGAAGTTGGATCTCCGAGAGGCCGAGTCCGCCACAGCGTCACCAATCGGTCGTTTCAGATCGAGGTGGTCGAAGCGAAGTTGAGCTCTGACAACGAGGTGGCAGAGGGGCCGGAGGCGGGCTGGTTCTCCCGTGCGGATCTGGTCGGGGTGCCAGTAACCGGTCTGGTTGGCAAGATCGTGAAGCTGCTCGACAGCTAGGCGTGGTGACCGGCCGACAAGAGAAACCACCCGACCAGTTTGTCGTCGCTCTCCAGAAGCCGCCGAGAAGCCATGGAGCAGAGCAGTCTCAGCAGTCGGGTGGAGGAGGTTTTCTGGATACCGAGAAGGCCTTCCGCGACATTCCGAGCGATGGCGAGGACCACGGCGCCGGAACTGTGAGCACTGGCAGTGGCGGAACGGGGTAGGTGATCCAAGACCGCCATCTCACCGAAATACTCACCTCTCCCCAGGAACGCCAACCCTTCGTTTCCCCCTCCCGGAATGAACTTACTGATGAGGACCGTGCCGTCGAGCACGACATACATGGCCTCGCCGGGCTCACCTTCACGAAAGATCGTTTCGGTCGCCCCGTAGCTCTCCTCGCGCGACAGGGAGGCCAGGAAGTTGATCTCCATCGGAGTCAACCGCTGTTCGTCGAAGAGATCCCGCTTGGCCGCCATGTCGACCCGGAAGCCTCCTTGTTGAGGAGAACTGGCGGTGGCGGGGCCGTCTTCGTCGTCCGGAGCATTGTTCGAGGCAAAGAACTCGGTCAGCTTCTGGTTCGAGGCGCGTAGCTTCAGGGAGAGCGCCTTCCATAGCGCCCAGGAAAGGGCCATCTCGAACGATGGCGCCAGTGCGGCAGCCTCTCGAAGCCGCGCCAGGTCGAAAGCCACCAATTCGACGCGCGTCTCGGCGACCGCACTCAGGTTGCGCTCCGCCGGTTCGAGCAGGAACCGCTCACCGAAGAGATCGCCGCGGTCTAGCGTCGCCAGCATGAACGGTCCGAGCTGGGTGTTGCGCTGTAGACGAACAGCTCCCTTGACGATGGCGTAGAGAGCCACGGCCGGGCTGCCCTGGCTGAAGATCTCGTCGTTGGCCTGGTATCGCTGAAGGGCCCCACAGGAGGCCAAGTGCACAAGGAGGGCGTCGTCGAACGGCGCAAGAATCTCGCAATGTCGGAGTTTTCTGGCAAGGCTCAAGACAAGCCCTATCTTAACCCGCGCGCGCCATGAGCCCCCCGGTATTCAACCCTTGACCCAGCAACCGGTAGCAACCGCGAGGCCATACGAACCGCACTGCGCTCAGAGCAGTTGGAGTTGGGGCGGGCGGAGGGTGTCGCTGACTAGTTTCTCTGCCGAGTCCAGCCAACTGTCACGCTCTGTAGAACAGAGTTCGTGGACACTTAGACCGCGGCGCTCGATCTCCATTCTCAGTCGGTCTTCCACGGCGGTCTGGAAGGTCGGGTCGGTGGCCCGCAGACCGTCGGCGCTGGGAGCCTCCACGATCGGCACATGGAGAAGCAGGTCGTACGAGGTCATCCAACTGTCCACCAATCCTGCGAGGGAACGCTGGGGCCCGGCCGCCAAGAGTAGGTAGACGTAGTTGTCGAGCGCGCTGCGGTCGCAAAGCACCGCGTCATACTCGGACTGAGCAGCCAACTCTTCCGCGATCTGCGTATGGAGGATCCAGGACTGAGCAGCCAGGTTCGTCTCCTGGTTGATGGGTAGCGGGCATCGACGCGCCACCTCCCGGACCATTTCGAGGTGGATGTCGCGCGCCTTCAGGCGGGCGGCGAGGCCGTAGCACAGGGTGGTCTTGCCGACTCCATGGCTGCCGATGAAGGCCAGTTTGAAACTTCGTTCTCGAGACATCGACTCGTCGATTCTAGCTCGCCTTGTTCGTATCGGGGATCAATCAATCGCTCCCTTCTGGAAGGCGGAGGGTGCTGTTGCCGTCAGGGTCGTAGAAACTGAGACTTCCCGAGTCATCGTAGTAGAGAACCGCGGCACCCTTCGAGCCCGGACCGTGGAGGGCGAAGCCGCCACCGCCATGCGCGAAGTGCGCTGCCCCGAGCCGAATGACGCCAGCCTCATCACGGATGAAGAGAGCGGTTCCCCCGGCATCGTGATTGAGCGACAAGCGGTCCTGCCCTGTTTCATCCAACAAAGAGAAGACCGGAGCGCCTTGACGAAATGAGAGCTCGCCGCGGAGGCGACCCTCGGCATCCACCAGTTCGAAGCGGGCGGCACGGACAGTCCCGTCCTCGGGGTCCGCGAAGGGGGCTGCGCCGAGCAGCGCGAGGCTCGTCGTGACAAGCAGGGCACCGAGGAGAAGACGGGTTCGCTTCTCAAGCGTCTCAATACGAGATTCGAGATCGTTGCGCATGGTTCCTCCTGCCGAGTATCAAAAAGAGATCGACCCTAGATAGCCCGTAAGTGAGTCTCGATGGCATCCAGGGCGAAGGCTAGCTGGCGATCCGTGATCACGAGGGGAGGGCAGATCTGGACCACACGCCCTTCGGGCCCGCCGGCGAGGGCGATGATTCCATCGCGCAGCATCAGGTCGAGAAGAGTGTGAGCAGCGCCGGATGAAGCCAATTCGATTCCCCAGGCGAGGCCCAACCCCCGGACCTCGACGACAGACCCGAAGAGCTCCGACCAACCCTCGGTTCTCGCGGCGATGACCCGACCCAAATGCGCGGCCCTCTCGGGCAGGTGCTGCCTGTCGAGAATCTCCAGCACTGCCAATGCGGAGGCACAGGACAAGGGGTTGGCGATGAAGGTGGCGGTGTGAAGGGCCTCGTGGCTCCCCCGCCAGGCATCCATCAACCCGCGGCGTCCCAGGACCGCACCAATGGGAAGCCCGCCGGCCAAAGCCTTGCCGCAACAGAGCAGGTCGGGCTGCACGCCATCTGCCTCCACCGCGAACCAGGCACCCGTGCGCCCGAAGCCGGTGAAGATCTCATCGGCGATCAGTGCGACAGCATGACGCCGGCAGAGGTCGGAGATCTCTCGAAGCCAGCCGGCCGGAGCTGGGATGAGGCCTTCGCGCCCGACCATGGGCTCGACGAGCACGCCGCCGATGTCGGGATCACTCGCCAAGACCTCTGCGATCCTCTCGCTCGAGCAGCCGAAGGGCAGGCGCCTGACCCAGGAGTGGAACAGAGGCAGGAAAGGTTCTCGGAACTCCGGGCGCGACGTGACCTGGAGAGAGCCGAGAGTCAGTCCGTGGTATGCCGGATCGAAGGCCAGAATCCCCGGCCTGCCCGTCGCGAGGTGTGCTGTCTTGAGGGCGATCTCTACAGCGTCGGACCCGGAGGCCGCGAAATAGACACGCGCGTCGTCTACCGGAGCTCGCTGGCAAAGCTCACGTGCCAATTCCACTCGAGAGGGATGAGCGTGTACGTCGCCGAGGCCGTGAACGAGCCTAGAGGCCTGCCGGCGAATCGCGGACACGACTAAGGGGTGTCGATGGCCCACCGAGGCGACTCCGAACCCGGCTGTCAGGTCGAGGTATCGGGCGCCATCCACGTCGAGCACATTGGAGCCTAGAGCCTCCTCCCAGACCAGGGCGTTTTCACCTAGGCCAAGGGTGTTGATGCCCGGCGCCTCGTAGTCGCCCAAGTCTCGACACAGTTGCCGCGCCCTGGGTCCCGGAGGAGACGTTTCGATCTTGGGAAGCAGGTCGCCGGAGGGCAGGCGGGACATGGGGGAGGTTGTGCTGATCAGATCGCGCGCCTGCCAGTGAGCGAGCGAGCGAGCGTGACCTCGTCGGTGTACTCGATGTCGCCACCTACCGGCATCCCGAAGGCGAGTCGCGTCACCTCGACGTTGCGAGGCTTGAGGAGGCGGGCGAGGTAGAGGGCCGTGGCTTCTCCCTCGACATCCGGGTTGGTGGCCAGGATGACTTCGTCGATGCCGTCCAGGCGCTCGAGGAGCCCGGAGATGCGAAGTTGGTCCGGGCCGATCCCACGCTGCGGCGAGAGGGCACCCATGAGGACGTGATAGCGGCCGTGGAACTCACGAGTGCGCTCGATAGGCTGGATGTTGAACGGCTCTTCCACCACGCAGATTCGCTTCGCGTCCCGATTCTCATCCGTGCAGATGGTGCAGGGGTCGATGTCGGTAATGGCGTTGCATTGGGAGCAGTGAAAGAGCTTCTCTTTGACTTCGAGGATCGATTCCGCCAGGACCTTGGCGTCGGCGTCGGAGACCTTCAGGAGGTGATGCGCCAGACGAGTGGCGGTCTTTGGCCCGATCCCGGGCAGGCGAGAGAGCTCTCCTATGAGCCGCGACAGAGGACCTGGCATCGACTGGGCCTTCCTCCTAGAAGAGGCCGCCCATGCCGCCCGCCATGCCGCCGAGTTTCTGCTGGAGCTCTTCGTCCACCTTGCGACCGGCCTCGTTGACTGCAGCCACCAGGAGGTCCTGCAGCATGCCGGGGTCCTCCGGGTCGAGCACTTCCGGATCGATCTGGGCGCCGACGAGTTGTTTGTGACCGTTCATCGTCACCGTCACCATCCCTCCCCCGACGCTGGCCTCGACCGTCAACGCTCCCTGCTCTTCCTGCAGCTTCTCCTGCATCTGCTGGGCCTGCTTCATGAGCTTCTGTATGTTCATGGGATCTTCCTCAACTGGTTTTGCCATCCTCGCTTCCCACGGCACGGGCCGTGCCCCCGAAGATATCCAGGGCCGTCTGCACAGTGGGATGTGCCAGCACGGGGTCGGGTTCGGTATCGTTGGTCGTCGCCGGTTCGTCGGCGGGCCCACTCTCCCGCAATCGCCAACGGACCGGCTCGCCCCAGACGGATTTCGAGCATTCATCCAGAATCGAGCAGTTGCTCTTGCGAGCGAGGGCGTTGGAGAGCCAGGTGTCATCGGGCCGATGGTAGATCGCCAACTCACCGTCGGCAAAGGCGAGCCGCTCCGCCGCCTCGAGGTGCGCGGCCAGGGGTTGCTTTCTCTGGCTCACGAGGGCGAGGAACTCGCGAACCTCCTTGCCGGTGTCGGCGGTTCTCTCTGCAGGCGTCTCGTCAGGTTCAGGCGCGACCGCTGGTGTCCGTTCGTCACTTGCAGGAGGCGCCTGCGCCTCCTGCGGGCTGTCTCTTGGAGCACTTTCGGTTGGGACGGAGACGACTGGCATCGGAGGAGGTGTATCCCCAGCCGGCTGAGTGGGTGACGAGACGGGGAGCTCCGGGAGAGTGCCGCCTCCGAGCAGGGTCTCGATGCGGGTCAACTTGGGCAACTCGGCCGCCCTCAGCCAGGCGATCTCGAGCGCCAGCAGTCCCGCATCGCTGTGCCGGACGGCTATCTCGCTGTTGAGCAATTGGTGAAGCAGCCGAAGGAGATTCTCGTACCCGACTTCCTTGGCCAGCGCCTTGAGCCGCGCGGTTTCCTCCTGAGGAAGGTCCAGTTCGTCTTCGGGAACGTCGAGAGCCAGGTGAAGAGCGTCCCGACAGAAGGCGAGGAACTCGCTGTAGACATGTCGCGGATCCCAACCCTCCTGCTCGATCTCACTGACGAGCGCCGAGACTTTGGAGCTCTGGCCCCGGAGAATCGCCTCGAGCAGTTGATGGCGGACCGCTGAGTCCACCCCTCCCAGGATGCGGGCAGCCTCCTCGTCGGCGATCTTTCCCGAGCCGAAGGTCGCCATTTGATCGAGCAGCGCTACGGCGTCCCGAACACTACCTTCTCCCGCCCGGGAGAGCATTCGCAGCGCGGCATCTCCCACTTCGATCCCCTCGTCATCCGCCATCTTTCGGAGGTGTTCCGTCAGGATCGTCGGTCGAACGCGGCGAAAATGGAACTCCTGGCAACGAGAGAGAATCGTCGCTGGGACGGTGTCGATCTCGGTGGTAGCGAAGATGAATACGAGGTGAGGGGGCGGCTCCTCGACGATCTTGAGGAGCGCGTCGAAGGCCTGGCGCGAGAGGCGGTGGATCTCGTCGATAACCACGACCTTGTAGCGGTCGCGGGCCGGGCCGTACTTCAGGCTCTCGGTGAGCTCGCGCACCTGCTCGACTTTTGAGTAGGTTGCGGCGTCGACTTCGATCACATCCAGGTCCGACCCCGAGGTGATCTGGCTACAGGTCTTGCAGTTGTTGCATGGGTCGGCGGCCGGCCCATTCTCACAATTGAGCGCCTTGGCGAGGACGCGCGCCACACTGGTCTTACCAACGCCGCGAATCCCGGAGAAGAGGTATGCCTGGGCGATCCGACCGTCCTGCAACGCGTTGCGTAGCGCCGTGACGATGGGCTCCTGGCCCACCACAGTGGAGAAATCTTGCGGGCGCCACTTGCGGGCGAGAACCTGGTAGGCCATATCGAATGAAGAGGCCAGCGCTTGGTGAAGGGTTCCGGTTGGACTGCGGCACCCGACCTGAAGTGCCTTATCGCTGCTCCCTTCCGGGCCTGACGAGGTTCGGTACCGATCGGTGCACAGGACCCGAACCCTTCGCCAAGCGCTGGCCAGTATCATGCTACGTGCTGCTCGACGCGATGTAAAGGTGAGACAACCTCGAGTGGTTGGCCATGCGAGGTTGAGGTCGATCGAGAGATCGATGCTGGTAACATGGAGCAGGGTCGGTGGCAGCGCGAAGACTCCTTTTCTGTGATGGACCATGTGAAATGGATGCGCGAGGCGCTGACCGAGGCCCGACAGGCGGCATCTTTGGGAGAGGTGCCCGTCGGGGCAGTGGTGGTTTGCGCCGGCGAGATCATTGGCCGAGGTTACAACCGTCGCGAGATCGATGGCGACCCGCTGGCCCATGCAGAGATTCTCGCAATTCGCCAAGCGGCCGAGGTGGTCGGGAACTGGCGATTGACGGGTTGCGGCCTGTACGTGACGTTGGAGCCCTGCGCGATGTGTGCTGGGGCGCTGGTCAACAGCAGGGTCGAGCGTTTGATCTTCGGGACCAGGGACCCAAAGGCGGGCTATTGCGGTAGTCTCGGCAACCTGGTGGCCGACCCCAGGTTGAACCACCGACTGGAAGTCACCGAGGGGGTGCTCTCGGAGGAGTGCGCGGAGGAGATTCGTCGGTTCTTCAGCAAGCTGCGCCAGGGTTGAAGTTCTTTGAAGTCGAAGCAGTTCGGGTTTCTATTCAGGAGAGGTGACCGAGTGGCCGAAGGTGCACGACTGGAAATCGTGTGTAGGGGCAACTCTACCGTGGGTTCGAATCCCACCCTCTCCGCCAGGTCCCCCCGCCCACCCACCCCGAGGGTTGAGGCGTCCGGTGCTTCGTTACGGCCGATCATTGAGGGCTTGAGGCCTGAAGCGGCCGGCGCCTCTGCCGGCCGTTCTTTGGGCACTGAAGCAGGGAGGCATCAAAGGCGCGGGGTGTGCAGAGGTTTCGACAAACACCGAGCGCTCGAGGGACAGAGAAGTCCACACACGGAGAGGTGCCAGAGTGGTCGAATGGGGCGGTCTCGAAAACCGTTGACCGTTCACGCGGTCCGTGGGTTCGAATCCCACCCTCTCCGCCATTACCCCCCCCCCTCCCACCCCGAGGGTTGAGGCGCCCGGCTGTCCGCCAGGCGTTCCATGAGGGCTTGGGGATTGAGGCGTTCGGACTCTGTCAGATCGGCCTTTGGGCAGAGAGGCAACGAGAGGTCTTGCCGAGACCCGAACGCTCGAGAAATGCAGAAGTCCACACACGGAGAGGTGCCAGAGTGGTCGAACGGGGCGGTCTCGAAAACCGTTGACCGTTCACGCGGTCCGTACCGCTCGTCTTCGTGTCGTGGAGCGACACGGATCCCACCCTCTCCGCCATACCCGCCCACCAGTGAAGCAATAGAGCACTGGGGCAGTGAGGACAAGGCAAGACAGGTGGGATTCGAACACGGAGGGGCAGGCGCGGGTGGTGCAGTGTAGGCGAGCTACAGGGAGCCAACCCAGCGAGCCGAGCGAGGGAAGATTCAAGGATCAACCCGAAAAGTGGCAAGGAGGATCCGCGAATGGTAGAATCAGCAGTTCAGCAGGTAAACAACCATCACAAGGGGAAGAGAAGATGCGAAGCAGAAGTGCGATAGCTGTATTGAGTCTGATGCTGGTGGCCGTATTCGGTTTCGCCAGCACGGGGTTCGCGTACAATCCGCAAACGATCAACGAGAACGTGGAGCAGGGCCTCAAGGAGTTCGACAAGGTCGTCAAGAACTCAGAGGAAGTGATCGCCGCCTCCGAAGGCATCGTGATCTGCCCGAGGATCGGTAAGGTGGGTCTGGGTATCGGTGTTGAGAAGGGACTCTGTGCCCTGCAAATCGACGGCAAGACCATCGAATACTGGCGTGTCTCCGGGGCCTCGATTGGCTTGACTGCGGGAATCCAGTCGGCTGGTTTGGTCGTGGCGTTCACTGACGAGGCTGCTCTGGACAAGTTCCGGGCGTCCGAGCGGGGTTGGAATTTCGGCGTCGACGGCTCGGTCGCCGTAGCCACCGTGGGTGCCAACGGTACTATCAACACGAAGGAGTTCAAGAAGCCGATCTATGCCTTTGGCTTCAGCCCGAAGGGGCTGATGGCCGACCTGTCTCTCACGACCTCGACCTTCAAGAAGATCGGGAGCGAAGAGGATGTCGCCAGGTTCGAAGATCCCTTCCACCGCTTCACGGCAACAGCCGAACTCAGGGACCCGGCGTCTCCATCCTCGGGAGGCGCCCAGACGATGCAGATGAGAATCGACATCGACGGCTGGGTCACCATCGCGCAGATCGAAGCCATGCAGGCGATGATCCGTGACAAGGGAACGGCCGAGGCCAGCAATGCCATCGCCGAGATGGAGCCGCTCGGGATGATTATGCGGGGCAGCAAG
>Ga0316192_10000064_pt1 | contig 64422 bp, 54 predicted proteins | sample MerIslwburrow_MG_FD_204931 | JGI IMG/M metagenome (GOLD analysis project Ga0316192, IMG submission 204931) | Coastal sediment microbial communities from Maine, United States - Merrow Island worm burrow | ecosystem: Environmental > Aquatic > Marine > Coastal > Sediment | place: USA: Maine...
AGCAATGCGCTTGCTGCCATGGCTTTATGTTCCGTTCTGGGGGTGGATGATGAATCCCTGGCCACGGGTCTCAGGTCCTTCAGTGGTGATGTCAGCGTTAATCCCGGGCGAGGCAATCTGTACGAGAGGAACGGCATACGGGTTTTCATCGATTTCGCACATAACGAACACGGTTTAAAGGCGGTCGCCGAAACTGTCAGGGCGTTCAAGGCTTCCCGGAACATCGTGTTGATGGGGCAGGCAGGTGATCGTAGTAATGAGGAAATTGGCGCTTTCTTAAGTGCCGCATGCGAACTGGAGCCCGCGCCGCTACTGGTGTGTGACCTTCCGGGTTACGAGCGTGGCCGCTTACCCGGCCAGGTGGCAGACCTGATATGTCAGCTCGCCATTACTGAAGGTCTGGAGCAGGAAGCCGTGAAGCGGTTTGACAGCCCGGTTGAGGGTGTTCAATACGCACTGAGTTCTGCGCGGGAGGGGGATTGCATGGTGTTGCTGGCACTGACCCAGCGTGCTGAAGTGACGCAACTGGTCCAGGAATTTGTGGCAAAATAGAAAGATTCCCCTGGAACCCTGAATGGCTAAACTTTTTTTCAACTACTCTTCAATGAATGCCGGCAAAACCACGATTTTGCTGCAATCAGCACACAATTACCGTGAACGCGGCCTGACGCCGATGTTGTTCACGCCTAAGCTTGACGACCGTTACGGTGTGGGTTGGATCAAATCAAGAATCGGTTTGCAAGCCAGGGCCACTATTTTTACAGCGGAAGACGACCTGTTTGAAATCGCGCTGGCACAACTGGAAGAAAGGAATATCCACTGCGTGCTGGTCGATGAAGCGCAATTCCTGAGTCGTGACCAGGTCTACCAGTTAAGCGAGATCGTCGACCGCCTGAATATCCCGGTCCTGTGTTTTGGTTTACGCACCGATTTTCAGGGTGAGTTGTTTGAAGGCAGCAAGTACCTGCTGGCCTGGGCCGATCAGCTGACTGAAATTAAAACCATCTGTCACACCGGCCGTAAAGCCAACATGGTGGTGAGGGTTGATGATGAAGGCTATGCCATCAAAGAAGGTGCACAGTTAGAGATCGGCGGTAACGAACGTTATGTTTCGGTCAGCCGTGCCGAGTTTAAAAAAGTTTTTGTCGGTGGCGAGCGTATCAAGTTTATTGAACCGGTAGTTAACGAAGCCGAAGACGGAAGCGTTCCGGAAGATGAACAAGAGCACGACAGGCTGCTATAGTCAGGTCATGAAGTCATCATTCAGGTGACGGGAGAGCGATGATGCGCTGGCTGTTTTTTTTGATCATTGTATTCGCAGTTCTGTGGTATATCCGCGGTATTGAAGAGGTCAAACCACCCCCGATCGAAGAGGGTATTATCGGTGGCCCCGTCAAAGCTTTGCGCAAGGCGGAGGGTTTCGAAAAGTCCTACCTGGATGCCACCAAAGAGCGACAAAAACAGATGGATGAACAGGTAGAGAAAGACTCCGGGGGTTAGGTGCACGCTTGAACCTGAAGCCGGGATATTGGTGTGTATGGCCTTAAGTCATCCAGAAGGTGACCAAATGAGTAAAGGCTGCTCGCCACACCTTTTAATTTAAAGCCTGCAGCAGATCAGCGGAAATATCGTCTGCGTCTTCAATACCCACTGATAACCTTAACAAACCGCCGGTGATGCCAAGCCGTTGGCGTTCCTGCTCAGACACTTTCTGGTGTGATGTCGCTACCGGCTGACAAATCGTGGTTTCCACACCGCCGAGACTGATTGCGCAGTTCACCAGCGCAAGGCGGCGGATATAACTGACCGGATCAATATCGCCAGCCAGTTCGAACGACAGCATACCGCCGAAGCCCCGCATCTGCCGCTCTGCTATTTCATGACCCGGGTGGTTTTTCAGACCCGGATAGTAAACCTTATTGATATGCTCGCTTTCATCCAGTCGCCCGGCAACAATGGCCGCGCTACTGCTTTGCCGGCTTACCCTGAGCTCGAGTGTTTTTAGACTTCGTTCCAGCAGGTAGCAGTCCTGGGCATTCAGGCAGCCGCCATAGGCAACCGCGTGATCACGGACTTTCCGGATCAATGGTTCAGAACCGTTGACGGTGCCGCAGCAAAGGTCGCTATGGCCACCGAGATACTTGGTACCGCTGTGCATGACCAGGTCGAAACCATCTGCCAGCGGATTCTGCAGGATAGGGGAGGCAAAAGTATTGTCGATGACTGTAAGAATCCCACGGGGTTTTGCGAATGCTGCAACCGCCGCCAGATCAACCACGGTCAGTAAGGGGTTGCTGGGTGATTCCACGAAAATCATCCGGGTATCAGGTCCGCAGGCTGCTGCAAGGGAGTCAACGGAGGTTTTCGCAAAGCTGTAGCTGATACCAAAGCGTTCCAATTCGTTGACGATCAGGGCATGAGTGCCGCCGTACAAGCCCTCGGTTAATACAATATGATCACCACTCACCAGCAGGCCAAACAGGATGGCAGAGATGGCTGCCATACCTGAACTGGTGACCAGTCCCGCTTCGGCACATTCGAGTACGCTCATTTTTTCGGCGACCACGTCATGATTCAAAGTGTTGAAATAGCGAGGATAACGGACTTCGGAATCATCCAGGTACTCGATGGCGCTGGAAGACAGCAGCGGGGTGTTCAGGCCTCCCATGTTGTTTTCGCGACGGGTACCTGCGTGTACGGCTTGTGTTGATTTTTTCAAAATAAATGCCCGGTTTGGTTGGTGATGATGGCCATTGTGAATCAGCGCTGACAGGCAGGGCAATAATAACTTGACCTCTGACCGATGACTTTCTGTTTTACCGGTGATCCGCACTGGAAGCAGTCGCCCCCGGCGCGGTCGTAGACCAGCAACTCCTGTGCGAAGTAACCCGGTGCCCCGTCTGAATTTACAAAATCACGTAAGGTCGTACCACCCCGTCTTATTGCCCGGTCCAGTACGTCACGAATCGCTGCTACCAGGCCTTCATAGCGCTGTCTTGAAATACGTCCAGCGGCGCGTTGTGGATGAATACCCGCCATGAACAGTGCTTCGGAAGCATAGATGTTGCCAACACCTACGACGATATGGCCGTTCATGATGAAGTTCTTGATCGCCACGTTTCGATTGCGGGATCGCTGGTATAAATAGTCTGCAGTAAAATCTGCGGACAAGGGTTCCGGGCCTAGCTTGCGCAATAATTCATGCGATTGCATCTCACCGTCCACCCATAAAAAAGCACCAAAGCGACGGGGGTCGTTGAAGCGCAGACACGTGCCGCTCTCCAGTTCGACATCAACGTGATCATGTTTTTCCGGATCCACGGTTTGCTGCAGAATACGCAGAGAACCGGACATGCCAAGGTGTATGATCAGACCGCCTTGCTGAAGTTTGAGCAACAGGTATTTTCCACGTCTTTCGAGGCTGACAAACGACTGCCCCTCGGCCTTGCTGACCTCAGCGGGTACCGGCCAGCGTAGTCTCGGGTCGCGGACAATAACACGCCTAATCCGCTGATCAAGAAGGTGTGGCTCTATGCCCCTGAGGGTTGTTTCAACTTCTGGTAATTCGGGCATTGATGCTCAAAACCTATGCGATAGCGGTATTGTAATCCGGCTGATGTTAGCATTTGATCCTATGGATGATATTACACTGGTTGGCATTGATACGGGCGGTACTTTTACCGATATCGTCGTACTCGAGCGCGGCTCAAATGCCAACAGTATGCGGCACTGTAAAGTGCTTTCCGATCCGTCAGACCCATCCAGGCCGATTGTTGAGGGTTTGAAAAAGCTGGGTCTGGAAAACCGGAAGTTACAGATTATTCATGGCACCACCGTCGGCACCAATGCAGTGCTGGAGGGTAAGGGTGCACGTGTTGCCTATGTGACCAGCAAGGGTTTTGCAGATGTGCTCACCCTTGGCCGCCAGGAACGCGAGCAGGTCTACCAACTCAGGCAAGCCGAAACCGAACCACCCGTGCCCGCCGATCTTTGCCTTGAAGTATCCACGCGTATTTCTGCAGACGGCAGCCTGCTCAATGAGAGCAGTGATGAAGAACTGACGCAATTCAAGAACCGCGTTGAGGTACTTGAAGTTGAATCGGTGGCCATTAACCTGTTGTTTTCTTTTTTAAGACCCCAGGAGGAACAACGTATTGCCGAAAAGCTCGGTGACCGCTGGTTTGTGTCTTGTTCCAGCAGAATCCTGCCAGAGGTAAAGGAGTATGAAAGGGGTATGGCGACCTGGCTGAATGCCAGCGTGGGACCGGTGATCTCACGTTACCTGGGACGTCTGCAAAGTCTTTTGCCTGAAGCCAGGATTGCCGTGATGCAGAGTGCCGGCACGACCATTGCGGCAGATCAGGCCGCTGGTCAGGCCGTTCGTTTATTGCTGTCCGGTCCCGCCGGTGGACTGGCCGCGGCCCGTAGCATTGCACTGCAAACCGCTAATCCCCGGCTGATGAGTTTTGACATGGGCGGCACTTCGACTGACGTCTCCCTGTTCAATGGTGAAATCCCATTGACAGGACAATGCCGTCTTGGCGCCTGGCCGCTGTCGATCCCTTCGGTAGACATACATACCATTGGTGCTGGCGGTGGTTCAATTGCCCGGGTGGACAGGGCCGGAATGTTATTGGTGGGCCCGGAGTCGGCGGGCGCCAGTCCCGGACCGGCTTGTTATGCGCAGGGTGGGACACGGGCCACGGTAACGGATGCCAACCTGGTGCTCGGGCGGATACCAGAATCCACTCTACTGGGAGGATACCTGCCGCTGGATTTGAAGGCGGCACAACGGGCTGTCGAAGCATTGGCAAAAGATATGGGCTGCGACATATTGGACGCGGCCCGGGGTATTGTGCGGCTGGCCAACGAGCATATGGCGCGGGCCTTACGGGTCATTTCCGTCGAGCGTGGATATGATCCGGCTGATTATGCCCTGTTATGTTTTGGAGGGGCAGGTGGTCTGCATGCCTGTGACCTTGCTGAGTTATTGGGTATGGAACGTATCATTATTCCGTCACGGGCAGGTGTGTTATCGGCAATGGGTATGCTGGTCAGTGAACCAGGCAGGGAGCTGTCAAAGGCAGTGCTGGCACCAATCGCAGCACTGACCGATGATGATATCGGACAGTGGTTCCGGTCGCTCGAAACTGAAGCTGGAACACAGTTGATTAACGAGGGCTGCCAGCCCGATAGCGTGACATTCAGACGCCAGTTAGAGCTTCGTTACAAGGGCCAGAGCGCAACCATCAGTATCAACTGGTCAGGTGGGTGTGACCATGAAGCAACATTTCATAAAGCACATGAAACGGCCAGTGGTTTGCGTTTGCCACATCCGGTTGAGTTGGTGAATTTACGTTTGAGTGCACGGGCCCCGGCAGTTCTGAAATCGATCGACATACGACAGCAGGAAACGGATTCCAGCGCGATTGAAATGATCCACATGGCTGAGCTTTCCACCAGAGTACCGTCGTGCAATCGCCACGATCTGAAGGTCGGTGAACCATTGCAAGGGCCTTACATTCTGACAGAGTCAGTAGCGACAACCTGGATCAAACCAGCCTGGTCCGTTAAATCAGATGAATGGGGCAACCTGCTTCTTTATCGTCAGGCTGGTAAGTGATTCAGCCGCAAGGAATCAATGATTCCTCCGGCGCATTCCTTATTTCCCGGACATAAAAAAACCCGCAAAAAGTGCGGGCTTTTTCAATCTATGCCTTGGATCGTTTACTTGATCTTGGCTTCCTTGTACATCACGTGTTTACGTACGACGGGGTCGTATTTCTTCATCTCCATTTTTCCGGGAGTATTCTTTTTGTTTTTATCCGTGGTGTAAAAGTGACCGGTACCTTCGGAAGATACCATGCGGATTTTATCTCTTGCTGATTTTGCCATGATTTAAACTCCTCAGAATTTTTCGCCGCGCGAACGCAGATCGGCTAAAACGGCATCGATGCCTTTTTTATCAATAATACGTAAACCCTTGGTGGAGATACGTAAGCGAACCCAACGGTTTTCACTTTCCACCCAAAAGCGGTGATGGTGAATGTTGGGTAAAAAGCGCCGTCTGGTCTTAACATTTGAATGCGCTACATTGTTTCCGGACATGGGACCTTTACCGGTTACCTGACAAACTCTGGACATTAGATTATTCCGTTTCTGTACTATCAAAAGTGAGCCGCACTTTATACCGCAATATTGCCGCATTTGCAATAATTTTGACTAAATGACCGTTAAAACACCGGGTTTGATGACCGTCACGGCCGGTAACTATAACATTCCCCTGGAAGCCATGGACACGGGCGGCCCGTCACCGACCACGAAATGATCCAGCAAACGGATTTCCAATAACAGTAAAGCATCTTTCAGGCGACGGGTAATGGCCTGGTCTGCAAGGCTGGGTTCGCTGACACCGGATGGGTGATTATGTGCAACGATGACCGCTGCTGCGCTCAGCCTGAGGGCTCTTTCTGCAACGACCCTGGGATAGACGCAGGCACCGTCTATAGAGCCCTGAAACAGATCCTCCGACGCGATGACGCGATGGCGTGTATCCAGGAAAAGGCAGGTAAAAATTTCGCGTTTGCGATCCCTCAATACTGTTTGCAGGTACTCCATGGTCATCGCCGGACTGGTCAGTGAAATACCCCGTTGCAGTGACTGTTTCAGTTGCCGGCGCACAAGCTCATGGGCCAGCCGGATCATGACAGCAGTTTTATCATCCAGTCCCTGGCGTTCGCCCTGGTTGAGGCGGCTGGCAATCTGGAGACCGCGTAGGCCGTCAAAACTTTGTAAAAGGCTTTCAGCTTTGCGGCAGTTTTCAGCTTTTGGTTTGCCGGGATAAAGTAGCTTGCGAAGCAACTCTGCATCCGTCAGCAAGCGGGGTTGAAAGCGGGCTTGAGGCCGGGCCTCTCCGGCCATGACTTGTGACTGGGTCGATTCCATCATCGGCTCTTGGTTTGAATTGAATTCAATGCTGAAGCATCACGGTGGCAGTGTATATTGGTGCTTGTAAACGGTGTTTGTAGGATGAAACCGCAATTTTCAAGTGTTGCAGACTACAAGGCGAAGGCTTGGTATGATTGCGTCAGCACAAATAAAATAGATTGAATAGGGATGTCAATTGAAAAAGTCGAGCTCAAAAGTTATCCAGTTAAAAATCATTGATCCGAGGCTGGGTCAGGAAATCCCATTACCCGAACACGCCACCGATGGTTCCGCAGGAATGGATTTGCGTGCTTGCGTCGAAAGCAAAACACTGGTTCGCCCGGGCGAAACGCTGCTCGTGCCAACGGGATTCGCCATGCACATATCCGACCCCGGTATGGCTGCAGTTATTCTGCCTCGTTCCGGGTTAGGTCATAAACACGGCCTGGTGCTGGGAAACCTGGTTGGCCTGATTGACAGCGATTACCAGGGGCAGGTTTATGTTTCCTGCTGGAATCGTTCAGATAAGGAATTTGAGATTATGCCAGGCATGCGAATTGCACAACTGGTTTTCGTACCCGTAGTCGTGGCTGACTTTGAAGTGGTTAAATCATTCAAGGAAAGTGAGCGGGGCGCAGGTGGATTCGGACATACAGGCCGCCAATGAAAACTCCGAAGATTGAATTTAGCGGCAAAGTGGATTTTCGTGGAATCCTTGATTCTCTGTCATCCCATATTGAGCACCTGAACCCTGTTCTGTTGATCGGGGCTGGTTCTGCTGCACTGATTCTGGTGGCGGGTCTTTTTTTCACCGGCGGCACCTCTCAGAAGGATAATGACGACTCTCTCAGCCAGGCCGAACAGGTCATAGGGCAGGTCAGTGGTCATGTTCAGAACTTCCGCCGTGTACTTGAAGATCAACAGGTACAGGAACTGGCTGTTATCGCTGCTGCAAACCCGGACAAGCTATCAAACCTGCAGCAATATATCAGCGGCCGTATTCCAGACCTCATCGCCGTTGATTTGTACACAGCGGATCTCGAAACCCTGCGGGGAAGGGACCTGGGACCTTTTGGGTATGCGGTGTTAGATATGCTATTGACCACGTCAGCAAGCGGCGTGGCACCTGCCCAGGTTCATGGAAAGGGTGAGGAGTCTTACCTGGCCATGGCAGTGCGGGTCGGTGATCAGGCGTCACCAAAAGGGTATTTGATGGCGAAGATCAAGCCGGACGGGCTGGTGACGACGTTCAAGACGGCTTTGTCTGAACCGGGTGCTTATATGCTTGATCAATTCAACGGCCGTTTCAAGCCTTTGATATTCGGTGAACTTGCCGTACCGCCCACCTCATCCGAGCATATCATTTGGCTTCGTATACCGGAGACCCTGTTTCGGGTTGGCTACGTAAATGGAGTCCAGACCGGTGTGTCCTTGGGTATTTTGCGTCCGGTAGTCTTCATCGCAGGTCTGTTGTTACTGGTTTTGGGTCTGGTGTTAAAGTTTCGCCCGCTCATATCACTACCGCTGGAGTTGCTGGAAGACCCTATTGAAAGTGCCGATCAGCAGAAGGATCAAGGTACTCTTGCTAAGCTGGAAGAGGGTACGGATTCTGTAGCAGAAAGTGCTGACAGCCCACAAACCGCCGGCAACCCGGGAGATGGCCTGGGAACGATTGAATTGCCGGATCTTGGTTTTAGTTTGGAGAAAGCCAGCGTGCATCTTAAAAAAGTTCTTCCCCCTGTTGAGCTGGTAGAAAGTATTTTCAGGGCCTACGACATTCGTGGCATTGTTGGTAAAACCCTCGATGCCGATGTTGCCTACCAGGTTGGCCAGGTTGTGGGAACGCTAACGCTGGAACAGGATGCCGCGCCCGTGGTAGTGGCCAGGGACGGCAGGGATTCCGGTGTGGAACTTAGTGAGGGACTGATCAATGGAATTGCATCCACCGGCTGTGACGTGGTGGATATTGGTGCGGTACCGACCGGTGTGTTGTATTTTGCCGCCTATGAGTTGGGTAGTGCCACGGGCGTCATGGTAACCGGTAGTCACAACCCCCCGGATTACAATGGAATAAAGATGCTTATCGGGGGTATTACGCAAGCTGGTGAGCAAATTACCGATATTTACAAGCGCATCATGAGCGGCAACGTGCGCGTGGGTAAGGGCAACATAAGTCAGCAGGAAATGTTGAGCCGTTACCGGGAACGAATTTCCGGTGATATCCAGTTGCAAAGGCCATTGAAAGTCATCGCAGATTGCGGAAACGGTATTGGCGGTGTAGCTGCTGCCGATGTGTTGCGTGATATTGGTGCCGAGGTCATCACCCTGTTTGATGAGGTGGATGGCTCTTTCCCGAATCATCACCCGGATCCAAGTGAGCCGGAAAACCTGACCGACCTGATAGATGCCGTTCGCCTGATGAATGCCGATATCGGCGTGGCTTTCGATGGTGATGCGGACCGGCTCGGTGTGGTTACCTCCATAGGAGAGATTATCTATTCCGATCGACTGATGATGTTGTTTGTGACTGACGTCCTCAGCAGGGTGCCGGGTTCAACCATTATCTATGACGTTAAATGTACCGGTCACTTGCATCATGTCATTGAGGAAGCTGGCGGCAGGGCCATGATGTATAAGACCGGTCATTCACTGATCAAAAACAAGATGAAAGAGGTCAATGCACCTTTCGCGGGTGAGATGAGCGGACATTTCTTTTTCAAAGAACGCTGGTATGGCTTTGACTGTGGTATTTATTCTGCCTGCAGATTGCTGGAAATCCTGGCGGCCGATGAGCGTGACCCGGCAGAAGTGCTCAGCGCTCTCCCCAAAAGCGTCAGTACGCCGGAATTGAAACTTCATATGCAGGAGGGTGAGAACCACGCTTTTGTTGCAGAAATGCAGGAAAAGGCACGCTTTTCCGATGCCAGGATTACCACCATTGACGGTGTGCGTGCGGACTTTGCCGATGGTTGGGGCCTGGTGCGTGCTTCTAACACCACACCGGTCCTGGTTCTGCGTTTTGAAGGTGACACAGAGGAGTCCCTGCAACGCATCAAGGATGTATTCAGGCAGCAGATGCTGGCGATCAATAACGAGCTGAAGATGCCTTTCTAGACATGGTGCGGGCATTGAAAATACTGCTCACCGGGACGCTGGTGCTGGCATCCCTGCCGGTACTGGCGCAAAGAGTTGTTGGTGAGCAGACACTCGTGCTGCCCCTATCAACTGAACTGGCCACTAACGGGATGGCTAAAGTGGTGACTTCGATGGGCCGTCCTGCCGATTGCCTCGTGCCGCTTGCAGTGAGCACAATTAATGGTGAAAAGAGAACGGTACCGGCACGGGGGTTCCTGATTGAACCGGGTGTGCATACTGTCAACGGCAGGGCCACCCTGGATTTGGCGAACTGTCCTTTAAGCGACAGCAACCTGTATATCAGCAGTGCCGCCGATCTGGAAGTCGACTTTCAGCCAGGCACTACTTATTATCTCGGCTATCACCATCAATCCGCCAATCCCGAAGAGTGGAAACTGGTCGTCTGGCACATTGAGGGAGCCCTTAATTCTGATACTTCCACCCGCTAGGCGGTAGCTTAATACGCGGCTTCTGAAAATACGGGATCCACCGAACCATTCCAGCGGCCCTGGTAAAGCGCCAGCTTTTTCTCCGCCGGTGTCGTTCCCAGGTGTGCATTTGAGAACAAAGGCTCCAGAAAGCCGGTTTCGTTTTCTCCGGACGAACTCAGACGGTTGCGTGCCGTCAATCCCCTGGACGCCATTTCCAGGACTTCAAGTGCTATGGATTGCAGGTTGCGATTGCGGATTTCTGCTTTTAAGCCCAGCTTCGGCGCATCTGTCCTGAGTTTTAAACGTTCTTCCATGCTCCAGTCACGTACGAGATCCCAGGCTGCTTCGAGTATTGCATCGTCATACAACAGCCCGGCCCAAAAGGCGGGAAGGGCGCACAATTTCCGCCACGGGCCGCCATCTGCGCCACGCATTTCCATATAGCGTTTCAAGCGAACCTCGGGGAAAGCGGTTGTCAGGTGATCTTCCCAATCCTTCATTACCGGTTTTTCGCCGGGTAGTGCAGGCAAAGTGCCGTTGAGAAAATCCCGGAAGGACTGGCCCGAAGCATCGATATATTCACCATCTCGGTAAACAAAATACATCGGTACATCCAGCATGTAATCAACGTAACGTTCAAAGCCCATTGAAGAATCGAAGACAAAGGGCAGCATTCCGGTCCGGTCGGGATCGGTATCCTCCCAAACGTGTGAGCGGTAACTGACATAGCCACAGGGTTTACCATCCACAAAAGGTGAATTGGCGAACAACGCCGTCGCAATCGGCTGTAGCGCCAGTGACACCTGGAATTTCCTGACCATATCAGCTTCAGAAGCAAAATCGAGATTGACCTGAACAGTGCACGTGCGCGCCATCATATCCACCCCGAGATTGCCGCGTTTGGCCATGTACTCGCGCATGATGCGGTAACGGCCCTTGGGCATCCACTGTGTATCTTTGCGTTCCCACTTGGGTTGGAAGCCCATACCCAGGAATGCGATCCCGAGAGGTTCAGCGATGGTTTTGACCTGTTTCAAATGGGCGTAAACCTCATCACAGGTCTGGTGTACATTATCCAGCAGTGCCCCGGAAAGCTCCAATTGGCCACCGGGTTCCAGTGTTACAGATGCACCCGTATCATCGAGCAGGGCAATCAGCTTGCCTTGCTCATAGACCTGCTTCCAGCCGAACTGGTCCGCAAGGCCCTGCAACATGGCGTGAATACTGCTCCTGCCCTCATAAGGCAAGGGTCGCAGATCATGGGTGGTAAACCCAAACTTCTCATGCTCGGTACCCAACCGCCATTCTGACTTGGGTTTACAACCGGATTCAAGGTATTCAACCAGTTGTTGACTGTTTTCAATAGGGGCCGGGTTGCCTGGTAGATTCAAGTGAAGCACTCCATGTTGACTCTGTCCGGTATAAACCCGGGGGTAAGTAATCACTTGCCGGAACAGGTCGACCGGAGTCAATTTGTTCAGTGCAAGGAACGATGATCGTAATGTACTATATATACTATAGTGTGGCGAGATGCTGCAGCGGACAAATTGGGTTCTGTGCGTTCGAAAGATGAACTCAAATGGCTCTTCGCTCTGCATGACTCGACATTCCTTCAGGTCACGTCAGATCCATGGTGAAAATGCAGAACTGGTCAATGAAGAGTGGAATGTATAACTCCGTGATTCTATTGCGCCAATGCGTCATGCCGACCATTCTTTTTATGTTGCTCGGAGCCTGTGGCGATGACTACCGGGAAAAATTAGCCGGCCGGGGCAGTCATGCCAGGCCGGTTGAGTTAATCCTCAACGAAGATGGTCGTCCCGTACCATCTGTTTTAGCAGAGCAACAGGAACTGAACCGTGACAACGGTGAGGAGCCGCAAACACTTGATCCGCATCTGGCCGAGGGTTTGCCGTCGGCGCACATATTACGGGACCTGTTTGAGGGTTTAACAGCCGAATCATCCGAGGGCCGTATTGTTCCGGGCGCTGCTATTCGCTGGAATATCAGCCGGGATGGAAAAACCTATACCTTCTATCTCAGGCGTGATGCGCTCTGGTCGAATGGTGACCCGGTAACGGCAGAGGATTTTGTTTTCGGATTGCAACGCAGCGCTGACCCCGCAACGGCATCGAAGTATGCCCAGATATTGTTACCGATTTTGAATGCTGCAGAGGTGCTTGCTGGCGATCTGCCACCAAGTGAGCTGGGTGTCTTCGCGATGGACGAATTTACCTTGCAGATCAGCATGAGGGACCCTACACCTTATTTTCTCGCGTTGCTCAGCCATTCTTCGACCTTCCCGGTTCACCGCGACAGTGTGGAAGAGCATGGCTCAGCATTTTCCCGCCCGGGCAACCTCGTATCCAATGGTGCATATGTTTTGAGTGAATGGGTCATTCGTTCACGCGTTACGCTGGTTAAAAACCAGAATTATTGGGATGCAGACAACGTCATCCTGGAGAAGGTTAATTATTTTCAGTTTGAAGACCAGTCCACCGCGTTAAAACGTTTCAGGGCCGGGAAACTGCATTGGACTGCCGGGGTTCCCAACAATCAGTTCAAATGGCTGCAAAAACACTATCCGGATGAACTGGTGATCAGTCCATGGCTTGGCTCGTACTTCTTTGGCTTTAATCTTGAGCGCGAGCCTTTTATAGAAAACCCGGGGCTTCGCATGGCATTGATACTGGCGCTCGACAGGGATTTGCTGACGGAAAAAGTGACGCAGTTTGGTGAGCTGCCTTCTTATACACTGGTGCCTCCCGGTATCATGGATTATGTATCACCGGTGCCTGAGTGGGCAGAATGGACCCAGGCAGAGCGTGAAGCTGAAGCAAAACGCCTCTACGCCGAAGCGGGTTATTCAGAGGACAATCCACTGCAGTTTGAAATTCGTTACACCGCCGGAGTAAACAATAAAAAGATGGCGCTGGCCGCTTCTTCCCTGTGGAAGCAGGTGTTGGGTGTGCAGTCGACATTACTCAACGAAGAGTACAAGGTGTTCTTACAGAACCGGGAACGAAAGATACTTACGCAGGTATTTCAGGCGGGCTGGATCAGCGACTATGCAGACCCTTATAGCTTTCTGAACCTGTTCCGTACCGGTCACGGACGTAATGATTACGGTTATACCAATAGCCTTTACGATGCGCTTCTCGACGAGGTGGCGGCCGAGCGCATCCCGTCACGACGCAGACGTCTGATGTATGAAACCGAGCGTCTGCTGTTGGCAGATCTGCCTTTTATACCGCTATACACCTATGTGACCAAGCGCATGGTCAACCCACGCCTGAAAGGCTGGCAAAGCAATGTAATGGATCACCACTACAGTAAAGATATGTATTTCCTCAAGGCCGCGTCTGATGAAGCGCCTGCCGTTCTCGAGGAAATTGAAATTAGTGAAACCGGGAGTGAAGAAACGACGACAACTATTTTACTGGAGGAGATTGATGCACGCGGGGAGGGAGATGAAACCCTGTTAATTGAGCAGACATCCCAGCCGGCAGAACCTGCTGGAGATCCGGAAACAGTGGATCCCGAACAGGAGTTACCGCTGGAGGAGAAAGAATCGGTCGATCCCGGTGAAATCAAGCCGCCCGAAGCCGGGACTGACGATGAGACCGTGCTGGAGGATTCTATCGAATGATTAAGGACTCCGGTATGGCAAGATACGCTTTGTGGCGTTTGGCGGGTTTGATTCCGACGCTGTTGATTATGATCACGGTGGCATTTTTTCTGATGCGGGTAGCACCGGGCGGACCGTTTGACTCAGAAAAGCTGTTACCCCCGGACATCGAAGCCAACCTGAATGCCAGGTATCACATGGATGAGCCGCTATTACAGCAATATTTTCGCTATCTCAGCCAGGTTGCCGTTCTTGATTTTGGTCCTTCTATTCAATACAAGGACTGGACCGTCAACGAATTGATAGGCCAGGGTATGCGGGTGTCACTCACCATCGGTCTGGCCGCAATGGTGCTGGCTTTTGTTTTTGGGACGTTGCTGGGTATTACAGCGGCTTTGCGAAAAAACACACGTGTTGATTATTCATTGATGGGGGTGGCCATGCTTGGCATTTCGGTCCCCAATTTTGTGATCGCACCTGTATTGATACTATTGCTGGCCGTTTATGCCGGATGGTTACCTGCAGGCGGTTGGGACTGGGGTATCGCGAGTATGGTGCTGCCGGTGGTGACGCTTTCATTACCAGTGACCGCTTATATTGCACGTCTGACCCGGGGCAGCATGATCGAGGTTATGCACAGTAATTTTATCCGCTCCGCACGTGCCAAGGGATTGCCGGAAAGCCTGGTGATTCGCCGGCATGCATTGAGACCGGCTTTGTTACCGGTTATCTCGTTTCTGGGTCCGGCAACCGCCGGCATGATCAGTGGTTCGGTCGTCATAGAGCGTGTTTTTTCTATTCCGGGGCTGGGCAGCTACTTTGTACAAGGGGCACTCAATCGTGATTACACGCTGGTCATGGGAGTGGTGATTTTCTATGGTGTGCTGATCATAACGCTCAACTTTATCGTGGATATGATCTACGCCTGGCTCGATCCCAAGGTTCGATATGACGCAAAAAGCTGAACAACCTGCTATCGATCCTTTCGAAGCGGCGCTGGGTGTCAGCGACGTCAAGGGGCGTTCACCCTGGCAGGATGCGTGGCATCGCTTACTTAAAAATCGTGCTGCGGTTTACAGCGCTTTTATTATGGCGGCCATGTTATTGATGGTGGTGTTCGGGCCAATGCTGATCTCCTGGGAGCCTGACTTCACTGACTGGGATTACACTTCATCACCGCCAAGCCTGGCCAGTGGACACTGGTTTGGTACCGATGCGGTGGGCCGGGATTTACTGGTGCGCACCCTGGAAGGCGGCAGGATTTCATTGATGGTCGGACTGGTAGCAACTATCGTCAGTTTGTTGATCGGCGTCAGTTATGGTGCCATAGCTGGATATTTTGGCGGTGCGGTGGATCGTCTCATGATGCGTACAGTAGATATTATTTATGCCTTGCCGTTCATGTTTTTTGTCATATTACTGATGGTGGTTTTCGGACGGCACATTTTGCTGATATTTGTAGCCATTGGTGCGATTAACTGGCTCGATATGGCGCGCATTGTTCGCGGCCAGACACTGGGCCTGAAGAACACGGAGTTCGTGGAAGCTGCAAAAGCCTGCGGGGTGAGTGATTGGGACATCATCCGGCGCCATATCACGCCCAACCTGCTGGGTGTGGTAATTATTTATGTGACCCTGACCATTCCACAGGTTATCCTGGTCGAGTCCTTTTTAAGTTTCCTGGGCCTTGGTGTACAAGAACCCATGAGTTCCTGGGGTGCGCTGGTCAGCGACGGTGCACAGGATATGGAGTCTGCACCCTGGACACTGGTAGTACCCTCGGTATTCCTTACGATAACCCTGTACTGTTTCAACTTTATCGGCGATGGTTTGCGTGATGCACTCGATCCCAAGGACCACTTCTAGTGCACTTCCAATGTGACAATCACGGATTCAGTTGGTATGTCAAGGTCCATGGCACCAAGAGTAGGCGCTTGAGGCGAGGCGCACATAAGCTCGCAGGTAATGTCCTTAGTCCCTGGCAAGAAGGGCAGCACTAATGCCATTGCTGGAAGTAAAGGACCTGAATGTCGGCTTTGATACACCGGAGGGTGAGGTTTATGCGGTTAACAATCTGAATTTCTCAATTGAAGCCGGAGACACGCTGGCGCTTGTCGGTGAATCTGGTTCCGGCAAGACCCAGACCGTGATGGGTATCCTGGGACTGCTGGCCGAGAACGGCCATGTCACCGGCCAGGCCCTGTTCAAGGGCAAAGATTTGTTGCAAATGAATACTGCGGAACTGAACCAGCATCGTGGCAATAAAATCGCAATGATATTTCAGGATCCGATGACCTCCCTGAATCCCTACCTGCGCATCGACCGGCAGATGATCGAGGTGACCATCCATCACAAGGGATTGAAAAAATCCGAGGCCAGGGCGCAAGCGGTGGAGATGCTGCGGGCGGTACATATACCGGATCCCGAACGCATAATCCGCCAGTTTCCACACGAGCTTTCCGGTGGTATGCGGCAGAAGGTGATGGTGGCAATGGGCTTATTGAGCGAACCGGAACTTCTGATCGCAGATGAGCCCACTGCGGCCCTTGATGTGACGGTACAGGTTCAGGTCACCCGCCTGATGAGTGCCTTACGGGAAAAATCAAATACTGCGATTATTTTGATTTCCCACGACCTCGGAATCGTTGCCGGACTATGTGACCGGGTACTGGTAATGTATGCCGGCGAGGCGGTTGAGTGCGGCTCGGTGAATCAGATTTACTACGATCCCAAGCATCCTTATACACAGGGCCTGTTGAAATCCATACCCCGTCTGGATCAGCCGGATGACAGTGAAATGGAAACCATCGCCGGTAATCCGCCCAACCTGCTGGCTTTACCGGGCGGTTGCAAATTTCGTGATCGTTGCCCCAGGGCATTTGACGCATGCAGTGAAAAACCACCGATGCAACTGGATGAGGAGCGCCACGCATTCCGCTGCTTCCTGGGTGCCTCGGAATGAATGACAGGGTGATGAGAGTTCAGGACCTCGCTGTGCACTTCAAGCTCCGTGAAGGCGGCCTCATGCGGTCAAAGACACATACGGTCAAAGCGGTCGATGGTGTGAGCTTTGACCTTGACGCCGGTGAAACACTGGGTGTGGTGGGTGAATCAGGCTGTGGTAAATCAACCCTGGCCCGTGCCCTGCTGGCCCTGGTGAAACCCTCTCGTGGCCGTGTGTTGTGGTTGGGCGAAGACCTGAACATGCTGGATGACGAAGCACTAAGGAAAAAGCGCCTGGATATGCAAATCGTTTTCCAGGACCCGCTGGCTGCACTTAATCCCCGCATGACAGTTCGCAATATTATTGCCGAGCCTTTATGGACGTTTTTCCCCAAGATTGCACGGGTACAGGTCGATGAACGTGTGCGCGGGGTGATGCAGATGGTGGGATTGCTGCCAAACCAGGTCAACCGTTTCCCACACGAGTTTTCAGCAGGCCAATGCCAGAGAATCGGTATTGCCCGCGCCCTGGTATTGAATCCGAAGCTGGTTATTTGCGACGAACCGGTGAGCGCTCTGGATGTGTCCATACAGGCGCAGATCGTTAACCTGTTAAAGGATTTACAGAAAAAACTGAACCTGTCGCTGGTGTTTATTGCCCATGATTTATCCGTGGTAAAACACATCAGCGATCGTGTTATGGTGATGTATCTCGGGCGGGCGATGGAGCTTTCCCGACGTGACTCGCTATACAGGAAGCCGTTACACCCCTATACCAGTGCCCTGATCAAGGCAGTGCCGATACCTGATCCGAAACTGGCCAGGGCCGCTGGCGACACCGGACTGGCCGGCGATATGCCATCACCCCTGAACCCCCCTTCAGGTTGTGTCTTTCACACCCGTTGTCCATTTTCGATAAAACGGTGCCAGTTAGAGGTGCCGGCCCTCAGGCGGATGGAGAGCGGTGACTGGGTTGCCTGTCATCGGGCTGAAGAACTTGACTTGACCATTGGCAAAAGCGGTTAGAATACGCCCCAACCGATAAAATCAGATTTGATAGAGGAAATTGGAATGATCCGAATTAACCTTCGAGCCCTGGCATTAGTGTCCGTTCTATTGCTAACGGGAGCTTGCCAATCCACAAAAGTGATCAGCGAATGGGATGCCGGCCGCGACAATATAGACAAGCGGGAAAGAGTAGCCGTCGTCGCGATGATGCCGGAATCCCTGCAGCGACTCACCGTTGAACAGGAAATTGTACGGGTCATGCGAAAATCGGGCAGGAATGCACTGGTATCCAGTGATATCCCCGGCCTCTCCGGTCGTTTGACCAGGGAAACGGCTGAACCGGCCCTCAAAGCGGCAAGCGTGGACGCCATTGTTGTTGTATTTATGACCAGTGGTGGTAAAGGTGAACGTCTGGAGCGGGCCGATTATTACGCTGTCCTGGTGGGCTCCGGGTTTTATGGTGGTGGTTATGGATGGTTTTCACCCGGATTTACCAATGTATACACCGTCAAAGAGGGAGCAGGTTTCTACGCGCAGGAAAACTTTCTCTACGTTGAAACGACGTATTTCGATATCGTGGATGACCGGGCCAAGTGGAGTATGATCACGCGCTCCAAAGATCTCGATCATAACGACACCGCCAAGGATGTTGCCAAGAAAATCACTTCCATGATGAAGTCCACCGGGACCCTCTAGGGTCCCTCCAGGCTTCCCAGGTATGTCCAACGACCACCCCGAACGCATCAAGCTCGAATCCGGACTCGCCCGGTTAGGGCTGGATGTAACACCAGGTTCTATTGATGACCTGCTCACCTACATGGTGTTACTCAAGGAATGGTCGGGCACTTACAACCTGGTTGCGCCGCGGGAACGTGATTTTCTGCTGACCCGCCATGTTCTCGATTCGCTGTCCATAGCGCCATGGCTCAAACCGGGCTGTTTGCTGGATGCTGGTACAGGCGCCGGATTGCCCGGGTTGCCCCTGGCTATTGCCATGCCGGACATGGAAGTCACGTTGATCGACAGTGCGGGCAAAAAGATACGCTTTATCCGGCATGTCGGACGCGCACTCAAGCTGGCCAATATCCACCCGCTTCATCAACGTGTCGAAGACCTGGCCGAAGGTTTGACATTTACCAATATCACATCCCGGGCCTTTGCTTCACTGAAGGAATTCGTGGAAGCTGTAAGACCCTGTGTGGATAAAACCACCCGCTTGCTGGCAATGAAAGGTGCTTATCCTGATCAGGAGCTTGAAGAATTGCCCGGATGGATCAATGTGGAATCGGTACAACAATTGACCGTGCCGTATTTGCATGCGGAGCGCCACGTCGTCATTATGTCAGCTTCAAATTAATCAAGACAATAAAGTAACCTTAACCATGGCAAGAATTATCGCAGTCGCCAACCAAAAAGGCGGCGTTGGAAAAACTACAACCTGCGTAAACCTGGCTTCCGCGCTGGCAGATATGAAATATCGTACCCTGCTGGTTGATCTTGATCCGCAAGGCAATGCTTCTGTGGGCTGCGGGGTCAATTCGCGTGAGCTTGAGGTCTCGGCGCTTGAGGTGCTGCAGGCGGAATGTGATATTCCCGAAGCCATGGTGCAGCTTGAATCGCTGGGTTTTGATGTGTTGCCGTCAAACAGCGACCTGACTGCGGCAGAGATCTCACTGCTACAGGTTGATGAACGTGAATACCGGCTGAAAAGAGCACTGGAAAAGGTTGCACATCAATACGCCTGGATCATCATCGATTGTCCACCTTCTCTGAATATGCTGACCTTGAATGCGTTGACGGCGGCAAATAGCGTGTTGATTCCAATGCAGTGTGAGTATTACGCCCTTGAAGGGCTCGCTTCATTACTGGAGACCATCGATCAGGTGCGCAGCAGCGTTAATACGGGTTTGGAAATCGAAGGCTTGTTACGCACCATGTTCGACGGACGTAACAACCTGTCCAACGCGGTATCTGACCAACTGATCGAGCACTTTGGCGAACGTGTTTACCGCACGTTAATACCACGTAATGTGCGTGTAGCCGAGGCACCCAGCTACGGCTTGCCGGTATTGAGATACGACCCGTCTTCACGCGGTGCGCTTGCCTATCTGGGCCTCGCTGGCGAAATGCTGCGTAGAAATCGCAAAAGACAGCAGGGCTAGAACAGATTTGTTTACAGGTCATACCGATATCCGGTACGTTTAGTTCACATTATTTTATTTAAATTGATAATATGATTTATCAGTTTTGGAAAAACAGTCAATGGCAGCAAAAAAGAATCCACTCGGTCGTAACCTGAGTTCAATGCTCAGCAAATCCGCTTTACAGCATGCAGTGGAAAATGTGAGCGGTGAATCATCCGGTGACGACATTTTAAGAAGCTTGCCGGTAGACCTGATCACACCCGGACCGTTTCAGCCGCGTTCAATTTTTGATGAAGACCGTTTGCAGGAACTGGCTGAATCCATTCGTCACCAGGGTGTTATTCAACCGGTTGTCGTACGTGTACGTGGTAAAGACAACTACGAGTTGATCGCCGGCGAACGGCGCTGGCGGGCAGCGCATTTGGCCGGTATCGAGAAAATTCCGGCGATTGTGCGCGAAGTACCCGACGAGATTGCCATTGCCATGGCGCTGGTCGAAAACATCCAGCGTGAGAACCTGAACCCGATTGAAGAAGCGACGGCCTTAAGACGCTTGGTAGATGAGTTTCAGATGACCCACCAGGAAGCCGGTGATGCGGTAGGACGTTCACGTTCCGCGGTGTCCAATCTTTTGCGTTTATTGGAACTGTCCCAGGAAGTACGTGAACTGGTCGATGCAAAGCATCTGGAAATGGGTCATGCACGCGCCCTGTTAACGCTCCAGCCATCCCTGCAGGCACAGGCTGCGCGGGAGGTGGTCAGTAAGGACTTGTCAGTACGCGAAACCGAACAACTGGTCCGGCGTCTGAAAAACCCACCGGTAGCCAGGACTTCTGTGCTTGATCCCGATGTACAGCAATTGCAGGACAAGCTGGCTGAAAAGCTCTGTGCAAAGGTCAAGCTGACGTTTAATGCCAGGGGTAAGGGCAAGTTGGTGATTGCCTATAATTCGGCGGACGAACTGGATGGGATCCTGGAGCATCTGGGTCTGGAAACTGACTGAATGATTGTTGACCAAGGTCAAAGATAAATCTATCCTCTGCCGCTATGATTCACCCCATTAATTAACCAATTTTATTCACCAGAAGGTATTCATCATGCAAGGTTATCCTCATTTCTATGTTGCCAACGCATCCGCCGCAAATGAAGGCAATGTCGTTGTTACCGGTGAAGGTTTACCGGACCTGGATACTGCGTCTCCCCCGCAGTTTGACGGACCCCTTGGTGTCTGGTCTCCGGAAACCCTGTTTTCAGCAACAGTTGCCAATTGCTTCATACTGACTTTCCGTGCGATAGCACGTGCTTCCAAGTTTGAATGGACCTCGTTGGAATGCAAAGCGGAAGGTGTGCTCGAACGGCCTGAGAAGACGACTTTTTTCACCACCTTCAATGTTCATGCAGTGTTACATGCACCCGATGGCGCGAAAGTTGAACTGGCAGAAAGGCTGTTGGAAAAAGCAGAAGCCCTATGCCTGATTACCGCTTCGCTGAAGTCTGAAGTCGTTCTGACAACAGAAGTTATTATCGACTAAACAAAGGGAACCTCATGAGTTGCCAAGAGTAGGCGCCTTTGGGCGATCAGAGGCTCCCGGGATACCTGCGATTTGTAATCACGATATCCATTACGAGGTTTCCCGGCCTGGTGGTTGTTGCCTTTTGGGCGTGTGTTAATCTGTCAATCCAATAGGTTAGTGATTGGGTGACGGGTGGAGCCAGGTAACGAGGACGGGTACATGACCGCTGTGAATAATCAACTGGTAAGCCGGAGCTTGAGAATTCAGTCCATAGTGGCACTGGTACTGGCCGGCGGCTTATTACTGGTCGGGCCGGTTGCGGCTTACTCATCCATGTTCGGTAGCCTGTCGGCTTACCTGCCGGCGTTACTTTTTGCCATGGTGGTCGCACCGAAATTCGGTTCGGACAGTGCTATCTTTCTACGTACTGCGGCAGTAGCCGAGGTTGCAAAGATTTTTCTGACCGGTCTGCTGTGCGCGGCTGTATTTATCTGGGTAAAACCGCTTTCCCCCGGTTGGTTTTTTGCCGGTATGGTGGCCGTCATTTTTAGCGGCCGGTTTGGATTGCTGTTCAGAGCGGGTCAATAGTTCTAAGGTTGCAAGGTAAAGCACGTACATAGGAATTACCCATACCCTAACCGGAGTGAAATATGCACAATCTCCGTGTTTCAGACCGTAAGGCGTGGCGATCCTGGTTAGCTGAGAACCATGCCAGCGAAAAAGAAGTATGGCTGGCATATTACAGGAAGCATACCGGCAAGGCGTCCGTCAGCTACATGGACTCTGTAAAGGAGGCGCTGTGTTTTGGCTGGATCGATGGTCTCAAAAGACGTATCGATGATGAAAGGTACGCACATAGGTTTACACCCCGCAGAGCATCCAGCAAATGGTCGCCCCTGAACATCAAGTTGGCAAAGGAGTTAATTGAATCCGGTGAAATGATGGAAGCCGGTCTTGCGGCATTTAAACAAAGGGTGCCCTATGATCAGGAAACGCAGAAGGTTTTGAGCGCGAAGGAAATTCCTCTCACAGCCGAGACGGAGAAGGGTTTAAAGGCCAGCCAAAAAGCCTGGAAAAACTTTAATCAGATGGCAGCAGGTTACCGTAAACATTATGTTGCCTGGATACAAAGCGCTAAAAGACCGGAAACCAGGAAGAAACGCTTGCAAGAGGCCATCAGCTTGCTTGAAAAGAATCAGAAACCGGGAATGAAATAATTGAAATCGTGGCAGGAAACAAATAGCAAATGAAATCCATCAGCCTGGCAGGGAAAGAAATTTTTCCGTCGAAAATAGTCTGCATCGGCAGGAATTACGTTGATCACATCAAAGAGCTGGGTAATGAGATACCGGAAGAGCCGGTTATTTTCATTAAACCAAACTCATCCATTGCCGCTGCTATTGAGTCCGGTGAATCTGATGAAATCCATTTCGAGGGCGAAATCAGCATCGTGGTCCGCTCCGGTGATCTATTCGGGGTAGGCTTTGGGCTCGATCTCACAAAGAGAAAACTTCAATCCAGGCTGAAGGCCAGGGGTTTGCCGTGGGAGCGATCAAAAGCTTTTGATGGTGCTGCCGTGTTCAGTGAGTTTGTTGCTTTTGAAGGGCAGGTCAGTGACCTGAGGCTTGAGCTTTATATCAATGACCGCCTGGTGCAGCAGGGCGGTTGTGAATTGATGATATACAAGCCGGACGAACTAATCGCAGAGGTCAAAAGTTTTCTTTCTCTTGAGGACGGCGACCTGATCATGACAGGCACACCCGCCGGTGTCGGGCCGCTTCAGGCAGGTGACCGGTTTAACGGCAAAATTTTTGAAAAAGACACGCTGATTGTCGAGGACTCATGGGTGGTGCAATGAGAGTGGTTGAAATTACCAGTGAGCCGGTTGAGCTCTACAAGATTTTGAAATTTGAGGGCATGGTTGCATCCGGTGGTGAGGCCAAGCAGCTTATTTCTGAAGGTCAGGTGCTGGTAAATGGTAAAGTGGAAACCCGCAAGCGCAAGAAAATTGTTGCGGGCGACACCATTGAGTTTGAACAAGAGATTATCCGCATACAATTAATTTGACTGGGTTTGGAACTGGAAATACAGAATGAACAATAACGATGTTTTGCGTCGTATCCGTTACACCTTCAATTTTGACGATACGAAAATGATCAACATATTTGAGCTGGGCGGGCTTCAGGTAACACGCACCCAGATCAGTGACTGGCTGAAAAAAGAGGATGCTCCCGATTACCAGGAGTGTGCCGATGTGCAACTGGCAACTTTCCTGAATGGTCTGATCGTCGATAAAAGGGGAAGAAAAGACGGTCCGCAGCCTAAACCGGAAACGAGCCTGACCAACAATATAGTTTTCAGAAAACTGAAGATCGCACTCAACCTGCAAGCTGATGATGTCCTGAAGCTGATTAAAAAGGCAGACTTCAGTATGAGCAAACACGAGCTAAGCGCGTTTTTTCGAAAACCGGATCATAAACACTACCGGAAATGCAAAGATCAGGTTCTGCGGTACTTTTTGAAGGGTCTCCAACTCGAATACAGAAGCTGATTACCATGTTAATCCTGTGGTGTGATAAATGCCCATGCAACAGCTACTGAGTAATAACAGTCTGATTTTAATGGAGGCGGCGATTGTCGAACCGCTGCGGCGTTCCAGTGAAGTTGACCTTCATCCGCTGCTTGTAAACGCCCCGCTAATCTACGAGGAAGCCGGACGACGGGCCCTCGCAAAGCTTTATCAAAATTACATTGATATCGCACTTGAAGCAAAAACGCCTTTCCTGATGTGTACCCCAACCTGGAGGGCAAACAGGGAAAGGGTTTCTGAAACAGGGATTAATCCTGCTGTAAATATAGATGCCGCACGTTTTCTGCAGGATATTCGCGAGTCTCAAAAGCAGGGTCGTGAAAATATAAAAATTGGCGGTCTGATCGGTTGCAAAAATGATTGCTATCTGCCGCAAGAGGCTTTATCCGCGACACAGGCGGAGCAGTTTCACACATGGCAAATCGAGCAACTGAAACAAGGTGGTGTAGATTTTATCATCGCGGAAACACTGCCAGGTATTAACGAGGCCATTGGTATTGCGAAGGCACTGGAAAATTCCGGGCTGCCATATTTTATGAGTTTTGTTATTTCACGCGACGGGCGGGTTCTGGATGGTACTGAGCTTTACACCGCGATTAAGATGATTGATGCCAATACCGGTCGGCAGCCACTTGGTTTTATGGTCAACTGCGCCTATCCATCATTTCTGAAGGCAGCGGCTCAACCTCCGGAGCTTTTCAAAAGACTGCTTGGTTACCTGGCAAACGCGTCATCAAGGGATCATTGTGACCTGGATGGATCGGAATCGCTATTAATGGAAAGCGTATCTGACTGGGGTGAGATGATGCTTGAATTGAACAAGGTCTACGGTTTGAAAGTTCTCGGCGGATGCTGCGGTACAAACAAGCAGCACCTGAAATATCTTGTTGGCGGTTATAGGCAGGTTTAGCCATGCAAATCACACTTGACGACATCAAATCGGCATCCGGCATCGTTTATGAAGTCATGCAGGCAACACCACAATACCGCTGGCCGATGTTATGTGAACGCGTAGGTACGGAGGTTTGGGTCAAGCATGAAAATCACAGCCCGGTTGGTGCGTTCAAGATACGCGGGGGCCTGGTGTACTTTGACTATCTCATCCAGTCCGGGCAGCGTCCAAATGGAGTTATTGCTGCGACACGCGGCAATCATGGCCAGTCGGTGGCTTATGCCGCGCGCAGTCACGATATTCCGGCCACCATCGTGGTGCCTCACGGTAACAGTCTTGAAAAGAATTCGGCCATGCGCGCACTGGGTGTGAACCTGGTTGAACATGGTGATGATTTTCAGGCTTCCCGAGAGTTTGCCCAGAACCTGGCCAAAGAGCAGGCCTTACACCTGGTGCCTTCGTTTCACCCGCTATTGGTGGCCGGTGTGGCGACCTACTGTCTGGAGTTGTTGCAGAATATCAAGAATATTGATGTTGTATATGTCCCCATCGGTCTTGGTTCCGGTATATGTGCAATGCTGGCATCACGTGACGCGTTGAATCTGAAGACCGAGGTAGTGGGTGTTGTATCGGCCCATGCAACGGCTTATGCAAAGTCATTCAGCGCCGGACACCCGGTTGAATCAGCGGTCACCACCCAATTATCGGACGGTATGGCCTGCCGTGTACCGGAACCGGAAGCGCTTGAGCTGATACTGCAGGGTGTCGATCGCATTGTGCAGGTTTCAGATGACGAGGTGGCGGCTGCGATGCGCATGATGTTCGAATGTACGCATAATGTCTGCGAAGGGGCAGGTGCGGCGGCACTGGCTGCGGCAACACAGGAAAAGGCCCGTATAAGCGGTCGCAGGGTCGCTGTCATCGCAACCGGTGGTAATGTTGACAAGGACGTTTTTGCGCGGGTTTTAAATCAACATTAAGGAAGCGTCTTTATGTCAAAAGTTAATCTGATCCTGACAGCACTTATATCACTGCTCATGTTTGTAGCAGTGTTTGCAGGCGGGCCATCCCTTAAGGACCCGCGTCAAACCGTTGAGGACACAGAGCGTGCTTTTGCCGGGACCATGGCCCAACGTGATTTCGAAAAATTCAAATCGTTCCTGTCTGAAGAGGCGGTATTCTTCTCCGGCGAAACCGTGTTACGCGGCAAACAGCAGGTGGCCGATGCCTGGGAGGCTTACTTCAAGGAACCACAAGCCCCGTTCTCATGGGAACCGGAGTCTGTTGAAGTGCTGGATTCAGGAACGCTGGCCTGGAGCACGGGCCCGGTTTACGACTCTGAAGGCAAGGTCATTGCTACGTTCAACTCGGTCTGGCAACTCGATGCATCGGATCAATGGCGCATTATTTTTGACAAGGGAAATGCAGCCTGTAATTGCCCCTAGGGTGGGCATTTATGTCCACCATCCCAACGTCAAACTGAAATGAAAAGCGAAAACCCACCAGCCCCGCTCAACCATAAAAGCCTCGGTATTGCCGCAAGGTCAATCGCGCTGATGGACCAGGATTTCGCAAGAACACTGGCCAATCTAGGCCCACCGCCCTTGTGGGAAAGACAACCGGGCTTCGTGACCCTGATCCGTATCATTCTGGAGCAACAGGTCTCACTGGCTTCGGCCGATGCCATGTTTCAACGCCTGAAAAGAAACATCAAGCCCCTGACGCCAACCACGGTATCCGAAGCAGGGGAGTCATTTTTGCGCTCTTTTGGAGTAACCCGGCAAAAAGCCGGGTATTTCATCAACGTCGCGCAGGCTATGCAAAGTGGCGAACTGGATCTTGAGGCATTGGCACAGGAAAGTGACGAAATCGCGATTGAAAAACTCACATCTGTAAAAGGTGTCGGTCAGTGGACCGCAAAAATTTACCTGTTAATGGCGCTATGCCGCCCGGATGTCTGGCCCGTCGGGGATGTGGCCCTTGCGACGGCATTCAAAAGCCTGAAAGGCAGGTCAGACAGACCAACACAAGCGGAACTGAGCGATATTGCACAAGCCTGGCGCCCCCATCGTGCCACGGCGGCCAGGATGTTATGGCACTATTATCTAAGCGGAATGCAGGAACAAGGCGACAATCACAGATGACTTATACGGCGGTTAATTTCAAGAAAAAATTAAGCAAGTTCGATGAGCACTGGTCACCCAGGGTGATCGCGGAGATGAACGACTACCAGTTCAAACTGGCGAAAGTGCAAGGCGCGTTTGACTGGCATTCACACGCTGATACCGACGAGGCATTTATCATTATTGATGGTGTACTGGAAATTGAATTCCGGGACGGTAAAGTCAAGCTTGAAGCAGGTGAAATGTTCGTGGTTCCGAAGGGTGTTGAACACAAACCAGTGGCGGATCATGAGTGCCAGATTATGCTTGTGGAGCCCAAAGGTACCATCAATACGGGCGATGCCAGCAGTCACCTGACGGCACAAAATGATGTGTGGATATAGGGTAGTTTTCACAGAACAACGGATTAAAAAGCCACATATCGGCAATATGTTTTCATTGTGCATGGACGCACCGGTGTCGCGGGGTCTAAGGATAGTTGAGAGTTATCACCTCTGGATCCTGATGGGTGACCCATCAAGTTGAAAAATTGTTGGGAAATATTCTTTTATGCAGCTAATTTGATTGAGTCAATCTTGACAAATTGACATCGTATCAGCATCATCTGACATCATGTCAGAAAGCCGATTCAATCTAATCGCTTCTGTACGGAAGCAACGAGCCCGGGCCCTCTTAAAATCTGAGCAGACCCACGAAGCCATTCTGTCTGCAGCCCTTGAGTTTTTGTGGTTGCGCCCTTTTCGGGTGATGACGGTTAGCGAGTTGATGGCTTTGACCGAGGTTAGCCGCTCAGCGTTTTATCAATACTTCAAGGATCTGCGAGAGTTGATGGAGACTCTGCTGGCTATGCTCGAAACTGAAGTCCTAACCGCCTCTAAACCCTGGTTCTTGGAAACCGGCGACCCTGTAGCCTTGATACGGGAAAGCCTGACAGGGGCTGTTAGTGTTTTCCACCAGAGGGGGCCGTTTTTCAAGGCAGTTGCCGATGCGGCAACAACAGATGAACGCCTCGAGAGCGCCTGGTTGTTATTTGTTAAGGATTTTGATGATGCCGTATCCGAGCGCATCCGGATGGATCAGGAACTTGGATTGACCGCCGCATTCGATTCCCGGACCGTTGCCCATTCGCTGAACATGCTTAATGCCTATACATTTATCTCCGCATTCGGCCGGCACCCGAGAAGCGAGCCTGAGCCCGTTCGCGAGGCAATCATTCGAATCTGGACTTCAACGCTTTACGGCACCCGGTGGGCCGAAAGCGAACATTCACCGCTTATACGTAATCGTTAGCGGCGCGAGTCTGGTAGCCAAAAAATGGCTGCTGGATATACGTATAAAAACAGGACCCGGCAGTCCTTAGATTGCCGGATAACGGAAGAATAATCGACAAAGGAGAAAAGGCGAGGTACGAAAGAGGCCTTCAGGACTTGGCTCTGAGTAAACAGGCATGGAGCCGACAACTGGTAATTGTTTGGTTAGAAAGTACTCCTGAACCACAAACGCCTTGGTTTATTAACTTTGTATTGCGTTAAATGAGGACTTGTCATGAAAAATCAGATATTAAAAGTTGGAATACTCGCAGTCAGTCTTATGGCTATTGTTTGTTCCGTCAATGCCCAGGAAGTGACCGGGAAACCCGGTTCACCGGGTGCGACAACCACCATCAGTGGTAAACAGTTACCGGCTCCCGACCCGGAGTTTGGTGGTGAGATCAAACAGGGTGCGCTTCAGTCAACACCCTGGTGGGCACCGCGCATTGTGCCGCCCAAACAGGCTCCCAACATTCTGCTCATCATTACGGATGATGCCGGATTTGGTGTCCCTTCGACGTTTGGTGGCGTCATCCCGACCCCCACGCTGGATCGCATCGCGGACAACGGCTTGCGTTACAACAATATTCACTCCACCGCGCTGTGCTCGCCCACGCGGGCGGCATTAATCACCGGTCGCAATCACCATTCAGTTGGTTTCGGTGTGATATCTGAACAATCCACCGGTTTCCCCGGCTATAACAGCATCATTCCCGAGGACAAGGCAACGGTCGGTCGAATTTTGCTCGACAACGGTTACGCAACCTCGTGGTTTGGCAAGGATCACAACACGCCGGCATTTGCGGCAAGCCAGGCCGGCCCGTTTGATCAGTGGCCCACCGGAATGGGATTTGAATATTTTTACGGTTTCGTAGGCGGTGATGCCAACCAGTGGCAACCAAATCTGTTTCGTAATACAACCCAGATCTACCCATTCGAGGGTAAGACTGAATGGAATCTGGTAACCGGTATGGCCGACGATGCCATTGATTATCTAAATCGTTTGAACCAAACGATGCCCGGCAAACCCTTCTTCGTGAAATACGCTCCGGGTGCCACGCACGCTCCGCATCACCCGACCAAGGAATGGGTACAGAAAATCAGCGACATGCACCTGTTTGATAAGGGTTACAACAAACTTCGTGAGCAGATATTTGAACAGCAGAAAAAACTTGGCGTGATCCCGCAGGATACCCAAATGGAACCCTGGCCGGAAAAGGTCATAAAGAGCTGGGATAATCTGAGCGCGGACGAACAAAAACTTTTTATCAAGCAGGCTGAGATCTTCGCCGCCTATGCCGCCTATAGCGACTACGAGGTTGGGCGTGTTGTCCAGGCGATCGAAGATATGGGTAGACTTGACAACACGCTGGTCATTTACATTAATGGCGACAATGGTACCAGCGCTGAGGGCGGTCCGCTCGGCACCCCAAATGAAGTCGCGTTTTTCAACGGTGTGAACGAAATGCCTGTTGAGACGCAACTGAAGTGGTATGACGTGTGGGGTACCGAAGAGACTTATAATCACATGTCGGCAGGCTGGTCCTGGGCATTCGATACGCCATTCAGCTGGTTCAAACAGAATGCGTCCAAGCTGGGCGGCATCCGGCAGAACATGGCAATCTCGTGGCCGGAACGCATCAAGGACAAGGGTGGTTTGAGAGAGCAGTTTGCGCACGTTATCGACATCGTGCCCACTATCCTGGAAGCAACCGGTATACCGGCACCCGAACTGGTCAACGGTATCGAGCAGGCACCAATGGAAGGTACTAGTCTCGTGTACACCTTTGACGAGGAAAATGCCAAGGCTCCTTCACAGCACAAAACCCAGTATTTCGAAATGATGGGCCAGTGGGCGCTATATGACGAAGGCTGGCTGCTCAGCACCAAGGTCAACCGTGCGCCTTGGGAGGCTTTTGGTGCAGCCAATCCGGATCCACTCAATAACCAGGTATTGGAACTCTACAACCTGAATACGGACTTCAGCCAGTCGCAAAACATCGCCGATCAGCATCCCGAAAAAGTGAAGGCATTGAAGAAGAAATTCATCGAGGAAGCGAAGAAATTCCAGGTCTTTCCGATGGATGCATCAGTGGCTGGACGCCTGGTGGCACCACGCCCGAACATCACGGCAGGCCGTACTGAGTTTGTCTACACCCACCCGATGGTCGGTCTGCCGCAGGGTGATTCACCGTCCATCCTTAATGCCTCCTATACGTTCACCGCTGAAATCGAAGTGCCTGATGGCGGCGCCGAGGGCATGATCGTCACCTCTGGCGGGCGTTTTGCAGGTTATGGCTTCTATCTGCTTGAAGGCAAGCCCGTATTTCTGTGGAACATGATCGACCTGAACCGCATCAAGTGGGCAGGAACTGAGGCACTCACACCCGGCAAGCACAGCATCGTATTCGACTTCAAGTACGAGGGTCTCGGCGCCGGCACGCTTGCGTTTAACAACATGAGCGGACTAGCCCAGCCCGGAACCGGTACGCTCTCGGTGGACGGCAAGGTCGTTGAAACCAAGCGAATGGAGAAAACATTGCCGATGATCCTGCAGTGGGATGAGGCCTTCGATATTGGCTCCGACACGCTGACCGGTGTGAACGACGCGGATTACAAGCCGCCGTTCGCGCTGACCGCCAAGCTCAACAAGCTAACGCTGGTGGTTGACCGGCCACAGCTCAGCGCGGCAGACATCAAGAAACTTCAGACTGCGCAAACCAATAATTCGTCCAGCGAATAGTGTGTTCAGGATGAATGATTGCAGGCGGCCCTGCCAGGGCCGCCCGTTTTTTCCGGAACGGACTAATTATTGCCACCCAGGGATCGGAATCGCGGTTGATCAGCATGATAAAACGGGTCAGGAAATTACTCTGCTCCCCAGTCAATACCCCGTATCATTACCAAAACGTCAGGAGCACAAGGTTGTCATTCTTAATTCGCCCAGCAATTGAATCAGACGCCCTGGCTGTAAGTGAGCTAACTGCAGGGCTTTCAGAATATTTTGCCTCCGGCTCTGTTTCACAGATATCTCAAGAATTTTGGGATTCAATTTCAGTTGAAGCAGTGACCGGGCGTATTGTCTCCCCCGATTATGATTGCTTCGTCGCCGGGGACACTGATGGCCTGAGTGGCTTTGTTGCGTTTCGAAAGCCTTCCCATCTGTTTCATCTTTTTGTTGCGTCACGTGCGCAATCCCGGGGTTTGGGGAAATTGCTATGGCAAAAAGTTTTGGAGCGATCAGCATGCCCTGAAATCACTGTCAATTCATCTGTATTCGCGATACCGTTTTATCAGCGATTAGGATTTGTGCGAGTTGGCCCTGATAAGTCAGAGGGTGGTATTTCTTACTCGCCAATGGTGTTTACAAAGGGCAGCTAACAAATCGTGTCTGTTCATTTATGGGCCAGCTTCAAGTTGCCTTCGACTGCATCCAGAAAGCCAAACATATCAACCAGCTTCTCATTCTCCGGATCGTTGGTTTTACCCTTCAGATCACCGGTGATGATGCCCTGGTCCACCGTGTCGATCAGGGCCAGTTTCAGCGAGGCGGCATAAGCGCACAGTTTTTCATTGCCGGCACGATTGCCGATGGTCTCAAGCGCATTGGCCAATGCGTATAGCAGGGCAGAGGAGTTGAATAATGCCACTTTGCCGTCGCTTTCAAGGTACTTCAGGTATAAATCGTGTGCGGTACCGTGCGGGGCCTCAAAGAGCATGGTGCCGTCTTTGCTTTCGATGATCGAACTGGCGGTGGCCAGGCTGCCACCCAACGCTGCAGAAATATCCGAAAAAATATCACCGTCCAGGTTTTGTGCAGGGTAGAGCGCTTCGCGTGGTGGATCGGTGATCATCTTTTTCAGCTGGCTGGAGGGCCGCATGATCATAAACGAGGGAGGCGGCGTATCGTGCTTGGCGAGATCCGTTCGCACTTCGGCGATGACGGTGCTGAAGACATCGTCGTAGGCCATGTATTCGCGTTTGAGGCCAAAGTAGACCTCTTTATCGTTGACTGATGCGTCGCGAAATACCTGGCTAACCCAATCCTTGATTGCTTCGCAGTCGTTGGACATAAACAATAGCGGGTCGCCCTTTTTAATCGTGCGGGCGTGTTTTTCTTCGCCGTCGAGTATCACCTTTAAAATGCCGTCTTCAGAGGCGGGCATATTGAAGCTGCCGTATTGGTCTCCGCCGCCAGCGCTCATTCGTGAGATCGATACTGCAGCCCGACGTTTCGGGATTCCGGTCAACTTGAGCTGGTTGACGAGCTTGAGCAGTTTGCGACCGCTGGTATTGTCCGGCACGCCCCAGAGTGCCCGCTCGGGCGGGTTGGAGATAATGCGCGCGGCTTGCGCATCAATCAACTCGTAGCGATAGGCCAGGCCAAGCTCGGCAAACCTGGCCTGGTAGTCGCGCTCATAAATGTCCTCAATGGCCTTGCGCATCACACCGTCGTAGCCCGGGATGACCGTGTCTTTCAGGCCCAAATAGGCATCGCGCTTTTCGTCGATGGCACGCTGGAAAAAATCATGTGCCCAGCTGCGTACCTCAATCATGTCGTTGGTGCCGATGAGCCATGGGTCGCCCTTGTTGATAAAGCGACGGTGTAGCTCAACCGGGTCGCCACTGCTGCCCACAAACATCAGCTTGGCAACACCGGTGGCCTTGGAGAGCTCATTGTGGCTGCTCGTTATGCCGCCGCCGTCCATGGTGACGACATCAATATCGCGGCCCACCCAGCCGGGACGTGTGACCTCGATATTGCGGAAGTGGATGTCTTCACGAATGATGTTACCGCCAATGCCTTTGCGAATGGCGCCGTTGGGTGACTTGGTCGCCAGCCGGTCCAGTTCGTCCTCTTTGATATGACTGTGCCTGGCTAACAACTCGTCCAGCTGGTCGCGGTTGACCGTCATACCTGCGTTTTTGATCCCGACACCGTATTGCTGCAGTGCCTCGATAGCATCGACCACTACCTGGCCATTAGTGAGCAGACGATTCTCTGCGGAAAGATCGATCTCTACCAGGGGGATGTCGACGTATTTATTTACAAACTGCTCGAGGATGCGATCGAAGGCGATTTGCGCCATCTCGTCACCGTGCAGCACCACCAGGGGCTTGCCTACGGCTATTTTGTCAGTCATTGCTATGTCCTTGTTGTTAACGCTTTGGCGTTCTCGTGGGCGTCGCGCAGAGTTAAAACCGCCGATTTTATTTCACCGATTGTACCCGAGAAATAGCAGCCCGGCTTTTAAGCTAACAATCACGTAGAAAAACTCCGGTAAGCCGAGTATCGTTAGCGACACTTTTATCATGATGCAAATAATGGGTGATCACTTTTGAAAATATGGGTGGATGCGGACGCCTGTCCGGTAGTGATCAAGGAAATCCTGTTTAAAGCAGCAGAGCGGACTGCCATTCAGTTGACGCTGGTGGCGAATCAGCCTGTTCGCGTGCCCCCGTCGCGTTTCGTCAACGCTATTCAGGTTTCGTCGGGCTTTGATGTTGCCGACAATGAGATCGTAAAAAGACTCGAAGCCGGGGACCTGGTTATCACCGGGGACATTCCACTGGCTGCGGATGTAATAGAAAAGGGCGGACATGCCCTCAGTCCACGCGGAGAAAGGTATACTGTCGACAATATCAAGGCGCGTCTGAATATCAGGGATTTTATGGATACCCTGCGGGGTAGCGGAATTGATACAGGCGGCCCGCCGCCATTAAGCCAGGGTGACCGTAAATCTTTTGCCGATCACCTGGATAGGTTACTGGCCAGGACAACCTTAAAGGAATAGATAATATGGCCAGTGACAGTTTTTCATCTCTCTCCATATCCAAAGCCCAACTGGCGAACCTGGAGTCGCTCGGTTACAAGAAAATGACGGCTGTCCAGAGTCAAGGCCTGCCGCACGTTTTAAAGGGCAGGGATCTCATCGCGCAGGCAAAAACGGGTAGCGGAAAAACAGCGGCTTTTGGCATTGGTTTATTGGAGCAGATTAATCCGCGATTTTTTGGTGTACAGGCGCTGATTCTGTGCCCAACCCGCGAACTGGCCGACCAGGTTGGTAAGGAGCTCCGCAGGCTGGCCCGCAGCACACCCAATATCAAGCTGGTTTTATTGTGCGGCGGCAAGCCGTTCGGGCCGCAAAAGGGCTCGCTGGAACATGGGGCACATATTGCCGTTGGAACACCAGGGCGTATTCAGGACCACTTGCGTAAAGAGACCTTGAAGCTCGACGGTCTGAAGACCCTGGTGCTGGATGAAGCGGACCGGATGTTGGATATGGGTTTCTTTGACGTCATGACCGAGATCATCGCGCAGACACCCAAAAAGCGCCAGACACTCCTGTTTTCAGCAACCTATCCAGAGCAAATAAAAAAGATGTGCCGTGCGATACAACGCGACCCGGTGACGGTAACGGTCGAGAGCGAACACAAACCCGGTGTAATTGAGCAGCTGTTCTACGAGGTTAAAAAACACGAACGCAATAACACCCTGTTGGCACTGTTTGAACACTACAAACCCGAAACCACGCTGGTTTTTTGCCATACCAAAAAGGAGTGTGACGAAGTGGCACGCTTTCTAAGCGGTCGTAAAATTGAAGCGCTCGCCATTCACGGTGACCTGGAACAACGCGAACGTGACCAGGTGCTGGTGCAGTTCTCCAATAACAGTTGTTCGGTACTGGTCGCCACCGACGTCGCTGCCCGTGGTCTGGACATCAAGTCTTTGGCGGCTGTGATTAATTATGAATTGCCACGGGATCCCGAGATTTATGTGCATCGTATTGGACGTACCGGACGGGCAGGGGAAAAAGGTATCGCGCTCAGCATATTCACCGAATCCGAACAGTATCGGGTCAAATCTATTGAGCAGTATCTGAAAAAGCCATGTATCTGCGATGTTTACGCCTCACTTGATCGTGATCCGGAGTTTTCACTTACATCACCCATGATTACGATTCAACTCGATGCCGGCCGGAAAAACAAAATGCGCCCCGGTGATATTCTGGGTGCTTTGACAGGTGAAGCCGGGCTGGCCGGATCGCAGATTGGCAAGATTGATATTTTTGATATGTCCAGCTACGTTGCAATTGAACGCAGCGCCCTTCGCCAAGCGCTTAGTTACATGGCTAACGGTAAAGTCAAAGGGCGCAATGTACGCGCCCGGCGAGTCTAAAACGGTTATTGCAGGACCGGCATACAAGAGCACGTTCAGGGAAAAGCAAGGGATGGCGGACTAAAACACGTGGACACAACGAATCACTACTCACCCCTGGAAGAAAAGACCAATATCATTTCTCATGCCGTTGGCCTGGTTCTCAGTATTATTGCCCTGTTGTTGATGCTTTTTCGTGCCGGTGGTACCGGCAGCATCCTGGCTATTGTTAGTGCCGGAATTTTCGGAATCAGTTTAATTGCGCTGTATGCGGCCTCAACCATGTATCACAGCGCAAAAGATCCAAAAGTAAGAGCCCGCTTAAGGATCAATGACCATGCAACCATCTACATTCTTATCGCCGGCACCTACACTCCATTTACGCTTATCACGCTCAATGGCTGGGTGGGCTGGACAATTTTCGGCGTTTCCTGGGGTATGGCTATCACGGGTGTCACTATCAAACTGTTCTTTACAGGGAAATACAATGTTGTATCCACCCTGATGTACGTTTTCATGGGCTGGATCATCATATTCGCCATAAAACCCCTGGTTAACAGCTTTTCATTGGAGGGTTTGTTCTGGCTTGTCGCCGGTGGTGTCGCCTATACCACCGGTGCTGTGATATACAGCATCGATAAAATACGATTCAACCACGCCATTTTTCATCTTTTTGTCTTACTTGGCAGCTTTTGCCATTTTATCTCGGTGTATTTCTACGTTCTCCCGCAGGCTGTGTAGTTCATCAGGAACCAGACCACGAAGCTGCTCCAGCAATCACTACCCGTCAAAATTCAAGCCACGGTTCTTTTGCAGAAGTTCTATCCTGACGATTCCGGAGCAATAAAGATCAGTTAGTTGAGACTGGTAAAGCGCCAACGACTCTTGTGCTTTACCAATGGGGCCATTGGGCCAGGGTGCTGAATGCGAGCCATCTTTCAAAGCATTAATCTCCGCTTGAAGGTCTTTGTCCAAACCCGGGTAGGTGGATTGTAATCCGCTGGTTTGCAGGGCCAGTTGTTGATTGGAAAGGATTTGCACGAACTCCCTTTTGGCGCGGTCACTGACATAAGCCTCTTCCATGTTCGAGAAAGCTGAATCCGATTCTTTGGCGAGTTGTTCACCGTAACTGGTCAGATAAATATAGAGGTATTCGCCAATACCCATTTCCTCGTTTAACAGTGCCTGGTTACGATTCGTTGAGAACTTCACCATTCTGGGTCCGGCACTGAATGCGCTTTTCAAACCTTGCAGACCTGCGGATGCGGCATCAGTTGTAGAGGACTCCTGGTCAGTTTCGAGCTGTTCAAGTTGAGTAATACTGGTCAGGACAGCCTGGTAGTCAACACAATCAGGCTGCAAGGCTTCACGAATGCGGATAAATGCCTCTATCCGTTGCGGAGAAATCGAGCCGTCGGGTGAAGGCGTGTATTGGTCTGCCCAACCGAAACGGTCAATCAGGATTTGCTCAACGCGTTTGGCGTCCCGTATACCAGATGTAAGAAAGAAGATTCCTGACGAGACGACAAAGATAGTGGTTAAGGAGATTATCAACCACACCTTAAGTTTGCTCTTCACTTCTCTGGGTTTGCGTTTTACCATTTCATCTGTCACTTCGACTTGTGGGTTGTGACCGCCAAGTTACCACGTTTTAAATGCAGTCGTAAGCTGTGAATATGCAGCCGAAATCACGGCATACATGAGGCAAATCCGCTGGACTTGCCACGCAAATGGTGATTGTGTAGGTGCTTTTGGCTTCAGTGTCAAAATAATATCTGCACGACAAATGCCTTTAAAACACGACAATCGTGTTACACTGGTTCTTTTACGGCCTTAAAAAAGCTTCGTGAAGAAGAAAAATAGCAATTTGAGCTTTTTGAGCACGTAATTGTTGTTGAAGTTTTCTGCCGGATGGCAGGATGTAAGATTAGAAAATAGTTATTTAATTTATTAAGGAATCAAGGTTATGAGTACAGGTACAGTAAAATGGTTTGATGCGGGCAAAGGCTACGGATTCATCACACCAGAAGATGGCAGCAAAGATTTGTTCGTTCACCATTCAGAAATCCAAACTGATGGTTATGCAACATTGAATGATGGCCAACAAGTAGAATACGAAGTGGGACAAGGCCAGAAAGGCCCATGCGCAACCAAGGTTGTTGCTCTCTAATCGTAGATCTCAGATTAGTCGAAGCGGGTGCCGGTTAAACCAGCACCCGTTTTTTTTTGACCACTGAAACGTAATTACCCTTTTTTAGCCGGTGCCGGCGGGATGGTCGTAAATCGCCATTGGGCTCTTTGTTCATAGGCGTTGATGAATGTTTCGTTTCCGGCGATGTAGAAATCATAGTTGCCCAGATCCGCCGGCTTGATATCAAGCAGCTTGAGCGTGGACGCAGTGTTAATTGTCCCGTCACCCGGGTCAGTGTCGACTGGCAGGTAGTGAAAGTTTTCAAAGGCATCCTGCCATGACCTGCAGAGATTATCCTGGTAGCGGTCTTTCGCGCTATGGGTCATCCAGATCAATTGCATACGGTGAGCTTCTTCAAGGGCCATGACGTGCTCAATGAGGCTCCTGACAGGTGCGAAGCCTGTGTGCCAGGCGACGAAAACCAGTGACCGGTTCGAGCCTTCATTAAAAACAAAATCACCTTCAGGTCCGTCGATGTCGATCGGGTTGCCCTTTTTGAGGTGGTTGAATACAAGATCTGAAAACGCATCGTCTTTAAACCCGGGTATCTGAAAATGAAGATTCATATCGTCACAAGGGCAACTGCTGATTGAGTGAGTGGCCTCAGGCAAGCCGGCACCCCCTAGTCGCACGTACTGACCGGCGAGGAAACGCAAACGTTGGGTGCGTGGCGTTTTCAGGTGTAAAAGGGCGACATCGTCATTGACGAATACGATGGTTCTAACCTTGGCGGTGATATGTTGTCGGGGTATTTCTTTACTGCTTTGGGCTTCCAGAGCTTCGAGGATGATATCGGTAACTGCGCTGTTGCAGCACATCAGCACATGGCCGGTCTTTCTAGCCTCCTCGCTTATCATGTAATCGTGGTGCCGTACTTGCTGTACTTCACCGGAAACTATTTTTGCGAGGCACTCACCACAATTGCCATTACTGCAACCGTAACCGAGTGCGAGTCCTGAGTGAAGGCCGGCCTCAAGAAGTGTCAGCTTGCCTTCGGAGGGGAAGTTACGACCGCTGGGTAGTATTTTGATGTTTCTTGGCACTGATCTCTTTGAGTCGTTTAATGGTTTGTGTTGGGTGTCTTGTTACCCACGCGTTTTCCTTTGGTTGGTATTAACGGTGCGTAAAAAATTACGCACCCTACGGGCGTCTGTTTTTGGGTTTTCTTTTTGGTTTGGTGTTTCTCTTTTTGTGGGTTTTGCCTTTTGGTAAGGAGAGTTTGTTCTTTCCCCTGGGTGAGGAGGGCTTTGCCGGATCAGATCGCTTTTGTTGATCTCCAAGGCGCGTGATACCCAGTTTTTGGCCTGCTACCCAGATTTTCTTAAGGGTATTGAGGGTTTCGTTTGGCATACCGGCGGGCAGGTCGATCAGAGTGTAATCGTCGTAGATATTGATGCGGCCGATGTTATTACCGCTTATATCTGCCTCATTGGCGATGGCGCCGACAATATTGCCGGGCATGACCCCATGGTCGTGACCCACGGCAAGACGGTAACGCTCCATTCCTTCAGAGGGTGGACCGTCATTTCCCTTGTTTTGAGATGGTCTGCGCCGGGAAGGTGCATCGTTTCTGCTCTTTTTGTCACGTCCCGGCCGGCTTTCCTTATCCCAACTCTTGTTTGCAACCCGGTGGGGATTGTTCTGTAACAGGAATGGAGAATCACCCTGGAGTAACTGCGCCAGTGCGGCCGCGATTTGTAGCGGGGGTGCATCCTGTTCCTGCTGATACTCTTCAATCATCTTGGAAAACAGTCCCAGATCGACGCTTTCGAGGGTGTCCGTGATACGTTGTTTAAATTTATCAATACGCTTGTTGTTGATGACATCAGTAGAAGGCAGCTCCATGAGGTCGATCTTCTTCCTGGTGGCATTTTCAATCGCGTATAACATACGTTTTTCACGTGGTGTGACGAACAATATGGCATCGCCTTCACGGCCGGCCCGGCCGGTGCGGCCGATACGATGCACATAAGCCTCCGTGTCGGTTGGGATATCGTAATTGACGACATGGCTGATACGATTAACATCGAGACCGCGTGCTGCCACATCGGTGGCTACAACGATATCCAGTTTGCCGTTTTTCAAACGATCGACGGTACGCTCACGCTGTTTTTGCTGAATATCACCATTGAGAGGCGCCGAAGCATAACCACGGGCTTCGAGTTTTTCGGACAAATCAACCGTGGCAAGCTTGGTGCGCACAAAAATTAGCATGGCATCGAAGGGTTCAGCTTCGAGAATACGCGTCAGTGCATCGAGCTTATGAAAGCCCTGCACCGGCCAGAAGCGTTGCCGAATGGTTTCTGCCGTGGTGGTCTTGACCTTGACGGTCACCTGGACAGGTTCATTCAGATAACGTGTGGCAATCCGGCGGATTTGCTGTGGCATGGTGGCCGAGAACAAGGCGATTTGCCGATCCTGGGGTGTTTTTTCAAGTATCCATTCCACGTCATCGATAAAACCCATGCGTAGCATTTCATCGCCTTCATCCAGCACCAGCGTGGCTAGCTTGTCCAGCACCAGCGTACCGCGGCGAATATGATCCATCACGCGCCCCGGTGTGCCTACGATCACATGCACTCCACGTTGCAGGGCACGAATTTGCACGCTGTAGTCCTGACCTCCATAAATAGGCAAGACATGAAAACCCTTCATGTGGTGAGCATATTTTTGAAAGGCTTCAGCTACCTGGATAGCCAGTTCACGTGTAGGTGCAAGCACCAATACCTGCGGGTCTTTTTGTTGCAGATCGAGCCGGGACAATATCGGCAGTGCAAATGCCGCGGTTTTGCCTGTACCTGTCTGTGCCTGGCCAACGACATCCCTGCCTTCCAGCATGTAAGGAATTGTCTGCGCCTGGATCGGCGAGGGGGTTTCATAACCCACTTCATCCAGAACCTTCAGAAGTGATTGCTGAAGGCCTAATTGGTCAAATGTTTTCACAGTGTCGGTATTCATGTTCGCTATCCGGATGTGTAATTGTGTAACCCATTGAGGAGTATGCGCTAATTGCTTTAAATTCGCGCCCCGAAGCTGAACATTTTTTGGACTGCAATTAAACCGCTGGAAAGAATCCGGCGTTTCTGAACCTCGGAATAACCGGACCGGTTGGTGTCCGGTCCGGCCTGGTACCTATTCGGACCGGTTGGTCGAAGCCCTGGCTTCGTCAAGGGCTGATCTTAATGCCTTGGCCCATACGGTCATCATTCGCCTTGCTACGGCCCTGTTATTCACACTGGTCCGCCACTCGGCATAACCACGGTCATAGTCGCGTTTCCGGTCGGTCGCCCTGGCAATTTTGTCATTCGTCAGGGAATCAAAAAGCTCAACGTTCAGTGTCATTTCACCTGCCCTGGTAGAGTAAGACCTGCTGAAGGATCCGGTGTTCTGAAGGTCTGGCGCGACGACGTCAAGATTGACAATGGCAGGCTTCACCAGCAGCACATCCTCGCCTGCCTCTTCCACCAGTTGGTATCCGCCTTCAGTCAGTTCCTTGGTAAAGACTTCCCGGAATAAGGTTGCAACATCATCCTGTATTCTTTCCATGTCACTGGTTCTGACCCGCATACGCGAGGCAGTTCTTTGCTGGTCTCGTTGCCAGTTTTTTTTGAATGCGACGGTGGCGTCCTGTAGCCAAACACTGTTATAAATGCTCAAATCAGCACCCGGATCGGCATACACGGTGGCCAGTTCCGAGTCTTTGACGAGTTCCATGCCCTCACTGTCTACCGCTGGCTTGCTCTTCGACCAGGCCGGCGAGATAGTGGCAATGCTGCACACCAATGCCGCAATGACAAATGAAATTCTGTTTAAAATCATAATTGCTACTCCTGTTGTTCCACCCCTCGTTTTATTGACCATAAAAAAACATTTCAGTTTCCAGCACCATACTGTTCGAATCGCTGGCAAGATTGTTTACGGTCTAACCCTGTCACACTAGTATAATAACAAGTTGGTTTAGAGTTCAGTAAATCGGTAATAACGGCACGGTTATGTCTGTCAGAAAAGAACACTGGGAAAAGGTATATCAAAACAAATCACCGGATCAGGTGAGTTGGTACCAGTCGTCCCCGGTTTTGTCACTGCAGTTAATAGCAAATACCCGTCTTGCGTTTGGTGCACCGATTATTGACATAGGCGGGGGTGCATCAACGCTGGTGGATGAGCTTTGTGGATCGGGTTATCGCAATGTAAGCGTGCTGGATGTATCGGCAAGTGCACTTGCTCATGCAAAACGCAGGTGTGCCGGCAAGGCGAGTGCAGTGCGATGGTATGAAGAGGATGTAACCCGCTTCAAACCACCCCACCGGTTTGCTCTTTGGCATGATCGGGCAGTGTTTCATTTTTTAACCAGCCGTACTGACAGAGAAAGTTATATCAAGGTTCTTAAGCAATCAATTGAGCCTGGCGGGCATATTATTATGATGACCTTTGCTATTGACGGGCCGAAAAAATGCAGCGGCCTCGATATCGTTCAATATGATGCAGATAAATTGATCCCGGAGTTAGGGCCGGGTTTTGAACTGATGCAAACGGGTTTTGATGTTCATCTCACCCCGGCAGGCAATCAACAAAAATTTGCATATTTCCGGTTCCGCGCCACCCCGGAAACTGTCTGAATAATGGTTTCAGGAACAATGAATTCCGCACGATCACTTGCAGCCCCGCTGCGTGTGCTCGTTTTTTTGATGTTGGTGCTGAGTTTGTCGCGTTTGTTGCTGTTGGCCTGGTTTTGGGACCGCATCGCACCCACCGGCGGTAGCTGGTTTATCCTGTTGCAGGGTGTTCGGTTTGATCTTGTACTGATGGGTATGCTGGTGGGCCCGGCTTTACTGGCAGCACCCTGGATATCGGGGCGTAAAACCGGTACATCTTTGCTGCGAATCTACCTGGTCGTGGTGACTTTCTTCATTGTGTGGGTGGAGCTGGGTACGATCCCCTACATAGATCAATACGATGCGCGGCCGAACTACATCTATGTTGAATACCTGAAATACCCCCGTGAGATTTTTTCAATGCTCCTGACCTCGTACGGTTTGCTGATGGCGGTTGTGGCTTTTGCAACACTGTTATCGGCACTTTTGGCCTGGCAGATGACAAGGAGTATCACTCAAGTCCCAAACCGCCAACGCCTGCCGGGCGCTCTTTTATTGACGCCGGTGATGGCAGTTTTGATATTCGCCATGATTCGTTCAACGACGGATCATCACCCGGTCAATCCAAGTACCGTGGCCTTTACCACGGATTCCATGGTCAATCAGTTGCCGCTCAATTCGCCCTATACCCTGATTTATGCCGTCTATGAACAGCACCGTGACTCGAAGGGTGGATTTGCAAATTACGGCAAAATGGATGAAAAAGACGCACTTCGTCTCGTTGTCGAAGGTGCGGGCCTCACAGATCAGGTCGACTTGCAAAGCGACACACCCACAATGCACGATCAGCTTGCGACACGGCGTCTGGACCGGCCGTTGAACCTTGTGATCATTCTGGAAGAAAGCCTGGGTGCCGAGTTTGTTGGCAGACTGGGAGGTAAAGACCTGACGCCAAACCTGGATGCGCTTTCTGATGAGGGCATCTGGTTCGAACGGCTCTATGCAACCGGTACCCGTTCGGTCCGTGGCATCGAAGCAATTATTTCCGGCTTCCCCCCCACTCCAAAGCGCAGTGTTGTCAAACTGACTGAAACGCAGAAGGATTTTTTTACCATCGCCAATGTTTTGCAGGAACAAAACTACCAGACAAGTTTTATTTATGGAGGGTCAGCGCATTTTGACAATATGCGGCGTTTCTTTTTAAACAACGGATTTCAGACAGTTATCGATCAGAAGAATTTTGAAGACCCTCAATTCGTGGCCACCTGGGGTGTATCAGATGAAGATCTTTTTTTGAAAGCGCACGAATACTTGAGCGTTGAACATGACCAGCCATTTTTCAGCCTTGTATTTTCATCCAGCAATCACAAGCCGTTCGAGATTCCGGAAGGAAAGGTAGAGACACGCACCGGCCCGGATGGTCCGCGGGAAATGGCTGTGGCCTATGCCGACTACGCGCTGGGCAGGTTTATGGCAATGGCGCGGGATTCCAACTACTGGGATAACACGGTATTTCTGGTAGTCTCGGATCACAACTCACGGGTTAAGGGTGCCAACCTGATTCCGGTCGAGCGCTTCCATATTCCCGGTGTCATTTTGGGAGCGGGCATCGAACCACGGCTTGTACCGGGTATCACCAGTCAGATTGATCTGCTGCCCACCTTGCTATCGTTGATGGGTGTAGACAGCCGGCATCCGGCAATTGGTCGTGATCTGACCAGGCCGGAGTATTACCAGGGTGGCGGCAGGGCGCAGATGCAATACCACGATACACAGGGCTGGCTCGTGGACGGCAAGGTAGTCATCATGCAGCCCAAATTGCCCAGGAAGTCCTATTTATATCAACAGGGTGGTATTCTCGGGCCGGATCCTGAACCCGACCGGGAGTTGGAGCGACAGGCGCTGGCACATGCATTGTGGCCGGTCATGATGATCAGGGATAAGGCATACCGTCCCTGATGTTTTGGTTAAAGCCTGTGCCAGTTAATATGGGTAGATGGATCACTGCCTTCGCAGAGCGGGTTAGACACCGGCGGAGACTCATATGGAGTGTTAATATGTTCGGGGCTGAAGGTGGTGAACCAGGTTCGCTGCCCATGGGTGTTCTACCAGGGACCAGAGAAAAAATGCAGGGAGAATCATGAGCACTTCATCAAAAAGAATTCTGATCACCGGCGGGGCCGGCTTTCTTGGCTCCCATTTGTCCGAACGTCTCCTGAACCAGGGCCATGACGTTTTGTGTGTGGACAATTTTTACACCAGTACGAGACGTAACATCATCCACCTGCTCGAACACCCGAATTTTGAACTCATGCGTCACGATGTCACTTTCCCCCTTTATGTTGAAGTTGACCAGATCTTCAACATGGCCTGCCCGGCATCTCCAATTCATTACCAGCGAGACCCTGTACAGACCACCAAAACCAGTGTTCATGGTGCGATTAACATGCTGGGTCTGGCCAAACGTACGGATGCACGAATCCTGCAGGCATCTACAAGTGAAGTGTATGGCGACCCTGAAGTACACCCGCAAACAGAAGATTACTGGGGCAATGTAAATCCCATTGGCATACGTTCCTGTTATGACGAGGGCAAACGTTGTGCTGAAACCCTGTTTTTTGACTACCGCCGCCAACACAACACGAAAATAAAGGTTGCCAGGATTTTCAATACCTATGGGCCCAGGATGCTGCCCAATGATGGTCGCGTGGTGTCTAACTTCATCATGCAGGCATTGCAGGGTCAAGACATCACCATTTACGGTGATGGTAACCAGTCCCGTTCATTCTGCTATGTAGATGACCTGGTCAGCGGTCTTATCAGCCTGATGAATTCAAGAGAGGAATTAACCGGTCCGGTTAACCTGGGAAACCCGGGTGAATTTACCATCAGGGAGCTTGCTGAAAAGGTCATCACAATGACCGGCTCAAAATCCAACTTGATTTTTGAGCCGCTACCCCAGGATGACCCGACCCAGAGACAACCGGACATCACACAGGCCAAAGCGGAACTGGGTTGGGAGCCGGGCATCACGCTGGATGTGGGGTTAAAGCCAACGATAGACTATTTCCGGACGCATATATCCTGAATATACACTCCCATACCTAAAGCCCGGAATTTACAAAACAGCTTAGAAATGGGCCCCCGGCAACACCCTGGCATCCTGCATTTTTACCACCCTGTTCGCAAGCGCCACGGTGACGGGACGATGGGTAATCAGGATCACGGTGCGTTGTTCGAGCAGGTCGCTGCATCCGTCTATAAAATCCTCCTCGCCCTGGGGGTCGAACATGGCCGTTGCCTCGTCGAGGATAAGGATGGGTGGATCGGTCAACAGCGTTCTGGCCAGCGACAGTTTTTGACGTTGCCCGCCTGAAAGACGTATCCCCTGGTCACCGATGGTCGTATCGTAGCCATCAGGCATCTCGATGATGAACTCATGCGCACCGGATGCCCGTGCGGCCCGTTCAATATCTTCCTTACTTGCTTCAAATCGTCCATAGGCAATATTTTCTGCCACGCTGCCATTTAACAGCAAGGTATGCTGCGCAACCAGGCCGATGCTATGGCGTATGCTTTCCAGGCTGTATTTGCTGATGTCCTTGCCATCAATCGTGATACGGCCCGAAGTAGGTTGAATAAATCTCATCAACAGGTAGGCAAGTGTACTTTTGCCGGAGCCGTTGAGTCCGGTTAATGCAATGGTCTCACCGGCCTTGATTTCAAAATCCATATCCCTCAACAAGGGAACCCTGCCGGGGTATGCAAAGCTCACCCGCTCGAACCTGATGTGGCCTTTGACCTGATCCAACGCCGGCAGCCCCGACTCGGGGGGTTCAGGTTGTTCACTAAAAAAATCTACCAACCGCTCTGCCGCGCCTCGGGCACGCTGAACCTCCCCGTAGACATTGGCCAGCCCCGATATGGGACGGGTCATCAACATGGCATAAAGCAAGAGACTGACCAGGGCGCCCGGGGTAATTTCATGGATGACGACATGTTTGATTCCCAGCCAGAGCAAGAGCAACAGACCGGCAGCGGCAAGAAAACTGACCGCTGGTGCAAGTATCGATTGCACCAGGATCTGTCGTTTGGAAAGGATCAACAGTTCTTTATTGCGTGAATCAAAACGCTGCGTTTCCACTTTTTCGCGGCCGAAGGATTTGATCACCGGCAAGAGGCCGAGGTTTTCCTCGACAAAGGAGACCATCCGGGACCAGGCCTGCACCCAGTCAGTGGCAATCGGACGGATTTTCAAACCTATCAGCTTCATCGCCGTGTAATAGACCGGCAGCAGCAGCACTGCAACCAGCGCGATCTGAAGGTCCAGGCGCGTCATAATGTAAAACGCACCGAAAAAGGTCAGCAGCAACGGCAGCAGTGATACCAGTGTAGTGGTCACAAAGTTGCTGATGACCATGGCATCATTGCTCAATAGCGAAAGTGACTCTCCCGCCCGGTGTGTCTGGAAATAAGCGATGGGCAGGATCTGTATGTGTTCATATACACGTTTGCGCAGCCTTGCCGCCATTCTCTCACCGGTGTTGCCGACCAGGTAGCTGCTGAAGAAACTCAGGATACTTTTCACCGTGATGAGACCCAGCCACAACAACAGGACCTGCTGTATCCTGACAAAGTCATTCCCGCCACCGCCATCCAGTGCAGCCGAGGCCAGTTTGCCTGCGATCCACGGTTGGGTCAGAGCCGCCAGGCTATCCGCAACAAGCAACACCAACACCAGTAGCAGCGTGACCCGGTGAGGTGTGATGTATTGCAATAAGCGGGTAAATTTCATGATATGAGTACTATACTGCCTATTATGCGGGAGCGTGACTGTGAAAATTTGCAACTTTAAAATGACATGGAAAAGGTCATAGTAATAAGATATCCCTCAAAACTCACATGATGCTGGGGGCAGGATCAGAAGTTTTTTATACTAACCTGTACTATTAACAGGTAGATGTAGTCCTTAAGTGGCACGGGGCTTATAACTGTTTGTCCACGCGGTAACAGACTGAAAGGGAAAAAATGTCGAGACCGTTACGTGTACTGATCATTGGCGATACAAGCACAGAACCACCGCTTATGGAAGAGCAGCTGTGCAAACGCTGGCCTGCGCTGAACTTGGAGCGGGTGGAAAGCGTGGAGGGCCTGCAAACCGCTTTGAATGAGCAGAGCTGGGATGTTGTTCTCTGTGGCATGTGCGCCCACGGCGGAGTTGGTGCGGCAGAGGCGTTGGATGTCTGCAAGGAAACGTCACCAGAATTGCCGTTTCTCATCCTTTCGGATATGGCTAACTTTGAAAGTGCGATCAGCCTGCTGAAGAATGGGGCAGATAATTTCATTAGCAAGGAAAATCTGCCGCGACTGGTTCCCGAAATTGAAAAAGTTTTGCGTGATACCAGAGGTACGCATAAGTCTGAGCATGAACTTAAGGATAGTGAGCAAAGGCTCAGGCAGGCTCAATGGCGCGCACTGATCAATGCACTACCTGACCTGGTCTGGCTGAAGGACCGGCAAGGGACCTACCTCGCCTGCAATCACCGGTTTGAACGGTACCTTGGTGCGGATGAAGATCAGATTGTCGGCAAAACCGATGACGACTTTATGGATCAGCAACAGGCGGAATCGTATCGAGAGCAGGACGAAAAGGCGATGGCAACGGGTAAACGTTGCATCAATGAAGAACAGATAAGATTTGCTGATGACGGACATGTGGAGCTGATTGAAACTATTAAAGTGCCCATGTACCGGCCTGACGGTGAACTTATGGGTGTATTGGGTGTTGGCCGGGATATAACTCAACACAAACTGCATGATGAGTTCATGTTGCTCCAGACCCGGCGCGCTGAAGCAATGCAGAAACTGGCACTCATTGCCGAGAAAAAAGAAGAAACCGCCTTCATCAAGGCTGGTCTGGATCTCGTCGAGGATCTCACTTACAGCAATATCTCTTTCCTGCATTTTTATGTTAACGAAGAGAGCAGTACTGAATTGACCATCTGGTCGGAGCGTACACTGGAAGAGTATTTCGAGACAGGCGATGATGCGCATCATCCGATCGACGAGACAGGTATCTGTGCGGATGCGAAGCGTCAACTCAGCACTGTGATGTTCAACGATTGTGCAGAATATGAGCATCAACACGGTTTGCCCGAGGGAAAAACTGAATTAGAACGCCTGATTTGCGTACCGGTTATCGATGATGGCCAGGTTATCCTGGTTGTTGGAATCGGCAACAGGGAAAGTGAATACACCGGTCTCGAGAAGGAAACCGTACAACTGATAGCCAATGAAATGTGGCGTATCATCCAGCGCCGCCGCCTGGAGAGCAGGTCAACACGCTTCAGCCGGGTACTTGAAAACAGTCTGAATGAAATTTTTATTTTTGACAGTCAGACAATGCGTTTCATTGATGTCAACAAGGTAGCGCAATCCAACCTGGGTTATTCAATGGAGGAATTGCGATGCATGACACCCGTGGAGATTCAACCGCAATTTACCAGCGAGGCATTTGCCAGGCTGATTGAACCGCTTCGTACCGGCCAACAGCCGGAGCTGGTTCTGACAACCGTTCATCGTCGCAAAGATCAGACCATGTACCCCGTTGAAATTCACCTGCAGTACATGGATGAGCACCCGCCTGTTTGCGTAGCGGTGGTGCGGGACATTGATGATCGCTTACGTATGGAGAGCGAATTGGGCAAACTGGCCCAGGCGGTCGAGCAAAGCCCTGAGAGGATCGTAATCACCAACCTCAAGGCTGAGATCGAATATGTCAACGAGGCATTTTTAGAGGCGACAGCGTATTCCCGGGAAGAGGTCATTGGTGAGAACCCCCGCATTCTGCAGTCCGGCAAAACTCCGCCGGAGACTTTTCAGTCTTTATGGGCGGCCTTGTCAAATGGTCGTGCCTGGCAGGGTGAATTTTTCAATCAGAACAAAAATGGCAAAGAGTTTATTGAGTATGCCATCATCACCCCGATACGCAGCCCGAGTGGAACGGTCACTCACTACGTGGCGGTCAAAGATGATATCACCGAGAAAAAACAACTGACGCAGGAACTCGAAGCCCACCGCCATCATCTTGAAGAACTGGTGGAAGAGCGCACCGCACAGTTGGCCGACGCCAGGGAGAAAGCCGAGTCTGCAAACATGGCCAAAAGTGTCTTCCTGGCCAATATGAGTCACGAAATCCGTACACCGATGAACGCTATCATCGGGCTTACTCACCTGTTGAGGCGGCAAAATCCAAGGCAGGACCAGGCTGCCCGTTTGACAAAAATTGAATCCTCTGCAGGACACCTGCTTTCAATCATCAATGACATTCTTGATCTCTCAAAAATCGAGGCCGGGAAACTGACCCTGGAAAAATCGAATTTTTACCTGGGTGAGGTTTTTGAGCATATCAGGTCACTGTTCCGCGAAGAGCTTTTGAACAAGGGATTGGTGATAGATGTGGACATGGGAGATACACCCATCTGGCTCAAGGGTGATGCAACCCGCCTTCGCCAGGCACTGTTTAACTATGTCGGAAACGCAATCAAGTTCACCGAGGAGGGCACTCTCTATCTACGCGCCAGAACGCTGGAAGAGACTGATAAAAAAGTACTGGTTCGTTTCGAAGTGCAGGACACCGGGATAGGAGTTGCCGCAGATACTTTACCCGGCCTGTTTGAAGCTTTTGAGCAGGGCGATGCCACCGCCACGCGTGTTCACGGCGGTACCGGACTGGGTCTAGCCATCACCCGGCGCCTGGTACTCATGATGGATGGTGAGGTTGGTGCACAAAGCGAGTTGGGCAAGGGCAGTACGTTCTGGTTTACAGCCTGGTTTGGTCGTGGTCACGGCCAAATGAGTGTGAAGACCTCTGGTATTGTGGAGGATGCTGAACGACAGTTGCGGGACAGGTATGCCGATGCACGGATTTTGTTGGCTGAAGACAATGCCATCAACCTTGAGGTGGCAGTGGCCCTGTTATCCAGTGTGGGATTGATCGTGGATACAGCCCGAAACGGACGTATCGCCGTGGCAATGGCGCGCGAGAATCATTATGACCTGATTCTGATGGATATCCAGATGCCCGAGGTCGATGGTCTTGAAGCAACACGTCTGATTCGCTCGAATGTCAAGTCGGGGGCCGGTAATCTGGATACTCCCATCCTGGCCATGACGGCCAACGTGTTTAAAGAGGACCGGTTGGCATGTCTGGAGGCGGGCATGGAAGACTTTATTGGTAAGCCGGTAGAACCGGCTAACCTGTTCTCAACCATTGTTAAGTGGCTGCCGGGCGGAGGTAATGCGTCTCAAATGCCATCGTCAGCTGAATTGCCAAAAGAATCTGTTCCGGACAACCAGGTTGTAGTCGGACAGTTTGAGCGCAGAGTTCGCCCGTATGCCGATGTTGATTTAGAGGTATTGAACCTTATTTTTGCGGATGATCGCAAAGCACAACAGATGCTATTGCAAAAGTTCACCTCACAGGCGGATGATATCTCTGCTCAGTTTGAAACGGCATTCAGGCAACATGACATGGAACAGATCAGATTTCATGCCCATAAACTCAAATCGTCGGCACGCACGGTTGGGGCGAACCCGCTGGCGGATTTGTGTTTTGCCCTGGAAACCGCTGCACGGAATGAAAAATGGGAAGAAATCAATACTCTGGCCAGTGGTTTAAAGCCGGCAGTCAATCGTGTCAGGGACTTCATTAATAAGCTTTAATCGTCCACCGTGATTCTGCAGCAAAATAGTTGCGCAGGATACTCACCGCCAGATGATCCGCCTGATCAATTTCCGGAACTCTTCAAGAACCAGTACGGAACTGGCAACCACTGTGGCCAACAACCAGTCAGTAGGTGCGAGTGCCTCAACATCGAATATGGCCTGTGCTGGTGGCCATTGCACCGCCAGCACCTGCAGGACAACCACTCCAATCAGGGCGAACCACAGGGTACGATTGCGGAAGAAGTTTGCATTGAATGTACTTCGCTTGGCCACCCTCGCGTTGAAGGCATTGAACACCTGGAACAACACAAAAGTGGTGAAAGCCAGGCTTTGTGCATAAATCGCTGACCCGTTTTGCATACCCCACCACAGTACGGCCAGGGTGCCGGTCATCATGATCGTCCCATAACTCACCAATTTACCCAGAAGGCGTAACTTCAGTATTCGTTCGGTAGTTTTCCGGGGCGGGTGGGACATGGTATCCGGCTGTGCCGGGTCAACACCCAATGCCATGGCGGGCGGGCCATCCATAATAATGTTGACCCACAACAACTGAATCGGGGTAAATGGCAACGGCAGACCCAGGAACGGTGCTATCAATACGGTTAAAATTGCACCAATGTTCGTAGACAGTTGGAAACGCACGAATTTAACGATGTTATCGTAGATGGTGCGACCTTCCTTCACCGCTTTCACGATGGTCGCAAAATTATCATCGGTCAGCACCATGGTGGCCGCTTCCCTGGCAACATCGGTGCCGCTAAGACCCATGGCCACCCCAATATCGGCGGTTTTGAGTGCCGGCGCGTCATTTACACCGTCACCGGTCATCGCTGTAACATGACCACGAGCCTTGAGCGCAAGCACAATACGCACTTTCTGTTCGGGTGTGGCTCGGGTGAAAACACCCATGTCATCAATTCCGGCGGATAATTGGGCATCACTCATGGCATCGAGTTCGGCGTTGGTCACAACCGTTCCAACAATACCCAGTTCACGCGCGATCGCGGCGGCCGTGGTTTTCTGGTCACCTGTGATCATCTTGATCGAGATGCCGGCCTCATTGCACAGTGCGATGGCATCCCGGGCTTCAGGCCTGGGTGGATCCATCAAACCAACAAGACCGGTAAATATGAGATCTTTCACATACACAAACAGGTTTCCGTTTGGCACGAAGTCCCGCACCGGCAGTTCGGTACAGGCGACGGCTAATACCCGCAGGCCGGTTCCCGCCATTTGCTCGTTGGCGCTTTCAATTCGCTCTTTTTGCTCAGTATCCAGTGTTTGATTACCGTTTTCGTCAAATACCGTTTTGCAGTTGTTCATCAGAACTTCCGGTGCACCCTTGACCATGATGCAAACACGTTCGCCATCAAGGTGGAACGTCGCCTGGTATTTGTGTTCGGTATCAAAAGGTATCTCGGCGATACGAGGACATCGCCGTTGCAGTGATTCAGGGTCAAACCCCCCTTTCATCGCAACCGTCATCAAGGCCCCGTCCATCGGGTCACCGATGACTTTTCCTGCACGCAATTCGGAGTCGTTGCAAAGTGCAACCGGTTTAAGCAGGTGCTCCAAATCCGGCAGGCTGGGGTTGCTGCCTGTGATTTCGCCTGCGGTATCGTAACCCTCACCGCTGACCTTGAGATGCTGGCCACTGGTGTAGAGCTTTCGGGCGGTCATCTGGTTGACAGTCAGTGTACCGGTTTTGTCGGAGCAGATGACCGAGGTGCAACCGAGGGTTTCCACGGCGGCCAGGCGTTTGACGATGGCCTGGTTACGGGCCATACGCTGCAGGCCGATTGCCAGGGTGACGGTTACCACGGCGGGCAGACCTTCAGGGATTGCAGCAACGGCAAGTGCTATCGCGGTCATGACCATGATCACCCAGGGCTCGCCTCTCAGTAAGCCTGCGATCAGCATGAATACAACTACGATACCGGCGATCAGCGCAAGCCGCTTACCCAGGTGATCCAATTGTATTTGCAGCGGTGTTGGTGTTTCCTCGACTTCCACCAGCATGCCGGCCAACAAACCCAGTTCCGTGTTCATACCGGTGGCGGTTACCACCATTTCCGCACGGCCGCGGGTCACGGTGGTATTCATATAAAAAAGATTGGCCCGTTTTGCCAATGGAACATCCGGGTCGTTAAGTGAATCGACCTGTTTGCAGACGGTCAGTGATTCACCGGTCAACGCAGATTCATCAACTTCAAATGTGTGAGCAGCAATCACACGGCCATCGGCCGGTACCCTGTCACCGGAGCCAAGCAAAACGATGTCGCCGGGCACCAGTTCATCAGCCGACATTGTCATCGCCTTTCCGTCGCGGCGTACTTCCGCCGTCGGGGCAAGCATATTTTTCAATGCTGCGAGTGACTGCTCGGCCCGGTGTTCCTGGGTAAAGCCCAGCACGGCGTTTATCATTACCACCATCAGGATCACTACAGAATCGGTCAGCGCTCCGATGAAGGCGGCGAGTACCGCTGCACCGATCAGCACCAGGATAAGAACGCCCTTGAACTGATCAGCCAGTAAAAGCCAGCGGCTTCTGGGCGGCACTTCTTTTAAGCGGTTGGGACCATAATGCTGAAACCGGGTGGCGGCTTCTTCAGAACTGAGCCCGGTGGTCGGGTCAACACCAAGTCGCTGAGCTGCCTCGCTGGCAGTGACCTGGTGCCACTCATCGTGTTTGTATTTATTTTCATTCATTACGATTGATTGTAAGCCATCTCTATGTATTCGAACACTCGCAAGCAATACTCATCACGGATGACATGTTATTTCGCAAAGGACGACCTATTATAAGTAAGTATAGAAGCTCAATAATAGGAGCGTGTCATGCCAGGTCAAAGAATGAATATCAAACCACAATACGAAAATTGCACCGGACCGGTGGGGGCATAAGCAACTCATGTTTTCAGCGTCCTGTCACTGCGGTGCCGTCCAGTTAGAGGTGGATGAAAAGCCGCAGACACTGACAGAATGTACCTGTTCCATTTGCCACCGCCTGGGGGCGCAATGGGCTTATTGCACCCGCCAGCAGGTCCGTATTTCCGGGGCTCCCACTGCGAGAACAGCTTATTTATGGGGTGATAAATGCATTGAGTTCTATCACTGCAGAACCTGTGGTTGTACCACGCATTATGAAAGTGTCGAGAAAAATGACGATAGCCGGGTTGCTATCAACACGCGCATGATGCCACGGGATGACAGTGCCGGTATTCCCCTGCGGAAGTTTGATGGCGCTGATACCTGGGAGTTTTTGGACGAGTAATTCCGGGAAGTTCGGCAGGGTTTATATGGTGCAGGAAGGTAGCACTCAACAAATTGAATTCGACGCCTCAGTTTACAAGCATCGTGACTGACTCTCGCACGACCAGTTTGTGCGGCAAAATTACCGGTTGATTGTTGGGCTGGTTACCGGTCTCAATGGCCTTGAACAAGCGTATGGCGGCGCGTTCGCCTATTTGCCTGGCGGGTTGGGCAATGGTGGTCAGTGCCGGATTCATCACCTCTGCATAGCGAATATCATCGAAGCCCATGACTGAAACATCTTCGGGAACCGACAAACCCTGACGCTTGATCTCATGCATACAACCGATGGCCATTTCATCATTTGCACAAAAAATGGCAGTTGGCCGCTCAGAGTGTTGTAACAGTTTGCTACAGGCATTGCCTGCACCCTCAATGCTGAGATTTCCCTCCAGCACCCATCCTTCTTCAATGGATAGTTGGGCCTTGTGCATGGCAGCGCGATAACCGAACTCCCGGTCCTTGGTCAGCAGGGATGTGCTCTGGCCGGAAATAAAGGCAATTTTCCTGTGACCATTTGAAATGAGGAAGTCGGTGGCCTCCCGGGCAGCCGCCACATTATCGATGTGTACACTGGGAATATCTGCCAGGGATGCTGAAATGGTTTCGCAACCTATTACCACCGGTTGGGAACGTTTTCCAGCCCTGGCCAGCACTTCGTTTCCAAATGGGAAAATACTGGCCAGCAGAATAAACCCGTCGGCCTGGCGGGAGACCATGATCGCGCCGACTTCTTCGGCGGTCATGGTATTGAAATTGGTTTCGTTGATGATAATGGAGTAGCCATGTTCGGAGACCACCGAACGGATACCGCGCATCACATCGGTGAAGAACGGGTCACCTATTGAGGGCATAACGACCATGATGACATTGGTGCGTCCGCGTCTGAAACTTTGCGCGATAGTGTTGGGCGAATAGCCCGTTTCAAGAATGGCTGCCTGGACCCTGACCCGGGTTTGGTCCCTGACCTGTGCCGGATTGTTGATACAACGCGAAACAGTGGCAATTGAAACCCCGGCAATTTCTGCGACTTGCTTGATTGATGCCTGGGCCAATTGCTCATTCCCGCTATTGATTTCTATTGATTCCGGCTCATTATTACCGTATTTGGAAACGTTTACCAGATGCTTGCGGTCATCACACCAGGTGGTTACAAAGCCTGCCAAGCCCCTCGACTTCTACGCAGTACTTATCAACGGTCTTCATCCAGACGGACTCTTGCTCACCCAGGATGACACCTTCGGGTGTCCCCGTGACAGTCCGGTCGCCCGCTTACAACAATTTTCTTGCTCATAGACTGTCCTGTCAGATAAGATGGCTATAAATGTAAACGATTACATTATTCTAGCGGGCTCAACGATAAATGTATGAAAAAAGTAACGGACTGAAAACATGAAAGCTAATTCTTTGTTTTCAATATTCATTTTAGGTGTTTCTTGTGCGGCCTGCAGCCCTGTTTCAAAGGCCGGGGACTCAACAGCTGTAGTAGACAGTCAACAGCGACTATTCATTATCGGTCAGGATCTGGGTGCGATTCGCGGTTATTACGAGAGTGGCTGCTGTGTAGATCCGGATGGCCACACCGCCTATATCACTCTTTACAACGTACTTTCTGAACCTATTTCCTATGGTGGTTTGGGCTTAGACCCCGAAGGAAAGCTGTTGGATGCGGAGAGGGATAATGGTGTCGGCCCGCTCAATGTCCGCAAGACGGCCGTGGAGTTCCCCGGAGGGCTTGCTGTTGGTCTTGAACTGGTCGAAAACAGTCATCCAGGGGCGTTGAGCCAATTGATTGCGGGGAATTACGACGGGCAAATCCGGCAGTTGGCCCGGTTGTTTAAAATGATTGAAGGACCGGTCTGGTTGCGCATCGGCTACGAGTTTGATGGTGCCTGGAACCGTGGTTATGAAGACGCAGATAATTACAAAGCTGCATTCCGCCATGTCGTTGACAAACTTCGTGAAGCGGAGGTCGGCAACGTTGAGTATGTCTGGCAGTCATCCACCTCACCGGTTGATGATGTCATCGACCGGGGGCACGAGGATATTTCAAAGTGGTATCCGGGAGATGACTATGTGGACTGGATGGGTGTTTCGATGTTTCTGTCACTTGATGAAAAACCTGCCGCCCAACTGGATTACGATGCACCCAGCCAGCGCGAACTAACAGATGAGCTGGTCAATTTTGCCCGTGCCAGGGGCAAACCTGTTCTGATCGCCGAGGCTTCACCACAAGGCTATGACCTCGCACAAAATTTCAATGCCAATATCGGGCCGATATGGGACGGACCATCGAAAGGTGACAAAAAAGACGTCAGTGACCTGGAGATTTGGGAAGCCTGGTATGCACCGCTGTTCAAATACATGAACGAAAACGATGATGTCATACGTGGTATTGCATATATCAACGTGAACTGGGATGCCCAACCCCGTTGGGGCGCGCCTCACAACGAAGGCTACTGGGGAGACAGTCGACTTGAAGCCAACCCTGAGATCGCCAGGCGCTTCAACCAGGCGATGATTCAGTGGCGGGGCCACTAGGATTAGAGGCTGATTAACTTGCAGTGTGACAGACCTGGCTTGAAACGTTCGAAAATGACTATCCCGATCACAAGTTCTCCAATGAGTGCCTGTCAAACCAGAGGTTTGGCTTTAACCGGTCTTAAGTGAACAACATGAAGACCAGGTTTATGCTCTGAGTTTTTCTGCCGGAATCTCAACGATTAACTTTAGAACATGTTTTTCACGTCGAAACAGGGATTGACTCCAGGCAGCACCCAACCGGTTACCGGCTATGTGTTCCGGCTCAGCATGATCAGTAAAAACTTGAATGCTGCTGTTTTCCGCCAGCCGGTAAATAACCGGTACGCCGCAGAGGGTGAAAGCCATGGAACCGGCATCCAGGTCTTCGGATTGCATTTCCCCGCCCACGGAAAAGTGCCATGTCTGCGGCTCTGAAATGAATTCACTTCGCTTGATCAATACCGGTGAAAATGAAACTTCGCCATTGCTGATATCGACGCCCAACTCGTAAAAACGGGCGATTACATCTTCTTTGACCTGCCCGGTCAGACCCGGTTGCTGCACACCGGAGAAACCGGTGGTATGGGAATAGGGGTCAACGGGAAAAGCACCGTACAGGGCAGGGGATTTGTGCAGGCCCAGACCATCCTTGATGTCGTCATAGTGCTCCAGTAATCGATTCAGGGTCTGCCGGGAAACACCATTCTCACCGGCCGATTGAATAATCTTTGCGGTTGCGAGGAGCAGTTTCGATACCATGTGCCAGTAGATACAACCGAGACCTTCATACTTGTACATTGCACCGGAACGACCGGTGAATTGACGGTGGTTGAATACGGATTCATAAACACCACACAGGGCCTGTTTGTCTTCAGCACTGATATCTTTTTCTTTGTCGAGGGCCAAGAGTAGTTCTTTTACATTTCTGAAATTGCCGTTGAAGTGAACCCTGGTGTTCAAATCCTGCTCAACAAAGTCCTTTCGACCTGAACTCAGTTCATCCTGAATCCAGCGGTTGCCCTGTACCAAAGACGGGTCAATGACATTTTTTTCCTGGAAAAGAGGAAGGGCCCTGTCAGGGTAAAGAATGTAGCTGTTCTGGTCCGGGCGGTACATTTTGCTTGATCTTAAGGCGGTCAATAATTCAAGGCTTTGTGCTTCGTCGAGATAGCCTGATTCCAGTACCGCAACCTGGCCTTCCAGCATCTCGTAGAGGTTATGTACCCCGTAACCGTCTTCCTCGATTTGTATCAGGTTATAGGAGTGAAACAGGCCATCGTCTCTCTGGTTATGAGAAATACTGTGGTCCAGGTAAGATCTCGCCAGGTCGATGAACGCCAACAGATCCGGTTTGCTTAAAGCGGATTTCTGACCTGACATTCCGTTATAGATACTTTCACGATAGCGCTCGGAAGCCAAACCCAATTCGTCCATGAAGGCTTTCCGGTCTTGCTTGCTGACGGCCGTTTTTTGTATGAAGGTGAATTTACTGAATACGTTTTCGAGGGCAGAAAAGAAAGAGTGCAGTTCGTCAGATACCAGGTATTTTTCTTCACGGTCGAGTTCCAGTAAATTTGTGAACAACATCAGGAACGGACGCAGGTAACACAGCGTGACCATGGATAAGCCATAACCAACGAGTGCATTATTGGCGTCATTCCATTCGGGCCGCCGGGTATTCATCCAGATACCACCACCGGGCACAAGGTTGCCTAGCTTGGTCAAGGTCGTTATGAGCAGTTTCTCGAGGAGACTGGCTCTGCAGACTGCACCATCCGACAGCGTTAACAGTTTTCCGTCACTGCCGATGTTCCGGCACCGCCCGGCGATCAGTTCCGCACGGGTTTCGTCATAGCTGACACTGTTGTTGGGGTCGCTCAGAAGTGACTGATAAGCCGTGATCCGGTAGGGCACATCGGCGTAAACAAATAATTCCCGGCTCAGGTATTCTGCTATTTTTCCCGGGTGGTAACGGTTTGAGAACTCGACCAGCTTAAGCAGGTAATTGATCTGGTGATCACCCCAATAGCCAATATTTGACCAGGGGTCTTCGGCGTGCAATACCTCCCACTCAAAGCCGTCTTTTGTCAATCGGTACGGGTTATAACCGTCTGCGGTTGATGCATTTACAAACTTGCTTATGAAGCTCTCTGCAAACTCCGGATAGGATGTCGCCAGTGCTTCCCAGTTTTGGAAAATATCACGCCAGTTACCCTGGTAGTGAAGTTTGTCGGAGCCATCTGCGTTCCTGATGTCGATAGAAAACTGGTTCCAGGGCCGGCTTGGGTCACCGTGACGGCGGCTGAACGTCAGGGGCAGGTACTCAAGCACGATACGCTGCATGTCCACATCACCGTTTTTCTCCGCAAGGGCCAACAGTGACTCCAGTGTTTGGTCTTTACCCGCGGAACCGACAAGGACCTCAAACTTCTTCTGTAACGGTCTGTTCCAGACACCGGCAAAGTGGAGGAAATCATTGAGAGGAAAATGGTACTCATCGTAAAAAGTACCGCCCCGCATGATATTGAAAAGTGTATTTGAAAAATGCCGGATGGTGGTCAGCTCATCAGATGAAAGTTGACAGCCATCTGCGCTCCCCACCAATTGCAGCAAGCGTACTGAACCGGCTTCGATGTCCTCCTCGATGGTCAGTGGTGAAATACCCTGATCAATGGAGTCGAGGAGTGCGGCAATTTCTGCAGGACCCTGGTTAATGTCAGCCAGAATTTTCCAACACCTTGATTGATCCGGGGGGATAACAAAACCGGACTGGACATAAAAAGCACCGCGCTTACCTTTGCTGAAGAACTCATCGCTCAACGGCGTGCCGTTGCAAAACGGTTCAACCTGGTCTTCTGATAACAGCAACTTTGGACTATCCAAGCCGGTGCTCCAAACTGCCGTGGCTTTCAACGCTTCGCTGGGTTCAGCCTGGTCGGTCAGAATTGAGCTCATTGTATAAACGGCCGCAGCCTGGTCTTGGAAGGCTTCCGCCTGCTTGTAAGCATCCACCAGTGTACTCATTAAGGTCTGCAACTGGCTTGTTACACCAAATGGAAGCAGGTTCCTCAGGCCATCGAGCACGGAGACCTCGAGCTTGGTTTTGCCGGTATTGAGAATCGTTGAGCTCTTTACAAAACCGTAGTGGTCACTATTCGACCAACTGTATGAAAAGACCAGGCCGAAATCATGATTGATCTCTTCAAATATCAGCTTGTTGGAAGTCTTATTCTTATATAGATTTCGTTCAATTTGATAGACGTTGATGTCCTGGCCAAAGGGTTTCCAGAGGTAGGTCTTTGCGTCTTTATTCACCAGGAAAACTGTCTGCGGACCCGTGGTTGAACCCGCATCGTGAATTTTATCGTCGGTGTAGTAGGGGAAAAGTGAGCTTTCCGGGTTTCCCCGTCCGCAGCTTAGCCCACCGGTGCTTGACACAAACATCCAGTGGTCGAAACCACTGACAATCGACATGAAAAAAGCCGGCATCGTGTGATAGTTCGAGATCTTGTAGAAGACCTCCCCGTCACGAACGACAAGCTCACCATTTCCACCTTCAATGGCCCGGTTGACCGGTGAATTACCCCAATAGATATCAGTCACTTTCACTCCACCCTGAACGGGATATTGGCGTGACCGGCATTACCCTGGCCGTCACGAACGTAAACAAACAAACGATAGGCACCGGGTTGTGCAGGTGCTTGCAGGACAATTTTATCTGCACTGGCGTCTTTAATCAGGCCGTCGTAGCTTTCCGGTGTCTCTTCCATGTCGCCACCTTCCTGTGTGGCTTTGCTTTCTGCCATAATTTCCCAGTGATATTTCAGCTGGTCACCATCCGGGTCTGTGGCCTTTATCAGGGCTTTATAGTGTTCGCCCGATTTTATCGTGATGTTTTTTGTCGCTGATTTTGAGTCCAGCGATATGGATTTGATCTGTGGAGAGCGGTTATCCGGCCACGCATCGTTCCATATATAGTGCATGACATCGATAGCTTCTGTTTCCGAGCCATCCGACAAGAACATGCCGTACCAGGTTGGTGTACGTTCCTGCTTCTGACCCCATAGAAACACGTATGAACCCAATAATTGATCCGGGTTCGAGGCGATGGCTATCTTGTAACTTTTAAGATAATTCGCGGCCTTTTCGCTGCTGTTGAGTTCAATGGGTGCGCCCCATGACGTTTTGCCAACTTCCCAGTGTCCGATTGAACCCCATTCTGTGACCATGTAGGGACCCTTGAATCCGATTTCGTGAATGATGCGGGGTAAGTTGACAAGGCCTCCATACATTTGAATACTGACAAAATCCAGATCGCTGGCGCGTGTTTCAATGAGTTCTGCAAGCTCTGCATTGAAACCGGCCAGTGCTGTGGTGGTCGGGTGATTCTTGTCCACTTCATGGATCATCTTCGATATATCATTGATGGCATCAAAGAACTTGGGGTTCTTGAAAGCATGGTTGATCTCGTTACCGATGATCCAGGTGAGCAGGGCAGGGTGATCCTTGTATTTCAAAACCTCATTACGGGCAAATTCCAGTTGTTTTGCAACGGCTGTCTCATCGTCATAATCGAAACCCCAGCGTTCGCGACCGATTTCGATGCACATGGACACCGTAACGCCATGTTTTGCTGCATTATCAAGCACTTCAAGAGCGGTGATCCGGGGATTTTCTGTACTCCAGGTACGGGTTGAATTACCCCCATGCGAGGCGAACAGACCCAGGTCTCCGAACTCGATTCCTGCGCCCTTGATTTCATAGGGCTTACCGCCTCTAAGTAACTGGTAACGCCCGTCTTCGGAGATGACTTCTACCGGGACGGCTTCAGCTTGAGCTTTGCTACCCGTAAAAAAACCCAGTGCCAAGATAAGGGCAATCATTGCTGACTTTACGTATTGCATAGTTAATCGCCTTATAATTTTTTTGTGACCAGTTCAGCCTCTAACTCTTCCAGGCTTCTACCCTTGGTTTCAGGCAATATCCGCATGACAAAGATCAGCCCGATTATTGCGAATGAGCCGTATATCAGAAACGTTGTTGAAGGGCCAAAATTCTCCAGTTCCCATGGGAAAACCAGTTGCACGATAAAACTGACACTGGAGTTGATCAGACCGCAGAACGAGATGGCGATACCACGGATGCGGTTGGGGAACAATTCGGAAAACAGCACCCACATAACCGGCCCAAGGGAAATGCCAAAACCGGCTACGAAACTGAGGATTCCGATCAGAATCAGGGTTGGGTTCATCCCGACCAGTTCGCCAGTGGGCGAGGTACTTGCCGATCCAAAGCTGTAGGCGAGGAGTAGCATGCTGGTTGCGATGATCACGAGGCCGGAGATCATCAGGGGGCGCCGACCCAGCTTGTCGATCAACAATATGGCCACGACAGTCGCTACCAGGTTCACGATTCCAACCAGTACCGCCTGCATAAATGCGGCATCGGTGCCGATTCCGGATTGCTCGAAAATCATCGGCGCATAAAAGAACACGGAATTGATACCGGTAATTTGCTGCAGAATTGCTATGACAATTCCTATGGTTAAAACCAGGCGCATGGCAGGTAGAAACAGTTCCTTGAGGCTGCCTTTTTCGAGGTGGGCCTCGGCATCCAGCGAATCCGTCACAAGCTTAATGTCTGCTTCAGCCTTTGATTTGCCGCTCACACGGGTGAAAATCTGCAGTGCTTCCTCAGCCTTGCCACGCATGATCAGCCAACGTGGACTTTCCGGTACGGAAAACAGGGCAAAGAAATAGACAATGGCCGGCAAGGCCTCTATGCCCAGCATCCAGCGCCAGCCCCACTCTCCCATATGCAACGATTGTGCCCAGTTGAGATCGGATTGCCCTAAATTCAGGATCAGGAAATTACTGAAATACGCAACTGAGATACCAATGACAATATTCAATTGGTTGAATGAAACCATGCGACCACGGATATCGGCAGGTGCAATTTCGGCGATATACATCGGTGCGATAATCAGGGCCGCACCTACACCAAAACCACCCAGCATCCGGGCGGCGACCAGGGTGATGTAGTCAGGTGCGATAGCAGAGGCGATCGCGGAAATAGCAAACAGTAACGCTGCTACTTTAAGCACCGGTCTGCGACCGAAGCGGTCACTGACGGGGCCGGCCATCATCATGGCAAGCGTCGAGGTCAGTGTCAGCGAGGCAACGGCCCAGCCCACCTGGATATTGGTCAGCTCGAACTCCGGTCCGATAAAGCCCACTACACCTGAAATGACAGATGCATCGAAGCCCATCAGGAAACCACCCAATGCAACGATAAGTGCCACCCTGACGGTGAAACGCGTGCTTGATGTCATATTGGTTTACCTGCTTTTGACTGATTCCCGCAAAACCAGGCGTGGTTTGAAGGTGTTTTGAATTTCCAAATCGGTTTGGCCATAGGCATTTTTCAGAACACAGCGGGCAGCCATTTGCCCCATCTCACTGATTCGGCAGCCTATGGATGAAAGTCTCGGGTTGAGATAATTGGTGAAGTAGACATTGTCGTAGCCGATGACGGAAATATCATCCGGAACACCTATTCCCTGTTTACGGGCGATATCAATCGCGCCGGCAGCCATTTCGTCGTTGGCGCAAACAACACCTGTGAATGAGATACCCAGGCTTAGCAGTTGTTGCATGGCTGCTCTGCCGCTGGCCTCTTCGAAATTGCCTTCGATGATCAATTTCTCATTAACTTCCAGGCCAAATTCCTGCATGGCCCGCTTGTGACCGGCAAGACGTTTGAAAGAATCCGATTTCCAATGTGGACCGGAAATATAGGCCAGGTCTGTGTGGCCTAGTTCGAGCAGTGCTTTTGTTGCGATGTATCCACCATGTTCGTTGTCCAGAAAAATGCAGTTATCTGCCAGTTCCGGGACGTAATTATTCAAAATAACAATGGGAACCGGGCCCTTGTTCAGTTCGACGAGATAGTCGTGTGGAACCGAATACACATGCAGGATCAACGCGTCGCAACTGCTGCCCAGAAGAAACTCAATACAGTCTCTTTCCTTGTTTTCGTCACTGTGTCCGGCCGTGATGATGACGCGCTTTCCTGCGTCCCGTAGTTCCTTCTCTAAGCTGCTGAGCATGACACCGAAAAAAGGGCCATGAAGCTCTGGAATAAGAATACCAACACTATTGGATCGTCTCGACGCCAGGGATTGCGCCATTGAATTGGGTACGTAGCCAAGTTCTGCAATCGCAGCCAGCACTTTTTCGCGGGTTTTTGGAGTGACTTTTCCACTGTC